>Ga0055460_10000003_pt1 | contig 47231 bp, 35 predicted proteins | sample Joice_ThreeSqA_D_4_FD_57686 | JGI IMG/M metagenome (GOLD analysis project Ga0055460, IMG submission 57686) | Wetland microbial communities from San Francisco Bay, California, USA, that impact long-term carbon sequestration - Joice_ThreeSqA_D2 | ecosystem: Environmental > Aquatic > Marine >...
GCCTGCACCCCCGCCCCGATGAGGGCTCCGTCTCGCGCATCGGACCGCGCCAGCAGGTCGGTGGCCGCACCGACCGCCGCACCTGTCCTCCACGCCGTCAGAGCACCGCCGTCGAGCAGGCCGACCGGTACGCCGGAAGCCGGATCCAGCACGAGCACGAGTCCCGCGACGACGGGTCGGCCGATGTCCCTGTTGCGGTTGAAGATCGAAACCACCTTGGCGGCCAGTCCTTCTCCGGGCACGTAGCCGCCCATGAGGAGCGAGATGCCGTCCACCTCCGTCACGGGCACCGCCCCTCGCCGGGGAGCGACCACCCGACCTGCGGACAATTCGGCGAAGGCCGTCTTCATCGCCTCGACAGCGTCCCGCATGGGAAGCACTTTGGGGAGGTCTTCGGCCGCGACGGTGGCAAGCTTCATCGTGTGAAAACAATAACCCGCGTGCACGGCGCGCGTAAGGCGAATCCGGTGCGAGTACTCCACGTCAGCGACGTCCACATCAGCCTGGGGCTCCGTCGCGTTCCGCTCGCCGACTGGCCAGGCAAGAGGCTGGCCGGCGGGATCAACCTTCTCAGGGGCCGTGGGCGCCGGTTCGAGGATGCCGTCAGCAAGCTGTCCCGCCTCGCAGAACTCGCCGACGCCGAGCGGGTGGAGCTCGTGATCTGTTCGGGCGACTTCACGGCCATGGGTACGGCTTCCGAGTTCGCCGCCGCGCGCGAGGCGTTCGAGCCGATCCTCGAATCGCCCGCCGAGTTCGTGTGCGTCGCCGGGAATCACGACCTCTACACCCGGCAGGTGGTACGCGAGAGGCGCTTCGAGAAGTACTTCGGCGACCTTCTTCAGACGGATTTCCCCGCGGCGCGGGTGGACGGCTCGTGGCCGACCGTGCGCCTGTTCGGGAACCACGTGGCGGTGATCGCCCTGAACAGCGCGCGGCCCAACCCTGCACCGTGGGTGTCGAGCGGCCGAATCCCGGCCGAGGAGCTCACCGCGCTGAACGACATCCTGGGTCGTCCGGAGATCGCCGGGCGATTCGTGTTCGTCGTCACCCACTACGCCCCGTGCCTGGAGGACGGGAGTCCGGACACGCCGGCGCACGGTCTGGAGAACGCAGAGGCTTTTCTTCGGACGTGCGCCGGAATCGAACGGGGAGCGATCCTGTGTGGCCACGTCCACCGCACCTACCGCGTCCGCCTTCCCGCCATCGGCCCCCAGATCTTCTGCGCCGGCAGCGCCACGATGCACGAGCTGGAGGGCTTCTGGCTTCTCGAGGTGGAGGACGGCCGGGTCTCGGCGCATCGCGGACGATGGAACGGCTCCCGGTACGAGGTCGAGCCAGAGGTTGACATCGAACCCGGGTACCGGTGAGGGCCGCGATGGGGGAGGCTTCCGTCGCCGAGTTGCGATTCTCAGTATCACGGGACGCCGGAGCGGTTTCGGCCATTCTCGTCAGGCCGCCTTCGCCCCTGGCTCTCCTCGTGTTCGGGCACGGCGCCGGTGCCGGAATGCGGCACCGGTTCATGGAGGGGATGTGCGGAGCCCTCTCACACCACCGAATCGCCACGCTCCGGTATCAGTTTCCGTACGCCGAAGCGGGCAGGCGAAGGCCGGATCGAGCGCAGACGCTCACGGCCACCGTGAGGGCGGCCGTCGCGGCGGCCCGCGAAGTGGAGCCGGACCTGGCCCTGATCGCGGGTGGCAAGTCGATGGGCGGCCGCATGACCTCGACGGCACAGGCGGAGCGTTCGCTGCCCGGCGTGCGCGGGCTGGTGTTCTTCGGCTTTCCGTTGCACCGACCCGGAGATCCGTCCGACGCGAGGGGAAACCACCTGCGGGAGGTGGACCTGCCGATGCTCTTCGTACAGGGGACTCGCGACCGACTGGCCGAGTCGGACCGGATCGCGGCGGTCGTGGCGGCTCTCAAAGGCGGCGCTTCGATACACGTGGTGGAGGATGCCGATCACGGGTTCGATGTCCCGAAGCGGGCGGGCCGGTCGCCCGAGGACGTGTACGACGAGATGGCCGTCGCCGTCCGCGGCTGGAGTGAGGCGATCCTGGCCTGATGTGCGAGAGGGGGGCGTCCGGCGCCCCCCTCTCATCCCACTGCCTCGCGAACGTTTCCAGCCTTCTGAATCAACTGACGAGACGGGGAACCGCGAGGTCACAAGCGCCCTGCGAAGGCTCGCCTGTCCCACCATCGTCGACATGTCACGCGGTTGTTACTAGACAAATCCTTGACAGATTCTCGGGATCGGGTCATAATACTGGACAATAATTGGACAACGAGTGCGCGATCGCACTTGCTCCACTGATTCCAGGAGGAAATCCGATGCTCTGGAAGAACCTGCTGACGCTGGCGGCCGTGCTCGCAATCAGCGCCGGCCTCTCGGCATGCAGCGACGACGATGACGACAACGGCATGAACCCGCCGGTCCAGACGGCGCAGATTCGCGCCGTACACTCTTCACCCGATGCGCCGGCCGTCGACATCTACATCGAAAACGTCGGGATCGTGGCAGCCGACGTGGCCTACGGGGAGACGACACCCTACCTGACGGTCGACGCCGGCACGTACAACGTGCAGCTGCGGCCCGCGGGTGCGGACTCGTCCACCGACCCGATCTATGAGACCGGCGAGGTATCGTTGGCAGCCGACGCGGTTCTCACTGCGGTTGCAGCAGGACGGCTGAGCTCGGCCGACGCGGCGGACAGCTTCCGCATCATACCTCTCTTCGAGAGCTTCGCGACGCCGGCCGCGGGCAACGCGATCGTGCGCATCCTCCACGCGGGTCCGGACGCGCCGACCGTGGACCTCGACGTAGGGAACGACGGCTCCAACGAGATCATGGACCTGGCACGGTTCGCCGACACGGGCGCCAGTGGCGTTGACCTGCCCGCAGGCAGCCCCCTCACGATCGGTGTCGTGGCGGACGGTGCGACGGTCACCACATTCACCACACCCGCGCTGAGCGCCGGCACGGAGTACTTCATCATTGCGACCGGCCTGCTCGCGCAGAGTGACATCTCGGCCGCAGACGCGTTCAAGCTGTTGGCCGTCGATGAGAACGGCACCTCCGCGTTCATTCAGCAGAGCGACCCGGATGCAGGCAGCGCCATGTTGCGGGCGGTGCACGCTTCGCCGGATGCGCCGGCGGTCGACGTGTATGCGGAGGGGATCTCCGTTCCGCTGATTTCCGCGCTCGCATACGGTGACGCGTCGCTCTACTTCCCGGTCCCGGCGGGCACCTACAACATCCAGCTTCGTGCCCATCCCTCGACCGAGGCGGATCCGATCGCGTTCGAGACCGGGCCGATCGATCTCGCCGCGAATCAGAAGATCACGGCTGTCGCTTCCGGCTTCCTGGGCTCGATGGACGAAGCCGACAGGTTCCGGATTCTGCCTCTCGTGGAGGACTTTGGAACGCCCCAGTCCGCTCTCGTGCGCATCGTGCACGCGGGCCCCGACGCTCCGTCCGTCGACATCGACCTGGGCGACGACGGTTCTGTCGACTACGGTGACCTGGCTCGTTTCGCCGACACCGGAGCAGCCGGTATCACGCTGCCTTCCGGCGAGGCACTGCAGGTTGGCATTCGCGTGGCGGGCGGAGATCGCGTGACCGCGTTCACGACGCCGGCGCTGCCCGACGGTGAAGAGATCTTCGTGATCGCCACAGGCAGCCTGGCTCGGCCCGCTCGGGCGGACGACGGATTCTCGCTGCTCGCCGTGGCCAGCACGGGTTCGCTCGGTTTCATCAAGCAGAATCCGGTGGTCTACGCCCTGCACGGCAGCCCGGATGCTCCGGCCGTGGATATCTACGCTGGTGAGTCTCTGCTCGTGCAGGACCTCGCGTTCGGCGAGCTGAGCGGCACCGTGCAGGTTCCGCCGGGAACGTACACGCTCGACTTCTTCGTGACGGGCACCGGCGGAGGCAGCCCCGCGGCCAGCTTCGACACGCCGGAGTTGATGGCGGGATCGGCGTACCTGGCCGTGGCGGCCGGTGAGCTACAGCTCGAGGGCACCGAGGAGGCGTTCACTCTACTCGCTTTCGAGGAGCTGTTCGATCCGACCGAGACCGCTCGGGTGCGTGCGATCCACGCTTCGGGCGACGCTCCGGCGGTCGACATCGGCACGGTCGATGGCGGTACGGGCGAAATCGATGCCGTGCTGTTTCAGAACCTCGCGTGGAGCGAGTCGTCCGACGACGCGGGCCTGGAGGCTCCGGTCGGTGACCTGACCATTGGCGTCGCTGCGACGGGCAGTACGACTCCCGTCGCCACGTTCGACATCACCACCGAGGCGGGACTGCAGACGTTCGCCATCGCCGCGGGCGCTCTCGCGCCCGACGGAGTCGAGGAGGCGTTTCGGCTGATCCTGGTCGTCGTCAGCACCAATCCGTGGGTGGGGGCCGAGGTGCTGCCTGACTGAGGAAGTTGGAGGACCACGGCGCGTTTCGGTCCTGCCTCGACCGGCGTGCCCGAACCCGGGCGGCCTGCAGTCCAGGCCGTCCGGGTCCCCCCCCGCCCGGCACGATCCCCAAGCCAGGCGGAGGACGCGAAGGAGCCCCCTTGGCGGACGACCCGCGGGAGCCGAACTTCCGACACACCCGGCCTTCGCCGTCCAGAAGCACAGGAGGTGGTCCATGCCGTGCGTTCGTACTGCTGTAACCCCGACCCCGAGATGCCTGCTGCTCACCATCACTGCCGTGCTGGCGGCCGGCGGATGCGTGAGCACCAAGGCCCCCGAGCAGACCGCTTTGATGCAGGGCATGAACGTGAACGTATCCGCGCAGCGGATGCGAGTGGCGGACCACAACTTCGCCCGGAATTTCATGACCGCGGTGGAGCTGACCGCCGACAGCGTGGCGCGGCTGACCGACGATCCGGTGGTGCGCCACAACACGCTCGTCTGGAAGTCGAACGCGATCCCTGCCATCCAGCTGGCCCTGTACCACCCGGACCCGCTGGTGAGCTTCGCCGACGGCTGGATTCTGCTGGTTCAGATGCGCCAGTACTTCGAATCGGGTGGGGGGAAGGATGCGTTTGGCGAGCAGCAGGGGATGGTGGTGGACAGGCTCCGGGAGGGCGAAGCCGAGCTCAAGTCCGTCGCTGCGGGAGATGACCACCATCTGGACCAGATCCAGACATTCGTATACGACTGGGCTGAAGAGCATCCGCTGACCAATGATCGCTATCTGCGTCGATCCCCGACCGAAGCCGTCGCCGATCTCCTGGCTTCGGGCCGCGGGGGAGGCTTCAGCTCGCTCGGCAGCATGACGGAAATGGCGCAGGACGCGCAGCAGATGGCGCTCGTCCTGGCCAGCTACACGCCCAAGCAGATCGCATGGCAGTCTGAGCTCCTGATGGCCGACATGACGGACTCGGTCCACCTGGCCCCGGTGCTCCATGCGATCGATGACATGGAGGTCGTGTCGGCGACAGCGGACTTCATGCGGGTTGCGCCCGATCTCATCGCGGCGGAGCGCGCCGCGGTGTTCAAGGAGATCGCGGCCGAGCGGCTCCAGACGTTCCGAGACATCGACGCCCTTCGACGCCAGGCGTTCGCGGACGTGTCCGCCATGATCGCCTCGGAGCGCGCCGCCAGCCTGCGCGAGGTGGGCGCCATGCTCGCCGCGGGACGTTCGGCCATGCTGGCGGGCATGGGCGACCTGACGTCGCAAGCGTTCGATGAGACCCGTGAGTTGATCAATCATCTCATGATGTGGCTCGCCGTCCTCGGGCTCGGGCTTGCGGTGACGTTCGTGGTGGGCGCCATCCTGTATCGAAAGAGCACGGCCGCGTGAGGGGTCTCGACTTTCGACTGGCCCGGGCGGCATTTCGCGACTTCGCCCGGACGTGGCCGCAACTCCTGCTCCTGTCCCTGGCGGCGAGGATCGCCGTGGCGGTCATCCTCGTGCCTGGTCTGGGGCTGGCACTTCGGATGGCCCTCTGGACACGGGGACGATCGGCACTCAGCGACGAGGAGATCCTGTTCTTCTTCCTGAGCCCGGTGGGCATCGTGACCCTGGTCCTGGTGGGCGGCGCCTCGGTCGGCGCCGCGCTGGTGGAGCAGGCGGGCTTGATGACGATCGCCCGCGGGGCGGCAGCAGATCGACGGGTGACCTGGTACGCGGCGCTGCGGCACGTCGTCGAGAAGCTGCGGGAGATTCTCGCGCTCGGCAGTCTCCTGCTGGTCAGGGTTCTCACCCTGGGCGCGCCGATTCTGGGCCTGATCGGGGCCGTATACTGGACGTTTCTGCGCCAGCACGACATCAACTACTACCTCACGGATCGTCCACCTGAGTTCCTGCTCGCCGGCGGAATGGCGGGAGTACTCGTTGTGGGCTTCGCCGTGCTTCTGATGAACCGGGTCCTCGGCTGGATGTATGCCCTTCCGAAGCTGCTGTTCGAAGACCGCCGCCCACGCGCCGCGCTACGGGAATCGACGTCCGAATCGCGCGGCCACCGCCGGACGATCCTGGGGTGGATCACGATCTGGGCGGGCGCGGGCTGGCTGTCCTCCGCCGGGCTCACGTGGCTCATCGCTGTCCTCGGACGCGTCGTCGTGCCCCAGGCCAGTCAGTCCGTTCGTCTCCTCGCTATCATCATCGGCTCGGTGGGGCTTCTCAGCATCGTGGTGAATCTGCTTCTGTCGTTCATGTCGGCGGCCCTGTTCGCCCTTCTCATCGTCCGGTTGTACCGGGAGCATTCCTCCGGAGCCGGCGACCCGCCCTTCTTGATCCACGGGGCGGAATCACTCGGTGCCACGCCGGCCGTGCGAGTGACCCGCAAAGGCGTCCTGTGGGGAGCCGGCGGCGCAATGGCGGCAGCGCTGCTCGTCGCGATGGCGCTCATCGGGCGGCTCCCCACTGAAGACCGTACGATCGTGATCGCGCATCGTGGCGCGGCCCTGCACGCGCCCGAGAACACGATGGCCTCGATCCGGCGAGCGATCGAGGATGGAGCCGACCTGGTGGAGATCGACGTGCAGGAGACCGCCGACGGTGAAGTCGTCGTATTTCACGACAGCGACTTCATGAAGACCGCGGCGAGCGGGCTCAAACTGTGGGAGACAAAGAGGGAGGACCTCGAGGAGATCGACGTGGGCAGCTGGTTCGACCCGGCCTTCGCCGGAGAGCGGGTACCCACGCTCTTCGAGGTGCTGCTGGAAGCCCGAGGACACGTCGGCGTGGACATCGAGCTCAAGTACTACGGTCACGACCAGGACCTCGAGCGCAAGGTGATCGATATCGTCGAGCGGACGGACATGGTCCGGGACGTGGTCGTGATGTCGCTCAAGTACGACAAGGTACTTAAGATCCGCTCGATGCGACCGGACTGGACATACGGCCTCCTCACCACCGCGAACCTGGGGGACGCAGCCCGGTTCGACGTCGACTTCCTGGCGGTGAACCTCAAGGCGGCGACTCGTCGTTTCGTCCGACGAGCGCACACAGGAGGACGAGAAGTCTACGTGTGGACGGTGAACGATCCGTTCTCCATGTCGGCGCTGATGAGCCGCGGCGTGGACGGAATCATCACCGATGACCCGAGAATGGCGAGACGGGTGCTGGAGGTCCGCGCGGGATTGAGTCCAGCGGAGAGGCTGCTGGTAGGAATCGGAACGGAGCTGGGCGTCTTCGTGATGCCGAGGGAATGGGCTGCAGAGGAGGACGCGTGACGCGGTGCCGACCGGAGGCGGCACGTGGGGTCGTACGCTAGATTTGCTGTTTCGACGGTGAGAGCTTTACCCGATGCTCATCCAACAGGGGGCTCAGAAGTGGATATGACGCGATTCCTGAAGCGGAACCTCGGCGGCCTGGCGTTCGCGGCCGCAATCCTCGTGTCAGCGGCCGGGCCGGCGCGGGCTCAGATTCGGGACGGCACGGGCGGCCTGGAGATCAACGCATTCTACGGCCTGCTCAACGGGCTCGGAGACACCGAGTACGAGAACGATGTGGTGCCGTGGCGGCTCGACAACGACCCGTACTTCGGCGGCCGTCTCGGCTACGTCCTCGATTTCGGCCTCGGTGTCGAGGGCTTCTTCGGCTACGTGGACTCCAAGGTCGTGGGATCGCAGTACGAAGGCGCCGGCGCGACGGTACTCAACTACGGGGGCGATCTCACCTACAACTTCAACCTGGCGCGCAGCATCCAGCTGTCGGTTCTCGGCGGGGCTGGCCTGCAGAGCTTCGATCTGGACGTCGACGGCCTCGACAGCGAGTCGGCGCTGACCTGGAACTACGGCGCGGCACTGAAGATCTTCCCGACCCGGTGGCTCGGCTTCCGGTTCGACTGGCGGAACTACGTATCGCCGGACGGTCTGCAGGATGCACGGGAATTCATCAATCCGGGTGCGGCCCCGAAGGAGACCCTGCTGTCGACCGAGTGGACCGCCGGTCTGTCGTTCTTCCTGTGGGGTCCGAAGGACTCGGACGGCGACGGTGTGGAGGACAATGACGATCTCTGCCCCGATACTCCGAAGGGCGTCAAGGTGGACTCGACGGGCTGCCCGCTCGACGCCGACATGGACGGAGTGGGCGACTACATGGACCAGTGTCCCAACACACCGCGTGGAGCCGTCGTCGATGAGACGGGCTGCCCGCTGGACAGCGACGCGGACGGCGTGTTCGATGGCCTGGACCAGTGTCCCGCGACTCCGAAGGGAGCGGAAGTCGACGCGAAGGGCTGTCCGAGTGACCGCGACGGCGACGGGGTGTTCTTCGGCATCGACCTGTGCCCGAACACGCCTGCGGGTGTGGTGGTCAACGCGACCGGCTGTCCGGTGGACAGCGACGGTGACGGCGTGTTCGACGGCCCGGACGCCTGCCCGAACACGCCCGCAGGAGCGCGGGTGGACGCGCGGGGCTGTCTCGTCCAGCTCGAGCTTCGGAACGTGGAGTTCGAGTTCAACAGCTTCGAGCTCACGCGCTCGGCGCGCAGCTACCTGTCAGACCTGGCAGGTCAGATCGTCCAGCAGGCCGATCCCGAAGGCACGGGCCGGCTGGAGCTGCGCGGGTTCACGGACTCCGTCGGCGCGGAGGCTTACAACCAGCGGCTCAGCGAGAGCAGGGCGGAAGCCGTCAGGGACTTCCTGCTGAGCACAAGCATGGAGATGGAGAAGTTCATCGACCGGCTCGACGCGGTGGGCTACGGCGAAGCCGACCCGGTGGCGACGAACGACACCGAGGAGGGCCGTGCGCGGAACCGACGGGTGGAGCTGCACATCATTCAGCCGGGCAACTAGACCGGTACGAAGATGCCGGAACGCCGGACGGCCCGTTCCCGCTCACGGGGGATGGGCCGTTCAAACAACAAGGAAGACCGATGAAAAACACCGAGTTCTCCCGCCGGCTCGTGTCGGCGTTCGTCGTGCTGGCCGTGCTGGTCTCGGCAGGGCCCGGACTGGCCCAGGAACAGGCCGGCGGTAACGCGGCGGCGCAGGCCAACAACCCGCTGGCGAACATGACCGCCCTGAACTTCCAGGACTACTACATCGGGGAGCTCACGGAGTCCGACCGGGCGGCGAACCAGTTCTGGGTGCGGTTCGCGAAGCCGTTCAAGCTCGTGGGCGGGGACTGGTTGATGCGAGCCTCGCTGCCCGTGCCCACGCAGCCGACCCCTCCGGACGGTGACACGAAGACCGGGCTGGGAGACCTGAACGTCTTCGCCTCGTACCTGTTCAAGACCAAGGACCCGGCCCTGAGCGTGGGGCTCGGGCCCCAGATCACCATTCCCACCGCGACCAGCGACTACCTGGGATCGCAGAAGTGGTCCGCCGGCTTCGCGCACGTCCTGTTCAATGCCAAGTCTCCGAAGCTCCAGTGGGGCTACCTGCTCACCTGGCAGCACAGCTTCGCCGGATCCGACGACCGGGCCACGGTGAACACGGGCGCCTTCCAGCCGTTCGCCATGTACCAGATCGGCAACCACTTCTACCTTCGCTCGGCGCCGATCTGGGTTTACAACTTCGAGACCGACGGGTACACCATCCCGCTCGGGCTGGGCATCGGCAAGGTCATCCCGAAGGGCAAGACGGTGTACAACATCTTCGTGGAACCGCAGTTCTCGGTGGCCGACGACGGGGCGGGATGGGCGGAGTGGCAGATCTTCGTCGGCTTCAACATGCAGTTCATCGGATAGGATCAGCAGGATTCCTCAATTGAGGGCTAGACAATGACTCGACCACCTACGACCGCGCACTCGATCCTCCTGCTGCCCCTGGCTCTCCTGGCGGCGTGCTCGCCGAAGCAGGACCCGGATCTCTCCGGCATGTCCTTCTCGGAGGACCCGCTGGTCGGCAAGGTCGTGTGGAACGACCTGATCACCGAGGACGTGGAAGCGGCACGCCGCTTCTACGGACGGCTGTTCGGGTGGACGTTCGAGAGCTCGTCGCGCGGCGGCCGCGAGTACGTGCTCGCGCGCTCCGGCGACGTGTACGTGGCGGGGATGGTGCCCGTCGATCGTCCGCCTGACGGGACTAACTTCTCCCGGTGGTTGCCCTACGTGTCGGTCGAGGACGTGGATGACGCGGTGTCTCGCGCGGTGTCCGCGGGCGGCACAGTCGCTGTGGAGCCCAGGAAGGTCGCCCTCGGCCAGGTCGCGGCCATCATCGATCCGGAAGGCGCCGTCATCGGGCTCGCGAGAAGCGACATCGGCGACCCGGACGATCGGACGACGGCAGCCGCACCCGGACGGGTCGTCTGGACGGAGCTTCTCTCCGACGACTCCGGCGCGGCCGCCGCGTTCTACGAGGCTGTCGTGGGCTACGATGCGAAGGCGGTGGAACGCCGTGGAGGCACCTACACGATGCTCGCGAACCGGGGCGTCGATCGGGCCGGAATCCTCCAGAACCCTTCCGAGAACTGGGACCCCGTATGGCTCACCTACATCGCGGTCCAGGATCCCGCGGCGGCGGCAGCCCGGGCCGAATCCCTCGGCGGCGAGATCCTGCTGGCCGTCTCGCCCGACGTACGTGAGGGGACCCTGGCGGTGGTCGCGGACCCGACGGGCGCCGTGCTCGTTCTTCAGAAGTCGTCCACGTGAGCGCGAGGAACGATCATGCTTAGACTCATCCGAAACTTCGCGATCGTGCTGATCGTGCTCGCGGCGACTTTGTCCCTCGGCGCCTGCTCCGGAAACGTGGGAGTGGGGGTAAGCGTCGGCGTACCGATCGGAAACCACGGCTACATGAGCGTCGGAACCAGTCGCTGGTACTGAGCCACGCAGGCCGGGACCGCCGGGGGGAGCAGGGACCGGCCGGGCAGTGTATACTGTCGCCGGACGTATTTCCATTCACAGCCAACTCCAGAAGGCAGAACAAGATGAGCAGATTCACCACGCGGGTTCTGAGCGCGGCGCTGTGCGCGATCGCATGGCTGGCGGTCGTTCCCACGCCGGCCACCGCTCAAGAGCGGAGTTTTCGCGAAGAGAAGTGGCAGTTCTTCATTCCACTCAACTTCACCTTCTCCAAGACACTCGATGGGCAGAACGGGTCGTCGGCCGATGTGAACAACGATGTCAGCTGGGGCATCGGATTCGGATACAACTTCAACGACCGGTTCATGCTGGGGTTCCAGACGACGTGGCTGAGCGCCAGCTACAACGCGACCATCCCTTACGACGACAATGGGAACGGGACGCAGGATGGGACGACCACGATCGGAGGCAACCTGGACGCCGCATCCATCCAGGCGGTTGGACAGCTCAATTTCATGGAGTCGAAGTTCACGCCCTTCGTCCGGGGCAACCTCGGCATCAACTACCTCGACTCCAACATCCCGAGCGCCCCTCCGCAGGGCTCGTGCTGGTGGGATCCGTGGTGGGGCTACGTCTGCGGGACCTGGCAGCCGACCTACACACGGACGTCGTTCGCGTTCGGCGGCTCCGTGGGACTCCGGAAGGAGTTCGGGAGGAGTTTCTTCCTGGAGGGAAGCTACAACCTGGGGTGGATCGCGTTCGCGAACAGCACTCCGACGTTGTCGGCCATCGAGCTCAACATCGGCTGGCTGTTCTAGCGGACGACGAAGCGGAAACCATGCGCCGCGGTGAATGACGGACGCGTGGACAGGTTCGCGGCCGGCTCGGATCCCACCGGGCCGGCCGTTTCATTAAGGTCTCAACTCTCGCGCCCGGATCTCCTTCGACCAGAGCTCCTCGCCGTCCGAGCCCCAGACGGTGACGTTCAGCACGCGGTCCCTCTCCGGCCCGGAGAAGTCCAGCGTCGCGAAGTTCCGCTGCACGAACAGTGTTCCGGGCTCGGCGAGGGAGTTCTCGTACGTTTCCGGGTCCACGCTCGCCGGGCCCGCCGTTATCGGTGAGGTCGAGATCTCCCACAGCGGATAGGTGCCGGGGCGGTCGAGCTTCGAGAGGACGGTGTAGTGGACGTCGCCGGACAGGAGGACGACTCCCTGGACCTCGTTCTCCCGCAGGAGCTGCAGGAATCGATCCCTCTCCTCAGGATAGGTCGCGTACGAATCCCACTTGGCGACCGGGTTCAGCAGCTGCCCCCCGGAGACGATGATCTTGAACGTGGCGCGGCTGTAGGTGAGCGCGTCCACAAGCCACTGGAGCTGCTCCTCGCCGAACACCTGCTTGTGCCCGGAGATGCGGAATTCCGAGGAGCGGAACCAGCGGTTGTCGAGCAGGAAGAACTCCACGTCGCCCCACTCGAAGCGCGTCGTGATCCCGCCCAGCTCCGGCGTTCCGAGCTCCGGGTTGCCCCAGAACAGGTCGAACACCTCGCGCGAGGTGACTTTCTCCCGATACGCCCAGTCGCTGTTGTCCGGGCCGTAGTCGTGATCGTCCCAGGTCGCGTACTGGTGCACGGAAGCCAGGAAGGGCTGCAGGCCGGGGTAGGACCGCGTGTCGGTGTTCCGGTAGATCATCCCGGTGCGCGTGTTCCAGTCGGGCTCGCGATAGTAGAAATTGTCGCCCATCCATACCATCGCGTCCGGATGACTGGCGACCATCGCGTCGAGGATCTGGAACTCGCCACCGTAAGGTTCTCCCGGACGGTCGTACGGAGGATCGTTCACGTAGAAGCAGCTTCCCGCGGCGATTCGGAAGTCGGGCGGATCCGTGCGCCACTGCCACAGCACCTGGGTCTGGAACTCGAGCGGATAGGGACGTTGGACGTTCGCTCCGTTGATGTGCAGCTCATAACCGTAGTGTCGCCCGGGCTGCACCTGGTCGGCGATCAACTTCGCCGTGTACGCTCCGGCCTTCGTCGTGGCCACGGTCTCGGTCTCCATTCGAACATCGGGATCCTCGAGATCCCAGTAGACCACGCCTACCTCGGCCGGCGCCGTCGTCTGGGCCCAGACGAGAACCTCGAACATCTCCGAATACCCGAGCATCGGGCCGGACTGGAGAAGATCCTGTTGAGCCGCGGCATCCGGCACGCTCACGGCCAGCATCAAAAACGGGAGCAGCATCGACCTGCGCATCGTACGTTCCGCGTTCGAGTATCCGGGGCAATCGAGCCGGGCCGCGACAGGCGGACCGCTTTCAACATACTGCTGCCGGCCCCACACGGCTGTGCTCGCGCACCGGCACCGCATATTTGTAGATTTGCAGGATGCAAAGCCCGACACTGGTCATCCTCGCGGCCGGTCTGTCGACCCGGTACGGAGGTTCGAAGCAGCTCGAGCCCGTCGGCCCGGACGGCGAGGCGCTGCTCGACTACGCCGTGTACGACGCCCTGAGCGCGGGCTTCGGGGATGTCGTTCTGGTCGTGAGCGCCGCGAACCAGAAAGACCTCGTGGATCGCTTCCGGGATCGATTCGGAATCGCGGTCCCTCTTCGTACGGTGATCCAGGGCGCTGCCCCGCTGGCGTCGGGCCTGCGACCGCCAGGTCGGGTGAAGCCGTGGGGCACGGGGCACGCCGTCCTGTGCCTCGATGGAACGGTGGATGGACCGTTCGCCGTAGCGAACGCGGATGACTTCTACGGCCGGGCCGCGTACCGGGCCCTGGTCAGGCACCTTACTTCGTCCGATCGGGCCGGCGAGCAATGCGTCGTGGGGTACCGGGTGGATGCCACGCTGTCGGAGCACGGCGGAGTCTCGCGCGCCGTGCTCGAGTCCGATCAGGATGGCAGGTTGGCCGGCATCGCCGAGCTGCTGGGACTGGAGAGGGCCGCGGACGGGTCGATCCACGGGCGCACGACGGCAGGGGCGCCCCGAACTCTGGACGGAAGCGAGCGCGTTTCCATGAACCTGTGGGGGCTCACTCCGGAGCTGTTCGGGCCGCTGGATGAGCGGTTCCGGGTATTCCTCAAGCGACACGGGGAGGATCCGCGCGCCGAGTTCTATCTCAGCGACGCGGTCGGCGCCCTCGTCGTCAACGGCGAGCTGACGGTTCGCGTGCCCGTGACGGACGAGCGCTGGCTCGGGATGACGTTTCCCCAGGACCGCGGGCACGTGAGAGCCGGGATCCGCGCGCTCGTCGAGGCCGGCGAGTATCCTCCGTCGCTGCGCGCCGCGCTGCGCGTCAACGACCCGCGCACCGGGGACACTTGAGGCTCGACGGTCTCGACTGGACCGTCGTCGGCGCGTACGGCGCGATCGTCCTGATCGTTGGGCTCTACTTCGCACGCCGGGCCGGCTCCGGCATCACGGAGTACTTCCTCTCCGGCCGCAAGCTCCCGTGGTGGATGCTGGGCACGTCGATGGTCGCGACCACGTTTTCCACCGACACGCCGAACCTGGTCACCGACCTCGTGCGTACGGGCGGCGTGAGTCAGAACTGGGTCTGGTGGGCCTTCCTGATCACGGGGATGTGCACCGTGTTCTTCTACGCCCGCCTGTGGCGGCGTTCGGGCGTGCTCACCGACATGGGGTTCTACGAACTCCGCTACTCGGGGAAGCCGGCCGCCTTCCTGCGCGGTTTTCGGGCGGTGTACCTCGGTGTGTTCTTCAACGTCATGATCATGGCCACCGTCACTCTGGCCGCGATCAAGATCGGCGGGGTGCTGCTGGGGCTCGACAAGTACACGACCGTGCTCATCGCAGGCACGATCACCGTCATCTACTCGGCCACGTCGGGCCTCTGGGGAGTGGTCGTCACCGACCTCCTGCTCTTCGTGATCGCCATGGGAGGCGCGCTGGCCGCCGCGTATTACGCTCTCGCCCAGCCCGAGGTGGGAGGACTGGCTGGCCTGGTCTCGAACCCGGAAGTCGCCGGCAAGCTGGCGCTCCTCCCCGATTTCGCGGACTGGCGGACGGCCGTTCCGATATTCGTGGTGCCCATCGCCGTGCAGTGGTGGGCGACCTGGTACCCCGGCGCCGAGCCCGGCGGCGGCGGATACGTGGCGCAGCGCATGCTCGCGGCCCGGAACGAGACGGAATCGATGAAGGCCACCCTGTGGTTCAACATCGCCCACTACGCTCTCCGGCCGTGGCCCTGGATCCTGGTGGCGCTGGCGTCGCTGGCCGTCTATCCGACGCTCGATTCCCTCGCCACGGCATTTCCGAACGTGGATCCGTCGATCCTCAGACACGATCTGGCGTACCCGGCGATGCTGGTATTCCTGCCGCACGGGGTCCTCGGTCTGGTCGTGGCCTCGCTCGCGGCCGCCTACATGTCCACCATCAGCACGCACCTGAACTGGGGCGCCTCCTACGTGGTGGACGACTTCTATCGGCGGTTCATCGCGCCGGAGCGGAGCGAACGCCACTACGTGGCGGTGGCCCGGACCTCGACGGTGGGACTGATCGTGCTGGCGCTTCTCGTGTCCCTGTGGCTCGAGAACGCGCTGCAGGCGTTCCAGATCCTCCTGCAGATCGGCGCCGGCACAGGCCTGATCTTCCTGCTTCGCTGGTTCTGGTGGCGTATCAACGCGTGGAGCGAGATATCGGCCATGGTGACCTCGTTCCTGATCGCCGTGTGGTTCCAGTTCGGACAGGAGGCGGTCGGTATTCCGCCGCTGCATCCATCCGTGCAACTGCTGATCGGCGTGGGCGTGACCACCGTGGCGTGGCTCGCGACGACCTGGGTCACCGCGCCCACGGACACTGCGACCCTGCAGAGTTTCTACGATTTGATCCGGCCGCTCGGAAGAGGATGGGAACGCGTGGTGCAGGTCGACGCTTCCCCGAGGGGTCACGGCGTCCAGGCGACGCTCGCCTGCTGGTTCCTGGGATGCGCGGTCGTATACGCAGCCCTGTTCGGGACCGGGTACTCGCTGTACGGACGTGTCGGCCTCGGAACGCTGTTCCTGGCCATCTCGGCGCTGGCCGGGCTCGGGCTGTTCCGCATGTTGCCACGGATCAGGTTCGAGTAGTCCGATCTCCAGCTTGACACCCGGAGTCTCGGTCGACCTATTGGCGGCCCGTCCCGGGAATGGGGCGGATCGGACCCTGGTTTCACACACTCCCGAAGAGAGACGTGACAATGCTCAAGAGTTGGATTCGCATTTCCCTGTTCGCCGCCTTCGTTTCCGTATCCGCCGCCGCTCTTCCCGCGCACGTTTCGGCTCAGGACAGTCCCGTTCTCGACCGGATCGTGGAGACTGGGACCCTCCGCGTCGGGATGTCAGGGACCCAGCCCCCGTTCAACATGAAGACCCGCGATGGGACCCCGATGGGTCTCGAAGTGGACCTGGCGAACGCCCTGGCCGCCGCGATGAAGGTGGAGCTCAAGATCGTGGAGATTCCGTTCGCCGACCTGCTGACTTCCCTGCAGAACGGTGATGTCGACATGGTCCTGTCGGGCATAACGATCACGGCCGATCGCTCGCGCTCGGTGTCGTTCGTGGGTCCGTACGTGGTGTCGGGGAAGTCGATCCTGACGAAGTCGGCCAACCTCGCCGCCGTCCAGGAAGCGGGCGAATTGAACGAGTCCGACATTCGGCTCGTGACGCTGCGCAACTCGACGAGCGAGCAGTTCGTGCGTGCGAATCTCCCGGACGCCCAGCTGACCACCGTGGACTCGTACGACGAGGCGATCGAGATGCTGCGAGCGGGTCAGACCGGCGCCGTGGTGGCGGACGTGCCGATCTGCGTGATCACGATGCTGCGGTACCCCAACGAGGGCTTCGCGACGCTGAACCAGCCGCTGACGCTGGAGCCGATCGGAATCGCGGTCCCGGCCAACGATCCGCAGCTCCAGAACCTCGTGCGGAACTACCTCACCGCACTTGAAGGAACGGGAATCCTGGAAGCTCTCCGGCAGGCGTGGCTGGAGGACGGCTCCTGGATCGCAGCGCTTCCCTGAGGTCGGCGCTCGCGGGCAAACATCGAAAGCCGAACAGGTCAGGGCGGGCCGCTTCGCTGATTCGCGGGGCGGCCCTTCCCCATCAGGACATGAATGGCCGAGCATCTCGACAGCAGTTGATAAATGTTTGTCTTAGACAACTTATTGACAAACCTCCCCGACTCTGCTATCGTGCGGTGGAAATGGTGTCGGTTGAGGCACTGAATCGGGAGGCATGGTGGTCAGCACACCGGGTGCGCTCAACGCGCCGCACACAGACGAGAGCCCGGCGCTCAGCGGTCGCCGGAACGGCAACGGACGGCCGCACAGATCGACGGGGATCGCCGGTGGCTCGACGTTCGGCATCCCGGAGCTTCATCCGAAGAAGGCGCACACCGAGATGGTCACCACGGCATTTCGCGGAGAGCTGCGGTGGGACAGGGATCTCCGCCGCGAGGTTCTGGCACTGATACAGGGCGCCTGAAGATCACGGCCGGACACGGTGCCGGTTTGCATGAAGCGGAGGGGAATCGCCACATTACCAGTCCCCAGGTTCCCGCATTTGTTGTAAACTGGCGAATGAGAACCCCGTTTCATTCAGTAAGTGAGGAACACCGATGCCACACGTACTTCCCAAATTGCCCTACGGTTACGATGCGCTCGAGCCGCACATCGACGCACGAACCATGGAGATCCACTACACCAAGCACCATCAGGGCTACGTCAACAACCTGAACAAAGCCCTCGAGGGACACGCGGAACTGCAGGAACTGAGCGCGCTCGAGCTGCTCCTGAGCCTGGATTCGATTCCCCAGGACGTCCGGACGGCCGTCCGCAACAACGGCGGCGGACACGTCAACCATTCCCTGTTCTGGACCAACATGAGCCCGGACGGCGGCGGCACCCCCGGAGGGATGCTCGGCAAGGCGATCGACGAGTCGTTCGGTTCTTTCGTCGATTTTCACCAGCAGTTCAGCGCCGCCGCGGGCAGCCGGTTCGGAAGCGGCTGGGCGTGGCTTTGCGCTTCCTCGGACGGCCTGGTAGTGACTTCCACACCCAACCAGGACAACCCGATCTTCACGGATGGCGTGGTTCCGATCCTCGGCCTCGATGTGTGGGAACACGCCTACTACCTGCATTACCAGAACAGGCGGCCCGATTACATCGCCGCGTTCTGGAACGTGGTGGACTGGGACGAGGTCGCCGGACGGCTGGCGCTCGTTCGTGCGCATGAGGCGTTCGACGAGCTCAAGACCTGGGCCAGGGGACAGTGGAACGAGCTCAAGGACGCGCTCAAGAAACTGACTGACTGAACGTAGCCGCCTTAGAAACACCTTGGGGACCGCGATCGTGCGGTCCCCACTTCTTTCAAGAGGAGACTCCGCACATGAAGGGATGGCTCATTGGCGCCTGCGCGGTGCTGCTGGTCGCTGCACCGGCCGCAGCGCAGGACAAGCCGAACATCCTCGTCGTATGGGGCGATGACGTCGGCCAGTCCAACATCAGCGCCTACACCATGGGCCTGGTGGGCTACCGGACGCCGAACATCGATCGCATCGCCAGCGAGGGAATGATTTTCACCGACTATTACGGCGAGCAGAGCTGCACGGCGGGGCGTTCGTCGTTCATCATGGGTCAGAGCGTGTTCCGCACCGGTCTGTCCAAGGTCGGTCTTCCCGGAGCCGACCTGGGGATGCAGGTCGAGGATCCGACGATCGCCGTCATCCTCAAGGATCTCGGTTACGCGACGGGGCAGTTCGGCAAGAACCACCTCGGTGACAAGAACGAAATGCTGCCGACCAACCACGGGTTCGACGAGTTCTTCGGCAACCTGTATCACCTGAACGCGGAAGAGGAACCTGAGAACGAGGACTACCCGGGGGACATGGTCACATCCGACGGCCGGACGTTCCAGGAGCGCTATGGACCGCGCGGCGTGATCCACAGCTGGGCCAACGAGGATGGCACCCAGCGGATCGAGGACACGGGCCCGCTGACCAGGAAGCGCATGGAGACGGTGGACGACGAGACGTCGGATGCCGCGATCCGCTTTATCCGCGAGGCTCACGAGCGCGGGGAGCCGTTCTTCGTGTGGTGGAACGGGACCCGGATGCACTTCCGGACGCACGTGAAGCCTGAACTGCGAGGGATCTCGGGACAGGACGAGTACGCCGACGGCATGGTAGAGCACGACATGCACATCGGGAAGTTCCTCGACCTTCTGGACGAGCTGGGCATCGCCGACAACACGGTCGTGTTCTACAGCACGGACAACGGGCCGCACTACAACACCTGGCCCGACGCGGCGGCGACCCCGTTCCGGGGAGAGAAGAACACCAACTGGGAGGGAGGCTGGCGTGTACCCGCCATGGTCCGGTGGCCCGGACACATCCCGGCTGGCTCCGTGACGAACGAGATCGTGCACCACATGGACTGGTTTCCCACGTTCGTCGACATAGCCGGGAAGGACGATATCAAGAGCGACCTCCTGGACGGCTACAGGTCGTCGTCCCTCGGGCGTGACTATCGGGTCCACCTGGATGGGTACGACATCCTTCCGTTGCTCACAGCCAAGGCCGAGGTGAGCCCGCGCAAGGAGATCTTCTATTTCTCGGACGACGGTGACCTTACGGCCCTGCGGTACGACGACTGGAAGCTGATCTTCATGGAGCAGAAGGCCACAGGCACGTTCCGGGTATGGATGGAGCCGTTCGTGCCGCTCCGGGTGCCGCTGATCATCAACTTGAGACGGGATCCCTGGGAGCGGGCGGAGATCACCTCCAACACGTACTATGATTGGATGGTGGACCACGCCTACTTCCTGGTGCCATCGCAAGCGTACGTGGCGAACTTCCTGGCCACGTTCAAGGAGTATCCGCCCCGCCAGAAGGCGGCGAGCTTCAGCCTGGACCAGGTAATGGAGATGATGGTGCCGCCGGGAGGTTGAGCCGGCGGACTGCTGACATCCTCTCGTTCAGGGGCGGGCGCCCTCCGGGGCGCCCGTTCACATCGTGATGACCGATGACGAAGAGGACGAATCAGCAGTTCCTGGAACGGACGGCATCGACATGGAGGCGTTGAGAGTGACTACTGCACGGCGTGGATCCCCTGTCATCCTGGCACTGACCCTGATGGTTAACGTCCTGCCGGCACACGCGCAGGATGCGACGTGGCCGCGCGAGGTTCCGACCGAGCAAGGGACGCTGATCCTCTACCAGCCGCAGCCGGAGACGTTCTCCGGGAACGTGCTCACGGGACGGGCTGCCGTGTCGTACACGGCCCGGGAAACGACCGAGCCGATCTTCGGAACGCTCTGGTTCACCGCGCGGGTGGACGCTGACCGCGACGCGGGGACCACCGAGGTACGCAACATAGTCATCGACCGCGCCCGTTGGCCCGACGTCACCGAGGAGAAGGAACGTCAGGTCACGCAGTACCTGACGAAGAGGTTCGCGAATACGGTCGTTCCGATCTCGTTCGAACGCCTGAGCGAGAGCCTCGAAAGCGCGGATCTCGAGCGACAGAGCCTCGAAGAGCTGAGAAACGACCCTCCGAACATCGTGTTCTCCGAGGAGCTGACGGAACTCCTGCTGTACGACGGCGAGCCGCGGGCGATCCCGATACCGGACACGGACCTGGAACAGGTCGCCAACGCCGCGTTCGCCGTGATTCGGGACACCCGGAGCGGCACGTACTACCTGAGCGGGGGCAAGTTCTGGTACAGCGCCGCGGACCCACTGGGACCGTGGGAAGCGATAGGCGAGCCTCCAGCCGAGGTCGTTCGCCTGGTCCCACCGGACACGTCGTCCATCCCTGCGCCGCAGCCCCCACCGAAGATCGTGGTCGCGACGGAACCGACAGAACTGGTGGTGACCGAGGGCCCCCCGGCGTGGAAGCCGATCGGACCGGGTGACCTCCTGTACGTCGAGAACACGGAAACGCCGGTCGTCCGGGACGTCGCGACGAATGACGTCTACATTTTGGCCTCGGGACGCTGGTTCCGGTCGAGGTCACTGGATGGCCCGTGGACGTTCGTCCGCCCCGACGAGTTGCCCGCGAGCTTCAGCGATGTTCCGCCAGCGTCGGATCTCGGCGGCGTTCGCGTGTCGGTCGCCGGCACGCCGGAGGCGGAAGACGCCATGCTGGACTCCCACGTCCCGCAAACCGCTGCGATCCAGCGCAGCGAGGCGAAGCTCGACGTGTCATACGACGGTGATCCCCAATTCGAGCGAATCGAGGGGACGAGCGTCGATCACGCGGTCAACACGGGCTCGCAGGTGCTGCGCATCGAAGGACGTTACTACGCCTGCGACAACGGAGTGTGGTTCGTGTCGGAGGGTGCGACCGGTCCCTGGGAAGTGGCCGACTTGATACCGAGCGATCAGATCGAAGAGATCCCTCCGTCGTCGTCTGAGTACAACCTGACACACGTGCACGTGTACGACTCCACGCCCGAGGTCGTGTACGTCGGATACACGCCCGGCTACATGTGGTCCTTCCCGTATTACGGGGTTCCCGTGTACGGAACCGGCTGGTACTACCCCCCCTACTGGGGCCCGGGCTACTACTATCCTCGACCGGTGACCTACGGCTTCCACGTGGGCTACAATCCGTGGTACGGCTGGAGCTTCGGCTTCAGCTGGAGCGTAGGATTCATGAGCGTCGGGGTCCGCTTCGGCGGCGGATACGGCGGGTACTACCGGCCCGGCTACCGCCCGGGCTGGAACGGCGGCTACTATCCGCCGGGCGGCTACCGGCGACCCGTCGTCATCAACACGGGTGACATCAACATCGGGAACCGGGTCAACGTCGGGAACCAGGGCCGCCCGGGGACACGGCCGTCGCCGGCGACCGCCGATCGTCCGACCAGTCTCTACAACCAGGGCGCGAACCGAGACCGCCTGGCGGACTCTCGCACCCTGCAGAGCGCCAACGAGGCTCGCGCCGACCGGGTCGCCCGGGGCCCGAACAACGTTCTGGCGGATCGGGACGGGAACCTGTACGAGCGAAAGGCCGACGGCGGCTGGAACAGCCGCGAGCAGGGCCAGTGGAAGCCGGCACAGCCGCAGACCCGGCCGGCACAGCCGCAGACCCGGCCGGCACAGCCGCAGACCCGGCCGGTTCCGAGCGGCGTGCAGCGAGACTACGGGGCCCGGGTCCAGGGTTCGCAGCGCGCGGCGACTCGGGGGGGAAGCCGAAGAAGGTAGACCGCGACTCGAAGAAGGGAAATTCACCCTTGAAAGGACATCTGTCTTTCTCCCACATCGGAGCTTTCGACGTGGCGCTGGATGAAGCGCCGAGCGAAGCTGGATCGTGGTGAGCATGAGGGACGACTGGTCGTAGGCCTTTCCGTCCCCCGAGCTCCCGCAGTGAGGCACCGTGACAAATCCCCGCACGCAGCCGACATTCCGGGTCGCTCGTCGTTGGCGCAGGTTCAAACGACCGTTACGGAGGGATACATGAAGCGAGTCACATTGTGCGCCATTGCAGTATCGCTGGCGCTCGTTCTGCCACCCCGGGCCGAAGCGCAGACCGGCCCCATGCGGATCGGACTGACCGGTGGGGCGGCGACGTCGAGCGTGGGCGGCGATTACGTGCAGGTGGGAAACTGGGCGTGGGGTGGCGTCGCAGGCGCGTTCGGGCAGTACTTCGTGTCGCGTGAGACGTACATCGGCCTGGAGGCCAACTGGGTCCAGAAGGGTGGCGACCAGGTCGCTTTCACCCTCGGAGGCAGTCAGGACCTGAAGCTCGAGTACATCGAGATTCCTCTCACGCTCGGGTATACGCAGCGCTTCAGCGGCTGGGAGTCCAACCTGTACCTGGGCCTGGCGCTCTCGTTCGAGATTTCCTGCAAGACCCAGGGCACGTCCTCCAACACGTCGGTCGACTGCGATGATGTCCCGGGCCTGGCACCCAAGCAGACCACCGACTGGTCGATCCCGTTCGGTTTCGGGTTCATGAAGAACCTGGGAGGATCGCTGCTCGGGCTGGACATCCGGTACGTCCTCGGGTTGTCGGACATCTTCGAGAACTCGAACATCCGGAACCGGTCGTGGCAGTTCACGGCCAGGTGGGCGGTCCCGATCGGGAGCTGAAGCCGGCCGGCGTTGACGAGATCACCCCCGGAAGGCCCGCCCCGGAAGGAGCGGGCCTTTGTTCCTTCGTGGTCAGGCCCTGGACTTCAACAGGTCCCGGATCTCGGTCAGCAGCGTCACTTCCGGGGACGGCTCGGGTGGAGCCTCGGGTGCTGCCTCCTCGGCCGCCTGCTCGGCCTTCATCTTGTTGAAGCCCTTGACGACCAGGAAGAGCGCGAAGGCGACGATCAGGAAGCTGATCAGGGCGTTCACGAAGATTCCCCAGTTCAGCGTGACCGCGCCGGCTTCCTTCGCCGCCGCCAGCGTGGCATAGGGACCCGCCGGGGCGCCCGCCTGCAGGAGGACGTAGAACTCCGAGAAATCCACGCCACCGAGGGCCATGCCGATCGGCGGCATGATGATGTCGTTCACGAGCGACGAGATGATCGTCGCGAACGCCGCGCCGATCACGATGCCGACCGCCATGTCGAGCATGTTGCCCTTGGCGGCGAACTCCTTGAACTCCTTCAGCATGCAGATCCTCCTCCCTTGAGGGATTCAACTCTCGCCACTGATCAGGTCCGCGCCACCGACGCTCCGGGCGCCGGTTCGGCCACGAACAGGCGATCGAAGGGGCCGGCCTTCGGGCCCCGGGCCGCGTAGTAGCGATCATCCATGGCCTGCCGCACGTCATCGACCGTGCCGGCGCTGCACAGGGCCACGATGCATCCGCCCATGCCCGCACCCGTCACGCGCGCTCCGAAAGCCCCCGCGTCCCGCGCGATGCGCACCAGGTCGTCCAGCTCGGGGATGCTGACCTCGTAGTCTTCCGCCAGGCTGGCGTGCGAACCGTTCATCAGCATGCCGAATCCCACCGGCGAGTCCGCGCGCAGCGTCACTTCCGCCCCGACCACCCGGGCCGCCTCGGTGACCACGTGGCGAAACCGCTTCAGGAGATCGGCCGGCAGGAAAGCGGCTGCGGCCAGCGACTCCGGACCGGGTACGCGCTCCAGGAGATCACGGTACGAACGGACATCCCGCGCAGCCAGTCCCAGACGGGCGACGACAGCTCCCAGGGCTCGATCGGTCTCCACGCGTCGCCGGTTGTATCCCGCTCGCGCGCCGCCCGACTTGTGGGCCTGCACGAGACTGTCGGCGACGAGGAAGCGCCAGTCGGGAGGGATCGGCACCGGCTCGAGCCGGAGAGGGTCGAAGTCCACCCGGGCCGCGCATCCCGCTCGCGCGCCGGCAATGATCGCGTGGTCCATGCCACCGCCTCGCGTGCCGACATAGCGCTCGGCGTCGGCCATCCGGGCCGCGAGCTCGAGTGGATCGATCGTCCGGTGATTCGCCGCCGCCAGCGCGACGGCAGTTCCGATCACGAGGGCCGACGAGGAACTGAGCCCTGCCGCGACGGGCACCGATGACTCGACCAGCGCATCGCAGCCTCGGTCCACCCCGTAGGCCAGCGCCATGCCCTGGGCTGCCGCCTTGAGGTAGTTGCCCCAGTCTCCCTCCTCGTACGGTTCTATGCTGGCGCCCAGCTCGAAGTGGCACGGGGCGAAGCTCGAATCCCTGGACGCCGCGAGGATGAGACCGTCTTCGCGGGGGCGGAACGCGATCCGGACCTCGCGTTGCAGGGCCATCGGAAGGACCGGAAGCCCGGCGAAGTCGATGTGCTCGCCGATCAGGTTGACCCGGCCGGGAGCGCGCACCACGTGAGTCGGTCGCGAGCCGTAGCGTTCCTCGAAATGCCGCTCCAGGTCTGCGGTCACTCGGTCTCCCGGTTCCACGCGCTTGGGCCATCCATTCGAACGACACTATATTCAGCGTCCGGAGTGGCTGGCGACAGCCTCGCGTCTCGTCCCCTTCGGCGTGCATCAGAGCGGCAGACCATGACTGACAGGGCCGTGGAAACCGACCTTCCTTACCCGGAGACGCACATCCTCGGGGGCTCGACCGAGCGAGAGCGCATCCGCACCGTCGTCGCACCCGAGCCGGACGACATCGCGGTCCTGGTCGCGCGGCGAATCTGCCAGGTGATCGACAGGACCGTGGAGGAGCGAGGACTCTGCGTCCTCGGGCTCGCGACCGGCAGCACGCCGCTCGGCATCTATCGCGAGCTGATCCGGCTGTACCTCGCCGGCGAGGTCGATTTCTCCAGGGTCGTGACCTTCAACCTGGACGAATACTATCCGATGAGCCCCGAGAGCCTGCACAGCTACCGGCGCTTCATGGACGAGAATTTCTTCCAGTACGTGAACCTCCCCCCGGACCACGTGCACCTGCCTGACGGCACCGTTTCACGGGTCGACCTCGCAGGGCACTGCGAGCGCTACGAGCAGTCGATCGCCGACGCGGGCGGAATCGACTTCCAGATCCTCGGAATCGGGCGCAGCGGCCATATCGGGTTCAACGAACCGGGCTCCCCCCGCGAGTCCCGAACGCGGCTCGTGACCCTCGATACGATTACGCGCAGGGACGCCGCATCGGATTTCTTCGGTGAAGGCAACGTGCCGGTCGAGGCGATCACGATGGGCATCGCTTCGATCCTCGACGCGAGGGAGATCGCGCTGGTCGCGACGGGCGAGCACAAGGCGTTCATCGTGCGCCGCGCGGTCGAGGACGAGCCGTCCGCCGATGTGACGGCCAGCTACCTGCAACGGCATCCTGCGGTCACCGCGTGGCTGGACCGGGCCGCCGCCGGGGAGCTGACCCGCATCCGGACACCCTGGGTGCTGGAGGAAGTGGAGTGGACGCCGGAGGTGACGGAACGGGCCACCGTGTGGCTCGCCGAACGCACCGGAAAGCCTCTGCTGAAGCTGGCGCCCGCCGATTATCGCGAGAATCACCTGGGCGGTCTGCTGGCCCGCCGCGGACCCGCCGGCCAGATCAACGGACAGGTGTTCAACGCGCTCAACGGCAAGGTCCGGGGCAAGTCGAAGCTGGTCCGTCACAAGAAGATCCTGGTCTTCTCGCCTCACCCGGATGACGATGTGATTTCGATGGGCGGGGTGCTCCGAAAGCTGTGGGAGAACGAGAACGAGATCGTCGTCGCCTACATGACGAGCGGCAACATCGCGGTGTTCGACCACGATGTGCGACGGCACCTGGATTTCGTGGAGCGCGCTGCCGGCGACCTCGAGCTGGATGCGAAGCAGCTGCGACGGGCCCGGTTGAGGCTGGAGAAGGACTTCGCGAGCAAGGAACCCGGCGAGCCGGACTCGGCGCTGGCCCAGAACCTCAAGCGCTACATCCGCGAGTCCGAGGCGGTGGCCGCGATCGCGGCGGTCGGATTGCCGCGCACCGCAGCCCGGTTCCTGGATCTTCCCTTCTACCGGACAGGCGAGGTTCGCAAGAGACCGATAGGCGAGGAGGACGTGGAGCTGGTGCTCGATCTGTTGAAACACGTGAAGCCGGACCTGGTCTTCGTCGCCGGCGACCTGTCCGATCCGCACGGGACTCACCGGATGTGCAAGCAGGCGGTCGATGAGGCCCTGCTCAGGTATCGCGGCACGGCGCCCGAAGTGTGGCTGTACCGCGGAGCCTGGCAGGAGTGGTCGATCACCGAAGCCGACGTGCTGGTTCCCCTCTCGCAGGAAGAACTGCGCGAGAAGGTCTTCGCGATCTTCAAGCACCAGTCCCAGAAGGACGTGGCTCCCTTCCCGGGTGGCTACGACGAGCGGGAGTTCTGGCAGCGGGTGCGATCGCGCAACCTGGAGACGGCGGCCGCGGCCGACAGGCTCGGCCTGCCGGAGTACTACGCGATGGAGGCCTACCGGGTGGAACGGCCGGCGGAGACCTCGGACTGAAGCCCCCGCCGGTGACGCTCAGAACTTGAAGACGAGCGCGATGTTGAAGTAGGTGTCGAGCTTCTTCAACGGGGTCAGGACCGTGCCGTTCTGCGTGCCGCCCGGCGCGTCGAACAGCGGCACCTCTTCCAGCGCCGGATCGTTCCGCCACATCAGCCTGATGCTCGGCTTGAAGGCCAGCACCGAGCTGATATCTATCGGGAGCCCGTTGTACCAGTCGAGACGGACGTCGTCCGTGTTGTCCAGGTTGAGGTCCGCGGTCAGCGTGCTCTCGAATTTCGCCGTCTGCGTCAGCGTCCACTTGAAGTCGTACGCCAAACGGAGACCCGGGAAGTCCGTGTTCTGTCCCGGCGTAGGAACGACGTTTTCCTCGTGCGTGTACGTGGCGGCGTAGTCTGTCGAGAAGCGTATCCGATCGCTGTCCACCCACAGATTTCCGGCACCGCCCGAGAACACGAACCGGCTGTCGATGCCGGAGAACGGATTGCGCAGCCAGTCTCCCGCGCCGAATACGTAGAACCGGTCGCTGAGATCGTAGTCGTACCGGGCCTCCGAATAGTACGTCTCGGCCGTCTTCTCCGTCACGGTCGTGGAGGCCAGCTGAAAGTCGTCCTGACCGGTGCCGACGGCGGTCGTGGTCGTGAGCGACGACTCGGTCTGGAACCCGCCCAGCTCGAACTTGAATCGACTCACGGGCCACGTGTATGCCAGCTTGCCGTCCGCCGCGAGGGTGAAGGTCTCCTGGTTTCCGCCGGTCCACAGACTGCCGAGCTCCGCCTGGAAGCTCCAGCCGAGCTCCCGCTCGTCGCCATCCTGCGCGAGCAGCGGAGAGGCGAAGAGCGCCAGCAGCGCGGCCACCCCGACCGCGGCACGACCGATTTTCATCGAGATCATGGAACGTCCTGCTTCAGGTTGCGTTTCTCTGCCGGGGAACCGGCCCCCGGCTTTCGGGCGCCGCCAATCTCGGGGTCGGCCGGTTCGCGCGCAAATGTCCCGGACGGACTCAGTACTCGGAGCCGAGCGCGAAGATCGGATGGCGCTTTGCCCATTGTCCCCGGGTGAAGTCCGGGAAGGTCACGGGGTGACTCCCCATGGCGATGGACTGCTCGGAGAGGGGACCGATCACGCTCCACGCTGCCGCGTCGTAGACATCCAGGGGCGTCGGCTCACCCCTCTTCACGGCCTCGACGAAGGCATTCAGCACGAAGAAGTCCATTCCCCCGTGACCTGCGCCCTCGGCCTCGCTCGCGTAGCGCTCCCACAGCGGGTGGTCGTAACGCTCCTGATAGGACTCGAACGGCTCCCAGCTGTGGGCTTCCGGGCTCACCCCTTCGATGTAGATGGAGCGGTTGTCGTTCATCCACAGGCCTCGCGTGCCCTGGACCCGAAACGCCAGCGAGTAGGGCCGCGGCAGGTTGGTGTCGTGGCTCACCATCACCGTTTCGCCGTTGCGGGTCTGGATCATGGTGGTGACGATGTCGCCCAGCTTGAAGCGGACATCGGCGTTCGGATGATCTTCTCCTCCCTGCGCCACGATGTACTCGTGAAGGCCCCGGGTCTTCGTGGCGTGCGAAGTCAGTGACACGAACCGGTTGCCGCGGTTGATGCCGATCCAGTTGGCCACCGGCCCGATTCCGTGCGTCGGGTAGAGGTCGCCGTTGCGATTGATCGAGTGATCGGTGCGCCACACGGCCTCGCCGTTCGAACCGGGGCCGAACTCCGCCCCCGGGTTGAACTTCACGCCGCGCAGGTCATGCTGGTAGCCGCAGTGCAGGTGCATCATCTCTCCGAGGAGCCCTTCCCGAACGATCTGCAGCACCGCCATCACGTCCCGCCGGTAGCACACGTTTTCCAGCATCATGAAGGGCACCCCGGTGCTCTCGTGCGTCTCCACCAGGTCCCAGCACGCCTGCACCGTCGTCGCGGCCGGCACTTCCACGCCCACGGCCTTGCCACGCTTCATCGCCGCGATCGCCATCGGCGTATGCCACAGCCACGGCGTGGCAATGATCACCGCATCGATGTCATCTCGCTCCAGCAGGTTCAGGTAGTCCTCCTCCCCGGCCGTGAACTGGCGGGGGTTCCTCCCCCCCGCCTCCCTCACCGCTTCCGCGGCGCGGCGGGCCATCTCGGGAACGATGTCGCAGACGGCCTTCACCTCGGTGTCGGTCCGCTGGAGGGCGAGCCCGAGGAGCGAGCTTCCACGACCGCCCACCCCGATGAAGCCGAGACGCAGCGGGGCCGCCGTCGCCGTCCCCTCGCCTCCCAGCATGGCCCGCGGAGCGAGAGTCATTCCGAGCGCCGTGCCCGCGCCCGCCTTCACGAAGTTCCGTCTATCGAGCGGTGCCATCGTCCTCTCCGGTCAATCGCTGTTTGCTGAGCTCCATCGGCCTCGCCAGGTCCGGAGCCAGCGGACGGAGCAGGAGGGAGAATTCGTACGCGCCGTAAGGAAGCTGGTACTTCTCGAGCGGCTGGGCTCCCCAGCTGTTGTCGCCTCCGACCCCCATCTGGGCCAGGTCCAGGTTCAGGCTTATGAACTCACGCTCCTCCAGGTCATAGGTGTGGCGGCCCGTCTTGCGCAGTCCTTCGTCGAGGTCCTCCTGCGTGTACCACAGTGCGCTCCAGTCGACCGTGGGGAGCCCGACGACGAGCAGTCCGAAGCCCCGCTCGTCGCGAAGCGCTACCCACCGGGCCTCGGTGCGGTTGCCGTTCTCCTGCGGTCGCACGTACGGGTAGTAGAGCGCGGAGACCTCGGCAGAGTAGATCCCGATCGCGGCGGACGTGAGCCGGTCGCGGTAATTCTCGTGCGGGCCGCGGCCGTACCAGTCGACGCGATCGAGCCCCGCCGCCAGCCGGAGCCGAAGTCCGAATCGAGGCAGATCAGGTATCTCCCCGTCCCTGAAGGTCGAGTCCGGCTCGAAGCGGCTCGACACCCGGATGTCGCCGGTCCCGTACACGTCGTAGGAAAGGACGTGACGCGCTCCCACCTCCGGGACCCGGAAGGCGGCGACCACGCGAACCTCGTACGGACTCCTCCGTCGGGCCTCAAGGCTCTCCAGCATTCTGAACCGGCTCGCCTCGCGCCACATTCCCTGGCGGTCCGGCATTCCGTTCCCGAAGTCGTTGTCGGTCGGGGCCCGCCAGTAGTTCGGTCGTGGACCGGCGAGGACGATCTCGGCATCCCGGTACCGGTACGAGCCGATCAGGCCCGTGGACCGATCGATCGCGACCGAGAACCCCTCTCCGTCCAGGCGGATCTCGTCCCCCGTTTCGCTGACCCGCAGGGTCGCCGCCGGCGGACCCGGGGGGTTGGGCGGCATGTACACGGGCAGACGGAACTGCTCCCATGCGGCGAGCCAGCCCGCCGGCAGGAAGGGCCTCTCTTCCCTGGTACGGAACTCGACCCGCAGGAAGTACTCCACGCCCGGCGCCGCGTCGATCGGGGGCAGCGGAAGCGTGAGATCGATCGAATCGTGCGGGGCGAGGCTCAGCGCGCCGAGATCTCCGCTGGCCAGGATGCCGCGCGTGTCCGCGCTCAGGTTCCACGAGCCGGCGAACTCCGACAGGTCCGTGAAGTCGTGACGGTTCACGATCCGCACGCGACCCGTCCGCAGGTTCACCGGTCGCACCCGGATGTACTGATAGACCTTCCGCACTTCCTCGAAATGCGGATTCGGCGTCCGATCCGGGGCCACGAGCCCGTTGATCAGGAAGTTGCCGTCGCTCGGGACGCCCGGCGGGCCGAAGTCTCCGCCATACGCCCAGTAGGGTTCTCCCTGCCACGTTTCCGCGTACAACCCCTGGTCCGCCCAGTCCCACACGAACCCGCCCTGCAGCTGGTCGTGCGCCTCGATCACGTCCCAGTAGTCCTGCAGGTTGCCCACGCTGTTCCCCATCGCGTGCGCGTACTCGCACAGGATCAACGGCCGGTCACGGGGCTCCGAGGCGTAGTCCAGGAGGTGGGGAATGCGCGCGTACATCGGAGTGTAGATGTCGACGTGGGGACGCCGCACGGCGCGCTCGTACTGCACCGGTCGCGAGGTGTCCGTCTGGTGCACCCACGCCGATGTCGCCTCGAAGTTGACCCCGTCCCCGGCTTCGTTTCCGAGAGACCAGATGATCACCGAGGGGTGGTTCCGGTCCCGCTTCACCATCCGGACCGTACGGTCGAGGTGGGCCGCTTTCCAGGTGGGATCGTTCCCGAGCGTCACATCCGGATCGTAGCCCATCCCATGTGACTCGATGTTGGCCTCGTCCACGATGTAGAGGCCGTACTCGTCCGCGTAGTCGTACCACCGGGGGTCGTCGGGATAGTGGGACGTGCGGACCGCGTTCACGTTGTGGGTCTTCATCAGCTCGATGTCCCGCAGCATCAGCTCGTCCGACATGACGCGTCCGGTGTGCGGGTCGTGCTCGTGCCGGTTCACTCCCTTCAGCGTGACGGGCACGCCGTTCACCTGCAGCATTCCGTTCCGCATCTCCACCGAACGGAACCCGACGCGGATGGGGATGACCTGCAGGATCTGCCCGTCGGGCGCGGCCAGCGTCAGGAGAACCGTGTAGAGGTTCGGCGTCTCGGCCGTCCACTTGAGCGGCGCTTCGACGGGCCCCTGGAGCGTGACGACATCCGATCCCGCCGCCTCGAGACCGAACGTCGTGGTCAGAGGCTGATCGAGCACCGCGCTTCCGTCGGCGTCGAGCAGCTCGGCGGTCAGCCGGTAGGCCGACACCGGGCGCGCCGCGACACTTCGCACTTCCACGTCGATCGCCAGCAGGCCGTCCTCGTATGCCGCGTCGAGCTCCGGGCGTGTCCACACGTCCTGGACGTGCACTCCGGGCGCCGCCACGAGGTACACGTCGCGTTCTATTCCGCTGATCTTCCAGTAGTCCTGGTCCTCGAGATAGGCGCCATCGGAGAAACGGTAGACCTCGACGGCGAGGACGTTTCCGCCGGGTACGAGGAACGGGGTGATGTTGAACTCGGCCGGGAGCTTGCTGCCCTGGCTGTAGCCGACCTTCTGCCCGTTCACCCAGACGTACATCGCGGATTTCACGCTGCCGAAGTGCAGGGTCACCTGCATGCCGTCCCAGCCGTCGGGGATGGAAAACGCGCGCCGGTACGAGCCCACGGGGTTCCAGTCCTGCGGGACGAACGGCGGGTCCGCGGGGAAGATGTACGGCTGGTTCGTGTAGATCGGGATCCCGTAACCGAGAATCTCCCAGTTAGACGGAACCGGGATCTCGTCCCACGCTCCGTCATCGAAGTCGACACGGAAGAAATCGATCGGGCGGTCGGCCGGGGCCTTCACCCAGTGGAACTTCCACGTGCCGCTCAACGAACGCACGAAGGGAGTCTGGCCGGGATCGAGCGACAGGGCCGCATTCCGATCCGCGTAAGGGTAGAACGTGGCGTGGGCCGGCTCCTTGTTGTGCTCGAAGACGGCCGGGTTCTCGAGATCCGGGTGCCTGGATCTGCTCTGTGCCGGGGCCACGCCCGGAAAGGTGACGATCAGCGCCAGACCTGCCAGCGACGCGCCCAGGTATGCCTGCTTCATGACCGAACTCCGGATCCAGGGTCGGGGGTACCGGAGGTTATCACGAAAACGGGCGCCGCGGAACTGTCGACCGGGGGAAGGTCGCGCTTCACCGATAGGAGAAGTCCGTCGTCACGATCTCCTGCGTGTAGAAGTCGAACGGCTCTCCCAGTCCGACGCCTCTTCCCGCACGGGTCTGGCGCTCCTCCAGCCACAGGGGAAGCAGGGAGACCGGATCCGCCATCAGCTCCACGCGATTCTCGAGGTGCAACTCCTCGAAGCTGAGGACGCTGTCGGCGTCCCGACCGTAATCCGCCGGCACCTCTCGCCCGGCGGCCGCCAGCAGCTGCGCACCGAGCGAATCGGCCAGAGTCCGGGCGGCCTCACCGAGCGCTCGATCCGCGGGCCGCGTCAACATCACGAACACCGCGCACAACGACCCGCCGCTCGGCGCCTCGCACAGCCGCTTCTCCGTCACGCCGGCGAGGACCGTGTAGGCGATCGCCGGTCCGGGCACGAGTGGATTCGGGGCGAGGATGTCCGCCCCGAATACCTGTCCCATCTCCCAATCCGTGTAAGCCCACTTGTCCACCAGGGACGACCAGCGATCCGACGCGAGGGCCTCGATCGTCTCGTCGTTGACCACCCTGGCCAGAAGCTCGTCGACGAGGGCCAGGATCTCCGGGTCGCCGCCGGCCAGTGCCGATGCCACTGGCCGGATGGAGCTCTCCACGCGGAACCGGAAGCCCTCCAGGTCGTCGACACGGACGAACTCTCCCTGCTTCGTGACCACGATGTTGGGGAGACGCATCCAGTACTGCAGGTTGTCCGCTACGACCGCGCTCACTCGCTCAATCGGCGGAACCTCTTCGGGGAAATCTCCGAGACGCTCCACCCGGATGTCCTCGTGGGAGATGAGGAGGCCGTCACGGTGCTTCCCGACGACGATCGAATAGGTGGCCGTCGAGATCCGGCCCGAGTCGGACACCGCTCCCTCCCTGACGACCCCCACGCGACTCTCCGTGGCCTCGATCCGCATCCCGGGCTGCCATCCGAATCCCGGCCGGAACGACTCGCCGCCCTGGCCGGCCGCCGGCCTGGCGGCAGCCAACGACAGAAGCTGCAGCGCTAGGCAGGTCGCGACGACGAGACGAGACATGAGGCGCCCTTTCACTGGTTCGCGGGCCGGGCGGACGGGCGCACGATCCGGTGGATCACGATCGCGTCCCCCCCGGCCTCCTCCGATCGGATCGAGACGACCCGGTAGTCGGTCGCGCCGCCCGCGAACGCGACGGGGGATGGAGAGCCCGGCGGCAACGTCCCCAGGTACTCTCCGGACGCGGCGAACACGTCGATCCGTGACGCTCCCTCGTCCCCCAGCCCACCGCGGGTGGTCCAGATCGTCCCATCGGGCGCTACCGCCAGACCGGAGATCACCGGGATGGTCGCTTCGAATCCACGCCGGTCGACAAGGGCCTCCGGCGACACTCGGCACGCGACCGGCGCACCCAGAGTGACGCCGTCCCCGGCTTCGCTGAGCGCCAGCTCGCGGCTCGCGGGAAGCGGTGCGATGTCCCTGGCAATCGTCCGCTCCAGGACTCCGCGCCGAAAGATCGCGATCTCGTACCGCGGACCGGCCGTGACCGCGACGACGTCCTTCCCGAGGCCCCAGACGATCCGTGGCTCGAAGATCGGCTCCACCGGGACGTCCACGAGCCCGCATTCGGGGAACGAGGCCGTGACGGTGCTCCGGGCGAGCTCGGCGAGGATTCCCGTCCGGGTGGCGGCGACCGCAACGAGCTGAACGGTCTCTCCGCGGGCCGCGCCCGGGGAGAGGGTCGGAAACAACACTCCCCAGCTGGCGAGCCCGAGGTCGGGTCCCCAGAAGACCGGCTCGAGCGGCTCGACCCTCGGTTTCTCGCCCGAAGCTCCCCACAGGACGATGCCGCGTACCTCGTCGTCGTACGCGGCCACCGCTCCCTCGTCGGAGATGGCGAGCGCTACCGGGTCGATCAGCTCCCCCGGAGCGCCGGAACGGCCCATGTCCCCGACCACACGCCCCGAGCGTCCGAAGACGATGATCTTCCCGGCGGGCGGGTCCAGCAGGTACACCCTGCCGTCGCGATCCGCTCCGACCTCCCACGGCTGGACCGCGTGCGGGGCGATTCCGGCGCTGCTGGCGGGAGTGATCTCCAGGTCCGTATCGAATTTCCAGCCCAGCGGAACGTCGGAGCCGCGGAACAGGATGTGCTCGACCCCGTCCGTCACGGAGCGGTCGGTGAGCGCCTCGTCGCCGGAACCACACGCGGAGCCGACGGTCAACCCGGCGCCGATCACCAGCAGGAGACGCGAGGCGCGGAAGAGAGGCGGAGCGAACCCCGCTGCCGGACTCAGGGAAGCTCCTCCCGGACGAGCGTGAGGATCGCGGCCTGGGGAACGACCAGATACGTCTTTCCCTCGAACGAGATCTCGACCGCCGCCCGCCGGAAGAACAGGGCGTAGTCTCCCGCCTGGGCCTGCACCGGCATGTAGCGTGCCTCCCCCTGGCCGATCTTCCACGGCTCCTCGCTGAGCTCGGTGGGAGCGGAGACGGGCGTGCCCGGTCCGGTGGCGACCACGGTGCCACCCTGCACTTCCTTCTTGTCGACCGCGGTGGGCGGCAGGTACAGGCCGACGCGCGTTCGCTCCTCGCCTTCCTCCGGAGATACGAGGATTCTGTCTCCGACAACGATCAGGCGCTTCTTCCATCCGTCCATCGCGGCCTCCGAGGGGTGGCGTTGTATACGGAGGACAAGGTATTCGGTTCGCCCGCAGGCCGCGAAGTCTTGACGCGCTCCGGTCGCCGGCCTATCACCCGTTCGTGTGTCCCGTGGCCGAAGCCGTCCGCACATCTCACAGCAGAGCCTGAGCGCCCAGATGGGTCTACGCCATTTCTACCGCACGCCCGGCCTCACTGAATCCGCCAGGGCGGCGCTGCTCGACCGGGCGCGGGCGAACGGGCTGCCGGAGCTGTCCGACATCCGTACCGAGACGTGCTTCAACGTCGAGACGGACGCGCCCCTGTCGGAGACCGGAAGGCGGGTCCTGACCTGGCTGCTGAGCGAGACGTTCGAACCCTCTGGCTTCGGCGAGGACAGCTTCCTGCTCGACGGAGTCGAGGAGGAGCGGCTGCGAAGCGGCGCCCTCGGCGCGACCCTGCTGGAAGTCGGCCCCAGGATGAGCTTCACGACCGCGTGGTCCACGAACGCCGTCTCCGTCTGCCGTTCCTGTGGGCTGGAGGTCGTGCGACGAATCGAGCGCTCGAGACGGTACCGTGTGGAGGCGGACGACGGACTGGACGAAGGGCAGCGCGCTCGGTTCCTGCAGCTCGTGCACGACCGGATGACCGAATGTGCGTATCCGGCGACGCTGCAGACCTTCGAGCATGGCATCGCGCCCGAGCCGGTGCGGACGGTCCCGCTGCTGGAGAAGGGGCGGCTGGCGCTGGAGCGCATCAACCGGAGCATGGGGCTCGCGTTCGACGACTGGGACCTCGAGTACTACACGCGCCTGTTTCAGGAACGGGTGAAACGGGATCCTACGGATGTGGAGCTGTTCGACATAGCCCAGTCCAACAGCGAGCACTCCCGCCACTGGTTCTTCAAGGGTCGGCTGGTGGTGGACGGCGTGGAAGCGCCGGGGAACCTGATGGAGCTGCTGCGCGCCCCGCTGGAGGCGAATCCGCGAAACAGCATCATCGCCTTCAAGGACAATTCGAGCGCGATCCGCGGGTATCCGATACGCACGCTCATGCCCGAGAGCCCCGGCGAGCCCGGACGAATGGTCCCGGCAGAGGCGGAATACGACGTCATCTTCACGGCCGAGACGCACAACTTTCCCTCGGGAGTTGCTCCGTTTCCGGGAGCCGAGACGGGTGCCGGCGGACGTATCAGAGACGTCCACGCGACGGGCAGGGGGTCGCTCGTGGTGGCCGGCACCGCGGGTTATTGCGTCGGCAACCTCCGTATCCCCGGCTACGCGCTTCCGTGGGAAGACGCATCCTTCGCTTATCCCACGAATCTGGCTTCACCGCTCGAGATCGAGATCGAGGCCTCGAACGGGGCATCGGACTACGGAAACAAGTTCGGCGAGCCGTTGATCCAGGGCTACACACGCTCCTTCGGCATGCGGACGCCCGACGGCGAGCGCCGTGAGTGGATCAAGCCGATCATGTTCAGCGGCGGAATCGGACAGATAGACGCCCGGCACACGGATAAGGGCCCGCCGGAGCCCGGCATGTGGGTGGTGAAGATCGGAGGCCCGGCGTACCGCATCGGGATGGGAGGCGGAGCGGCATCCAGCATGGTGCAGGGCGAGAACGCGGCGGAGCTCGACTTCAACGCCGTGCAGCGTGGCGACGCGGAAATGGAGCAGAAGGTCAACCGCGTGCTGCGAGCCTGCGTCGAGCTGGGAGACGACAATCCCATCGTCAGCATCCACGATCAGGGCGCCGGCGGAAACTGCAATGTGCTGAAGGAGATCGTCGAGCCGGCGGGCGCGGTCATAGAAGTGCGCGACATCCCGGTGGGCGACGAGTCGCTCTCCGTACTCGAGATCTGGGGCGCGGAATACCAGGAGAACGACGCCCTGCTGTTACGGCCGGAGCACGAAGCCCTTTTCAGATCGCTGGCCGAGCGGGAGAAGGTGGAGGTGGCGTTCGTCGGCCGGGTGAGGGGTGACGGACGGATCGTGCTGCACGACGCGATCGATGAATCGACTCCGGTGAACCTGGATCTCGACGCAGTGCTCGGGGACATGCCGCAGAAGACGTTCGAGCTGGAGAGCGTCGATCCGGAGCTCAGTCCACTCGACCTGCCCCCCGATCTGACGGTCGCGGAAGCCCTGGACCGGGTGCTGCGGCTGCTGTCCGTGGGCTCGAAGCGCTTCCTCACCACCAAGGTGGATCGGTGCGTCACGGGGCTGGTGGCCCGGCAGCCCACCGCGGGCCCGCTCCAGCTCACCGTGGCCGACGTCGCGGTCATCGGGCAGACCCATTTCGGGATCACGGGCGCCGCAACGGCAATCGGCGAGCAGCCGATCAAGGGACTGCTCGACCCGGAGGCGATGGCCCGCATGTGCGTCGGCGAAGCGCTGACGAACCTGGTGTGGGCCCCCGTGAGCGCGCTCGAAGACGTGAAGTGCTCCGGCAACTGGATGTGGGCCGCCAAGCTGCCGGGCGAGGGCGCGAAGCTGGCGGCCGCCGCCGCGTCGCTGAGCGAATGCCTGACTCAGCTCGGGATCGCGATCGACGGTGGAAAGGACAGCCTCTCGATGGCGGCCCTGGCCCCCGGCGAGGACGGCGAGGACGAGACGGTGAAGGCACCCGGCTCCCTGGTCCTTTCGGCGTACGTGACCTGCCCGGACGTGACCGCGGTCGTCACGCCCGATCTCGAGCTCGCCGAAGCCGGACGCATCCTGTTCGTGGATCTTGCGGCCGGAAGCGTGCGGATCGGAGGCTCGGCCATCGCGCAGGCGTTCGGCCAGCTCGGTGACGTGGCGCCTGACCTGACGGACCCGGCGCGGCTCAGGCGGGCCTTCGAGGTGACGCAGCGACTGATCCGAGAGGACCAGGTCAGGGCAGGCCACGACCGGAGCGACGGGGGCCTGGTCACGACCCTGCTCGAGATGGCGTTCGCCGGCAACTGCGGGATCGAGGTCGACCTGCTCGGCGACGCTGGGCAGTCTATTCCGATCCTGTTCAACGAAGAGCTCGGCCTCGTGCTGGAGGTGCCGGCCGACAGGGCGGAGCGCGCGGTCGCCATGTTCCGCGCGGCCAACGTGACGTGCTGCGACATCGGACACGCGACCTCCGGCCACGGCGTGCGCATCTCGATCGCCGGCGAGCCCGTGCTCGAGGCGGACATGCGAGACCTCCGGGACGTGTGGGAATCCACCAGTTTCGAGCTCGACGGGTTGCAGGCCGATCGGACGTTCGTCGACCAGGAGAGGAAAGGGCTGCGACAGCGCGTCGGACCGACCTACCGGGTGCCCTGGACGGTGGAGCCCACCCGGCCGGAGATTCTGGTCCGGGCCGCAAAGCCCAAGGTTGCCGTGGTCAGGGAGGAGGGATCCAACTCGGACCGAGAGATGGCCTCCGCGTTCTTCCTTTCCGGGTTCGAGCCCTGGGACGTCACGATGTCCGACCTGCTCGCCCGACGCACCGGCCTCGAGAGCTTTCAGGGAATCGCGTTCGTCGGCGGGTTCAGCTACGCGGACGTGCTCGACTCCGCGAAGGGGTGGGCCGGCGTGATCCGATTTCATCCGGAGCTCGCCGAACAGTTCGATCACTTCGCGACGCGCCCCGACACGTTCACGCTGGGAGTGTGCAACGGATGCCAGCTGGAAGCTCTTTTGGGCTGGGTGCCGTGGCGCGGCATCGAACACTCGGTGCAGCCGCGGTTCATTCGCAATGCGTCGGACCGGTTCGAGTGCCGTTACAGCGCGGTGCGCATCCTCGAGAGCCCGTCCGTGCTGCTGCGGGGCATGGAGGGCGCGACGATCGGCGTGTGGCTCGCCCACGGCGAGGGACGGGCGTTCTTCCCCGACGCGGAGATCCTCGATCGAGTCGAAGCCCGGCGGCTGGCGCCGATACGTTTCGTGGACGATGCGGGCGACGTTACGGAGCGTTACCCTTTCAACCCGAACGGATCCGCCCACGGGATCGCCGCTCTCTGCTCACCGGACGGCCGGCACCTCGCCATCATGCCCCACCCGGAGCGCGGCTTTCTCAGCTGGCAGTGCGGCTGGAACCCGCCGGAATGGAGGGAACAGATCCGGGAGGCCGCGGATCGCGGTCAGCCCTTCCCCTCGCCCTGGCTGCGCATGTTCCAGAACGCCCGCGAGTGGTGCGATGGCTCCTAGGCCAGCGTCAGCGGACGTCCGGCAGTTAGCGACTTCACTCCGTCCGCCTCAGGTCGAGGTCCTGGAAGTCGTAGCTGAAGTCGACTGAGGGAGAGGCAGCCTTCATCCGAGCCCCGGCGACGCTGCCGTCGGCTGCCAGCTCGAACGTGATGAAGGCGTCGGCCCTCAGCTCGCGGTCTCTCCAGCGGACATAGAACGTGTCGAACTGCCAGTGCTCCAGGTCCCCGATCAGCGATGGCGTGCGGCCGAACTGAATCACCAGGTCCTCGCCTTCCGTCGCGATCGACACGTCCCCGTACCACTTGTCTCGGTAGGTCCCCGCATATCTCTCGATCGAGAGGGAGGGCCCGGATGCGCTGTCGCGCGCCGCAGCCTCCGACTTGTCCCGGGCCTCGACGGTCGAGTCCCGAAGCGCCATCAGGTCCCGCCACGCGCCGATCCAGTCGCTCGGCTCCGCTCCCAGATACTGGTCCAGAACGTGGTACGTGATCGCTTCGAAGGCGGCTCCCATCTCCTGACTCGTGAGCACCGCCACCCCGAGCTTGAGGTCCGGTATCATCGCGACCCGCGACACGTAGCCCGGGAGTCCGCCGGTGTGCGTGACGAGCTTGTGGCCCCGGTAGTCGCGAATGACGAAGCCCAGGGCGTAAGCCTGGTACTGGGGCTGAAGCGGGGCCAGCGCACCCGTCCATCGCCCGACCGGCATCGGCGTCACTGGATTCCACAGCTGACGCGTGGTGCCGGACTCGAACAACCGATCCCCTCCTGCGACCCGCCCCGAATCCAGTTGCACGATCATCCATTTCGCCATGTCGGACGCGGTGGAATTGATCCCGCCCGCGGCGTTGGTCGCCGTGGCGGCGAGCGGCTGCACGGGCCGCACCACACCTTCGACGCGTGCGTGGGGAGTCGCGACGTTGCCCTCCTCGAGAGTGGACGCCCGCGTGACCCGCGTGTCCGCCATCGCGAGGGGCTCGATGATCCGCGTTCGGACGAAGTCCTCCCAGGTCAGGCCGCTCACCTCCTCGATCACCAGCGCCGCCGCGTGGTACAGGATGTTGTCGTACGCGTACGCGCTGCGGAAGCTGGTCACCGGCTCCAGATATCGAAGCGCTTCGACGATCTCTCGCCGGGAGACGTCCGACTCGGGCCAGTAGAGCAGATCTCCCTGGCCGAGGCCCAGTCCGCTCCTATGCACCAGGAGATCGCGAACCCTCATCTCGCGGGTCACCCACGGGTCCCACATCTGGAACCACGGAAGGTAGTCGATCACCCGGCCGTCCCAGTCGATCAGGCCTTCCTCCACGAGCAGTCCGAGCGCCGTGGCCGTGAACGCCTTCGTGTTGGACGCGATCCCGAAGCGCGTGTGCTCGTCGACCGGGGTATCTTCCCCGAGGCGACGGACGCCGTACCCGCGCGCCAGCACCACGTGACCGTCCTTCACGATGGCGACCGCGATACCCGGGACCTCGAAGGTCTCCCGCGTGCGCTGCACCCACGCATCGATGTCGGGCACCTCCTCGGCCGCCTCCTGAGCGAAGCCCTCGACGCCGGTGACAGCCAGGAATCCGATGAGCAGAAAGGATAGTCTCGGACGCAGGAACATGGGTCGCGGCTCCGGGTCTGGGGTGCGAGATTCCGTCGGGACGTGCGGGATGAATCTAGGGTGCCGGAAGAGCCGTAGGAAACACCGGACCCGCGCTCTTCGTCAACCGATCTGGAAGGCATGGAACACGTGGCGATATCCTCGTCGCTGGTCGGCGCGATCACTTTTTTCCTGCTTCTGGGGATGATCGCGTACGTCGTCATCAAGGAGACGGTCAAGACCATCCTCAAGCCGGCGCTCGTGGTCGTCGTGCTCGCGATCGTCGCCGTGTGGGCCGGAATCCTCGACGAGACGGCGGTGGGTCACGGATTCGAATGGATCGGAGACCGCCTCGTGACGGCCGTCGACGGCGTCTCCGGCTGGGTGGCCGAGTCCTGGGAGGAGCGCGCCGGGGGCGATTGAGGCCCGTCGAGCCGCCGGGACCCGGCGGGGTGTCAGCGAGCTTGGGTCTCGCCGCGACTCCGCCTATGTTCAAGCACCCGGTGAATTTCGACGCAAAGGATGACGATCATCGACACACTGACGACGAAACAGCGCACCTACCTGAAGTCGCTGGCGCATTCCCTCAAGCCGGTCCACCAGATCGGCAAGGAGGGCGTGACCGATCGGACGCTGGCCGCGCTGCGGGACGCGTTCAACACCCGCGAGATCCTCAAGGTGAAGGTCCAGGACTCGGCGCCCGCGGGAGTGCGCGGAACGGCGGAGGAGCTGGTGGACCGTCTCCCGGAAGCCGCCCTGGTTCAGGTCATCGGGCGGACGCTGGTCCTCTATCGCCCCGATCCGGACCACCCGGAGATCGATCTGCCCTGAAACGGGTCAGCGACGCGGGGTGGTGCGCCTCGGCTCTCGCTCCAGGGTCAGACAGTCGAGCCTCCAGGCAGCCGCCGAGGCGGTGGCGTCGATCGCCGCCGCCCGATCGAACACTCGCGCCCGGCCCAGAAGACTGTCGCCCACCGATCTGAGAGCCACTCCACCCCCCGATCGTCGGTCCGCCCAGATCAACCACAGGGTGTCAGCTCGCACGACCCAACGCATGTAGTCGCGCAGACGCGGATCGTGGTCGCCCGTCAGCGGAACCGCGCGGTAGGTCGTCTGCGCGCGACCCCACCAGTCGGTGGAATCGGCCATGAGGCGCACACGTGTGGGAGGAGTCAGAAAGGCCGGGAAACCGACGGCCGATGTGTCGGCGTGCGTCGCCTCCCGGCTCCACGAGCCCACGCGCAGCGCGTAGCATCCGGGCATCTCCCATTTGACGAGGTCGGGCCTCTCGATGACTTCCCGGACGACGGGCTCGGGGGGGGAACGCAGCCTGTCCCACACGCGCAGCAGGGTCGCGGCGATCATCGCGACGAGGATCCAGGTCGCGATGCGCTGCGGCAGGGGCCTGTTCCTCATTCGGTCCTCGGACGGGATCGGTGCTTCACTCCCACTCGATCGTGCCGGGCGGCTTGGAGGTGATGTCCAGAGCGAGGCCGGACACCCCATCGAGGCCGAGGACCCTCTCGCGGATCTCGTCCAGCAGAGGCTGAGGCAGCTCGACCGGCGCCGCCGTCATCGCCCGCTTCGAGTACACCGGTCGGACGACCACCAGCTCGCCGCCGTCCCCCCTCAGATCGAGCGGAATCAGGACCGTCGGACATTGCCAGATCGCGTCGTACAGTCCGTGCCGTCTCAGTCCCTCCATCACCGCGTGGTCGGCTCGCCGCAGAAGGTCCAGTCGGTCGCGCGTCATCGTGGCGCGCAGCGGCAGCGCGACGTCGGGAGCGCCCTCGTCCAGGTTCCAGATGCAACGGTTGATGCCGGGCACATCGGCCGTCAGCACCGCGGCGGCCTCGAGCAGTCGGTTCCAGTCCCCCGCTCCGCTGAGAAGCACCGGGTGTTCGTAGGCCCGAAGATCTGCCTTCACGCCGACCGACCGGATCGGCAGCAGGATTGCATCGAAGCCGAAGTCGAGCGCCGCACGCTCTACGGCGGGTCGGATCTCCTCCAGGCCCGTCCGATCTCCCCGGCCGTCACCGCAAAGGCATCGCACGCCGAGTCCCGGGCCCGGGAACGGATGTCGCCAGACGAGCTCGTGCGGAATCCCCAGCTTCTCTCCGAGCTCCCGCACTTCCACCTTGTAGAGTTCCTTTAGCGGCTCGATCACCCTCCCCTGCGCGATCAGCTCGTCGATGATCGGCACACGGTTGTGGTGGGTCTTGATCGTGTCGGCCCGTTTCGTCCCGCCCGTCTCGATCGTGTCCGGATAGATCGTGCCCTGCCCGAGGAGGTGATCCTCGATTCCGAGCAGGCTGGCCTGGTCCCGGAACACGTCGATGAAGGTGTCGCCGATCGCCCGGCGTTTCGCCTCCGGCTCGATCAGGCCGTCGAGCGCTTCCAGGAACCGGTCGCTCGCGTCCACGAAATGCACGTGCGACCCGAGACCGAGGCCGGCGAAGAACTCGAGCACCTGCGCACTCTCGTCGAGCCGCATCAGCCCGTTGTCCACGTGCAGCAGGTCCACGCGGTCGGGGCCCAGGGCCCGGGTGAGAAGCGTCGCCGCCACGGTGGAGTCCACGCCGCCCGAGGCCAGGAGGAAGACCGACCGGTCTCCGACCTGGGCCCGGATCCTCTCCATCTCCTCCGCCATGAAGGCCTCGATCGTCCACGACGGCTCGCAACCGCAAATGTCGAGGACGAAGTTGGCGATCATCTCATCGCCGTGGACCGTGTCGTCCACTTCCGGATGAAACTGGAAGCCGTAGCGCCGCAGCGAGTCCGATCCGATTGCCGCGAACCGGTGTCCAGGTCCGTCCGCTGTCGTGGCGCTCCAGGCGAGCTCGACGAAGTCGGGACCCACCTCGGTGACCGAGTCGTAGTGGCTCATCCACACGGGCTGCACACGATCGAGTCCCTTGAACAGCGCGTGTGCTCCGCTCAAGTGCAGGTCTGTGCGCCCCCACTGTCTCCCGCCGTGCACGACCCTGCCGCCGTAGTGCTGCGCGATCTCCTGGTGACCGAAGCAGAAGCCCAGGATCGGCACGTCCAGGTCGTAGATGCCCTTGTTGTAGTCGGAATCCTCGCCGTGCGACGCGAGGGCCGGGCTCCCGGAGATGATGATCCCGCGGTACGGCTCGAACATCTCGTTCGGATCCTCGGGCTGCCGGATCTCGGCCAGGACTCCGTGACGCCGTACCTTGGTCGCGATGAGGTGTGCGTACTGACCGCCGAAGTCGATGACGGCGATGGCGTCGTGCTGCATGGCTCCTCTTGTCTGACGGGGGACGTGGCGCTGGGACCGGAATACGCTCAGCCGGCCGGCCCCGCAACCCTTGCCTCGACCGTTCAATCCACCCGGTAGATGCCTCTTCGCTCTCCCTGGCCCTCCACGAGACGCGCCCCCAGCACGGCGCCCTGCACGAGCGGCGTGGCTCTCAGTGCGACAGCCAGCGGATGCAGACCGTCCGCGGACATTCTCAGGTCGCAATCCCGAGCCAGCTCGATGCCCGGGATGCGCACGGTGTAGCGGTCCGGGACCTCGCCGCCCTGCCAGACCAGCACCGGCTCGGGCCCGGGGCCTCCGACGGGGGCGCGAGCGCCACCGGGCGCGCACACGGCGTCTACCCTCATCGTCACGGACTCGATTCCGAACGTCCAGGTTCCGCTCCCGAACCGGCGAGCCGAGACGCGCGTGCCCGGGGACCGTGAAGCGCTCCACCCCGCGATCTCGGTCCGTGTCTCGATGTCGGCTGGCAGCGAGGACGGCACGTGCGCCCGTCCTCGCGTCTCGATCCACCAGCTGGCTTCCGCCCCGTGTCGGGGCCCCTCCCCATCGATCCACACGGAATCGGCGGTGGCGATGTCGAGTCCGGCCAGCACCCAGCCTCTGTACTGCGGATTCGCCGTCAGGAAGGCCTCGGCGGATGCATCCAGGGTGGAAAGATCCGCTGCCGTTAGCGGCTCCAGAAACGGCGGGACCAGGCCCGCGATGGTCTCGGGGTCGACCAGGAACATGAATCGGAGACCGGTGCTCGGTCCGTCGATCTCGACCTGGCGCTCGGCGCCATCGGGCAGCGGGGCGGAGGGTCCCTGAGCGGCGGTGCGGTAGTGGTCGGCCACTTCCGCCAGCATCTCATTCAGCGTGTCGCGATTCAGCCACTCGCCTCTCACGCAGACCGCGCGGATGGAACGGGTGTTCCGGATGTCATCCAACGGATTTCGATCCAGAAGCACCAGGTCGGCCAGCATTCCGGGCGCGATCGTGCCGAGAGAGTCGGTCGCCTGCAGGTACAGCGCCGGGTTGAGAGTGGCCGTCCGGAGCGCCTCGGCGGACGACAGCCCCGCCTCTACAAGCAACTCCAGCTCGTCGTGCAGGCCGAACCCGGGGAACGTGAACGCGAGCGTGGGATGAAAGTCGGAGCCCGCGAGAATCGGGACGCCCAACTCGTTCATTCGTCGCACGATCGCGAGCATCCGCTTCCACCTTCGTTCGCGCAGCTCCCAGTCCACCGCGGCGAAGGTCCTCGTCTCATCGTAGCTTCCCGGCTGCCACAGGGACCGGGCGATCGGGTCGATGTAGGCCAGCCGTGGGTCGTCCGCCGCCTGCGGGTCCCGCAGGCGGAAGACCCCGCGGTGCGCCGCCAGCGTGGGCACCTGCCACACGTTTCGCTCCGCCAGCAGGCGCAGCAGGTCGTCGCAGTCGCGATCGCTCTGGGTATCCAGCAGCCGGTCGAAGTAGGCACGATCTGCGTCCGGGTCGGACCGATCGGCCGCTCGCTCGTCCAGGAACGCGATGTTGTCGGCGATCAGGGCTGCTTCCTCGTCCGAACAACCTTCGAGTACTCCGTACATGTGCTCGAAGCTGCGCTGGCCGGCGAGCGCGGCATCGGCGGCCCGAACGGCGCTCGGGACGTGGCCGGCGACGGGGACCCCCAGAGCCGTGGCGCGTCGGACCACCTCGCGGTACAGGTCGAACGGCAGCGAGCTGTACACCTTGATGAAGTCCGCGCCGCCGGCCACGAGCGAGTCCACGGCCCTCCTCGCCTCGGCGGTCGAGGTCAGCGAAATCAGACCGGGATGAAAGGGCTCCGGCCCGTCGATGATTCCGCCCGCGGTCAGGACGCGCGGCCAGACGGCGCCCGTCCGCGCTCGTTCCCGCCTGATGCGCGCGGCGACCTCGAGCGATCCCCACATGTCGCGGACGCCCGTCACCCCGTTCGCCACCAGCAGCGCGAACGCCGTCCGATAGTCCGGCTCCCACCATTCGCCCCCGGCCTCGAGCCCGGTCGGGAGTGCGTGACCGTGCATGTCCCACAGGCCGGGAATCAGATACCTGCCCCGGCCGTCGATCTCCCTTGCCCCCGCGGTGATCGGCCTGGTTCCCGCTACCCGCACGATCCGGTCGCCCTGGATCGTCACGAACCGGCCAGGCTCGATTCGACCCGTCTCCACGTCGACGACCGAGACGTCGCTGACCACGATCGCGGCCGATTCCGGCCCGGCCGTCACCTGTGCTCCGGCGGGTCCGGCGAGAGCCAGTCCGGCCGCGGCCGCGAGGCCTGACCGGAGGGGCCAGCGCCGCCTTGCTCGGCGTTGGATGGCGCCCCGAAGAAGCATTGATCCCTGTATTCTCGCCTTCCTCGACTGGGTACGTCCCGACCGTATCCGGTCGCAACATAAGACGGATGCGAAAGCGATCGGCAATACCCCGCCTGGATCCGGGCCGCGAAGGTCGAGTGGGATGTGCCCGCTCTGGCGATCGCCGTCGAGCAGGATGACTCCGTGATTCTGGCGCGAGGCCAGCTGGAGGCAGGGCTGGCTGCGCCCCGACCTCGTCACGTTCAGCGTCGGTCCCGCGGGCCGGCCCGCGACTCTGCGAATCCGGGGGCACGATCTGAAGTGCGTCGCTTCCGCCGGGACACCCTGAGGCCCACCGGGGGGGCGCCGGGGGCGGCTGGCCGGGATCGCGAACCGACTACTGCTTCAGGCCGCGCACCTCTCCCTGCAGGCCCCACGCAGGATCCGGTCCCAGGCCCAGGTGGGCCAGCGCGGTCACGGCAACGTCGACGATCTCCGGAGGGCAGTCCGTCCGCCCGGGTTCCACGGACGGGCCGCTCGCCAGGAAGAAGATCGTCT
>Ga0055460_10000047_pt1 | contig 21807 bp, 14 predicted proteins | sample Joice_ThreeSqA_D_4_FD_57686 | JGI IMG/M metagenome (GOLD analysis project Ga0055460, IMG submission 57686) | Wetland microbial communities from San Francisco Bay, California, USA, that impact long-term carbon sequestration - Joice_ThreeSqA_D2 | ecosystem: Environmental > Aquatic > Marine >...
TTCAGTTGCCAGATATGGATAAACCGCTTAATATGGTTGTGGTCAAAGGGATCAGCAAACAACCCATGATGATACTTACCTCCCTTCACATTGGACCAGGAACAAAAGACTTGTGGTTCATTATCCAGGCATACATGAAGCGTTGGAGTGTGGAGGAGACTATCCGATTTGTTAAGCAAACCTACGATTTAGAGAACATTAGAGTGCTAAAATACACCCGTTTACAAAACATGATGGCATTGCTTTTAGCAGTGTTCTATTTTGTGGCTGTAGTCCTGGATCAGACACAGAAACTAACCATAATGGCCGGGCATGTCCTCAAGTGTGCTAAAAGGGTCTTTGGAATACCTGATTTTAAATACTATGCCATCGGGGATGGGCTAAGCAATATCTTCTCCCGTTTCCCAGGACAACTGCAAAAACAAACCGAAATACACCAATCTCAGCTCAGTTTTGGCTTTGGCTAAATTTTGGGGTATGTCCAAGGACATAAATTCTTGACTCGAATCACGCTAAAGCGTAAATTTCATATTGGAATTCGACTCAGGATAAATTCCTGGACTCTTGCTGGCTATTATAATGCCTTCCAGGAAGAAATACTCAGGTGAATCAAGTTCGAAAATACGATCTCGGTTCTTTTTTGGATTAATATATCACCGAAACATTACTCATATCGAAGCGCTTCAACTGGATTTATCCTGGAAGCCTTCAAGGAATGAAATATTACAGTGGGAAAAACAATAATAGCAGCTATAAGTACTGTGATTATAAATACCCACCAGCTGATTTCTACCCTAAAAGTGTAATTCTCCAACCATCCATTGAAAAATAATAGAGTAATGGGACCTGAAATGATCCCAGCAGTAATCAATGACAAGGATATCATCCTAAGAAAAGAAAGTACAATTGCCTTTTCTGTGCTACCAAACACTTTCCGGATGCCTATTTCATGGGTTCTAGATTTGGCCATGAAAAGAGTTAGGCCCAAAAGGCCAGATGCCGCAATTACTATAGCCAGTAGGGATGATAAAGCTAGAACTATGCTTAGATTTTTTTCTGAAGCATAGAGGTCTTCAATAGTTTCTTCAACCGTTAAATAATTGAACGCTTTATCCTGACTTGTTCTTTCCCATTCTGATTTAAGCAAAGGAATAAGATTATCCAGCGTACCAGATTGATAACGTATGACTAATTGGTTGATGAATTTATTAGACACGTAAATAACTAATGGTGGGATATCAGTTTGTACGGAATGGAGGGTAAAATCCTTTACCACCCCAACTATGGTTAATTGATTTATTGTCTGACCTATTGGACTCTCAATACCTAGCTCTTTGATTGCAGTTTCGTTAAATATGATCGAATAATCCGTATCATTTCCAAATTCCTCTGAAAAATACCTCCCTGCAACCAATGGGATACCCATGATTTCAAGAAAATGATAGTCAGCATAGAGGCTTTCTAATCGAACTTTTACATCTTCATCTTGAAAATGTTGAAACATTGTGATTCCTGATCTATGTGTGGGTATTACATCCATTGAACCAGTGGCCATTTCAACAAATGCTATTGATCTGACCTTATTTATATAAGAATCGTAATCCTTGAAATTCCTGCCAAGATCTATAAATAGAATATTCTCAACAGAGTGGCCCGGATCTCTTTTTATAGCAAAAAGATATTGTGAATGAATAAGAATTGTACTAGAGATAAACGTACAAAAGATAATTAATTGAATCGTTATGAGTAAGAATCTATAATACTTTCTTCCTTTTCCGGAATGGATCGTATTCTTAAGTATGTTGATCACCTTAAGACGAGCCATATATGAAGAAGTATATAATCCAGAAGCCAGTCCAATACAAAGGGTAATAAAAATGTATGAAACAATATATATCCCAAGATTGGAGGATATAACATGCAACTGGGTATCAAACAGTTTTTCTGAATAAGGTAGAATTAAAATCATTATTACTAGTGCTATTGGAAGCACCAAAACAGAAAGACCGATGGATTCACTTAGCAGTTGATTTCTAATCCGGTTAATGGCTCCTCCAACTGTTTTTCGAATCCCTATCTCTTTTGTCCTTCCGGTGGAAACTGCGATAGACAAAATGATATAATTTGTCGCAGCAATCAAGACGATAAGGAATGCTATTAATGAGAATAATCTTAGATTTTTAATGTTACCTGGAAATGCACTAAAACCGATATCATCTGATTTTAGATGTACATCTGATAATCTCTGCAAAGAATAATTATATTTAGAATTGCCTTTAATGTGAGTATTCTCCATCTCTCTGAATTGAGTGTCAATTGACGAGAGATCACTACCATCATGCAAGAGAACCCAGGTAGTCCAAACATTGAGAAACCAAAAATCATCTAAGTTTTCGGTTTGCATAATCCGATAAAAAGGAAGCAGATTCCAATAAGGATTTAGGAAACAGTCAGCTTGTATTGAGGAATTCTTCGGAGTATTCTCAAAAATCCCTGAAACAGTAAATAAAACTGTTGAATCATGAACAAAACCCTCGATAGTTTTTCCTACTGGATCTTCAGTATTAAACAACCGGTTTGCTAAGTTCTTGGACAAGACAATAGAATTGCGATCCTGAAGTAAATCTTGCGAAAGCGATCCTCTTACTAATGGAATAGTAAAGATTTCAAAAACCTCCGAGGTCGTTGATACAGACCGTTCTACTGGGATAAAGTCTCCAGAATTTCTTAATCTAACATCCATGAGGACTCTTTCGCTTACGGCTTTTTCAACTTGAGGAAATTCTTCTTTTAATATACTCGCAAGCTGAAGTGGTGTGGTTGCCTGATTAAGCTTCGAATCCACATGAAAATTATTAACTCTGTAGATATTCTTTCTATTAATGTGGGGAAGATCAAAGCTATATTCATTAATCACATATAGTAGAATTATGAATGAAATTGCAAGTGAAATAGCAAGTCCCAAAGAATTAATTGCTGTATAAAGCTTGTTTCGACTGAAGAATCGAAGAGCTGATTTTAGGTAGTGATTGAGCATGTTGGGTTTTTTATAATAAAAGGTAACAAATAAGAATTTATACTAGTAGATATTAGTGGAATTTCTTCTGGATAAGGTCAAGCAGAATCATAGGTAGTCAGTATCACTATTTGGCCACTAATCAAACTAGCTTTCTTGTCACCTTCAACCAAGGTTATTGCCTTGCACCTGAGGTTGACTTTCGTCCGCGAACAAGGGTTATGACAAAAGTCAGTGGCCGTACTATAGAAGGCATAGAAAACATTATTCAGCTCAACCCTGAAGTCGTTGTCGTCGATATAGATAGGCCTTGCAAGTTTTATGAGGATCTGAGCGAAGCCTATATAAATGAGCAAGTATAGTATTGAATTATTACTAGACAGCATTTCTATTCAGTAACTAATAACAATATCATAATATACACATAGATTCACGAACATACTAATATTACTTGAAGGATTATTATATAGCGCATTGTATACTCCCGTGTTCTAAAACCTAAGTTGTACGAAAAATATATTCGTTTTAAGTGGAATCCGATAATACTAGACTAGTATCTAATAGATTAGCAATAATTCCATTTGTACATTAAGCGGATACCGAAAAGCTAAAGAGTAGGTGATTTAATACTAAAACGAAACAAAATGAAAGAGATCAAAAAGGAGCTAAAACTATCCAAGGTTTCAAACCAAACAATGCAGACCGTCAAGGCTGGACACGATTGTGAATGTGGATCATGCTCAATCGGTGAACCACCTGGAGACGGAACTGCAGTTACTGGTCTAATGCAGGAGGTCCATGCTAGTACTTGGGCATTCAATCACTATTAAGATCATCGTATTGGTGCAAGATTGAATCGTCCGTATGATTCTAAGGACAAATCCAACTATGATTACTTCAATCTAGTTGGATTTTTTTTAGAGTTGTGCAACTAATTGTCTGTAAAATTATCAAGCCACAGTTATTTCTTTTTCCTTCGTAAGGGGGATTTCACCCCCAGGACCGCGGTCCTGGGGGTGAGCGCGCCGCTCAGCCATCCACTCGTCCAGCAGGTCCATATTCAAATATTTTCTTCCATAGGCCCAGTCCTCATGCCACTCCTTCAGCAAAGCCGTAAACAGCCTCAAACAGCTTTTAGGATTAGGAAAGATCCTAACCACCCTGCTTCGCCTCTTGAGCTCCTGGTTCACCCGCTCAAGCATATTGGTTGTGCGCAAGCGCCGGTGATGGGCCGGCGGGGCAGCATGGTACACACCCAGGGTCTCCCAGGCATGCTCAGCGATCAGTTCAGACAAATCTGGGTATTTATCCTGATAGTCCTCGGCAAGCTGGTCCAATACAGCCTTGGCATCCTCAAACTCTTCACAGGTCCATGCTTCCCTCAGGCGCTGGTACACATCATCGCGCCGGCTTTTAGGGACCAAGTCGGTGGCATTGACCGAGAAGTGGCGCTGGCATCTCTGCCACTGAACACCAGGATAATGCTTCTTGATGGCCGGGTGGATCCCCGGGTGATCATCGCTAGTTACCAACCTGACACCATGTAATCCTCGCTCTTTTAATCCGCCGATGAAACGGTCCCAGGAATCGCCACTCTCTGACCAGGCAGTATCTAGCGCCAACACATGACGATAGCCCTCAGAATCGATCCCCATGGCTATCTGGACGGCTATGTCGATGATTTTTCCATCGACTCGGCAGCTCTCATAGCGGGCATCGACAACTACGTACGGATACTCCTTGGTGAAGGTCCGCTCTCGCCAGGCATCCAGTTCGGCATCCAGCTTCATGGCGAACTGGCTAATGGTGGCCGAAGAAAACTCTTTGCCCATCAGCTCTTCGGTAACTCGCTTCATCTTACGCGTGGAAACGCCCTGCAGGTAGGCCTCAGCAAGGGCCAGAACAAGAGCTTTCTCGCTTCGCTGGTATCACTCCAGAATCGAAGGATAGAACTGGCCGTCACGGGTCTGTGGGACCTGCAGGATCAGAGGCCCGACACGTGTATACAGCGTCCTGGACTTAAATCCATTACGTTGGCTGCGACGTTCTTCGCCTCGCTCGTAGCTGCCAACACCGATATGTTCGTCTCTCTCAAGTTCCATCAGGTTCTGTACACCTAACCGTAAAATCTCAGCCATTATGTTCTCGCCATCAAAATTGATCAGCTCTGACAGTAGTTCAACTGAGTTCTTCTTTGTAATTTGTTCCTGTTCTTTGAAAGTCATGGTTGTTAAGTTTTTATTGTTCGTACTTTAAAACTATAAATCAACCGTGACTTTCTTTTTATATCATGCTAAATCAATTTTACAGAAACAAATTTACACAGCGTTTTTTAGCCTCCTGAATACACTTTGCCGACCTATAGATATACATATTGTTTCTGGTAGTAATTCATCGTTACTAAAGAATCCGATAATACTAGACCGGTAAGGATTACGTTTGTTAATATTAAACATTACAGCGGATACCGAAAAGCTAATGAGTAGGGAACAAAAAGAATTAATGAAATGAAAGAAATTAAAAAAGAATTGAAATTGTCAAAGCTTTCAGACAACACAATGCAAAACATCAAGGCTGGTGATAGCTGTGAATGTGGCCAGTGTTCTGGAGAGGATCATACCTACCAAGTCAGTTTCGCATCTCATCAACAAGTTCTTGCACAAATCTTTGGAGGCGGTTACTAGACCTGATTGTTAAATTTCTATTGGTAAGATTCTACCCCATAATATCCGATTAGATAGGAAGTTATCTATCTAGTCGGATATTTCGTTTTTTCGCTCCGAGAATTAGTAGTCTCACTGAATAAACAAAATCTCCCGAATATACCTAGGCAGGTATTAGCTACCCTAATTCTAAAGATTCAGATTGGTACTTTACATAGGTTATATCTATTCATTTCAAATTCTAATCTCGATATTGGCGGACAGAGTTCGTTAAACTTACAGTCTTTACAAGGAGAGACATGGCTTCGTAGTAATCTCCAAGAGCGGTTTTCTTGTAACTCTATAATAATAAAATCTATTATCCGGTTGGTTTCATCTAAGATAATCCTGCTTTCCATAGTAAGACTTGAACTCAGCTGACCGTATTCATTAATATATATTTTTCCGAAGAAATTCTGATTAATGGATCTATTCATACTGATATGCCTCAAGTCTATCTTTTGGGATATAATATCTTCTGGATCAATGAAAACATTTTCCTCAAAGAACTGGAAGTTCTCCTTGTATACTGGAAAAGGATGAATATCAACGTTTGTAGTTTTGCGTAATTGATGAATCGAGTATAAATCTTGGGTTTCCATCACAATAAAATTAAATAGACATGTGTATTCAGAATCCAAGGTCTTAATAAGTGTATTTGAAACAGGAATATTATTAGGTATATAGATTGAATAATTCAGATCTGGAATTAATAGCGACTTAATTCGGTTAGAATCAACGATACTAAAGTGTATAGTTATTTTGCTTTTTTTGTTTTTTAAAGCATTTACTAGTGGTAATAAATGCTCTTTGCCTAGCGTCTCAGTGTATATTATGTTTATATTTTTAAGCTGCTGGTATTCATTTATTTCATCTATGAGACGGGAAAATAGTTTTGTCAACTGGATGCTTCCAAAATTTGAATTGTTTCCTTGATCAATAGATTTAGGGTAGATGGCCTTCTGAAATTGCTTGCAGTTGAATTTTGAGCCTGAAAATAATATGATCTCCTTCAAATAGGTTTTCGCTTTGAAACCAACAGTAAGATCTTCATTCTTCATCAATGCTTCTACAGAATCGGTGATACGAAATCTTGGTCTGGAAGAAACTAGTCTTGTATTACTTGACATGATATCTCCCATATGAGTATTTCTTATTTTAGTTAGTAATTTAGAGATGCTGCTATCAAGCACCTCACGTTTGTATAATTGTATACTGCCCTGACTACTATTCTCCTTTACACGTGTGAGAAAGCTATAACCATTAACATCATCTTTTCTACAATCAATAAGCTTCTTGTTTATTGTGTTAAATAAAATTGCCCCATTTTTTGCCACATTAACATATACATGTGGTTCAATATACAAGAAGTTGTTGTTTTCCATGTTAGTATGATTTTGATAAGTCTTTGAATAGCAAGGGTCTATCCTCGAAATATTCGATTTGGTCTTTAAAATAAGAGGTGAAGTTCTTTCTACTTCTATAATTTGGGCATGCCTTTTTTCCATTGATATTTAGGAGATAACACACATTACAATTACTAAATTGGTAACATGTCGAACATTGAGGTAGTATATTTCTTAAAAGAGAATTATATTTCTTCGCTATTTCTGGAAAACTAATGTCGACATTCCCATTTGAGATTTTACCTAATGGGTGATGATGTGGAATTGTTTCACATGGTAAAATGAGGCCATGTGCAGTTATAAATACTCGTTTTGAAAAAGGCAAGCATGTTCCAGTTGGAATGCGTCTTGCATTTCGAAGATCAGTAAACAAGTGATTATATGTTGAAAATTTCTGTCCATTTAAATTGAAATTGAAATCCCTAATATATTTTGTTTCAGAAAGCTCATTGAATTCTTCAAGGCAGAATGCATCCCTTACATTATTATCATCTAATATACTTCGATATATGTCTTTAATGCTTTTTTTCTTTGCAAGTGGATTTAGTTCAGTTATATGAGTGTCACAGTTAAATTGTGTTTTAAAAAAGCTCTTTATATCGGGATATGTACTTGCGGATGTTAATACAGAATTGAAGCTTACACGCTTCTTGAAATACGAAGGATGTTTTTCTTTCAAATTGAGGATATTATTGTTAACATTCTGATAGCTGGGCTTTCCATTATTGAATCTCCTATGCTTATTTGAATTCTTGTCTCCATCTAAACTAATGGTTAGATAAAAATCGTGGCGTACAAGAAAATCCATATACTTTTCTAATAAAGTTCCATTTGTTGTTATCCCAAAAGCGAATCTTAGGTTTCTAACCGTTTTCTTTTTTGATCCTACATAATCTACCATTTCTTCAATGAACTCCATGTTCATTAATGGTTCTCCTCCATAGAAAGATATCCTAACAACATTGCCTTTCGAAAAATTGTAATTAGAATTCCAGGCGTTAATTAGGAAATTCATGAAAGCTCGTCCATCATCAATTGACAGCTTATTATTCTGGCGTTCTGAGTAATGATTGTATAATTCTCCATAAATGCAATAATCGCATTTTAGATTACAGCTTTCAGTTACTTCAAAAGCAACAGTGCTTACGTTGCTAAACTGCGTTCTAATGTCATCCTCAGATAAGTTAACACAGAAAAGATCTGATACAGATACCTTATTGAGTAAATCACCTTTTTGTAGAATGGTAAATCTGTCAATATAATAAGCTAGATCCTTTTGATTAAACTTTGTACCATCCAATTCAATTTCTTTATGTTTTGCACTATTGTACCATTGAAGTACATCTACTCCCTGTTGATTAAGATCAAGTATTAGAAATAATAATGGATGTAAAGGAATTAGTGTGTTAGTTAATACATTAAAGTAGTAATGATTCTTGTGTTTTGTCTTGAATAAAATAAATGGGTAAATCTCATCTGGTCTCATTACTCGTGTTTTTAAATCTAATAATTAGTTTATAATCAGGCTTATACCTGTAGGTTTTTTTATTTCTGTCATATACAATGGGTGCACCCAATGATCTCATTTCGTCTAGGTTACTCATTAAAAGGCTGCGACAAATACCAAGTTTTTCTGCAAATTCGTTTGCATTTCCTGTGGCTTGCATTCTTATTAGTTGATCCATTCTTTGTATCCTATATATGTATTTTGTTAAGCTCATAATCTATCTATCCAATTAAATGAGATGATTAATAATGTAGAGTCAAGGATTTTAGAGGGGAGGTCACTTTGGGTGATAATTGGCCCTTGATGTCCTTCGTGAGCTATTTATTTCTGATTTTACTCGAACCTGAATTTGATCTTGTCTAAGTAGCAGATTTATAGTTCTTTACCAATCCAACTTTCTGGTAAAAAGTAAAAATGTGGGAGAATCTCAAAAATATACGCTTCTGCGTTATAATGTAATTCAAGAGTCTTCTTTCAGTTAATGGCCATTAAGGATTTTAATTTCAGATTTATGATTTTTTACCATATGAGATCGTTCCATCTTATTGTAAAAATTCACTGTTTTACAGCCCATGTGCTCTCGTGAAAATATATTTTTAGCACAAAGTAATCCTTCCTTTGCCTGTTGATTTATCTTACTATTATCATTCAAATATGCCTTCACAATTCTAAATAGCGAATCAATATCTACAAAAAACTCATTTTCAGAAAAAACTACTTTAGCTAATTCTGGCTTTGTGGAATATTGCATAAAAATCTCATTCATTCCAGGTACTTCAGTAGCAATAACGGCAAGTCCAGAATGCATCATTTCAATTGCAACATAGCCAAATAGTTCCCATCGAGATGGTACTATCCCTAAATCAGCTATCTGATAAATAAGACTCAGCTGGTTCAGGGTTATATTACCTGTGAATGAAATTTTACCAAAATGCACAAAACAACTTGGAAGGTATTCATTATAGTTGCCGCTCCCTGCAACTATTATGTGTACATCACTAAATTCTTTTATTATTAGTTTAGCTGTACTAATGAATTCAGCAATTCCTTTTCTGGCTTCCAACTTACCAGCAAAGACAATTATTTTATCATTTGGATTAATGCCAAAATTCTTCTTTATAATCCTTTTGTTCTCGTTGCTGACCTTTACATGTTTCCAATTTGATGTTCCATTCCATATCACATCAATCTTCTTATCCGGGATATTATAGTATTTCGATAATATAAGCTTAGCAAAGTTTGAGACACATATTATTCCATCAATAGGTAAGTGATCAAAGCTTTTTGAAAAAATGGGTAATTCCTTTAAATCGAATTCTTCTTTTTCAGCATCAATATAGTATTGCTTTATAAGTGGTTCGATCACAAAATGCCAGGTTAATAAGATAGTGCTTCTCAGTTGTTTCTTAATGAGTGGATATAACTCCACATAATCAATAGGGTGGTTAAAGTGAAATATTGCTGAATCAGAAATGCATATATATTCATGTAGTAAACTAACAACTCTATGAAAAAAGTTAGTCTTTTCTGAGCTACTTATGCTAGTAAATCGGTAACCGTTGTGTCTGTTTTCTTGGATGGGAATTTTAATGCAACAATCCTCATCATTATCAATTTTAAACCATTTTAGGGTCGGTGAAATTTCCACAATATAAAGATCAATATCCTTTTTACTTGAAAGAAAAGATATCATCTCGCCAGAATAAGTACCTGCACCCGAATATCTATAGGGAAAAAAAAAGACTTGTTGACGATGCACATCACTTTTTTGTATTTGTCTATGAGTTGTTCTTTGTTTAGAATTCAGACATAAACTGTATAATAATAGTTGTCCACCAATTCCCTCAAGGAGGTTAAAATCCAATACATTATGTGTCTCTGAATATGTGTCAATATCTCTAAACAAAGATTCATTTAGCTTCGATTTGAATATATATTCACGAACATAGCTCATGGGGCATCCCATTAATGCTAATACTACTAAAAAGCTATAAATGATTTCCCTAGATTTATTCGATTCCGAAGTGGAGTTGTGAAGTAGATTAATATATTCATTGATAGTACCCTCATCAAATATAGAATCAGAGTCATCTTTTGATAATTGGAGTAATATATCTCTGAAAATATAGTTATCTGAAGTCTTATTTAATACTGCGGATTTTAGTTCTGAACTGTCAATCTTTGCAAAAACACTTGAGAATTCACTTTTCTCAAGTTCACTAGCTAAAAGTAGAATTAGAATTGGTTCCCAACAGACATTGAATTCTGATGGTTCATTAAAACGGAATTCATCTTGATTTAATTCGTTATATATTTTGTCAATAGTATTTTCGAGCATTGTCGTTAGTCTCAGACTTGCGCTATCTCTATCTCTTATGGTGCGATTTCTAAGTCTGATTAATAAATACAATGCGAATCCACAATACCCATTTCTTAAACTAATGTCAAATGATACATGATTTAGTACTTCGTGCAACCTTCTGTCAATAACATTTAAGACATAATCTGTATCAGCAATTAAGTATTTCCTTTGCGCCAGAAATTCAACTGTCCAACCTATACCCGCTAAACCATTTTCAAAATCTTCTCCCGTATTGAATGCAACTTCTTCAAAAATCTCATCTATTAATCGGGAAGCAATCGTATTATATAATTCTTCATGTGAGTTTTCATAAAGCAATGCGAACAGTAGGGAAGACCCTGCTTTTCCTTGAAGCACTCCAAGATTTGGATTAGTGCTACCGGTAATTATTAGATTGGTTATTAGATCTTGAATCTTGTTCATGAAATCTGGTGTGAAATTAGTCGATCTGACGTACTATTTGATTGAGTAAGGGTTATACCATCTCATTATTCCATCATCTCATTTTCGAACTGGAGATTTGGGTGTTCTTCTTTATCCGGACTTTTACAGGATTTACGATCCGTTGAAGTATACTCAGTTTATTTGTTATGATTTCCCCTATACCAATCATTTCTTGGTTAAATGGTAATTGTATTCCATAATTTGATGTTAAGTCGTTTTCAAATTCTACCTCAACAATATATGATATTGACTTTCCAGTTACAGTTGGTAATAATGACTTAGTTAAAACTGTTCCCTCGAGTAAACCAAACTCTGTGTGAGGATAATTCTCAAGTTTTACTAGTACCATTTGCCCTATTTCAACCTTACCGGAACCGGAAGGTGGAATTTTCATCCTTCCTAATATACTTTCATATATTACCGGAATTATGTGGAAAACAATTTCATTTTCTGATACAAATTGGTTGTTGGTCCAGAATTCATGAAATTCAACCTTCCCTGTGATTGGGGATGAGAGTAAATATCTCATCTCCCACTCAGAGATACTTGTCAAGAGAGCCTGATAAGTATCCATTATCTGATTCTGATAATTAAATACTGATTCATTCTGTTCGTCTTCTAATCTTCTAATCCTATATTTGAGTCGGTTTATCTCCATCTCAACGTTCGAGATTGCTGCAATCTTGCTTTGGGATTCCAACTGTGCTTGAAGCCAATTCATTTCTGATTCTTCTAAAACAGAAACTGATATCGCGCCAGTTTCAAATAACAATGAATCTCGAATATATCGCTGATGGTTTAAAACCACATTTCTTTCTTGTAATTGAAGTTGCCTTTTGAGTTGTGAATAATAATGTGACAAAAGGTTTAATTCTTTCTTAATAGAAGAGGTTTCGATTTTGGTTTTTGAAATCTTGTTATAATTGAAGTACTCCTTCAAATGGAAGAGATATAACGAAAAAGCAGGTTGGATGATACCTAATTTTGACTCATTAAGCAGGACTTCAAATTGTTCCCAGTACTCATATGAAAAGATATCAGGTTCTATCTGCTCTAAAGCGCTTTGAAGCACTAAAACATGGTAATTAGATGCAGTATTTTCAACTAGAGCAATGGTTTCTCCTTTGTTTACAAATTCACCATTCTCACAAAGTAGTGTATCGATTTTCCCACTTACTCTTGCTACAACAGAAATTGCGGGATGATTGGATATTAAAGTTATTTCGGAAGTTATAACATCGGGATATTTGAAAAATGTAGCGGCAAGAATAAACAGGCAACTAATGATAAAAATCACAATTATCCCTTGTTTGACAATCCAGTGAGGTGTTTTACCAATAATAACCTGGGCCTCTTCGCTAAGACCATTTTCCTGTTGTTCATTGCTTATCCTGAGATTCATGTGTGAGCTACATTTTACAATCTCTAACTACCCAATTCAAGTTGATTCTTTACAAGCTCATAATAGAATCCTTTTTTATTAGTAAGTGTGGCATGATTTCCTTCTTCTACGATTTTCCCTTCGCTTAGTACAATGATTTTATCCGCATTTTTCACTGTACTTAGTCGATGGGCTACAATTAATACGGTTCTAGTCATGAAGAATTGGTTAAGGTTTTCCATTATAATGGACTCATTTTTTGCATCTAATGCATTTGTGGCTTCATCAAAAAATACAAATCTAGGATCCTTATATACTACTCGAGCAATTAGTATTCTCTGCTTTTGACCTTGGCTAATCCCTGTACCTTCAAATCCTATCTGTGTATTGTTTCCAGAAGGCAGAGATTCAACAAATGAATCTATGTTAGCAACTTTCAATGCGTACTGAAACCTTTTATAATTTGGACTCTCTTCAGTGAGAGCAATATTGTTAAGTATAGTGTCAGAAAAAATGAAACCATCTTGCATTACAGAACCAATATTTTTTCTCCAATACTGAACATCAATCGTATTTAGTAATGAATCTCCAATCCGGATTTCCCCATCTACCGGGGGATAGAATCCTTGAAGCAACTTTATAAGTGTTGTTTTTCCACTTCCACTGGCTCCTACTATAGCTGTGATTTTATTTGCAGGAATTTGAATGTCGATATCTTTCAGGGCAAATGGTGAATTGGGACCTTCATATTGAAATGATATGTCTTTCAAAGTTATGCCTTGCGCGGAAGGAGTATCCGTATTAAATACTTCTCCTCCAGATTCCTCAGACTCCTTTTCATAAATCTCACCTAACCTTTCAAGGCTAAGTTTTGCATCTTGCCAACCATTTAAGAAGCTCAATAATTGTTCAATTGGTCCATTTAGTTGTCCAATTATATACTGAATTGATAACATCATCCCAAGGGTTATTTGTCCATCAATTACAGATTTTGCTGTTAGAAAAGTAATTATGAAATCCTTGGATCCATTAATTATCAATGCACCTGTGCTTTGTGACTGTCTTATTACCAGCCCTTTAATGCTTATCTCGAATAACCTTGCTTGAATTCTTTCCCATTCCCATCTTTTTTTCTTTTCACAGTTATTCAATTTGATTTCATGCATTCCAGTAATTAGCTGAATCAAATTACTTTGATTATTTGATGATTGATTAAATCGTTTTTTATCGAGTTTACGTCTGTACTTCATGAATAGGCTTACCCACACTATATATATCGAGCTGAATAATATGAATATTGAAAATAACTTGATGTTGTAATGTGCTATTACACAGCTAAATACAATGAATGTCGCAAGCGAAAACAAAAAGTTTAATGAATTATTGGTGAGGAAATTCTGGATTCGATTATTATCACTGATTCTTTGCATTAGGTCTCCTGTCCTTCTGCTATCAAAGAAGGATATTGGCAGGCGCATTAGCTTTGCCAAGAAATCAGAGATTAGTGAAATATTTATCCGAGTAGTTAAATGTAGTAATATCCAACCACGTAATAATTCCACTACAGCCCTTCCGATGGAAAGAGCAAGTTGCGCTATTAACACTAATGTTAGAAATGACAGGTCATTATAATTAATCCCTTTGTCAACGATTGATTGTGTAAGAAAGGGAATAAATAATTGTAAGATGCCAGCGACAAAAAAGCTAAGAACTAATTGCCAAATCAGATTTGAGTGATTTCGAAGGTATTTGAGTAAGAACGATATCTGTTTGTGATTAACAACTTCATCCTGGGCCATATAAAACTCAGGTGTTGGTTGCAGAATCAAACAGTAACCATTGTTTCTTTCTCTATTGTACCAAAAATCACAGAATTCTTTATATCTGTACTTTAAATGTCCAATTGCTGGATCGACAACGAATATTTCTTTTCTCGATTTTCGTACTCGATATACAATTATAAAATGGTTTTCATTCCAGTGTATAATGCACGGGAGTGGTACATCTCGAACCAGTTGTCTAATATCAATCCTTACACCTAACGTTCTGAATCCAATGGACTCTGCGGCATCACTTAATCCTAGCATAGATACACCCGTTCGAGTGATATATGCCATCTTTCTTAATGAACTCATATGAAAGGATTTACCAAAATACATGGTAATCATTTTGAGACATGTGGGTCCACAGTCTTTTGAGTCCAACTGTTGATAGAAAGGAAACCTTGCCAATTTCTTATCGCGATTAATTATATTATCTAAGTAGTTGGGTGGATGGTAGAAATAATGACACTTAGAATCACTTTGTCTACCTAATCTGTTAAGAATTTACTTCGCTTCTACACGTCTATTAGTTTTGTAAAAGAATGGATTTAGCAGCGTGTTGCACACCAGGACAGTGAAAAGAAGCCATAATTGTCTAAAAATCGGATTGGAGCTATCTGTTAAAATTATATTTTAAGGAAATCCGATAAGGGGTATAGTCAAACTTATGTGATATACACGCTGCTCAAATCCAATGAAGACAAAATCGATCTACATGTTCAGGTACATGTGTCATTTTCATCAGAATCTCGATTGATAAGTTTATCCCACACTGCTTTAACAAGATCATACAGGTAGAACAATCCTAAAACAATGCCGAAGAACCCAAGGACCGCTATAACAAAACTTAATCTATCTTTCACCCTTCCTGCGGCTCCGAAAAGGAACAACGAGTTACCCCAAAGCATAAATAGTGATAATAGTACTTGCCTGAACTTCATCTTATAGTGAATAAGGGTAAAAGTTACGACATTTCCATTTATAGATCAATTTGACTCCCATTTCTTCATTGCAAAGTCAAAGTCCCTCAGGTTCCAAAATGTTCAGTAATAGTATTTTTCAGCATTTTCTAATTATTCAGGTATATTAACTGGATGTATTTTTGACATATTATTTCTGTAATAAATTTGGTTAATCTTGTTAAATTTAAATCCTCAAGTAATGTAATCGCTAAACAATGGATTAGTAATCCAAAGTGATGATTTCCATTTCTCCTAATAAATACACCTTCATCCCCTAGGAGGGGACTCGATTATTCTATGTCAGTATAGTATATACTACTGCAAAATAATGCAGTCAGGGAGAAAATATTGGAGTAGACCGGGAGGAGGTCATTTGTCCTTCTACCTTCATATCCAGGGTATCTAAAAGTGGAACTTCAAATATTATCGAAAAACTTGATTTGAAAGCTTACCCTACTGCAATATCCTGTCCAAAATAGTTCGCGAGAAAATCGCTGCTTGTTATATCAAATTCCTGAAACGAGATTGTCTTATTACGATGCATAAAAATAGTCTTTGATACTTTTGCTGCTGGTTGTGCAACTACATTTAATCATACGCTGTATTTTCTTCCTTGTAAAGCGATTTGTGCATTACTGTTCAGTAATGGTTGATAGACTTCATCAGATACATCTTAGAAATTCCATTCCGTAACTATTATGTGAGTCTCTTCCAGTACTAAACAAATCCTCTTGCCGAAACTACGTTCATTCTTTGCTATATGAAATAATAATTAAAAAATGTTTTGGAATACGCTAAAACAGATCCACAATATTCAAAAAATTGGATAAAGATATAGTATAAATATCCTGAGAATTAGTGAAATGAGTTATTTAAATCAAGTGCCGTTCTAGCATCGGCAAACAAAAAACTTAGGTTTGAGTCCAATGCTTTAATTGTTGCTCTATTTACCATTTTCAATAAAACTAAAAGATGAATCTATGAAGCAGCCGGGATTGGGTATAATAATGAGCCTTTTGTTTAAACGACTCCTTAAGTATCAGATGATGAAGAATAGTGCAAAACTCCTTATCAATTCAGAGTTTGAATACAGTCAACATTTACCTCGATACTTAAGATATGAGGAATATTATCAATTTGAATTCCGAACCTATGTTTTCCCTTTTTAAATATAAGGATGCCCTCAACTCCCTCAAATGGCCCGTATACTATTTTCACGCGCTTTCCAGTTGGGATATCGTTTTCCAAGACCAAGGGGTGCTTTGAATTAAGCATTCTTTGTATAACACTTATTTCTTCGGAGTTAATGGTTGAAGGAGTAGAGCCACAAGTAACACATCTTACGATTTTCGGATTGTTTTCTATATAATAGATCTGACTTGGATCTGTCCTTACAAAAATATAACTAGGAAAAATTGGTTGGGAAATCTGTCTTTTTTGACGATTCTTCCAGAAGCTAGTATATACTCTAAGTGGAAGGAAAACCTCGTAACCTTTAGAGACAAGCATATGATAAGCCTTTTTTTCTGCCCTAGGATGAGTATAGAAGATGTACCAGGCTTGTTTTTCCTTCATCAGAAACACTGAAATACATTAATAAAGAAAAGGAAATACCAAGAAGAAGATCTTAGTTTGATTTATCCATATCAAATCTTCATCACTTAGCACAGAAAGACTAAGTAATTCAACTGACAATCAATTGTTTAATGCTGCTCAGTGTCCTCAATTTCCTTACTGCTTACATTTGCAGAAAAGTCGGCCACTATTATCCGAGTTTTAACATAGAGCAACAAGTACGAATTCACTTTGGCTTTATATAAAACAAATTAAGAAATAGTAAATGAAAATGCAAAATATTAATTGACTAATTTGAAGGTCTTTTAAAATTTACAATTTAGAGATCTGTTGAAGGAACAAAGTCATATTCCCATGTCAGCATGTCATCCGAGATCTGGATAATCTAGTTATCTCTAGGGACAAACCTCTCATTATACTTGTAGATAATAGTCCGGAGTATATGTCCAGGACCTTTGTAATGTGGTGCCCGCGATACCACATCAATATCAAATACATCCAACCAGGCAAGCCACAGCAAAAACGCATTTATTGAAAGATTTTGTAGATTATATCGAGAAGATGTATTAGATGCATACTTATTCCAGTATATCCATCAGTTAGGAGAGTTATATGATCACTGAAAAGAAGACTATAATGAAAACCACTCACAAGGGTCCTTGGGAGGGAAGTCTCCAAGGAAATATTTGAAGACAGACTTGGAACAAAATAGCAAACATAAGGAGAAATGTCTAAAATCTCTGCGTCCTAAAAGGCTACAACTATACTTCGTCCACTTAATACATAGTTACTAATAGTTAATGTGATCATGAAGAAAAATATCGTGCAAATCGCTAATTATTTTCATTTTATAAGTAAATTTATTTAAGTCCTTACATCAAAGCCGTGGATTTTATCTTGTAATAGTTTCTTATAATTGTTTATAGTATGCCTAATACAGAATTGTATTAAGAAGCTGATAAGAATAACTATTTCTTTAAGAAAGTAGGGGGAATAAACCTGCGATTACATCAGACCTTAGCAGAATCATGCTAGATCGTCAACCAATCCATCAACAATAAAAGTCACTCTCTTGTAAATCGCCGTATTTACCGATATTCCGTGTAAAGATTCGAGTGCTAATGTAACTCTATCGTAATCTGATCACTAGATCAGGCTTAAAATTAATTGTGCTATAAAATCGTAATTATGAAATCCAAAACCGAAAACAATCAGGAAGTAGCTGAGGTGGTGTTTATTCCGACGATACTGACCCCCGTTCCGGGGATATTGACCCACTATCAGGGTTAACCTCTTTTTGGCACTGCCAAAACGGCACTTTGTAGTCTGATAATGGTTAGCAAAATAGTCAATTTACTTTATTTTTCTTAACGAGTCTCCCATTAAATCCATTCTGTGAGCACCATTTACCAGCCGATCTAATATTGCATCGGCGACGCTTCCTTCCCCAATCACATCATGCCAAAGGCTTACCGGTAATTGTGAGCTGATAATTGTTGATTTTAAGCCATGCCTGTCCTCTATTATTTCAAGGAAAGCCATCCTGTTCTGATCGTCCATTTGCTGAAGGCCGAAGTCATCCAGAATAAGAAGATCCATTTTCTCAATACGGTTTACCTCTCTCATGTAGGATCCATCTGCTTTGGACATTCTGAGTCTGGTAAAGAGCTTTTGTGTATTGAAGTATAGCACTTTAAACCCCTGGTGGCAAGCCTGGTTTCCCAGAGCTGACGAGATAAAAGATTTGCCCACACCAGTTGGCCCGCAAATCAGGATGTTTTCATTACGTTTAATGAAGGAGCAGTCTGTTAACCTGGTCATCATAGTTTTATCCAGATTACGATCTGGGCTATAGGTGATTTCTTCAATAGCGGCATGATATCGGAACCGGGCTGCATTCAGGTGGCGTCGGATTTTTCGTGACTCCCGGTCCTCCCACTCAGCCTGTATCAGCATGGATACAAGTTCATCATTGGTGAAGTTTTGCTTGCCCTGGATGGCAGCCTGGTAGGCACTGGACATGCCATAGAACTTCATCAGGTTCATTTGTTCAAGATTCTTTTCAAGCATAGTGTCGTGTTTTTTGGTTAAACATTGATTTTTCTATTGGTAATAATCTGCTCCTCTTATGTTTTCATGTAGTGGAAGATTCTGCTGGGTAGTTTCTTCCCAAGGCTGCCCGTCAAGTCCTTTTTGCAGGATATTCTTGATGATGTTATAACCAAAGCTCTGATAATAAAGACCCCGGCGGCATGCATTGATCAAGCGTTCAGTTCCTTCTTTACTCGCATATCCCAGTATTCCGGAACAGCTGCGGTAGGCTATTTCAGGATATTGATGCCGTTCAAAGACCCCCTGAATATAGGCTTCCACATCTTTATCGATTGATGCTCCCCAGGATAGGAACTTTTCAGGGTTCCAGTCAGCCACATGTTGATGAGACGAGGGTAAATGGTCAGGGATAGTGGTGTACTTGTATGGCCGTGGATCCCGCTTGTGGAAGGCGATTCTTTCTCCACCTGAGTATATGGATACACTCCGGTATCCGTAGACCATTTTTACCCTTTTCCCGATATGTCGGAACGGAACACTGTAATAATGCTTATCCTTTCCTAAACGAACATAGCTGTTCTTCATGACCGTCACGCGTACGCTCTCCCGGATCTCAAAGCGATCGTGAGGAAGTGGGGCCAGCAAATGCCGCTCTTCCTCAAACAAGTCCCTGCGACTAAATGGCTTCCCCTGGAAGTTTTCATTATTGATCTGATCCAAAAGGTCCCATATGGCCTGATTTAGCTCCTCGAGACTATAGAAGGTACGGTTGCGTAGAACTGCATAGATCTTATTGTATACGATCGATACGGCCTTTTCAACCAGGCTTTTATCCTGAGGCTTTCTGCTGCGGGCAGGATAAACAACCATCCCGTAATGGTTGGCGAACTCACGGTACATCTCATTAATCTTGGGCTCATACTTTGATGCTTCTGTGACGGCACTTTTCAGATTGTCCGGAACAATGGCTTTGGTGGCTCCCTGATAAAAACATAATGCACTTTCACTTCCGGTAACAAAACTATCCCCCTTCTGATCCCGCAAGCCCTCCACATAAATCATTTGGCTGTAACCAAGACAGGTGATCATCACTTCAACCGGGACCACCTCGCCGAGCTCTAGGTCAAAATAGGATAACTTCTTGCCGGCAAAATCAATATAGGTTTTATCTCCCGGCTCATGCTCCATGTGCATGCTCGCATTGCTGGTCTTCTGCCACCGGGAAAAATGATTACAAAACTGCGAGTATCCATACCCGTTAGGATACCTTCTTTTATACTCATGCCAGAGCAGCTGGCGGGTCACCCCAGTGCGCCTGAGCTCCCTCTCAAAATAGGGGAACTGGTCCTCCAATTGAAGGTATTTCTCATCGGTGTATACCGATGCCGAGAAAATCCCCTCCAACTCAGGGGTCGCCTTTTCCAACAGTTCCGGTGGAGACAGGTTATTCTCTTCGGCTTTCTTGATATAATCCTTAACCGTATTCTTCGAGATACTAAGCCGGCGGGCAATATCCCTCTTGGGTACCCCGGATTCATACATTCTTATTACCTGTTTTACCTTACTCATCTCTATTGGTGTTCCTGACATTTTACCGCTGTTTTGTTTAAAACCAAGCGGCTAAACTACCCTTATCAGATCACACCCTCAAAGGGGTGGGTCAGTATTGTCAGAATGACAGTGGCAAAAAATAAAAGAGGTGGGTCAGCATGCCCGGAATGGTGGGTCAGGATGATCGGAACGGTGGGTCAGCTTGCAGCGGAATATACAAGGTGGAACTAATGTACAGAACCAACGTCCATCCAGATAATCGAGTACAGATAAAATCAAGCCAGGATTCTTATAGAATACTTTTTGATTCTTGGAATATGAACACCATTGAGCACATCGAAGAGTTCATATTAATCCTAATGAACAGAGCTAATCAAGTTCTTGGTATGGTATCAATTTCACAAGGATCAACATCGGGGAGCATAGTTGACACGAGAGTTATCCTCTAATATGCTCTTAAAACAAATGCCTCCTCAATCATTGTCGTTCATAATCATCCTAGCGGAAATTTGGAACCTTCTGAGGCCAATAGGACCATTACAAAGATAATAGAGTCTGTATGTGAGGCGATTGATGTGAAATTACTAGATCACCTGGTAACTGTGCATGAAGGAGGATATTTTAGTTTTGCGGATGTGGGTTCTATTTAGAACTCTTCAATTCAATACTTGATAAGCATAAATCCAATAGTGATAGCATTCGAAAGAATAAATAGTTTAGGTGCAAAGGATTTGTTATCTCCTGTTTATCTGTTTCATGGTACCTAATTCTAAATTCATTTCCAATTTTCGTAAGTCTTAGAAATTTATCTTTAAAAATATCAGAGCTAAGTTCTTTAGCTACTAATGATAATAGCTTTTAAGAAGATGGTTTTTTATTTCTATTGAAATGGGGTTAAATAATAACACAAACAGAATATATTCATTCAATCAAGGAATTTGATAAAATAAAACTATCAACTACTAGAATGAAACCGTTCAACTATTTGGTATTCTGTTAATAATTAGCCAGTTAATTCACGCTCCG
>Ga0055460_10000066_pt1 | contig 18945 bp, 20 predicted proteins | sample Joice_ThreeSqA_D_4_FD_57686 | JGI IMG/M metagenome (GOLD analysis project Ga0055460, IMG submission 57686) | Wetland microbial communities from San Francisco Bay, California, USA, that impact long-term carbon sequestration - Joice_ThreeSqA_D2 | ecosystem: Environmental > Aquatic > Marine >...
AAAATCATAAAATCACTCCAGAAGGTAGTAGTGGTACTGCGCGTGGTGGACAAAACAGATCGATTACAAAGGGCAGGTTATTCACTGGTTCTCGGCAAATGGTTGGGGAGGTCAGCAAATTTTTGTATTGCCCATACTAAACCCTGTTCTGGTTTTCACCGGTGGTTCCTATACGAAGAAGGTTTAAGAATATAAAATCTTTGAGCGGTATATCTGCCGGCTCTCATTGAGGTTTAAAGACAGACCTGATAAAACCTTGTTAATACGAGTGTTATCTTTGCAATTTGTCACAAATCAGTATAACTTAACTTCGGGGTTGAATCTGGATTAAAACCGATATTCGTTATGAAGTGGGCTTTATATCTTTTGTTGGGGTTGAATTTATCCACAAGTGCATTTGGGCAAACAACCAATGTATACCTTGATTTACCTGATACGCTCTCCCTGCAACTTAACAGGGTCTTTAGCTTTAAGGTTGATAAATACATTGAATCCAGGATGGAAGAGATTTCAGGAGAAAAGCTCGAATTATCAATCGGTGAAATTACCTATAACGGAGTCGAAGTAAAAGCAAAATCGGTTAAAACAAGAGGGCAGACTACACTGTATTTTAAAAGAAAAAGCTACTCGATTTCCTTAGACAAACCGATTCATTTGGACGATATTAAAGTAAAAAAGCTGGCGCTGAACAATCTCGCAATGGACCGGAATTATTTCCGTAACCGCCTATCCTTTCTGTTAATGGAAAGGATTGGTATTTTTCATTTACATAACTATTATGCAGAACTGCTTATAAATGACAAAACAGCCGGGATCTACCTGGCGATCCAGAAGCCTGAAGACTATATTCGTTCACTGGAAAGCACCTTGCTGGTGAGACGAGAGTATGAAGAACGCTTTACGATAGAGGATTCACATGGTAAAGACACAAAGGACCAGATCAATGGATTGAGGGAAATTCGGAAGCTTACTAAAAGATATGAAGGTCAACAGCTATATGATTCCCTGAACAGTGTTGTTCATATGGATCATTATTTTCAATGGCTGGCATTCAATTACCTGGTAAAAAACGGAGATTATACGGATGAGCTGTTTTTTTACTTAACGCCGGATGAAAACCGATTTGATATTATACCGTGGGATTATGATGATATCTTCATGAGGCAACCGCATGAAAGTTTTGAGCAACGGAACAGGGTACTCGACCACAAGTTGCTGTTCTCAGGGGAGGAGTACCTCGATATTGTAATTGACAGTGACAACTATTTATATCGTGAATTTCTGCGCAATTTTAGGCAGGTGTTAGAGATCCTGAACCCTGATACGATCAAGGATAAATTTGAACAGGTTTACAGGGAACTCTATCCATACTATGCAGATCATGAGATCATTGCACAATCTGAATATGATCAATATGGCCTGACGGACCTGGCTACCTTAAAAGAGGATTTACAACATCAGTTCCAGTTCCTTCTGTATCAGCGACAAAGTGTAGATGCAATTATTACCTCAGAGATGACGCGCCTTTCGGAATAATCAAACTCGATTTTGCCTGACGGACTGCTATTTAGCTATGAGACCCTCTTTTTTAAGCTCGTTTAACAGGTCATAGGAATACCTGTCAAACCACTTGTCCAGGCTTGAGGGGTTATAGGCGTCCGACTGGAACGACCATAAGAGCTGGTCCTGCTCAAGATCATAAAAATTACTTTCAATGTAATAGGTTTTGTTACTGGTATAGTATCCGGGTGAATAAGCCTGTGGATAATAATAGTTATAATACCCGTAGTAGCTGCCATACATCCCATAATTCAAGGGGTAATATGCCATTCAGGGTTGATAGTGGGTTTTGGTTTTGACATCGAGTAAGGCAATTAAAAATACAGCATCGCACCCGGTTCTTTTAATGGCATCTGCCATCTGTTCACGTGTGAAATTTTCGGAGATCGACAGATTTGGCGGAAATACGGCACTGCTGATCACATATTTCTGCCCCCGGGAAGCAATCGTGGCAGCCATATGGTCTTCCACAGAATAACTCGTTTCCTTACTTTACAACATGACGATGATGAAGATGGATTTATAGGGTTCCCTGGAACCGGCCTCTGGATTGATCCAGGAATTTATAATCTTCTGGCCGGGTCCGCAAGCGGAAAAGAGCAGGGCAAGCATCAGTATGCAGAAGTATCTGAATTTCATAATTCTGGTTATAAATTTTGATCAGGTAAACGTAGTCATTTTAATCACGAGCTTACATGACCTTCAAATGATAGCATCTGATCAAAGTGATGGAAAATTAATTCGAATTTATTAGGTTTATATAATAAACAAGTTTATATTTGCAACAAACAATAATAATAATGAACTACCATGAATAAGAATTTTTCAAATGAAGAGAGCCTTCAATTGATAAAGACAATGGTCAATATCTCAAGGCAAAACCTGAGGAATGGAGGGATATATTATATCCTTTACGGGAGCCTGTTCTTTGCAGCTTCACTGGTTCAGTACTTTTTATACGCTGTATATAAAAGTGAAAGGCACTGGATGACATGGATCGTTGCGGGGATACTTGCAGGTCTCATTGCTGTTTTTCTCAGAAGAAAGAATAACAGGGCCGGAAGTGTTATGACTTACCTGACCAGGCTGAACCGTTATCTGTGGACAGCATTTATCGTAGGTATTGTTTTCATTGCTTTCCTGGGATTGCAACAATTCATTTCATATACTCAGATCAATCCATTGATCATCATGTTATATGGATTTGCGGTTTTTATAACCGGGGGGATGTTGAAATTCCGGGTATTGATAATTGGTGCTGTTGCAGCATGGATTATTGCGGTAATCAGTGCCTTTCAGGAATACAACATTCAAATGCTCCTGGTTTCCCTGACCATCCTGGTCTCTTATCTCATACCCGGATTGATACTTAATTTTTCGAAGGAGAAAGATGCTTGAACCACTTGACCCCATCCTTCATTCCCAGCTGAGGCTGGCTATTGTCTCATTGCTGATCGGCGTTGAAAAGGCCGAATTCAACTATCTCCTGGAGAAAACGGGTTCGACACGCGGTAACCTGAGTGTTCAGATCTCAAAACTAAAGGAAGCCGGGTATATCGATGTTGAGAAGAGCTTTCGAAACAACTACCCGCTAACGCAGTGTTCGGTTACTAAACAGGGGATTGAAGCTTTTGAGAAATATGTAAAAGCTATTACTACTTATTTAAAATAGAAACGATCATGAAAAAGAAAACATATTTAATATTATTCATCGGGTTAGGCTTATTGTTTAACCACGGTTTAACTGCCCAGGACAACACTGCCCAGGTGAGTGCGCAAATGTACCTCTTCTCATGGATGGCAGGGAAGTGGCAGGGTGAAGCCTGGTACCTGGGTTCGGACGGGACCAGGAGTGTGATCACTCAGAATGAAGATATAAAATTCAGGTTGGACGGAGCCATTATCACGATGGAAGGAACAGGTACCCAAATGGATAAGGAAACACAGGAACGTGTAACTGTTTTCAGGGCATTTGGGATCCTCACATGGGACATGGAGGCATCAATGTATGTTTTAAGGGCATACCGCGGAGGCAACCTCATCGACAGTGAAATGGTCCCAAACGAAGATGGCAGTTATAACTGGTTCATTGATGTTTCCTCTGGCAAGACACGTTATACCCTTCGACACATGGAGGATGGCACATGGAACGAAAAGGGGGAATACAGCCGTGACAACGGGCAAACCTGGATGCAGATATTCGAAATGAACTTGAAAAAAGAATAAACTGCTCAGGGGTTTGACTGAAGGCCCAGTGTTTCGGTTAACTGGTTACAAAGTGCCTCTCCGTTGCTGGGACGGTCTGCGTTTTTATTCAGGACCCTGCCTGTGCTGTCAATGATCATGAACTGGGGGATCAATGGATTGAAGAGAGCATTGGCGATCAGGTCCTTCTGCAGGTCCTGGCTAAGCCTTACATGGTAACCATACAGCTCATGTTCCTTGATAAATTCAAACCAGCGGCTTTGCTCAATGTTCATATCCGAATTAAGGTACAGGATTGCAATATCGTGTTCACCCAGGAAAGTTCGCAGACTATCGTAATGTTCAAACTCTTCCAGGCAGGGTTCACACCAGGTCGCCCAGCGGTCCACGTAAATGGCTTGGCGGGGTAACCGGGCGACAAGATCATCAAAGCTTTTGACCGGGTTATCCTTATCCAGAATATATATCCCGGGTGCCAGGTTCCAGACCTTTTCAGTTTTGCATCCACCTGTGAGGGTCAGCAAGGCTAAAAGCAGGAAGTATGTATGAGCGGTTTTCACTGTTGACGCTTTCAAGTTAGTTATTACCTCGAAACGTCCGCAATTTAGGTATAAAAATATAATAAGAATCAGTTTGTTAGTTAGAGTACCATTTGCTATTTACACCTGAATGCAACCATCATAGCACGGATATGGTCTTTAATAGAAAGCCATCAATCCGGATATGAAACTGATTTCTAATTTGCATGACTGCAACATTAGGCTGTTTCAGGGTTTGAAGCTGTTTCAATCCTCCAACAGCTGGATTCTCATTGGTTTTACTCTTGTATTGTTGTTCCCGCTATCCTCCTGTGCCACCAGCAGGAAAGCTACCTACGAAAAGCAGAGAGCCGGCTTGTTGATGCTGGAAGGGGAGAACATTTACAAAAACAAAGGATTTTATCATTCAAAAGAGAGTTACAAACGGCGAAAAAAAACAATGAGGGCCCATAAGAAGAGCTACAGGCGGTAATACGTCCAGATTTCTGGAAGGATCCGTCACAGCTTATTCAAACAATTCTCCGGGGATCACTTTGATCTCCTGCTTGATCCCTTTACGCAAAATCCCAAGGGTGACCTTAATCCCGATGGTATCCTCATTCAGGAAACGTTGGAGGCTGTCGATGCCATGAAGGGAAGCACCATTGAATTCAACGATGATATCCCCTCGTTTCAGCTTCTGATTCTCAATACCATCCTTAACCTGAACATATTCAACCTTCATTCCATGGCTTGATCCAAGTTTGTTATAATGGATAACCCTTAGTGGGAGCTGCATGAGCTGACCGGCGATCCCCAGGTAGCCTCTTCTGATCCTGCCGTTCATGATCAGCTTACCTACAATATACTCTGCAGTACCGGCCCCAATAGCAAAACATATCCCCTGTGCTTCCTTTATAATTGCAGTATTTACGCCGATCACCCTTCCCGATGAATCCACCAGGGGTCCGCCTGAGTTGCCGGGATTCAGGGCTGCATCGGTCTGGATCACATTATCGATCATCCGCCCGGTCTGTGACATGAGCGTCCGGCCAAGGGCGGAAACAACCCCCGTGGTCACGGTACATTGAAATCCAAAGGGATTCCCAATAGCAATGGCCAGTTGTCCCACCCTGAGATCACTGCTTTCATAAAAGGAAACATAGGGAAGGTTGTCCGTATAGATCTTCAGTACGGCGAGGTCCGTATAAGGATCAAGACCGGTAAGATCTGCTTCAAAAATCCGGCCGTCCTGCAGTTCGACTTCAATTTTTTCATTTTTCTCAGCAACGTGGAAATTTGTAACGATGAATCCTTCAGGGGAGATAATAAATCCGGATCCCCCACCTGCCTGTCCTGTCCTCGATCTTACCTTTTTCCAGACTTTAATATTCACTACCGCCGGACTCACCCTTTCGGTGGTGGAAACAACCGCCTTCGAGTAGGCATCCATCAGGGCTGAATCATCATCCGCCCTCCCATGGATATCCTCATTCTGGTTGAAATAATCTCCTTGGGAGATCGGCAATATATGTATCATGATTTCAACTCCTTCGTTTAAGGATATGTGCGGCAATAAATGTGCCTGTGCTGAAACCAGGAAGTTGTGACATGATTAGCCGGAAATACCGGGCAAAATGTCATGTTTTTGATGGTTGAAAAGCCTTTTAAAAGAAAGTGACGGACTATCGGCTGGTGCCTGAATAGGCTTATATTCAAACCATTCAAAGGTTGCCTGTTCGTCCGCGGGTTTGCCGTTCCCGGTGGCATAAAGTCCTACATATACCCCGGTGAACCAGCCAAGAGTTTCCGAACTCAAATATTTTGACTCAACCGTTTGAATATCCGTAAAGTCGTCATTCCCCTGTGAATATGAAAAAGTAAAAGTAGATCTTTCCCCCTTGATCTGCAGGTTGACGGGCCCCCGTTTTAGCTCGATCTCTTCAGATTTATAGAGGATATTACCAAATTGCAGCGTGACCACCAGTATCCTGTTATCTCCTTTTTTGCTGATCATGATGTCGAAATGAGTGCCGAAATTCAGCAGTGTCATCCCAGCCTCCTCATTTTCATTACCAGGATTGAAGTCGATATTGGTAGTGGCACTGAAATACATATCCTGCAACCTTCTTCCAACAAAAGTCGGAGAGCCTCTATCGCCGATGGACAGGTCAGAACCTCTTAAGATTAATTCTCCCTTGCCTGGGTTAAGTGTGTAATTACTCTTTTCAGGATACCCGATATAGTTCCATTCAAGTCCAAGGTCCCCGGAATCAAATTCTGTTCTTGATGGCCTTTCAGGAAAGGGCTTCAGTGGTAATGTAGGGCAGGTCATATCCACGTTCACCGTACCGTTCCCGTTTACTACAGGCCATCCGTTTTCCGGCCAGGTAACAGGTGCCAGACAGGTTTCTCTGCCAAGGGTATGATGAAGTGGTCCTGCAACTGAACGGTACCCGTGAAAGACAATCCACCAGGATTGGTCATGGGCCTGTATAATATCCGCATGCCCCACACCCTGTATGGGGTTACCCTGACCTGCGGCGTTGGCATGGGCCAGAATAGGATTTGCCCGATTATCAGTATACGGTCCCCATATGGTATTGCTGCGGGCAATCGTTTCTGAGTGCGCATCTTCTGTACCACCTTCAGCAGCCATCAGGTAATAAAAGCCATCTTTTTTGTAAATGTGCGGACCTTCAGGATATCTTCCCCCTCTACCATTCCAAAGCTTTTTACCTTCTGTCAACAATGCTCCGGTTTCAAGATCAATCTCAAATAAAATGAAGGGTGACGAGACTACATAAGTTTTGCCATCATCATCAAAAAACAGGTCAGGATCAATCCCCTGGAGACCTTTTAACCAGATGGGATTGGACCATGGACCAGCCGGATCTGTTGCGGTCACATAAAAGTTACCGCCACCCGTTATGTTGGTTGTTATCATATAGAATATGCCATCGTGGTACCGGAGTGTGGCTGCAAAAATGTTCAGTCCGTTGGGAATCTGTTCCATCCGGTTGATGCAGTATCCGATCTGTTCCCAGTTGACCAGGTCCCTGCTGTGAAATACAGGGACACCTGGAAAATACTCAAAGGTGCTGGATATTAAATAGTAGTCTTCTCCGACTCTGCATACACTCGGATCAGAATAGAATCCCGGAATGACCGGATTGTGATATGTAACCGGTGCATTCGGATCAGGATTTGCAGCAAATGGATTTCTCCGCACAATCCCGTTGGATTCATCCTGATTTTCCTGTGCAATTAACGGCATGAAGGAAATGGCAAGCATGATTAGCAGTAATTTTTTCATCGGAGGTAAAATTCAGGGGGTTAACAAGTTAGTAATCGGCTCAGCTTTTATTGTAAAACCAGTGGATCGCGTCTTCATAATTGGTGAATGTATGTACTATTCCCACCTCCTTTTCCGAACAGAGTTCCTGGAACACATCTTTGTCAAAATTTACGCCCGGCAACAACAGAAGTGCCACTTTATCCCTGAATGAATCCTGGTTTCCCGTGAGTACATGAACGAGTGAATAAATCTCTTCCGTTGAAAGGATCCACTGTGTACGCCGGAAATCAAGAAGAATTTCATAGTCAATTGTCGGACATTTCTCATTGGCAATTTCTGACAGTTTCTGCTTGCTTTCTTCAAATTCTATTGATCCATCATCATTTATAAAAAGATAGTCTATCGAACGTATTATCTTAATGTTTGTAGCCATATCAGGTTGTCTAAGTTATATATCAATTTTCAGGGTCGTATAAAGTAATTTGCCTGTTTCGGTCACTGTTTTGATTTGATATGCACATCACGCTGGGGAAAGGGTATTGTTATTTGATTGTGCCTGAATCCTGCATCAATTTCATACCGGATCTCACTTTTTATATTCTCCACCTGAAATGTCTCGGTGGTCCAGAAAAAGAGTTGAAAATCAAGAGAGGAGTTACCAAAATCCTTAAACCGCACAAAGGGTTTGGGTGATGCTGATACTTTCCCATGATCCTCGGCACATTTCAAAAGTACTGTGGTGACCAGTTTAACATCCGAACCATAGGCTACCCCAACATCGATGTGGAATCTTGTTTTTTTCTCAATATGGCTCCAGTTGATGACGACATCGGTTACAAATTTTGAATTGGGGACCACCATTACAATGTTATCCCGTGTCTCTATTTTAGATGTTCTGATCCCAATCTCAATCACCCTTCCCACAATTTCATCCTGGATCTCCACGATATCACCCACCTTCAGACTACCTTCAAAGAGTATGGCAATCCCGGACATCACATCCTGAAAAATTTGCTGCAAACCCAGGCCCAATCCAACGAGAAGCGCAGCAGATCCGGCAAGGAGAAGGGTCAGTTGAATGTGCAATACCCTTAAAGAGAGAATGATTGCTATTATCCATAATATATACCTGATGATCTGGAGAATCGCGTGACTTCTTCCCGGATCAAACTGTTTTTTCTTCTCACGGCTCCGGATCACTCTTTTAATTGCCCTCATCAGGAAGATGGTAACAATCAGGATAATAAGGATAAGGATAACCTCAGAGACCGTGATATTGAATTTTACGGAATCTATCAATTTGTAATCCAGAAATCCCTTTAATGTCATGCCATTGGAATAATGTGCTACATTATAGGCAATATACGAATTATAGATTTTGTTTCTAAGGTTGCCCCGGGTAATCTGCCACTCATTAAATTGATTGGGATGAAAAGAAATTAAACAGTAAATTCGGGGCACATTTAATCTTAAAAATGATGTACGCTCGCCGAATAATCATTCATATGTTATTCATCCTGGGAGTGTTATCTTTTGGATGCACTTCCTGCAATCAAAATAGTAAGGGTATAAACCAGGTAGACAATGCGGGAATGAAGCAGGGACCCTGGGAAATTTACTCTGATTCAGTGCTGGTAGCCAGAGGTTCCTATGTGGATGGAAAACAAGATGACCTCTGGACCTTCTGGTATAAAAACGGGCAGATGAAGGAGGAGGGACGCTATCGTGATGGTGTCAAAAATGGCATGTGGGTAGAATGGTACCCGGATGGCGATATAATGTGGAAGGGTGAATGGGAAAATGGCTCGAGACAAATTAAGAACAGGGGTGCAAAAGCAGAAATTTCAATTGTCGGGCAGGACCATCTGGACCAGGTGCTGTCCGTTAACACACTTTACCGGTTAAAAATCAGAATACAGAATATTCCAGCCAGTAACCTGTTTGTAGAAGTGAGCAAAGGAGAGATAACCAGAGAGGAAAATTCAGGACTTTATCTCCTGAAAACCTCTACCGATTCGATGTTCACCATGGCCGTCGGCTATGTGCCTGACTTGAATTTCATGGATTTCAGGAACCTGGTTTCGGAAGTCGATTTCATACTCCGGTAAAAGGTTGTTCAAAAACCCTTGGTTGACCAATGAAGTTGTCCATTCAAAACCGAATCAATTATATCATTGGCAGGATCACCCCGCTATTCGGGATCATTGCCTTTATCTCACTTCTTTTAAAATACGGATTCCGTCTGTCTGAAGGTACGATTGTGAATCTGTTGATCCTGGATGAAATCATCGCAGCTTTCTTTGTGATCACCCTTCTGATCAAATTCTTCATAAGCGATACGAAGTGGCAGTATGTCAAACAATATCCTTTCGAATTTGGCTTGCTGATTCTCTTTATCATTTCTATTTTCTTTGAAGAGATCATTTCCGTTGAGGAACCCCATGTATTAATAAGAAGAGCTACGACACACAGCTTTATCAAGCTCTATTTTGTCATTATTCAGATATATATTGTTATCAATGGCATTATTACTCTGGCTAAAACCAGGGAGAAATGGCTCTTTTTCTCCTTGAACCCCGCCAGGATCCTGATGACCTCCTATGTGTTTGTGATCATCGCAGGGATGATCATGTTAAAGCTCCCCAAGGCCACATATTCGGGGATCAACTGGATCGATGCCTTTTTCACCTCTACATCTGCCGTGTGCATCACGGGACTGTCCACCGTGAATATTTCGCAGATCTTTACTACCGAGGGACAACTAGTGATCATGATGCTGATTCAGCTTGGAGGTCTTGGGATCATTACTCTGACCTCCTTCATTGCACTGTTCATCCAGCAGGGATTCAGGTTAAGGGACCAGATCATCGTTCAGGAGATCCTGGATAATGAGAACCTCAGTTCACTTTCATCGATTCTGAAAGCCATTGTATCGATCACCTTTGTTTCAGAATTGATAGGAGCCATTGGTCTCTATTTTTCATGGAAGAATCTCGGATTGTCTGAGTTTGATAGAGTTTTCAGCGCCGTTTTCCACTCTGTCAGTGCCTACTGTAATGCCGGATTCAGCATCTTCACAAATGGATTGGAGACAGCAGGATATCAGTTCAACTCCGTATCATTGATAACCATAATGCTGCTCATCGTATTCGGGGGAATGGGGTTTTACACCTATTCTGATATTTTGCATATCGGGGAGATTAAAATGATCCGGAAGAATGGATTAACACTGCAATCGAAAATCATTCTTATCGGAACAGCCAGTCTTATTCTTATCGGGGCAGGGTTGATATGGGCCACACAGTATAGTCAGTGGAAGGGCCTTCCTATCGGGGAACAGGTTCTTAAGTCTTTCTTCCTGAGCATTACCTCGCGTACGGGAGGTTTCTCAGTTGTGCATATCGGATCACTGGCCATTCCTTCATTAATGATCGTCATACTGCTGATGTATATCGGCGGGGCACCTAATTCCACTTCAGGAGGTATCAAAATAACAACGATGGCGACACTTGTGGCAACAGTAAGGACCTTTGTGAGAGGAAAAACAAGGGTGGAAATGGGGTGGAATACCATTCCCATGAGAACGGTACGAAGGGCATTTATTGTATTTGCAGTTTCTGTATTCTTGATATTTATTGTGTTATTTGTATTGTCGTGGACAGAGGATCAGACTTTCTTTGATCTTTTATTTGAGATCATCTCTGCTTTTGGCACTGTGGGCCTTTCAAGGGGGATTACACCTGAGCTGACAGTAACAGGCAAGATCCTGATAGCCTTTGTCATGTTTGCCGGAAGAATTGGACTCTTTTCGTTTGCAGTTGCCATGAGTGAGGGAACGGACGATTCGAGTTATACATTCCCTGAAATTAATTTAATGGTAGGTTAATTATGAACGATCAACGTAGGTTTGTTTTGATAGGTCTGGGAGCCTATGGTACTGAAATTGCCAGAACCCTTCTTGAACATGATGCAGATATTATTGTCATGGACCGGGATGCTGTAGCAGTGAACCAGATGAAATCCGAGGGATGCCAGTTTGCGGTTCGAATGGACAACCTGGACCCGGCTGCCCTGGCTAAATTTATCAAACAGGACGATACAGTGATCCTCTCGATGGGTGATGCTTTTGAGGCACTTATCCTGACCATTGAACTGCTCAAGGGAATTGGGGTTAAAACCATCTATGCCCGGGCTACAAAGGATATCCAGCATAAGGTACTTGAAAAAATGGAGATCACCGAAATACTGTTCCCGGAGAAGCATGAGGGGAGACGATTTGCCCTGAAGCTGCTAAACCGCAACTTCCAGTTCATCGATGAATTTGCATCGGACATTTTTCTTATTGAAGTGCCGGTTACAGAAGAGCTGGCGGGCAAAACAATTCTGGAACATGAGATCAGGACCAGGTTCAATGTGAATATTGTCGGACTTAAAAGGCTTACAACCGGGCCAACAGGTAATGAGACATATAATACTGATTTTGTGGGATTTGAAAAAACAACCCTGGAATTGAAACAGATCCTGCTGGTGATTGGCAGGGAAAGTGACCTGGCAGACCTGGTCAGAGAAGCACTTAAAAATACGTAGGGGACAACATTTGGCAGGATAAAAGGAAATGTTGTAATTTTTCAGTTAGAAAACTGTTAATCCTATTAAGATGAAACGCCCTTTGGTCCTGTTATTGGTTGTCACTCTTTTATCAGCATGTCATTTTGATGAAACTCCGGCAGGGTCCGGACAGTATCCCGGAGGTCCTATTCAACTGCATCCTGAGAATCCTCATTACTTTTTATTCAAGGGCAAACCGCTGGTATTAATAAGCTCCGCCGAACATTACGGGGCTCTTATCAACCTGGATTTTGATTCTGAAAAGTACCTGAAGACACTTTCCGGGGAGGGCATGAACTATACAAGGATCTTTACGGGGACCTATTTTGAAATTGGGGGACAGAGTTTTGATATTCAGAATAATACCCTGGCACCTGCAAGTGACAGGATACTTACACCATGGGAGAAAGTCGGAACCGGACCGGGTGAGCATCAGAAGTATGACCTTTCCAGGTGGAATGAGGCATATTTCGAAAGGTTAAAAGATATTATGGGGGCAGCATCGGATTACGATATCATTGTTGAAGTTACGCTTTTCTCTTCCATCTACAGGGATGAGCACTGGAACATATGTCCACAAAATCCGGCCAACAATATCAACATTTCAAATGATGTAACACGTTTTGAAGCCCAGACCCTGAACAACGGAGAGCTTCTCCAGTACCAGGTCAGTTTTGTCCGTAAGATGGTCAATGAACTGAATGAATTCGATAATTTTTTCTTTGAAATTCAAAATGAGCCATGGTCCGATCATGCGGTTCCCGTATACAACATTGTAAACAAAGAGGATCTCAGAGTTGGAGATTGGTCATATAAGGCTGATTTTGCCGATGAAGCATCCCTGGCCTGGCAGGAGAAGCTGGCTACTGTTATTGTGGAGGAGGAGGGCAAACTTGCGAACAGACACCTCATTGCACAAAATTATACCAATTTCAGGGCACCTGTCCCCGCAGTTTCCGAACATATCTCAATCATTAATTTTCATTATGCCTGGCCCGATGCAGCAGAGTGGAACTACCAATACGAAAGGGTAATAGGATTTGATGAATCGGGTTTTGCAGGTCCGGAGGACCAGGTATACAGAAGACAGGCCTGGCAGTTTATGCTCAGTGGTGGCGGACTGTTCAACAATCTTGATTATTCATTTTATGCAGGACATGAGGATGGCCTGGGTAAGAACAGTGCCCCGGGTGGAGGAAGTCAGGCGCTCCGGTCCCAGTTAAAGATCCTGAAGGATTTCCTGGATGGATTTGACCTGCCAAAGTTGCACCCTGACAGAGATGTCGTCATAAGTTCGCCGGGACTGATCCCCTATGTGCTGTCCGGCCAGGACAGGGCCTATGCCCTTTTCCTGAGAGCGGTAGGCACCAGCCACACTTATATACAATTGCAGACAGGTGATGGCCGGTTCAGGGTCCAGAAGATAGATACCTTTACGGGAGCATATTCCAGCCCGGCGATGATGACCGCCAGGGAGGGGATGATTGAAATTGATGTAGAGATTCCGCTGGGGGAACTGGCCATCAAAATCACAAAAGAATAGGAACTCAGTTCAGATCAGAGATCCCACTCCTCTGAAACGCAGTATAATGCCTTCACACCTCTCAGAAACAGATCGTTCCCAATAATCACCGGCGAGGCAAAAAAATTGTCATCCAGGGTATTCTGGGATATTACCTCAAATGCGGTCCCTGCTTTCACCACGTAGAAACTGCCGTTAGTCCCTGCGATATATATACGGTTATCGACAGCAACGGGGGAGGTGAAAATGTTCCTGATCCCATCAAGCCTCTGGTTGGCATAGTATTCCTTTCCTGTCCTTGCATCCAGGCAGGTCAGATATCCATTGTTTGCCTTAAGGAACCAGATCTTCCCATCCTTCAGTACAGGACACGGGGTATAAGGAGTTGTGCTTTCACCATAATTCCATACGATGGCATCGGATCCGGTTATGTTACCAGAGGCTTTCGAAAGATCGATGGCCAGAAGGGCATTCCCCCTGTATCCGCTCATCAGGTATACAATCCCATCAGCATACACAGGTGAGGGGATAACATTACTGGTCAATCCTCCACAGGACCAGATTATTTTACCGGTTTCAATATCATAACTGCGGATCAGGTTTGATGCACTTGTAATCAGTTGTGGTGATCCCCTGTATTCTATCACAAGGGGAGTGGACCAGGAACTTCCCTCATCTCTTTTCACCTCCCAGAGGGTTTTGCCGTTCGTCTTATCCATCACATAAAGCATCGATTGACCTTCATGATCCCTGAGTACGATCAATTTGTCCCTATAAAGGACCGGAGAGCTTCCTTCACCAAAGTCCATCCTTTTTTCCATTCTGCCCAAATCCCTTTCCCACAGGATCTTACCATGGAAGTTCAGACAATATATTCCATGTGAGCCAAAATTGGCATAGATATTTTCACCATCTGTAATGGGGGAGCTGGAGGCCCAGCTCCCGAATTCATGAGTTTGAAAGAAAGGTAATTCTTCCCGCACCGTCGTCTGCCACTGGATCTTTCCACTGTTTCGATCGACAGATATGACCTCGAATTTGTGAATATAGTCCTTCGCCGTCAGATTCGCCGGGTTCTCACCATTTTCAGAGGTGCCTATTTTATCTGTCTTCACGGCAGACAACAGGATGATCTGATCGCCCCAGATAATGGGGGTGGCATGACCGATACCGGGTATGTCCGATTTCCATTTGATATGGCTGGTCTCGCTCCATTCCACAGGAGGATTGCCAGAGGGGGCTACCCCTGTTTCATTTGGTCCGCGCCACTGTGCCCAGTTATATTCATTACCGTCATGGTTACTCTGTCCGCTCAGATATCCGAAGAGAATAAAGAGAAGAACTGAAATGCTGATGATATGTTTCAATACGCTTTATTTTTTATCGTAAACAAGAGTTGCTGAACGGTCCCCACGGGATGAGGAAGATTCGGATTTGATGTTGAGGATCTTACCCCCCTCTGTCAGGGTCCAGGTTTCAGTAGAGTTCATTTCGAAGGTCTCACCCTGCCTGTTGAATTCCCTTTTGGACTTGATAGTGAGGGAAGTGCCATCATCAGACCATGTAACAGTTGACTTTGTAGTACTGTTTTCACCTTCATCGACGTTCTCTTTTCCGTCCATGGTCAGTGTTTCACTGGTTGTCCTCTCCTCTCCATCCCTTCCGGTGCGGGTACGTTCGATTGTAAGGGTATTTCCTTTCTGAGTGATATTCAGTTTTGCAGCTGAGAACATGCGACCTTCCCCCAGGTTGCTTTTACTTTCATTCAGAGTCCATTGTCCGGTAAAATCAGGCTTTGCAGCGGCAAAAGATTGTGCAGGGTTCATTAAGAATAAAGAAATCACCCCCAGGAATAACGTGTGAACTAATCTGCTGTGTTTCATAGTGAGTTTTTTTTAAAATTATTGCCTAAGATAAACATTCATACAGATCAGTCAAATAGGATGAACAATTTTAACATGGATTGAAACTTATACTACTTTTATCGCCATAAATAAATAATCAATAAAAATGGAATTTACCTGGTTTGATTTTGTGGTGCTCCCGGTCCTGATCATGATGGCCAGGGTGATGGATGTATCGCTTGATACGATCCGTGTGATCATGGTGGCGAAGGGATACCGGAACATGGCTCCGTTTGTGGGATTCTTTCAGTCATTGATATGGCTGATAACAATCACAAGGATCATGGAAAACCTGGATAACTGGTTTACCTATATAGGATATGCTCTGGGATTCGGCCTGGGAACCTATGTGGGGATGATCCTTGAAGGAAAACTGGCACTGGGACATGAACTTGTCAGGGTCATTACAAAGAAAGGCGCCGACGATCTGATCAATGGTTTGCGTGAAAAGGGTTATCCTGTGACAACTGTTCCCGGCATGGGAAGGGAGGGAGAAGTCGGGGTTCTTTATGTTATTATTAAACGGAAAGTGCTCAGGGATGTGGTTGGTGTCATCCAGCAGTATAATCCAAACGCCTTCTATACCATTGAAGACATGCGGTTCGTCAGTAATTACGCCCTCCTATCACCCGGCAGGAAGGGGCCACGCTTTCGTTCCCGTCACCGGTAGATCATTGAGCGACAATCTGAAACCTTTTTTCCAGGATATTGCCATCGGAGTCCACCAGTGTCAACGTGTGGAACCCGGGTGACGCCAGCAGTTCCAGTTGATGGAGCATGGTTGTTTCCCCCAGATATTGATCATCCAGGTGCCAGTAGATGGTGGCTCCGGGATCCCGGTGGGCCACCTCAAAAACCACGCGGCTCAGTTGTCCCTCGAGTCCCCTGGGGATAAAGATCTGCCTGGTCTCTTTGGGATAGATCATCTCCATAGGTTGCTCGTTTCCATCACCACAGCCCGGTGCCAGGGGCGGTAAGGTACGGTAATGGGAATCTTTTTTCCTGTAATACCACTCCATAACAGGAGGCAGTACGAACCAGTTCTCAGTGACCATCTTGTCGATTTCATAGCATTCACTGTTTACCCTGAACTGTTGAAGCTGGTCGAGATGGATGGTCCTGTGGTAGGGACAGACTTCTGCTCTTTCACCAGCTACCGGGACCAGCAGTTTCTCTGTCTGGTCGCAGTCAGGTCCTGCCCGGAAACCACTCTGCTTACATACTTCAATTTCGATCAGCTCATCATAGGGAGGTTCGAACCAGGAGGAGGAGTTTAACAATCCAAACAGATCAAACATAAGCGGGGCAGCGGTATTTATCCCGGTAAGTCCGGGACGGCCTTCGCCATCTGCATTTCCAACCCACACTCCCACAAGGTAATCGGCATTCAGTCCAATGGCCCAGGCATCTCTGAAACCGAAACTGGTCCCGGTTTTCCAGGCAATGGTTTTGGAGGACGAGAATTGTTCCCATAATCCCTCCTGCGCCGGTCGTTCAAGCTCTGTGAGTATATCAAAACATTTCCAGATAGAGCCGGCACTCATGATCCCGCTGGTTTTCAGTCTTCCCAAAAATTCAGAATCAGCATGAAGTTGACTCTGACTGTTCACCAGATAGGAAGGTGGCAGGTATTCATCAGGATCATACTTGTACTGATTGGACTGGACGTGGTTGAGGGTGCTGGCCATTCCCATATAAACCCGGCAGAGGTCCCAGAGTGTTACCTCAGCTCCGCCCAGGATCAGGGTGAGTCCGTAATGCTGGGGAGATTGGTTTATGGTTGTGAACCCAAGGGACTGTAATCTTGAGTGGAACCTCTCCAGCCCATGTGACTGTAACATTCTGACTGCAGGCACATTCAACGATCTTACCAATGCTGTACCAGCCGGTACAGCGCCACTGTATGTGCGGTCGAAGTTAACAGGCGCGTATCCGGATATATGCGTTGGAATATCCGGTACCAGCATACCGGGAAGGACCTCACCCTCATCCAACATGGAGGTGAAAAGAAGAGGCTTGAGGATGCTCCCTGAACTCCGGGGGGCTCCAATAATATCGACAAAATGTCCGCTGCCTTCTTCCTGCGATGAGGTATTTCCCACATATGCGACCACCTTCCGTTCCGGTATATTAAGGATCAGTACGGCAGCATTATAGATTTCATTCTGCTTTAAACGCTGATGGTGTCTCTCCACAACGGTGACAACTCTCTCCTGGAGCTCCTTATCTATGGTCGTAACATTCCGCTTCCCACCATTTCCCTCTTTTACAGCCCGTTCAAGCAGGTGAGATGTTAACTGGGGCAGGGGATGCGGAGTGCCGGGCAGGGGCTCCCCTTTTGCCAGATCACAACTTATGGGATCAAGGATCCCTTTCTGTTCCAGCTTATCCAGTAACAGGTTCCTTTTCTCCAGGAGGATCTTACTGTTCTTACCGGGATGGATCAGGGAAGGGGCGTTGGGCAGGACAGCCAGTGCAGCTGACTCCCCCCAGGATAGTTTATAGGGTGGCCTTCCAAAGTAACGCCAGGAAGCAGCATCGATTCCCACAACGTTCCCTCCAAAAGGGGCATGGGAGGCGTACATTTTGAAAATCTCCTCTTTACTGTGGCTGATTTCAAGCCGGAGCGCCAGGACCATTTCGATGACCTTCTGGGTCACCGTACGGGGCTTCCCTTTCCTTGAAAGGCGTACCACCTGCATGGTGATAGTGCTTCCGCCGCTTACAATCCTTCTTTCCCTGATATTTCGGAATAGTGCTTTTGAGAGTGCAAATGGATTGATACCGGGGTGCCATTGGAAATATTGATCCTCATATAAGCGGATACAGCGGTTCAGTCTGTCAGGGACACTGTCGCAGTCCGGGAACCTCCACTGCCCGTCAGGAGATATCCGGGCGGCAAGCAACTCACCGGATGCATCTTCCAGGATCGTACAGTTTGGATCGTTAAAAGTAACCACTGGCAAAGAAAGGAAGACGATGATGATCACCCCGAGGAAGATCAACAGATACCTGTTCCTGGTAATCCATTTGGGCATCATCACATCAGCAGTTTATTTCTGCCGGATAACCTTCACCCATTTTCCCGGCTCTGTGGCATGGATGGTTTTATCATACATGGCTTCACAATATACAGCAGGAAGGAAATATTCTCCCAGGTAAGCAGCATTTAACTGGACCACGAAAGTTTTGGATTTATTCTTATTAAGTCCGAAATAGCTATAAACACGGTCATCCCTGATGTCCTGGTAATCGGGTATATCCTTCACCATTGATGACTCCATCTGGTCCATCCTCAGGTTCCTGATTTCCCACCCTGAAGGGAACATC
>Ga0055460_10000077_pt1 | contig 17564 bp, 11 predicted proteins | sample Joice_ThreeSqA_D_4_FD_57686 | JGI IMG/M metagenome (GOLD analysis project Ga0055460, IMG submission 57686) | Wetland microbial communities from San Francisco Bay, California, USA, that impact long-term carbon sequestration - Joice_ThreeSqA_D2 | ecosystem: Environmental > Aquatic > Marine >...
CCGGGGTGCCAGGCCGTGATGTACCCCGCCACCGCACTCGCCGCCGTGGTGTAGGGACTGGCCAGGTAGAGCTGACCGGGACCGGACCGGCCGGGAAAGTTCCGATTGATAGCACTGATGGTCACGGTCTCCTGGTCGTAGGAGACCCCGGGGCCGGCGTTGATGCACGCGCCGCACGACGGCTCGATGAACTGCGCCCCGACGTCACGGAAGACCTCGAGGTAGCCCTGCGCCTCGCAGTACCGTTTCACTTCCTGCGAGCCGCATTGCACGATGCACTGAACGCCGGCGGCAATCCGGCGGCCCCGGTCGAGCGCGTCCTGGAACACGGCCGCGTACATGTCCATGTCGGACTTCTTGCCGGCGGTACACGATCCCGCATAGGCGATGTCGACCTTCACGCGTTTGCCCAGCTCCGCGATGAACAATCCGTTCCCGGGATCGCCCGGCAGCGCCACCATGGGCTGGAGGGCAGCGGCGTCGATGTCGATCACGGTCTCGTACTCGGCGCCCGGATCGGAGAAGAGCCCCTCGAAAAGGGCCCGCACCTCGTCCGCGCGCGCCCCGCGCTCGCGCACGAGGAAGTCGACAGCCTTTTCGTCCGGCCGGATCAGGCCCGTGAATGCGCCGACCTCGGCCGCCATGTTCGTCATGGTCGCGCGCTCGTCGATGTCGAGCGCCTCGACGCCCGTCCCGGCATACTCGACGATCTTCCCGATGGCGTGACCGTCCCGGACGTACGGGTGGCGGAGGATCTGGAGCATGAAGTCCTTCGCCGTGACCCCGGCGGGGCGCTGCTCGTTTACACGAATCAGGACCGAGGGCGGCACCTTGAGGCGTACGTCCTTGGTGAGCCACGAGTTGAACACCGCCGTGGTGCCCACGCCGAAGGCGAAGGCGCCGATGGCGCCCGCGTGGGGCGTGTGGGAATCGCTCCCGATGATCACGTGGCCGGGCAGGGCGTGCGATTCGAGGATCTTCGAATGACAGATGGCTTCGGAGCCCGTTGGGATGCCGTGCAGGCCCTGTCCGACCCGTGGCAGTTCGCCGTATAGCCGGATCCCCTGCTGCGCCGCGAAGTCCTCCTGCTTCTTCTTCAGCTCGAGCGCGACGTCGAGCAATCCATCCGCCTTCCGCGCGTCGGTCATCGCGAGGTCGAGGAACGTCAGATGGTCCCGGAAGAAGAAGACGGAGCCTGGGTCCACGACGCGTTCATGCTCGCCGACATAGTCACGCCAGAAGATCGCCGCCATCGGCGTGACATACTCGTGGCTGAAGCGGATGTCGGTCCGGATGAACCCCTCGTCGCCGGGCCGTACCGCTGGGATGCCGACCCGGTTCTCGGCAAGATCGGTCACCCAGTGCCTGGCGATGATCTTCTCGGCGAGCGTCATCGGCCGGGGCCGGGTCTCGACTGCGGGAACCGACACCTGCCGCTGCAGTCGCGCGACATTGTACTGGAAGAGCCCGCCGAACTCGATGATGCCTCGGGTGATCTCGCCCTCGCCCTCGGTGAAGACGCTGAGGGGGATGGACTCGGCGCGCCGAACGCGCTCGATCAGACCGAAATCCGTGCTCGTGAAGATGCCCAGGTTCTGGCAGTTCTCGCGGTAGATCCGCTCGATGCTTTCCGCGATCACGAGCTTGATCCCCGCGCACATCTCCGCGTAAGGGGACTGTTCGCGGGACGACCCCTTGCCGCGGCGCTTGCCGGCCACGGAACAGACGAACCCGCCCCGGCGGACGCTGCCGCGCGTGATCGGGAACTCGCCACCTGCCCGGAGACCGAGGTAAGGAAAGTCGCCGAGCGTAGCGTCGTAGTAGTAGCAGATGTAGGCCGGCGTGATCTCGTCGGTCGAGATGTTGTCGCGGAGCGGCAGTTCCACCGGCCATGGAAGATCCTCGCCCCCGAGCTGCCGACGCACCGCGTCCGCATCGTCGACCAGGAAGAGCGCCCGTCCGTCGAGGTGCACGTCGTCTGGCAGGCGCGTCACGGGCCGGCTCTTCAGGCTGTCGAGCATAGGTGCGCAATCTCACCGGCGCCTGCCACCCAGGCAAGCCGAGCGGCTACAATTACAGCCGTGCGATCCTGGATCTTCCTCACGACGCTCGCCGTCGCATCGCCGCTCCGCGCGCAGCAGGGCGGCGTCCCCCTCGAGGTGCGACGGCTCGCGGCCCTCGGCGGGGAGCTGAGGGAGAGTTCCGGCGTCGTCGTGAGCCGCGCGCATCCTGGAATCGTCTGGACACACAACGATTCCGGGGACGGCCCGTACGTCTACGCGATCGACACCACCGGCGTCGTGCGCGCCCGCTTCGAGGTGACCGGGGCGCGCAACGTGGACTGGGAAGCCATCACCCTGGGAACCTGCCCGGTGGGCGCGTGGCGCGGCCGGTCGTGTCTCTTCATCGGCGACACGGGTGACAACGGCGAGCGACGCTCGCGTGTGCTCTTGTACGCGATTCCAGAGCCGGATCCGGAGAGCCCGGGCGGGGAGAGCCCGGTGCGGACCCCCTCCGCGCGCGTGCTTCGACTGCGATATGCCGACCGGCCGCGGGACGCCGAAGCACTCGTGGCGACGCCCGACGGGGCGCTGTCACTGATTACGAAGGGGCGCTCCGGACCGATCCTCCGATTCACGATTCCGGCAGAGGCCTGGAAGGCGGAGGAGTACGAGCTCGCTAATCCCGACACCCTGCCGATAACACCCCAGTTTCTGGCGGGGCGTTGGGTGACGGACGCGGCGATCGACCCGGAGGGCCGCCGCGCCGCGGTACGAACATACACCGAAATTTATTTCTTCTCGCTCGGCCCCCGGTGGACGCCCGTCGGCGAGGTGTGCCGGATCGGCCTCATCGAACCCCAAGGGGAGGCCATCGGCTTCCTGGACGAGCAGCGCCTCCTGCTCACGAGCGAGGCGGCGCGTGGCGGACCGGCCGTCCTCACGCTCGCTCGGTGTCCGTGAGGGGACAATCCCCTCTGGCTCAGGCGGGCGAAAGGGACTATGTTCCCGCGTTCTTGCCCCCAACCCATCGAACAGCAGGCCGATGATGCAGGATCTGCCAACCACCTACCGGGTCCCTGTCAGCTGGCTGCGAGAGTACGCGGCGCCGGGGATCAAGTGGCGCACGCTCAAGGAGATACTGCCTCCCGGCGCCGCCGCTCCCGAGGACTACGCCGCCCTCCAGGCCGAGGCGATCGACGCCAAGCCGGTGCAGCAGATTATGAAGAAGCTGAGGAAGTCCGGCCTGTGGGGGGACAACATCCTCGGCCTCGCGGCCAACAAGACGCTGGGTTACAAGGACGTCGGGACGGTCGCGCAGTACCGGCGACTGCTCGAATACGGCGTTCCACACGAGCACCGGATCTTCCGCCAGCCGGACCGGTTCTTCTTCCGGCTGCTGTCCCGCGACGATTCGCCCGACTTGTTGGTCGAGTGCAAGGCGGCCTGCAAGACCAATCCCGAGCTGGCGCTATGGGCGCGGGATCAGTTCCGCGAGGGTGCGGCAGTCACGCTGGCGCAGGCGGGCATGATCGAGGACCCGCGGGTGCGAGGCGCCGCGCACCGGGTTGCATCGGAGGTCTCGCACTTCCTGCGCGGAGAGCTCGCCGACAAGCCGATTCTCCGGCGGGCAAACCGGAACGTCCTGAGTCCCGAGGCCTACCCGCCTACCACGCTGTCTGTAGCCCTCATCGCCTACATGCCATCTCTCCAGCGTGAGCGGGCCGGGTTCGTCGAGCGGCTCACCTCGTACCTGGGACAGGCACCCGCGAAGCGGCAGTACGTCATCGCCATCGGCCGCAAGAGCATCCAGCCGGTCTACCAACTGCTCGGCAATCCGCTCGAGGCCGACCGCGGCGGCATGCCCAAGGACCCGCCGCTTGCCCTGCACTGGCTCGAGATGCTCGCACGGCTCGGTGCGATCACCACGAACGAGACCGCGGTGAGAATCCTCCAGCGGTTGCTCGCCGACGTCGACGACCGCGGCGTCTGGGCACCGAAGAGCCTGCGATCCACGCCCAAGTCGAAGTCCCGGTTGGCGGATTTCATGTTCCCGCTCGAGGCCGACGCGAAGACCATGGAGCATCGGCAGACGGACGTGACGTTCCGCCTGGCCTTGATCGCCAAGCTCGCGGGTTGGACGCTCGAGTACACCTGATGCCACCCTCGGCCGGGACCCGGCCGGCGGATTGCGGCGCTCCGATCGGGTAGTAGCTTCAATGACTACTATGCTCGATCTCACGCCGTTCGGCTTTACCCCGACCGAGTCCAATGCGTATCGGTCGTTGCTCGACTTGGGCCCATCGAGCGGGTATGCCGTGGCCAGAGCCCTCTCCATTGCGCGCGCGAACGGGTACCAGGCGCTCGACGGTCTCGTCGCCAAGGGCGCGGCGGTGCTGGTCAGCGACGTCACGCCTCGCCGGTATCGCGCGATCCAGCCGCGAGCGCTCTTCGCCGAGATCCTCGCGGCCGAGAGCCGCAAGCTGGACCAGCTGGAGCAGCAGATGCTGAGTCAGCCGGCAGCCGGCGCGGCTCCGGTCCTGCACCTCCACGGCGAGCGGGTGCTGATGGACCTCGCAGTGCGCATGATCGTTCGGACCGACGGTGACGTGTCGTGCGTCGCGCCCGCCGAGCGGCTGGATGCCCTGGCGCCCGCGTTCCGGGCGCGTGCCGCGGCTGGCAGACCGGTGAGCGTATGGAGCCCGGACCCGCCTCCCCAAGGGTTCCCCATCCCCGTCACCCAGATCGATGCTTCCACCTTCCCGGATCACCTCAGCGCCGGTGCGGTTCTGCTGGTCGGGGACGGCGCGCTCACAGCGACGTTCGCCCAGGAGCCCGAGGGCATCTGGTCTGAGTCCGGGATCTTCATTGCGCTCGTCTCCACGACGATGGCACATCTTGCGCAATCAACCATCTAGTTGGTTGACCAATGACTGTAAGATAAGTACATTGGCAGCAAGAATTTGCCAGGTGGCTTTCCTTGACGAAGCGACCATCCAGCGACACCATCATTGATTCTGCTCGGGCTGAGTTCGCCGAGCACGGGTACGCCGGTGCCCGCGTGGACCGGATCGCCGCCAGGGCCGGGCTCAACAAGCAGCTCATCTACTACTACTTCCGGTCGAAGGCCGGCCTGCACGCCGCCGCCATTTCTTCCACGCCGGCTACCCGCTCGGTCCCTGCCGCGCCTGTCACCCCTGGCGCCATCGAAGGGCTGCGAGCCGTGATCGGGCGGATCGCCCGCTCGCTCGAGGCGCGACCGGACATCGTCTCGCTGCTCGTGGATCGGGCGGCAAGCAGCGAGGCGCGTGACTCGGCGGGCCAGTGGATCAGGCAGGCGGAGCAGGAATTGGCGGAAGCCGTCTCCACCGGCCAGGGACTCGGCTACTTCCGGGACGACGCCGATCCGCGTTTGATCGCCCGACAGGGGCTCGTGTTGTGCGTCGGATACCTGGCGATCGCCTCGCACTTGCAGGTGCCGTACGAGGAGTGGACGCGGGCGGTCGGAGACACGCTCGCCCGCGCCACGGCCTGGTAGGATCCGCGCCCGCTGAGCCAAAGTGACGAGGGGTCGCCCACCAGGGCGACCCCTCGCTGTTCTTCGGGGCCGGACGACCGCTCGCATCAACCCACGGACGCCGTCACCTCCGCGTCACCCGTGCGCGTACCGGTTGCCCCCTCAGGCTCTGCCGGTCGGTTCAACGCGATGTCCAGCACCTCGGAGAGGTGCTCCACCGCGTGAACCGTGAGGCGACTGCGCTCGGCCTCCGCGAGATCGTCGAGGTCCGCCAGATTCTCCTTCGGCAGGATGATCGTCGAGATGCCGGCCCGGAGCGCGCCCAGGACCTTTTCCTTCACACCGCCGATCGGGAGTACCCGACCGGACAGCGTGACTTCCCCGGTCATCGCGACGTCATGGCGCACGGGAACACGCGACAGAGCACTGATCAGCGCCGTCGCCATGGTGACTCCCGCCGAGGACCCTTCCTTCGGGATGGCCCCCGCAGGCACGTGGATGTGCAGGTCCTTCTCGAGGAACCGCTCGACCGGAATCCCCAGCTCGTCCGCGTGCGTCTTGGCATAGGTCAGCCCGGCACGCGCCGACTCCTTCATGACGTCCCCGAGCTGTCCCGTCAGAACGAGGTCACCCTTCCCGCGCATGACCGAGGCCTCGACGAACATGATGTCGCCGCCCACAGGGGTGTAATACATGCCCGTGGTGATCCCCACCTCCGGACTCCGTGCGGCGCGCTCGGGATGTACCCGCGGGCGACCGAGGAGGCGATCCACGCCCGCCGGATCCACGACCACTGATTCCGTGTCACCCACCGCGATTTCCCGGGCCACCTTGCGCGAGACTTTTCCCAGCTCGCGCTCCAACTGCCGCACGCCCGCCTCTCGCGTGTACCCCGCGATGACGGCGCTCAGCGCCTCGTCGCCGAAGCGCAGCTGTTCCGGACCCAACCCGGCCTCGAACAGCTGGCGCGGGACGAGATACTGCCGTGCAATCGCCAGCTTCTCCGGCTCGGTGTAGCCCGAGAACTCCACCAGCTCCATCCGGTCGAGCAGGGGTGCCGGGATGTTCTGGAGAAAGTTCGCCGTGGCGATGAACAGGACCTCCGACAGATCGAACGGTACGCCGAGATAGTGATCGGTGAACGAGTCGTTCTGAGCGGGATCGAGCACCTCCAGCAGGGCGGCGGCCGGATCTCCCTGGAACGACACGCCGAGCTTGTCCACCTCGTCGAGCAGGAACACCGGGTTCTTGGTGCCGGCCTTCTTCATGCCCTGGATGATGCGGCCGGGCATTGCGCCGACGTACGTGCGCCGGTGACCCCGGATGTCCGCTTCGTCGCGTGCGCCCCCCAGGGAGATGCGCACGTACTGGCGACCCATCGCGCGGGCGATGGACTTCGCGATCGACGTCTTGCCGACGCCGGGCGGGCCTACGAAGAGCAGAATCGAGCCCCGCGAGCGCCGGTCATCGTCGTTCCCCGGCGCTTCCGACGCGGCGTCCTTTTCCTTTTCCGCCGGTCGCTGGGCGCGAAGTTGGCGTACCGCCAGGAACTCGAGCACGCGGTCCTTGACGTCCTCGAGCCCGAAGTGGTCTTCGTCGAGGATCTCCGACGCGCGTCGGAGGTCGAGATGCTCCTCACTGCGCTCGTTCCACGGCAGCTCCGCCACGGTCTCGAGGAACGTGCGGATGACCTGCGACTCCATGGCCTCCTTGGGGGTCCGCGCGAGCCGGGCAAGCTCCCGCTTGACCTCCTTGCGCGCCTCCTCGGGAAGCTCGAGTCGGTCGAGCCGCTCCCGCAGCTCGTCGGAGAGGGCCTCTTCCTCCTCCTCGCCCAACTCACGCCGGATCGCCCGCATCTGCTCGCGCAGAAACATCTCGCGCTGCCGCTCGCCCAGCTCTTCCTGCACCCGGGACTTGATGTCCTGCTGAGCGTCGAGCAGCTCGATCTGGCGCTGGACGTGAATCAGCACGCGACGGAGCCGTTCCTCGACCCCGAGCGTCTCCAGCAGAGCCTGCCGGTCCTTCGACGAAATGTCGAGGTACCCGGCGACCAGGTCGGCGAACCGGCCCGGATCGGACACTCCCTCGAGTACCTGATCGACGACGTCTTCCGCGAGGCCCGACTTCTGGCCGAGCTCCGCGGCGCGCTCCCGGACCTCGCGATGCAGGGCAATGAACGCCGCTTCGTTGGCGTCGATGGGCGGCAGGTCGGGCGCCTGACAGACGACCGACTCGATGTAGCCGTCCGTCTCCGAGTACTGCAGGACGCTCGCCCGGAACTCCCCGTGCAGGAGCAGCTGGACGCCGCCGAGCCCGCGTTGGACCTGGCTGATCTTGGCGACCGTCCCGGTGGTGTAGAGTCCCGCGGGATCCACGGCATCGCTGTTCTGTCGCTGGCAGACGGCGAAGATCCGACGGTCGTCCCGCTTCAGCGCCGCTTCGATCGCGCGCAGCGTGCCCGGTCGGCCCGCCCCGATCGGGGCCGTGACGCCGGGGAACAGCACCACCTCGCGCAGGGGAAGCACCGGGAGTCGAATGCGGGTCAGGTCAACCGTCATTTGCGTTTCGCTCATCACATCGTTCCTTCCAAACCAAGTCGCTGGGAATGGTGGGGTATCGACGTGGGGGCACCAGCCATGCCAGCGAACACTGTCCCTAATGGCCGACCATAAATGCCGAATCCGCCGTTTCCGTTTCTACCCCAGACATCCTGGAACGGAAACCTGCCATTTTGGCGGTTTCGATGTGGTACTAGATGGACGGTGCCCGGGGAGCGCTGTTCAGCAGGGCCTTGAGTTCCGAGTCGGTGAGCTGCTCGAGCAGACCAGCCCGTGTCGTAATCTCGCGCGGGACCTCGTGGGGGTCCGACTGGCAGTCAAACCGGACGATGTCCGCCGGCTCGGGGAAACCTGCGGGCCGCTGCTTCGTAGAGACGAGACCGGACGTGCGGCCGACGCGTTCGGCCGCCCACCGCCGCCCTGCGTCATCGGTAATCCACCGCATCCTTGCCTCGCTGGAGGGTGTCGCAGGTTGCCAGCACTCGTGCCCAAGGATAATGTACGGCCCGATTCCGACCGGTGCCACATGGACGATCCGCAGCCATACGAGAACCCGCTTGCCGAGCGCTTGGCGCACATCCTCGAGGGTGCCTACACGCTCGAGGGGGAGATCGGCCGTGGGGGAATGGGGGTCGTCTTCCTCGCGCGTGATCTCGCCCTGAAGCGCCGCGTCGCAATCAAGGTCCTCCCGCCCGAGCTGGCGTTCCGACAGGAGATCAAGCAGCGCTTCATGCGCGAGGCGCAGACCGCCGCCCGGCTGTCCCACCCGCACATCGTGCCGATTCACGCCGTCGGTGACGAAGGTGGGTTGGTGTACTTCGTGATGGGGTTCGTCGACGGGGAGTCCCTCGCGGCGCGGCTGCGGCGGCGCCACGCACTGCCGGCCGAAGAGGTCCGCCGGATCATGAAGGAGACCGCGGACGCGCTCGGCATGGCCCACGCGATGGGCGTGATCCACCGCGACGTGAAGCCGGACAACATCCTGCTGGAGGGTACGCGCCGGCGGGTCATGGTGACGGACTTCGGAATCGCGAAGGCGCTGTCGCAGGCTGGCGGAACCCTCACCGGGACCGGCATCGCGATCGGGACACCGCACTACATGAGTCCCGAGCAGGCGGCGGGGGAGCGGGAAATCGACGCGCGCAGCGACCTCTACGCGCTCGGCGTCGTCGCCTACGAGATGGCAACGGGTGAGCTTCCGTTCCAGGCGCCGACCGTCCCCGGGATCCTGATGAAGCACATCTCGGAGGCGGCACCGGACATCAAGCGCAGTCGACCGGACCTGCCGGATGATCTCGCGGTCTGCATCATGCGCTGTCTGGCCAAGGACCCCGAAAGCCGCTGGCCGACCGCCGAATCGCTCGTCCGCTCACTGGAGAGCCGGAACGCCGGTCCCTACCGGCCACCGCCGCCCCACCAGCCACGGCGCGCAGGCGGCGTCACGCGCCGGCACGACGAAGACGTCGTCCGGGACGACCGCAGCGCGCGACGACCGGCGGCTACCGGCCGCCGGCGTGGCCGGGAAGCGCCGGTCGAGTCCCGTCCCCGTGAGCCCGAGATCGTTCGCCGGTTCCGGGACGAGTTCGCCAAGTGGGCCGTCGTCTCGGGCAGCCTCATGCTGGTGAACGTCGCCACCGGGATTACCGAGCCCTGGTTCCTGCTCGTCGCGGGCTTCTGGGCCATCCCGCTCGGCAGCCGCTACTCGAAGCTCTGGCAGGCGGGTTACAGCTGGCGGGACGTGCTGCATCGCCCGCCCGCACCCGACGCGATCGAGGCGCGCATGTCGCCGATCGAGGCGCCGAAGGCGCTGCGCAAGCCGGGCGACGTCGGGGCGGACGAGGACTTCGGTCCGCTGGCGAGCCAGATCACCCAGCTGCGACGCGACAGCGCCGCGATCCGTCAAATCATCGAGCGCCTGCCGCCATCCGAGCGCAATCTCCTGCCCGACGTGTCCCCAACCGTCGACGGGCTTTCCACCCGCGCGTTCGAGCTGGCCCGTACCCTCTCGCAGATGGAGGGCGAGGTCGATCCCGAAGCGCTGGCGCGGCTCGACGCCCGGATCCAGGATCTGAGCGCCGAGCACGGCGACGATCGCCGGGTCGACCTGCTGCGCCGGCAGCACGAGACCCTGCGCGAGTTGCTCGGGCGCCGCCAGGGGTTGCAGTCCCAGTTCGAGTCCTGTGTGCTCGCCGTCCAGAACATGCGCTTCGACCTCCTGCGGCTCCGCTCGGCCGGCGTGAGCACAGTCCTCGACGACCTGACATCCGCCACGCAGGCCGCGCGCGCGCTCAGCATAGATGTCGAGGCGGCGATCGAGGCCGCGGGTGAGATCAGGAGAGAATTGGGAGGCTAGGGGAGCGAGGCTGCAAACCGCTGGCCGTCTATCCGTCTCTCCTAGAACCTGCGCAGTTCCCTGATCCTCTCCGCTATCCCCTCCGCCTGCGGCAAGATCACGTCTTCCAGCTCGGGCGCGTAGGCCACGAACGTGTCGGTGGCGGCCACGCGCTTGACCGGCGCGTCGAGCCACGCGAAGTGGTCGTCCGCGATCCGTGCCGCGATCTCCGCACCGTACCCCCAGGACAGGGAATCCTCGTAGGCAACGAGCACCCTGCTCGTCTTCCGGACGGACTCACCGATGCATTCCCAATCGACCGGGTTCAACGATCGCAGGTCGATCACCTCGGTGCTGATCCCGTCGGTCTCGGCCACCCGCTTGGCCGCGTTGAGCGTCCGCTGCACCACGGCACCATAGGTCACGACCGTGAGATCCGTTCCCTCCCGCGCGACCCTCGCCTTGCCGAAGGGGATCATGAAGTTGGATCCCGGATACGCGTTCTTGTTGTAGGTCTGCCGGTAGAGGTGCTTGTGCTCCAGGAAGAGCACCGGGTCGTCGCACCGGATCGCGGTCCGGAGCAGGCCGTTGGCATCGAGTGCCGTGGCCGGACACACGACCCGCAGACCCGGGATCTGGGTGAACAGCGAAGCGCCGGTCTGCGAATGGTAGATCCCGCCACCCTTGAGATAGCCGCCGTAGGTGACGCGCACGACCACCGGCGCGCTGAACGCGTTGTTGCTGCGCCACCGGAGCAGCGCCAGCTCGTTCCGCAGCTGGTGGTAGGCGGGCCAGATGTAGTCGAAGAACTGGATCTCGATGACCGGCTTCAGCCCGCGCGTGGCGAGTCCGATCGCGCGACCCACGATGTTCGCTTCCGCGAGGGGGGAGTTGTACACGCGGTCCGCACCGAACTTCTTCTGGAGCAGCCAGGTGACCTTGAACACCCCACCCTTGCCCTTCACCCGGTCGATCAGCTCGTCGCGCGACGCATCCGCGACGTCCTCCCCGAAGATCAGGATCCGCGGATCCCGCCGCATCTCGTCGTCCATGCACTTGTTGAGCAGGTCGACCATCGTCGTGGGGTCGCCCTCGAACTGTGGGTCGTCCTCCGTGTCGAACTGCTCCGCCTCCGGGTCGGCATCCGGCGAGTACACGTACCGGTAGATGGTATCGCTCGTGGGCTGCGGCGACGCGAGGGCGATTTCAGTCGCGACCTCGATCTCCTCCTGGACGCGCACCCGGATCTCCTCGATCTCGGCCTCCGAGGCCACGCCGTCGCGGATCAGCCGGGCAGGGAACGTCGTGAGCGGATCCCGGGTCGCTTCCTCCTCCCGTTCCTCGGACGTCTTGTACATCACCTCGTCGTCGGACAGGGAGTGCGAGTAGGGTCGGATGACGTGGGCGTGGACCAGGGCGGGGCCGCGCCGCGCGCGGCAGTAGGCCACGGCCCGCGAGACCGCGTCGTAGGACGCGAGGGGATCGCACCCATCCACCTCTTCGACGTAGAAGTTGGGGAAGCCGGTGAGCAGTTTGGAGATCGAGCCGCCGGCCGTCTGGACCTCGACCGGAACCGAGATCGCGTACTTGTTGTCTTCGATGAGGAAGAAGACCGGCAGCTTGAGGTTGCTCGCCGAGTTCAGCGCTTCCCAGAACTCGCCTTCACTGGTCGTCCCGTCGCCCGACGAGCAGAACGTCACTTCGTCGCTATGCGCCCGTTCGCGCCGGTCGGGGATGTCCGCGATCCGGTCGTAGCGGTGCCACGCCTCCGCGCACCCCACGGACTGCAGGTACTGGGTCCCCGTGGGACTCGACGAGCTCACGATGTTGAGGCGCTGGTGACCCCAGTGCGACGGCATCTGGCGCCCACCCGAGTTCGGGTCGTCCGCGGCCGCGACCGCCTCGAGCAGCATCTCCGTGGGGGTCATGCCGAGCGCGAGGCACAGGGCCCGGTCACGGTAGTACGGATAGAACCAGTCGTAGCTCGGCCGGAGCACCTTCCCCGCCGCGACCAGCACGGCCTCGTGCCCGGCGCCCGAGATCTGGAAGAAGATCTTGTTCTGTCGCTTGAGCTGGATCTCCTTGTCGTCGAGGCGTCGCGACAGGAGCATCAGGCGATACATGTCCAACAGGTCGGCCTTCTCGAGCCGCCCGGCAGGTCCACGATTCGGCTGGGTCTTGGACTTGGTCCCGGTCTTGGCTGGCATGGGCCAAAAATAGCCTACTTGGTCGGGGCGGCCAGCAGTTCCGGCAGATGCGCGAGCAGCTCGCGCGCCCGCCGCACGTCCCGATCCGTCTCCAGCAGCAACTCGTCCCGCGCGTCCGCGCCCCAGCGCACGAGCGCAACCCGTGCCGCCAGCCGGCGAGTCAGTGCCGAATCCAGGGGCGCGTCGTGTTCGGCGTCGACATGCAGCCGGTCCCGTGTGCGTTGCAGGAACGGGTCCAGCAGGTCGGTGCGCCACTGATCGGGTGCCGACAGCCATGCCGCCCGCCCCGCCGACGTGGCAGGCAACAGGTAGGCGATGCTGTCCGCCACGGCTTCCTCGAACCCGCTGTCGGCTGCCGCCACATGCCACGCGGGGCGGGGAACTCGAGGGGGCATCTCGACGTCGGGGCGGATTCCGCCGCCGCCTCGTACCTCGCGGCCGGCATCGGTCCTGAAGACCTCCGTGGTGTCCCTCTCGGCGCCGCTGCGGCCCGCGAACCCGTAGTACTGCTCGACAGCGAGTCCGGCATAGCGCCGTTGGATGAAGCGCCCGCTGGGTGTCAGCACGCGGCCGATCGTCAGCCAGACCAGATCGCCGCCCGGCAGCACGAAGGGAGACTGCATGAGCGCCTTGCCGAAGCTCCGCCGGCCCAGGAGCAGCCCTCGATCGTGATCCTGGAGGGAACCGGCGAGCGCCTCCGACGCGCTGGCGCTCTGCTCGTCGATCAGCACCACGAGCGGCAGGTCGACGAATCGACCGTCCTTCTTGGTCACGTAGTCCTCATCCACCGTGCTCTTCCGACCCCGCGTGCGGAAGACGATCGTGGCCTTCGGCAGAAAGAGCGACGCCACCTCGACCGAGGCCAGGACGCTCCCTCCCGGGTTCCCTCGCAGATCGAGCACGAGCTGCTTCGCCCCTCCCCGCCGCAGCTGGTTGATCGCCTTCTCCAACTCGCTCGCGGCATCGCTGCCGAACTGCGCGAGTCGCACGTACCCGGTCACGTCGTCGAGCGCACGGGTCGTGCCGACGGACGTCTCCTTGAAGTCCTCCCGCTTGATCGTCACTTCGTAGGCGCGGGGTTCGAGTCGCGGTCCCCGCTCGAAGGCCAACCGCACACGCGATCCCGACTTTCCCGCCAGCCGCAGCATGAGGGCTTCGGCGTCCCTACCGACCGCGAGGGTGTCGTCGATCGACCGGAGGCGATCCCCGGGGAGCACGCCCTTGCGATCCGCCGGACCGTCGGCGGTCACGGCGAGCACGGTCGGCACGCCCTCGACGTTTTCGAGCACGATACCCACCGTGCCCAACTCGCCGCGGGCCAGCGCCGCCTCCTGCTCGACCTCCTCGCGAGGAACGAAGCGACTGTGGGGATCGAGCGACCGCAGCACGCCGTCGATCGCCGCCCGGACCAGGCTCGCATACGACACGCTGTCCACGTAGTTGATGCGGATGTGGTTCAGGACGCCCGAGAACGTCTGCAGCTCCTCGTAGTTCGACCGGGCCTGCGCGGCGAGCGGCGGCGCGACCGCGGCGGCGACCAGCGTGACGAAGAGCGCGCCGCGGACGGCCCGGGAACGGTCAGGGCAGCGCATCGAGCTTCCGTTTCGCGTCGTCCACCTGTTTCGCGTAGCGACTCGGCGCGAGACTGACAAACCGCTCGAACGCCTGACGCGCTCCCGCGGGGTCGTTCAGCGTCATGCGCGCCACCCCGAGGTAGTACAGTGCCCGCGTATCGCGCTGGTTCATCTCCACGGCCGCCGCCAGGGTCTGCGCGGCGTCGACCCAACGGCGCGCCTTCGCGTACGTCATGCCGAGGTCGTAGAGCAGGCTCGGATCATCCGGGTTCGCGTTCACCGCCGCCTGACGCTCCTTGACCGCCAGATCCCACTCCCCGGCGGCTTCATGCAGGCGAGCGAGCTGGATGTTGGCCGCATACAGTCCGACGTCGTTCTCGAGTGCCGCCTGATAGAGCGGCCAGGCCTCGTTCGTCTTCCCCGCCCGGTCCTTGATCACCGCCAGGACGTAGCGGAACTCGTTCGTGCGCAGGGGGAGTTGGACGAGTCGCTCTGACTCCTCTTCCTTCCGCTCGTTGTCCAGCAGCCACTGAAGGTCGTACTCCGCCGTTTCCCACTTCCCCACGTGCGCGGCGGCGATACCGTGCCACCAGCGCAGCCGGTCTGGAATCCGGTCCTGATGTCGATCACCATCAATGGCGGCGACGACCCGCTCGAACCCGACGAACGCCTTCTCATAGTCCCCTTCACGCAGGGCCTTGAACCCCTGGAGGTAGTCGAAGAAGAACTCCGCGATGTAGTCGCCGGGTGTGCCGAGGGCCGTTGCACTCCCCGGCACCACGGCGCCGGCGATCCGCAGGTCGCACAGGGGATCGAGCAGGAACGCGGCCCGATACCGGCGATCCGCGTCCTCCAGCACGGGCTTCCATTCCTCCGGGACATGTCCGCGCGCGACGTCGTCGAACAGTTCGTCCCGCCGCGCGTACGGCAGATAGGCAAGCGCGAGGTGCGCCACCGCCATTTGTGGCTCGATCGTGAGGGCCGTCTCCAACTCGCGCTCCACATCGTCCCACCGCTTGTCGTTCCAGAGCGCGAGCGCGACGTTGTAGTGCGCCGCGGCGTCGTTCGAGTCCCGCCGCGCGGCCTGTTGAAGGTCCTTCAGACTGGCAGGGAGCTTGATTCGCTGCGCGGCCGTCATTGGGGGAAGGACCGTGGCGGGGACCCAGAGGCCGAGCAACAGGAGCACCGACCGGAACACCATATGTCCTCCGGCGTGGGGGAGGGGTGAACCCTCCCGGGCATGGCGGCCCGGCCCGTCAGCGCAGCCGGGTCAGCTTCCTCAGAACGTCGAGCTTCTCCAATGCCGACGAGGACGACGGCGCCTCGCCGATCGAGTACAATCCGTCCCGCACGTCGAGCAGCACTTCGAGCAGCAGCTGCTCCCGCTGGAACGACGCGTCGAGCTCGCGCATGCGACGCTCGTCTCCCGCCTGCTTCGCCAGCTCGTAGGCCTCCCGATAGATGCGCTCGAGGTTCTCCAGGATCCGCTCGCGGGGGCGCGGGGTCATGCGGGGACTCCTGCCGGCATGGGGTCGAACGGCAGAATCAGCAACCCGCTCGGCACTTTGGGGTGGAAATACGTGGACTTGGGCGGCATGACTTCACCAGCGTCCGCCACAGCCAGCACCCGCTCGGCCGGGGTGGGGCGGAGGAGCACCCCGGCCACCGCGTCGCGGGTTACCGCGTCGAACAGCTCGCCGGGATCGGCCGTGTAGTGGACGGTCCCGCCGGACCCGGCCGCCCGGACGAGCGGCTGCATGATCTCCCGCTCGATCACCGCGATCTCGAGCGCGTCGGGGTCCGCCTGAAGCGCGCGCAAAACGACGACCCGCCCGCCGGGAAAAGCCACGGCCGCAGCCGGACCGGCGCCCAATCCCTGCAGCATGCCATAGGGGTCCATCTCCGGCTCGGTCTCGCTCACGTCGAAGCTCCGGATCCACTCGGCGACGAGGTCGTCGACGGATACGGCTGCTCCGTGGACCACGCGATGGGTCGCCCGCACCAGCAGTCCCGGATCGCGCAGCGGAACCACGAGCGCGGGAACGCGGGAGGCCGAAGGCAGTTCGCCACGCAGGGCGGTTGCCGTTTCGTATCGATGGTGTCCATCCGCGATGTACAGCGGACCGTCGCCCACGGCGCGCGCGATCTCGGCCGCCTGGATGCCGCCGATACGCCAGACCCCGATCGTCACGCCGTCGAGATCGGCCACGGCCGTGGGTTCGTGGCGCGTCACCCCATCGAGCCGGCGGCGTAGATGATCACGCTCGTCGCGGGCGAGCACGAAGATGGCCTCGAGCGCCGCACGCGTGGCGCGACCGAGGGCGAGTCGGTCCTCCTTCGGACCCCGGTGCGTCCGTTCGTGCGGTCGCACCCGGCCCGATTCGTACCCCTCGGCGCTGAGCCCCCCAATCACGCCGGTGCGGAGGTGGCTCCGCCCGTCGGGGGTGAGGTACTCCTGTTGTACGACGTACAGCGCCGGATCGTCGTCCCGCTCGAGGACCCCCGCGGCCCGCCATTGCTGCAGCAACGCCCCCGCCGCGCGGTAGCGATCCGACGCACCGGCCGGCAGCGTGAGATGCACGATGTTGTGAGGACTGCGTTGTGCAAACGCATCCCGCTCCTCCGACGACAACACGTCGTACGGAGGCGCGATCACCTCGCTCAGCAAGGCCTGCGCGCGCGGGCGCTCGGCCTGGATCGGCGTGAACAGTGCCGGTGACCCGACGGGGCTCATACTGCCAGTCATCCTCGATTCGTACGCGCCTGGAGATTGGGCGCCCGGTCGGGCGCGCGCCAGCCCACGCCGGCATGCGCGATCAGTCCCACGGACGCGCCGCCGCCGCCGCTTCGCCCAGCATCGTTCGGAACGAATCATACCGCGAGGCGTGGAGCGTGCCGGCCTCGACGGCCTCCCGCACCGCGCACCCCGGTTCCTCACCGTGCCGGCAGTCGTCGAACCGGCAGCCCTGGGCAACGCGCCCCACGTCGGGGAAGGCCGCCGCGACGTCGTGCGGCCGCAGTCCCCACAATCCGATGTCGCGCAGCCCGGGGGTGTCCACGACGAACCCGTCGGGGGCGAACGGGTGCATTTCAGCCGCGACGGTCGTGTGGCGGCCGGCGTGGTTCCGCTGGCTTACGGTAGCCGTACGGAGCCGCAGTCCCGGCACCAACGCGTTGAGCAGGCTCGACTTGCCGACTCCTGTCGGTCCCGTAAACAGCGAAATCCGTCCGCCGAGCACGCCTCGCAGCTCCGCGAGCCCGACCCCGGTCACCACGCTGGTCGCGAGGACCTCGTAGCCCGCGGCCCGATAGGGATCGCCACAGGCGGCCGCCTCCGGTTCCAGGTCGGACTTGTTCACCACCACCCTGACCGGCA
>Ga0055460_10000086_pt1 | contig 16872 bp, 17 predicted proteins | sample Joice_ThreeSqA_D_4_FD_57686 | JGI IMG/M metagenome (GOLD analysis project Ga0055460, IMG submission 57686) | Wetland microbial communities from San Francisco Bay, California, USA, that impact long-term carbon sequestration - Joice_ThreeSqA_D2 | ecosystem: Environmental > Aquatic > Marine >...
ATCTTGTCGTTGCCGATCCCTTCCACCTTGTAGGGGTGGCCGTCGCGGACGGTCTGCGAGCGGTAGTAGCCGGCGAGGATGGAACCCTCCGGATCGCCCGAGACGACCCGGATCCGGGGGTTCTGCTCCTTGAGATACCGGCCCGTTCCCGAGAGCGTGCCTCCCGTGCCGGGCGCGGCCACGAAGTGCGTGATCCGGCCTCCGGTCTGCTTCCAGAGCTCCGGGCCCGTGGTCCGGTAGTGGGCGTCGGGATTCACCTGATTGTAGAACTGATTGGCGAGGATCGCGCCGGGCGTGGTCCGCGCGATCTCCTTCGCTTTCATCACGTAGTTGTCCGGGTGATCCGGCGGGACTGCGGTCGGGGTGATGATCACCTCGGCGCCGAACGCCTTGAGGAGACGCACCTTCTCGCTCGACATCTTGTCCGGCAACGTGAAGATGCAGCGGTACCCCTTCACGGCGGCCGCGAGGGCGAGGCCGACGCCGGTGTTGCCGGACGTGCCTTCCACCACGATCCCGCCGGGCTTGAGCGTCCCGGTCCGCTCGGCGTCCTCGATGATGGCGATGCCGATCCGGTCCTTGACCGAGCCACCGGGGTTGAAGAACTCGGCCTTGCCGAAGACGGGGGTCCGGATACCAGCGGTCACCTTGTGCAGCCGGATGAGCGGCGTCCACCCGATGGTCTCCAGCACGCTGTCGTACGGGCGCTCGTGCGGCGGCATGCTCAGATTCCCCCACCCGCGCCGCTCGCGTCGGGCTGGCGGAAATGCACCGGCTGCAGGAATGCCGTTCCCACCGGGACACCGTTGCGCCGCGCGGGCGCAAACCGCATGAGGGCCACCGCCGCGAGCGCGGCGGAGTCGAGCCCGGCCACGCCGCTCCCTTCGACGACCCGCGTCGAGTCGGCGATCAGCGCCCCGGTCTCGTCGACGAACAGGCGCAGCACCACGATGCCTTCCGTGTGTTCGCGGTAGAGATCCGGCGGATAGCGCACCGGCACGTCCGGGTTCGTCAGCACGGGCGGCTCGAAGCCGCGACCCGCGGCGGCATCGCCGCCCGCCGGGGTCTCGTCGGCCTTCCGGCATCCCGTCCACACCAGCACGGCGAGCAACAGTCCATACCGCAGAGTCATGAGTCCTCCGCGCGTCGCTTCAGCTCGGCCAGTCGGGCAAGCGCCTCCATGGGCGTCATCCGGTCGGGGTCGAGGGCGCGCAGTTCGTTCAGAAGAGGGTGGTCGTCCGCGAGGAACAGCGGAAGCTGGGAATCGTCCGGCAGTGGCGGCGGCGTGCGGCCGGCCACGTGGTGGTCCGCCTCGAGCATCGCGAGAATCGTTTCGGCGCGTGCCACGACCTGTGGCGGCAGTCCGGCGAGTCGACCGACGTGGATCCCGTAGGACCGGTCGGCACCGCCCGGCTGCAGCCGGTACAGGAAGATCACGTCGTGCCCGTCCTCCCGGACCGCGACGTTGAAGTTGCGGGCGTGGGCGAGCTCTTCGGTGAGCTGGGTCAACTCGTGGTAGTGCGTGGCGAAGATCGTCTTGCAGCCGACACGGTCGTGGAGATACTCGGTCACCGCCCAGGCGATCGCCACGCCGTCGTACGTAGCGGTCCCGCGCCCGATCTCGTCGAGCAGCACGAGGCTCCGGTCCGTCGCCGCGTGGAGGATCGCACTCGTTTCGTTCATCTCGACCATGAACGTGGATTGGCCGAGCCCGAGGTTGTCGCTCGCGCCGACCCGGGTGAACACGCGATCCACGATCCCGAGGGTGGCCGCCTCGGCCGGGACGAACGCCCCGGCCTGGGCGAGCACCACCGCGAGTCCCACCTGCCGCAGGATCGTGGACTTGCCGGCCATGTTCGGCCCCGTGAGCAGGATCACGCGCTGGGCCTCGTCGAGCCGCACGTCGTTCGGGATGAACTTGCCGGCCGGCAACCGGCGTTCGACCACGGGATGCCGCGACGCGCGCAGGTCGAGCACCGGCTCGTCGAGCATCGTCGGCCGGACGTATCCGTCACGCGCCGCGGTCTCGGCAAAGCTCGCGAGCACGTCGAGCGTAGCCAGCGCGCGGGCCGCCTGTTGCAACCGGGCGAGCTGGACGTGCACGACCTCGCACAGTCCGTCGACCAACTCCCGTTCCCGGGCCAGGGCCAGGTCCTCGGCCTGCAACACCCGGGACTCGTACTCCTTGAGCTCCGGGGTAACGTATCGCTCGGCGCCGGTGAGCGTCTGCCGCCGTTCGTAGTGCGCGGGAACCAGGTGGCGGTTCGCCTTGCTGACCTCGAGGTAGTACCCGAAGACACGATTGAAGCCGACCTTGAGCGAGCCGATCCCCGTGTGCTCGCGCTCACTCGCCTGCAGGCCGGCGATGAAGGACTTGCCGCCGTCACGCAGGTCGCGCTGCTCGTCGAGGACCGGGTCCACGCCCGCGCGGATCGTTTCGCCGTCGCCGAGGGTCGCCGGCGGGCGATCGGTGAGCTGTGCGGTCAAGGTGCCGGTCACGTCCGCCAGGAGGTCGAATCCCCCGACGAGGGCCTCGAGGTCCGCGCTCGCGTCCCGGCCCGCGAGACCGTCGAGGGCGCTGAGGACGTCCGGCAGGCGCTGCAGGGAGTCCCGCAATCCGGCGAGATCGCGCGGGCTCGCGCGGTGCGCGGCCGCCCGCCCGCCCAGCCGTTCCAGATCGCGGACGCCGTCGAGCGCATCGCGCAGGCGCTCCCGCCCCCGCGTATCGGCGGCGAGTACCGCCACCGCGTCGTGACGCGCGCGGATCGCGCCGAGGTTCCGCAGAGGCGCCAGCAGCCAGCGGCGGAGCAGCCGCATCCCCATCGGGGTCTGCGTGCGATCCACGACCGCGAGCAGCGTGGTGTCCTGGTCACCGGGCCGCATGGGCTCGACGAGTTCGAGGTTGCGGCGGGTCATCTCGTCGATGACCATGGTGGAGTCCGCGCGGCGTGCCTGTGGTCGAGCGAGCTGCGGCAGCCCTGCAGGCTGCAGCTCCCGCAGGTAATGGAGCAGGGCGGCCGCCGCGCGGACCCCCGGGTCATCGGCCTCGGTGATGTCGAGTCCGGCGAGACTGTGCAGGCCGAACCACTCGCAGATCGCTTCGGTGCCGAGCCGGGCGTCGAATTCCCAGGTCTCACGTTCCGTTCGGGTGCCGCCCGCGGGGAGCCAGCGGCCCTCGGTCGCGGCGGGAATGACGATCTCGCGGGGCGCGTACCGGGCCAGGGCGGCCGCCAGGTCCGCGGTGTCGACGGTCTCGAGCAGGAACTCCCCCGTCGAGATGTCCACCGCGGCGAGGCCACTCGTCGCACCGGGCGATACGGCGACGAGGAAGTTGTTCGCGGCGCCTTCGAGCAGGTCTTCTGCGAGCACCGCCCCCGGCGTGACCGTCTCCACCACGGCCCGCCGCACGACGCCCTTGGCCGTCCGGGGGTCCTCGATCTGCTCGCAGATCGCCACGCGAAAACCGCGCTGGACGAGCCGCCGGACGTACTCCGTTGCCGCCTTGATCGGTACGCCGGCCAGCGGAACCTCGGAGGCGCCGCCGTTGTTGCGGGCCGTCAGCGTGAGTCCGAGCTCGCGGGCAGCCGTCCGCGCATCGTCGTGGAACATCTCGTAGAAGTCGCCCATGCGGAAGAACAGGATCGCGTCGGCGTGCTGCCGCTTGATCTCGAGGTACTGCTGCATGAGCGGGGTGGCGGTCGCCCCCCCGGTCTTCCGGGTCACGGCGATTCCTCGACGATGAACGGCGAGCCGCCCAGCTTGCGCCGCAGGTCGGCCTGGGCCTGCTGGGCCTCGGCGCGCGTGCGGAACCGACCCACACGCACCTTGAACATGCCGGCGTCCCGGACGACCCGCGATTCGTATCCCGCCGCGTGCGCGCGCTGCATGACCTCGTCCGCACCGGCGGCGTTCCCGACCGCGGCGATCTGGACCGCGAACGTGGTCCGACCGGGCGCCGGGACAGCCCTCGTGGAGTCGGTCGAGGTGCACCGCTGCAGGTAGTACCGCGCGCGCGTCGCCAGCTCAACGTCCTCGCCGGCGCCGGCCTCGGCCTGCCGCAGCAGCGGACATGCCTCGGCGATCTGTCCCTGCTCGATCCGAATGCGGCCGCTCCAGTACGAGGCCGCCGCCCGCACGTCGCTCATCGGGTAGTCGCTGAGGATGCGGTCCGCAGCGCGCTGCGCCGCGGGAAGGTCGCGGGCGGCGAACATGAGCTGTGCGATCCGGAGCAGCGCATCGTCGGCCCAGGGAGAGCCGGAAAACTCGATCGCGACGCGACGAAATGCCGCCAGCGCGCTGTCGAGGTGCTCGGCGACGAGCCCGGCGGCGAACAGGGCCTCGGGATACAGTGAGTCCGATCGGTTGGTCGTCGCGAGCTCGGCGCGCACGAGGGCGCGGGCCGAATCGCCCTGTCCCTCGGTGACGAGCCGCACCGCCAGCGCGAGTGTCGAGTCGGTGAACTGCTGGGCGGCCGCCGGTGCGCCGGTCAGGGTGATCAGAGCGAGAACCAAGGTCATCGGGCGGGTCATGCGGCGGCCCTCAACTGCGCCAACGTGAGCAGCATCGTCATCAGGATGCCACGCTCATCGCTGATCGTGGTGGATTTCAGCCTGCGGTCTGCCTCGGCGGCCGCCGAGATCGCCCGGTCGAGCTCTGCACCGCGCCACTGCCGGGCCGCGGCCGCCCAGGCTTCGGCCTCGTCGCCCCAGCGGTGCAACCCGACCGGGCGGGCGGCCTTGAGGCCGCTGAATACCGCCCCGCGCAGCCCTCCCGGGGACGTTCCTTCGTCCAGCAGGGCCCGCGCCATGCGCGCGCCGACGAGCGCGGTCCCGAGGGCCATGACGAGCTGCACGCCGCTCACGCTTCCCTGACGGAGCACGACGTCCAGCAGGTCCAGCGAGCGCTGGGATTCGCGACGCAGAATCGCGCCCACCCAGTCGGACACCGTCTCACCACGCCGCACGCCGACGAGCTCACCGACATCGGCGACCGAGACCGCTCCACCCTCCGGGAGTGCAGCACGCAGTTTCGCCAACTCCTGCTGGAGGGCCCCCAGGTCGCCGCCGACGCATGCGAGGAGGTGTTCGGCCGCCTCATCCCCCAGCGTCAGACCGGCACGTCCGGCCTGATGCTGCACCCACCGCGCCAGCTGCGCCGGCTTCAGAGGCGTCACTTCGACGTGCTCGGTCCCACGCGTCGCCCGGGCGTCGGGGGTCGCGTCGCCGATCTGCGTCAGGATCAGCACGGTGGTCGGCGAGGGGTGTTCGAGATAGCGGGCGAGGACCTCCCAGACCTTGGCGTTCTTGCGCCACTGCTCGATGCCCCGCACGATCACCACGCGCCGCTCGGCCAGCATCGGCGGGGTCTCGACCAGGGTGTGCAAGGCCTCCCCGTCGAGGTCCGCGGCCCCGCGCACGTCGAGGTTGAAGTCCCTCGTGCTGGGATCGAGAACCGCCTCGGTGATCGCGTCGACCAGCTCGTCCTTGAGCGGGTCCACGGGGCCGGACAGGCAATACGCCGGGGCGATCGCGCCTTTGCGAAGACCCCCGTACGCCCGCTCGAGCGTGATGGACGGCATCGCGCGGAAGTTACCCGTCGCCGGGGGGCTGAGAAAGTGAGCGGGCCCGCGGTCAGCGGGCGAAGAGCGTGTAGCTCCCCAGCGGAGCGTGCGCCCCGTGGAACTCCAGGGTGGAGTGCGTGAACGCGGGAAGCGTGACGTTCGAGAGCGCCGGCTCAAACGTCGGTGCTTCGGCCACGGCCACGGCGGGTTCGGTCGACGCCCGGCGGCCCAGACCCTCGTACACCAGCAGACCCAGGGCGGTCGCAACCAGCAACGCCGCGGCCAGTCCCGCGTGGGTCGGCACGAGGGGGTCGCCGATCACCACTTCGGCCCGGATTCGCTCCTGAAGCCGCGCCTGGAAGCCGGGGGAGAGTTCGACCTCCTCGACGGTCTCGTGGAGCAGGGCCAAGCCCCGGGTCATGGCCCGGACCAGCCGGCGGCAGCGCAGGCACTCACCAAGATGCGCCTCGATCCGCGCGCGCAAGTGCAGGTCACGCATCGTACCGTCTCGGTAGTCAGCGTACGCGTCCAGGAACGCCTGGCAGGTCACATCGTGGTCGTGGGGCACCGCGGCAAATACTACCGCGTACCCCTGCCGGAGTTCCAGTGGGCCCTGGACCGGCGAAGTCGCTAGTCCAGGTGGGGTGCGACGATCTGGGCAAACCGGGCCCGGGCCCGATTCAGCCGGCTCTTCACCGTCCCGAGGTTGCAGTCGGTGATTTCTGCGATCTCCTCGTAGGTCTTGCCCTCGAGCTCGCGCAGCACGAAGACGATCCGGTGGTGTTCCGGGAGCTGAGCCACGGTCCATTCGACCAGCTCCCGGAGGTGGCGCTTCCGGAAGAGATCATCAGGCCGGGAATGGCGGTCCTCGAACTGCAGCGGCCGCTGCTCGACGTCGTCGTCCTTGCGAATCGCCTGGAAGAGGACGAGCGGGTTCCGGCTCCGGTTGCGCAGCTCGTTCTTCGCCAGGTTCGAGGCGATGGTGTAGATCCACGTCGAGAACTTCTTCGACTGGTCGAACCGATGCAGATGCCGGTGCACGCGGATGAAGACCTCTTGTACCAGGTCCTCCGCGCGCTCGCGGTCACCGATCGTGCGGTACACAAAATTCAACAACCGGCGCTGGTACCGGTCGACGAGCATCTCGAACGCTCGCCGATCACCATCCAGATATGCCGCGACCACCTCCGAATCGGAGCGCGCGACATCCGGCGCGAGAGGCCGGAACATCGGAGCGGCGGATTGTGTCATTGCAGGCTCCCTGGAGGCCATGCCTCCCCTGGCAGACACGTGTGACTCCCCATCCCATCCCATCCCCAGATTCCACGCCGGAAAGGGGCAACTGCCATGCCCCATGGCGCCAAGTCCCTGTTACATAGACGCGTGAACCCGCCTAAGCGTTTCACTCATGTTGGGTTACGGGTCTCATCAGGAAAGAAACGTCCATGCCCAGCTGGAGGTTCCCGCTGTCCCATTCTGGGGACGCAAGTGTCAGAATGACTGGACTGTCTCCGGCCAGGATGTCAGAGATTCAGGCGAAATCCCGCAAGGAAGAGCAGGGCCACGACCGTCTTGCCGTCCTGGATTTCCCCGTCGCGGATCATGCCCAGGGCCTGGGATAAGGGCCGTGGTTCGAGCTGGATCAGCTCGTCCGGGTTCGGCGCCGCAGGCCCTCCCCGGACTCCGGTGGCGAGGAAGAGGTGAATGCGCTCGTCGGTGAAGCCCGGGGTCGTGAAGATCGTGGTGAGGTGATCGATGCGCTCGGCCTCGGCCCCCGTCTCTTCGCGTAACTCCCTGCGGGCACACTCGATAGGCTCTTCGCCGGGCTCGAGTACGCCGGCCGGGATCTCCCAGATCATCCCACCCGCGGCATAGCGGTATTGTCGGATGAGTAGCACCGTGGGGTCCGTCACGTCGGAGGCCGAGAGGAGTGGGATGACCGCGGCCGCCCCGGGGTGACGGACGATCTCCAGCTCGAGCTCCGTTCCGTTGGGCGTCCGGACCTGATCCAGGTCCACCGTGAGCAGGCGGCCGCTCCAGGCGCGGCGAGAGCCCAGGCGTCCGTCCGACCCGCTCACTCCGTCTCCCGGACGAATACCACCATCACCCGCCCGGTGCTCAGGGTCGTGGCGGAATGGAAGTTCCATCCGGCGCGGGCCCGCTCGTTCAGCAGGTCCGTGAGTGCCTCTTCGTCGGGGCGGGTGCGCGAGGCCAGACGCGCGATGACCACGTCATACTGTCGCATGGCAAGGCTCAATGCGTGCCGAACAGGCGGTCGCCAGCATCGCCGAGGCCGGGACGGATGTAGCCGTTCTCGTCCAGGTCGCGATCCAGCGCGGCCGCGTAGATCGGTACGTCGGGATGGGTTTCGAGCATGCGGCGCACGCCCTGCGGCGCCGCGACGAGACAGACCAGGCGAATCCGGGTCGCGCCGGCGTCCTTCAGTGCCCGCATCGCCTGCACGGCTGACCCTCCGGTTGCGAGCATCGGATCGAGCACCAGGAACAGGCGATTCCCACCGCTCCCCGGGATCTTGAAGTAGTAGTCCACCGGCTCGAGCGTCTCCTCGTTCCGGTACATGCCGATGTGGCCGACCCGCGCGTGCGGCACCATCTGGGTGATGCCGTCCACCATGCCGAGGCCAGCGCGAAGGATGGGAACCAGGGCCAGCTTCTTGCCCGCGAGGTGGGCGCCCGTGGTCTCCTCGAGCGGAGTCTCGACCCGTACCTGCTCCAGCGGGAGATCCTTCGTGGCCTCGTACGCGAGCAACATCGCGACTTCGTTCATGAGCGCCTTGAAATCGCGTGTCCCCGTCTGCCGGTCACGCAGGCGCGTGAGCTTGTGCTGGACCAGCGGGTGCTCGACCAGGAAGAGGTTGGGGAAGGCGTGGGTCGTCATCGGTTGGCCGGTTGTCCCAGCGGGATCGTGGGTACCGCGTGCCGGCCGTGCCCCACCAGTTCGAGCTCGAGTCGTTGGGCCGCCGAATCGCCCGTGACGATGGTGCGCGTAACGGCGAAGGGGATGCCCGGCGCGAGCCAGGTTTCGGCCGTGCGGCCCTCGCGGGTGTACCGCACGCGGAGTGCACGCACGCGCCCGGCCGGCACGTCGATCGTCTCCCAGCCGAGTCCTTCCCCGTGCCGGCATGCGTCCAGTGCCGCCGGTCCCTGGCCGCTCGCCTGTTTCAGCATGGCGAGCGCGGCGGGGGGGAGTTCCATGGCGTCCTGACCCGGGAGCCGTACGACCGCGCGGCGGATCGCGGTGGGATCGTACGGAGCGGCCGGCACGAGACTCTGGATCACGGTCTCCCCGGCGGCGGCGCTCATGATGGATTCCTGCCAGAAGTAGTCCTGATCGCCGATCCGCTCATGGCCGACCACGGCCATGCGGACTTCGGCCGAGTCGCCAGGCCCACTGCGCAGGCGGTATCGTGCCCAGCTCCCCTCGACCGGGTGCTCGAGGGGGCGGCACACGTCCGCGAGCCCCTGGCCCAGGGCGGGCGGCGCGGCGAACGCACCGGCCAGCAGGATGACCGCGAGCGCGAGCCCCTGGATCTCCGAGCGGGGTCGCCGCACTCCTGAACGCTGCCGAGTCGCTCCGGTCATGATCACTCCGTCAAGTTGCAAGCAACCGCCGGGCTGCCGCGCGCCCCGAGAGCAAAGCGCCCTCGATGCCGTGCCCCTCGAACGGGGAGGCCGCGAGTTCGATGCGTCCAAGGGCCCGGAGCGCCGTGCGGGCTTCCGCGACCCGTGTTTCGTAGTGCTCGTCAGTCAGCGGGATCGCATCCGCCCACCGGGCGACCCAGGCACCGGCGGGCAAGTCGGTGATTCCGAGCGTCGGGCTCAGAAGGTGGTGCACAGCGTCGGCCCACCCCTCGTCCATGATACCCACGAACTCGCCCCGGCCCGGGCGCATGACGGTGCGCAGCAGCACCCAGTCGCCCGGCGCCCGACCGCGGAACACCGATGAGGAGAAGAGGCAGCGATCGAGCCCATCCCCGGCGGGCTCGCGCGCCACGGAGAAGCCCGCCGCCGTGAGGGGATGCCGCACGGTCGCACGGGGATAGGCGGCCGTGACGGTGACGAGCGGTCGGGTGCCAAGAGCCGAGAGGGCGTGGGCCGCATCGGGTGACAGGGGATGGACGAGCCACGCCGCGGGACGCGGGGGCACCGCCAGCACGACGGCATCCACGACCAGTGCCGCACCAAGCTCAGGGTAGACCGTCCACCCCGGCCGTGTCCGGGTCACGGCAACCGCGGAGTTCCCGATTCGGAGATCGACGTGGCGCCCCAGTCGGCGTGTGAGGGCCAGCACGACGGACGCCATCCCGCCACGCAGGGTCGCGACCGGCGCGATGGCCGCCGGCACCCCCGCCTGGTGCAGCCCGTCGGGATCGAGGATCAGCTCGGGAAGGCGGTCGGGGGCGATGATCTCGCCGTCCAACCGCAGGTCGCGGATGAGGCCCAGGAATGCCGGAGACGCGTTCGGGTCGAAGCCGTCCGCACCCTCTTCGATCAGGAATCCCCGGTCGCGCGTGGTGCGGATCTGGCCACCGTATCGATCGCCAGCCTCGAGCACCACCACGTCGAAGCCGCCCTCGGTGAGATCGAGGGCGGCCACGAGACCGGCGAGGCCACCGCCGATGACCGCTACGCGCACGTTGGCGCCGGGGGGTGCAGTTGCCTGAGCCGCATCGCGACCGTAAATAAACGCGTGAGCCCCATCCCCGCGAGCGTGCGCGCCCATGTCATCGTCTGACGACTGGACTCGACCAGAGACCATCGTTCGGGCCGTCTTCGCGACGGCTACCGTCATCTTCGGCGGGCTCGGGCTGCTGCTCCGCGAAGGACGCCTCCTCGTCGCAGCGGGGATCTTCGGCATCCTCTGGACGCTGTGGGACGTATTCTGGGACCGCCTGATTGCCCCTGGGACGACCTGGGCCTATCGGACGTTCACCGAAGGCACCGGCGGCGCTCTACCGAACATCCGGCCCACGCTCGATGACACCGTCCGCCTGCTCGAACACCACCTCGAGAGCGACGCCAGCCAACACGTGAAGATCCAGGCCGCGATCCGGTTGGAGGAGATTTACCGCACGGTTCGCAAGGATCCGGCACGGGCCGAGGCGGTGGTCCGGCGGATCAAGGACCTCTACCCCGACGCGCCGGAGCTGCGGCACCTGGGCCCCTGAGGGCTCGGCCAAGCGTCTCCTGGGGAGGCTGCGTCGTCGCTGGGGAACACTGCCAGCCGAAGGGGGGCGCAGTTATCTTGTGCACCCTCGGCCAGGTAGCTCAGATGGTAGAGCAGCGGACTGAAAATCCGCGTGTCGGCGGTTCGATTCCGTCCCTGGCCATACGCGCCGCCCCGGGGGCTACCATCCTCAGGGCGGCGCGCCTCTCTTCGTCCCACGCTTCTCCCTAGAAACGAATCTCGGCGAGCCGGAATCCCACGGCGGCCTGCTTCCCCACGCGCCCGTCGGGGGTGAGCGCCGGGAGCACGCGCGGCTCTGGGAGGGGGAGACCGAGACCCCCGTCCCGACCGAGCTGCAGGAGGGCACCGGGTTCGGGAATCGCGCTTGCGCCGCTGCCGACGCTCCGCCGAGCGGTCAGCATCGTACCAGTCGCCAGCCCCACCGCTGATCCGAGTGTCGGGATGAGAACGGCGGCCTTCTCATCGTCGATGTTGGCGAGCAGGTCGATCCCCAGACCCACGAGGCCGCCGGCGAGCCCCGAGAGCGTAATCAGCCGGACCCGTCCCACGGATGGTCGCCACGCCCGTGCGAGGGGAACCGCTCCCAACAGAAATCCGTTCCCCCCCGCCATCATTGCGCCGAAGACGGCCTGATCACTGGGATCACCGTCCGGCGCCAGGAGCACGGACAGGGCGGCGCCGAATCCCGTTCCCCACGCCGACGCATCCTGCACGAGCGCCACGTCGCCGGCCGGCAGGTTGAGGCGCGTGAGCGCCAGACCCACACCGATGCCCGCAGCCCCGCCGAGGACCGTAGCGGCAAAGGGGGCTTCGTCAGGCGTGCTGGTGTAGCAGTACTGGGGCTGGAGCTGGTCACAGTACTCCTGATCGCCGATGCCCGTGAGTTCCCGCAGCAGGAACCCCTGCCACGACAGCCAGATGAAGCTCCAGCGGTAGGCCGCGCTCTGGCCGCTCGTGATCGGGTAGGACTTCGTGTAGTAGAGGGAGCCGAGGAGACCCGCTGCCGGCCCCGCGATGAGTCCCGCGCCAAACGGTGCCGGGTCTTCGGCGCCGAATGCGAGCGGGATCGCGACCCCGAGCCACCCGCCGATCAGCGTGTTGGTCACGACGAAGCCCGTACGCCCGGTGCCTGCGGCGCGCGCGCGATCCGTCGCCGCCAGCTCGCGAGCCGCCTGTTGGGCGATCGGCGTATCCCCATACCACCGAATGATGTAGCGCAGGAGGTTGGCGGCGATGTCACGCTCGCCTTCTGCTGCGAGGCGGCGCGCCGCCTGCACGAGGACGGCGGCGGTATCGGCTCTGGTCTCCTGCGCTGCGGCGACCCGGGGGACCGCCGCCATCAGGAGGATGGCGAAGCTGTAGACGACTCGAAGGCGCATGGAGCGCTCCACTCCCGCAAGATCGGTGGGACGATGTCCCGAGGCGGCCCGACGGCCGCCCCGGGGAATCCCTGGTGGATTGGGTACGAACCTCGAGTGGAAGCTAGGAGGGTCCCGTGACCGGAGCGTCTCCCGCGCGTGACCTGCCTACGAGGTGCGCCGGTCCCGCCCGCTGCGTCGATCGGAGGTGCGTCGATCCTTGCCGGCGCGTCGCTCGACCTTCACCGGGACGTTCTGCTTGCGCCGGTCGCCGCCGCGCACGGAGTCCTTGCGGCGGTCACCACCGTGGCGACGTTCCGCCTTGTCAGTCATCCGTCGGCACTCCTTTCACTGTCCACCCCGACCAGCCCGGGCCACGCACGACGCGTCCAGGCAGCGCCCCGGTGTGTTCGCCCATGGCCAGCACGCGCACGCCGTTGACGAACACGTCCCGCACGCCTGTGGCATACTGGTGCGGCTCCTCGAACGTCGCGTGGTCGGCGATGGTCGCCGGATCGAAGACCACGACGTCCGCATAGTACCCAGGCCGCAGGGACCCGCGCTGCCGGAGCTTGAGATTCGCCGCCGGTAGCGTCGTGAGTCGTCGGATCGCTTCCCCCAGCGGCATCACGCCCTCGTCCCGGACATACCTGCCGAGCAGGCGGGCGACGTTGCCGTAGGCGCGCGGGTGCGGGTTCGACTTCAGGAACACCCCTTCGGGAGCGAGCGAGGCCGCGTCGGACCCGAAGCTCACCCACGGCAACGCCAGCTGCCGGCGGATGTTGTCCTCCGACATGAGAAAGTAGACCGTGCCGACCCGGCTGTGGTCTGCGACCACGAGATCGAGGGCTGTTTCCTCGGGTGACATTCCCCGCAGTTGGGCAACCTCGGCCAGCGTCTTCCCCGTCAGGTACTTCAGTGAATCCTGCCTGAACTCGACCAGGAGGACGCGATCGGGCGATCCCGCGGCGAGGTACAGATTCTCCCACGCATCGGTGGGGGTGCGCATCTCCCGGATCACCCGCCGCCGGACCGCGGGGTCCCGGAGCCGTTCGACCCACGCGTCGAGTCCGCCCTCCTGGACCCACGGCGGCATCGCTGCGTCGAGGCCCGTGGCCCCCGCCGGGTACGTGTACATGTCCGCCGTGATCGCGAGACCTTCGGCGCGCGCGCGCTCGACCATCGCGATGACGCTGCCCATCTTGGGCCAGTTGTCTTCGCCACCGGCCTTCAGGTGATAGATCTCGGCCGGCACGCCGGCCTCGCGGGCGATCGTGAGGAACTCTTCGACCGCCTCGATCAGGCGATTGCCCTCGCTGCGGATGTGGGAGATGTAGGCTCCCCCGTACTCACCGGCGACGCGCGTGAGCGCGATCAACTCCGGCGTGCGGGCGTAGAAAGCCGGCGCGTAGATCAGCGACGACCCCACGCCCAGCGCGCCCTCCTCCATGGCCTGCCGGACCAGGCCTTCCATGCGACCGAGCTCCTCGGGCGTCGGGGGGCGGTCGGCATACCCGATCTCGTGGATCCGGACGGTGGTTGCACCCACATAGGAGGCGACGTTGGTCGCAACGCCCCGCTGCTCGAGATGCTCCAGGTATTCGCCGAGGGTGGTCCACGTCACATCGAACTTGATGTCGCCCTGTTGCTCGACTGTCTCCCGCTTCATCGTGTCGTTGAGGGGGCCCATCGACCACCCTTCCCCGAACACCTCGAGCGTGACGCCCTGGCGGATGTCGCTCTGCGAGCGCCCGTCTTCGAGCAGGCTCTCCGTGGCCCAGCTGAGCATGTTGATGAATCCGGGCGCCACGGCGAGTCCGGTGGCATCGACCTCGATCGCGCCGCTCGCCCGGCCGAGGTCGCCAATTGCCGCGATCGTATCGCCGGCGATCGCGACGTCCGCCACGATCCCGCTCCCCCCGCTCCCGTCGTAGACGGTGCCGTGGCGGATCACCACGTCATACCGCGGCCCGCAGCCAGCCATCAGGAAGGAAAGTGCAACCAGGGCACACGCACGCGTCACCGCCGCCTCCAGTGAAAGCCGCCCTTGTTCTACGCCGGCGGGCGTGGGGCCGCAAGCTCCCCGTTGCCCTCCTCGCCATGCGGCGGTTTGTTTGCAGGCCATGGAGCTCCAGATCTCGACGCCCGGCATGATGGAGTTGGCCGCGGCCTACCTGCAGGCCGGAGTGACCCTGGGGCTGTCCGGCCTGTTCTACTTCCTCTATCGCCGCTACCAGAAGCCGTATTTCGGCTGGTTCGCCCTCGCGTGGCTGCTCTACGTCCTGCGGATCGGCGCCATCATCAGCTTCCTGGTGACCCAGAACTGGCTCTGGCTGTACTGGCATCAGGTCGTCACCGGATGGACGGCGCTGGCGCTGTTGTGGGCGGCCCTGGTGTTCTCGCAGCAACTCGCGTGGCGCCCCGCGTACCTCCTCGTGGTGCTGTTCCCGCCGCTCTGGTCGTATGTCGCCATCTACCGGATGGACAACTTTCTGCTGGCGGCGGCGCCAGCGGTGGCGTTCCTGAGCGGCGCGACCCTCTGGACCGGGTGGGCCTTCCTCCGGCATCACCGACGCGTCCGGTCGGTGGCGGCTCTGGCGCTCGCGGTGGCGCTCTTCCTGTGGGGGCTGCACCACCTCGACTACCCGTTCCTGCGAGCCCGCGGGGCCTGGAATCCCTGGGGCTACTACCTGGATCTTCTCTTCGTCCTGGCGATGGGGGCCGGCACCCTGCTGCTCGTCCTCGAAGACCTCCAACGAGGACTCGAGGCCCTCTCCGGGCTCTCCGGTCAGCTGCAGCGCGCCGGCGCCGGTCACGAGGTCGCTCGCCCATTGCTCGAGGGCACCCTGGCGCTGTCCGGCGTGCGGGGTGCCGCGATGTACGAGGTTGCCGGTCGCCGGTTCAGTGCCGGCGCGGGCGTGTGCGGCACTTGGGAAGGGGTCGCGCCTTCGGGGACCGCCGAAGACGCCATCCGGCGAGCCTTGGCCTCCGGACGACCGGAGTTTGCCCACCGCTCCACGAACGGGGATGGGGACTATGCGTACGCGGCCGCGCTCCCCGTGCTCCGCGGAGAGCACGTTACGGGCGTCCTGCTGATCGTGGGGGATGCCCGGGATCCCTTCGCCGCCCTCGATTCGCGCTTCCTGGTCGCGCTCGGCCAGCAGGTTGGCGCAGCCCTCGAGAATGCGGACCTGGACCGCCGACTCGCGGCACGCACGGGCGAGCTGGAGCGACTGGCCGCGCGCATGATCCACCAGCACGAGGACGATCGGCGCCGGCTGTCCAGGGAGCTCCACGACGAGACCGCACAGGTGTTCGCGGCGGTGAAACTCGAGCTGGGACTCGCGCGGGAAGGCGCATCGCCCGACCTCACGCCTCGGCTCGATCGCGCGCTCCAGCTGATCGATGCCGGGATCCGCAGCATCCGGAACGTGACCAACGACCTGCGCCCGTCACTGCTCGACGAGCTCGGCCTCGTCCCCGCGATGCGCGCGCTGGTGCGCGACCTGGACGGACGGGGCGACCTCGCGATCGGACTCGATGCACCCACCGCGCTGCCGCGGCTGACTCCGGAGGCGGAAGTCGCGCTGTTCCGCGCCCTGCAGGAAGCGCTGGCCAACGTCATTCGCCACGCGGGAGCCTCCCGCGTGGACGTGTGCCTGGCGGTCCGGACGGCGCAGGTGGAGCTGGAAGTGACCGACGACGGACACGGCCTGCCGACGGGAGCGCGGTTGTCGCAATTCGAACAGAATGGTCACATGGGACTCGCCGGCATGCGCGAGCGGATCCTGTCGATCGGCGGGACCGTGCTCGTGGGCGCGGCCCCGACCGGCGGCGTCCGGCTCGTCGCGCGCGTACCGATCGCCAGCGCGGGGACGGAGGACAGATGACGACTGAGGCAGGAAAGTCTGGGGCGATCCGCGTGCTCATCGCGGACGACCACGCGATTGTCCGGCAGGGCATCCGCCAGGTGCTCGACGGGACCGAGGGAATCCAGGTGGTCGGCGAAGCGGGGGACGGCATCGAGGCCTTCACCCGCGCCCAGGAACTGGTCCCCGACGTCGTCGTGCTCGACGTGTCGATGCCCGGAGAGTCCGGTCTCGATGTGGCGAAGCGCCTGAAGCGGGCGCTGCCGGCGACCCGGGTGCTGATGCTCAGCGTGTACGACAACACCGAATTCGTGCTCGAAGCGGTGCGCGCCGGCGCGGACGGCTACCTCCTCAAGGATTCGTCGCCGTCCGACCTGCGCGGAGCGATCCGGAAGGTGGTGGCTGGCGAGAGCGCCTTCAGCGCCGCCGCGGCCCGGCAACTGAGCACGGCGCTGCGGGAGGAAGAGGAAAACCGGGAAAAGGCCGAGCGGATCGCGAGCCTGACGCCGCGGGAGGTGGATGTCCTGCGACACGTGGTCTCCGGCCGCACGAACAAGGAGACGGCGGCGGCCCTCGGGATCAGTCATCGCACGGTCGAGACGCACCGGGAGAATATCCTGAAGAAGCTGGGAGTCCGGTCGGTGGCCGAGCTGACCCGTCTGGCGATCGAAATGGGGATGCTGGACGAGGAAGGAAACTGACTCAAGAAGTCCCGGTTTCGGGTTGGCTTCCCCCTGACCCCCGTGATAGACTCCGGCGGCCAACAACGAGGATTCTATGACTCGACATGTTCCCATACCCCGACCGGTCAACGAACCCGTCCACGATTACCCTCCCGGGAGCACGGACCGGGCGTCCCTGAAGACCAAGCTGGCGG
>Ga0055460_10000095_pt1 | contig 15698 bp, 17 predicted proteins | sample Joice_ThreeSqA_D_4_FD_57686 | JGI IMG/M metagenome (GOLD analysis project Ga0055460, IMG submission 57686) | Wetland microbial communities from San Francisco Bay, California, USA, that impact long-term carbon sequestration - Joice_ThreeSqA_D2 | ecosystem: Environmental > Aquatic > Marine >...
TTCTCCACATTTTAAGCAACTCTGAGCGCAGAGTTCAAGATATTTTTCTTCATCCGCCGAACTAATAGCTTCTGCTGCTTTCATACAAAGATCACTTGGTTCACTACAACCTTCTTGCTTGCAAAGACCAGAAATGAATTGGCAAACTTCTTGAACATCCTTGGGTTCCAAAACCGCCCTGTTAGTACGAACCAGTAAGCATAATTCCCTCGCCATAACACAAGTTTTAACATATTTAATGCGTTCAAGAACTTCATCGCGTAATTTTTTTCGGCTAATTTCCACCTTTAATTCTCCTGTGGCATAAGCAAACTTGAATTAAGATATTCATGACTTAAAAAGTTGCTGATAAAACAATAAAGACAAACACTTTGAATACATTGTTTACTTAAAACGTTTGCTTAGAGATTTGCGTTCTGCTTCCAAAACTAATTCATAAAACTTGTCGGTCCGCTTAGGCTCCTTGTTCAAAACACACAAAGCTGCTATTATTGAAATTCGCCGGGCACTCAACACAACAGCAGCTGTTTTACCGTATTTCTCAATTAGCTCGGCTGTTTGTTTAGCAATTAAACGCATCTTTTCCTCGTTCTTTGCCAAATGCTCACCCCTTTTCTCCACCAATGGCAAAGCCTTCTCTTCCTCGATCTTCAACATTCCAATCTGAAACGAGCCACATCGAGGACACCTAGGTTTGTCAGGCAGATCTTTTATACGAATCATCTCCATATAATCCCAGCAACTAGTGCAGACAAAGTTACCAGTCTCACTAAGCAACCTGGCCTTGGCAGATTCTACTAGAACGGCACGCATCTGTTCAGGAGGAATCAGATCAGTTTTCATACTAACCCGCTCAATGCCAACGCGAGCAACTGGAGTTGGATTACCGCCTGTCTCAACAACTTGAAACCGTACCAATCCATCATGTAAACGACCTAAAACCATCACCAACCCGTCAGAATCAAGATCCTTGGAAAAAACCTCTTTTAGGCCCTCTTCGTAGATGGGTGTCCCATCAAAACTTGAAATCAACTTCTGCAAACTAACATTACTAAAGTCAGCCCATTTCTTAAGAGCCCCAAAACGCCTAGCCACCTGTATAACTCGTCGTTTAAACAAACCCGTTTTAACAGCTGACTGTGTCAGTGTACTTCGAATCGTTTGTTCAGCCATGTCTTTTATCTCGTTTAAGACTTCAACGAGTCGATCCGCAGTCATTGCACCGATTGTTTGCACGAAAATGCGGTAGGGGTCATGCTGAACAACCATGCCACGACCCAGCTTGTCAGATAACACTTGTCCAAGCAGCTGCGCCAAAGCACGATTTATGTTAGAACCAAAATTTGAGTGAACAATGATAAATTCACCCCACTCTTCCACAACTATACGATTAGGAGTGGGAACACAAAAGCCACTATTGACTTGCTCGATGGTTTCGGCTAATGCATGCAAGATTGTTTCGGCGTCAGCTGGATAAAGTTCAGAAAGCAAAACACTAATCTGCCCAGCTGAAGCTCCACTTCGATGCTTTTCTTCTACGAACCCACGGATTTCCGCAACATTCTGCGCCACCTCATAAGGAACAGGGATTTCTTCTCCGATCCAACTCGGAATTGAACCGGTTGGATCCTCAACGGGACGAACATAAACTTTGTCTTCAGCGGCATGCATTATTTGCCAAGGACTGCCTCGAATTATGAATTTAGTGCCCGGCTTTCCATACTCAGCCATGAAAGCTTCATCTAAAACACCTATTGAAGAATCTATGGATTCATCAATAACTAGAAATTGCTTTTCCTCAGGAATCATAGAGAGATTATCAAAATAGTACTCAAATAGGGCTTTGGTTCGTTGAGGTCTTAGAACCACTTGGTCTTCAAAAGATGCCCAAGCCAAGCGTGGAAAACGCTGGTGCATATATTTGATAATTTTCTCAATATCACCCAAATTGAGGTTTTCAAAAGGTGCTGCATTCTTGAATATTTCTAGAATTTCGTTGAAAGTTAATCGCCGATTCTTTAACAACAACCCAGCGATTTGATGTGATAAAACATCGTAGGGTTTATCAGGTATTTGCAGCGGCTCCAACTCCTCCCGCAAAGCTCTGCGTGCGATAGCCAAAGCCTCGAGAGTATCATCTGAATCCATACCGACGATTATACCTTCAGACAAATGTCCATAAGTATGCCCCGCTCTACCGATCCGCTGAATTAAACGCGAAACCTGTCGTGGACTCATATATTGAATAACGAGATCAATATGACCAATATCTATACCAAGCTCAAGGCTGCTAGTCGCAATTAACCCCTTTAACTCTCCTCTCTTCAGCCCTACTTCTGCAGCAATACGGGAAGGCTTTGTTAAAGAACCATGATGAATGGATATTGGAAAATCAGCATCCCAAACTTTGAAGCGGGAAGCTAACACCTCAGAAACTGAACGCGTATTCGTAAAAAGAAGAACAGATTTGCGTTTAGTCATATAATCACGTATAATCCGCAACCTTGCCGCAACTTCTGGATGAGTATAAATTTTTGAAGCAAAACGAGTGTCTTCTTCTATTGGCTTAGGATAAATAACCTGTAACTTCACCATTTTAGCGACCGGTACTCGGACGATTTCGACAGGACGCCCATCTCCGACAAGAAAGTGCGCCACTTTTTCTGGACTACCAACCGTCGCGGACAAACCAACCATCTGAAAGTCTTTACCGATCAAACCTCTGACACGTTCCAACGCTAAAGACAATTGGCTTCCTCGCTTACTATCCGCTAATTCGTGAACTTCATCAACTATAACCCAACGAAGACTTTGCAAGTGCTGTCGCAAAAGCCAACCTGTAAGAATTGCCTGCAACGTTTCAGGCGTAGTTATAAGAATGTCTGGAGGACATTGAGACTGCCGCAAACGCTCCTTTGTTTCTGTGTCGCCATGTCTCACTGCCAATTTAATATCTAAATTATTGCACCACCACCGCATCCGATCAAGTAAATCACGATTCAACGCGCGCAACGGCGTGATGTAAAGCACCTTTATACCCGGAGTCTTAGGTGCTTGCAAAAGCATACTGAGTACTGGCAGAAAAGCAGCTTCCGTTTTGCCTGTAGCTGTCGGTGAAATAAGAAGAATGTTTTTGCCAGCGAGGATTTTTGGTATAGTTTTCTGTTGGGGTTCAGTGGGTTTAGAGAATCCTCTCTGTTCAATTAGCCTACGCACTGGCTTGACGAGCATTTCAAAAGCGTTTTCAGAAATTTCCTGCAATTTAGTATCCTTAGATGCTAAAATGAATATCTTCAACTGTTCTATAAAATAATATTGGGCAAAACACAGAATTTTGAGGCTCATTATGTTGGTTCTGACAGGTGTTAATGTATAAGTAATTTATTGGTACCGTTTCAAGCGATTACTTGAGTATATTATGGGTCGTTAAACATTTCTTTATCTTACTCTCAAGTGCATTGACAAAAAAATGTCTAATCATTATGTTAAAAAAATAAATATCTATGGAAACACTATGGAAAGTTTTTTATCCAATGATACTAAACCATGGAAAAGACAACAGGAGGAAAAAGTAATGGGTAAATGTCCAAAATGCGGAACTGAAGTAGCAAAGCCAAAAAAGACATGGAAAATGGCAGGCCGTCCAGATAAAGCTGGAAAACGTATGCAACTAGAAATCGGACTCTACGAATGCCCAAAATGCGGCAACGTATTCCGAGAAGTTTTAAGCAAACAGAAAATCTAAATGACCAAAGACTAGACTAACTCTCTTTTTTTCTTTTTTAGCGTTAGTCTTAAAACTAAAATCGACATAACTAACCGCTACTTGAGGCAAAGAAGTGTTATCTGCAAAGAAGATCTGGAAAAAAGAATCGGTCAAAATCATAATCGCCGCAGCTTTGGTCGTGACAGCTGGTTTGGGGTTTTTCTACATAATGCAGCTCGCATTGAATACACAAACACCATTTTTGATTTTGGAGAGCAACAGTATGTGTATTTCAAAGGATGGCAACTGTGAGGGATGGAATCACCCTTTTGACGAAACCCTTCACCTTGGTGATCTGCTAATTATTCAAGGAGTCAATCCAAGGGATTTAAACTCGAATTACCCCAACAGCGACATTATTGTTTTCAAGGACCAAACGAGCGGCAACTTTATTGTTCACCGCATTATATCCGAACAAATAATCGACAACACTAATTATTTTAAAACTAAAGGAGACGGAGCCGGTCCAATCGTTTGGCCTAATATTCCTAATTATTTTGACGATATTCCAACTTCGCTAGGTGTTCCTCAAGACCAAGTTCTCGGGAGGGTTGCTATTCGAATTCCATGGGTTGGCGGGATAGCTCTCTTCCTGAAGAATAATCCGTGGAGTATAATAGTGATCATTGCCTTAGTCCTTTTACTGGCAGTTGGAAAAATTGAGGCTACTTCTACAAAGAAAAAAAGCAAACTGCACAACAAAAAAGATTAAAATTGCAGTCATAGATGTATTTATAAAGTCAGCTTTTGATAAGGTGATATTTAAGGGGCAAGTTCGTAAGAGGAGAAAAGTGATTGCCGAAAGTTAAAGCATCAATCAGCATAGAAAACGTTGTAGCTTCTGCAACCCTCAACCAGAAAGTCGATTTAAACGCAGTAGTAAAAGGATACCCAGGAGTAGAATATCGCCCTGAGCAATTTCCAGGTTTAGTTTTCCGTCTAAAACGCCCAAAAACCGCTACACTGATTTTTAGTTCAGGAAAAATGGTTTGCACAGGCGCTAAATCCGAAAAAGAAGCCAAACGGGCAGTCATGAAAGTAGTCAAAGAGCTCAAAAGAGGCGGCATAATCATTATCGGAAAACCTGAACTAAAAATCCAAAACATTGTTGCCTCAGGAGGTTTAGGAGGAATGATTGATCTAGAAAAAGCGGCCTACACACTGGGACATGCAATGTACGAACCTGAACAGTTCCCAGGTTTAATCTACCGTATGGTGGAACCAAAAGTTGTAATTCTACTGTTTGCAAGCGGTAAACTCGTCTGCACAGGCGCTAAAAAAGAACAAGACGTCTTCACAGCAGTGGAAAATATACATGCATTGCTCGAAGAAACAGATTTAATCTATTACGAATAAAGCCTTACTGCTTTTTTATTTGTTTTCGAATAGTCTTTAAACTATCTTGATCAATTGCACCTATTTCATAGAGCTTATTTGCAATCTCACTAATTCTCAGAATCGAATGCAGTGTCACACCAGTCTTTTCCAACAGATTCCTTCCACCTTCTTCACGATCCAGAAACACTACAGCATCAGTTACAACTCCACCTTCTGCACGTACAGCATCAGCAGCTTTTTTTAATGTTGAACCTGTAGTTAACAAATCGTCAATGAGTAAGACTCTGTCACCTGACACCAAAATTCCCTCCACTCGGCGCTCCCTTCCGCTAAGATGGACACCTTTACGCATATACAAGAAGGGTTTTTTGAGATTGTAGGCTATTTGACTTGAAAATGGAATACCCGCAATCGGGATACCTGCGATTCGGACAAAGTTCTTGAGTCCTATTTCAGCCATTATTGTTTTGGCATAGAATTCACAGATTTCGCTAAATACATCCGGAAAACTGGGAATTACTCTTAGGTCAATATAATAGGGGCTTGCCTTTCCAGTTGAAAGCTTGAAGACACCGAACTTGAGTGCATCAATTTTAAGTAGTATGTTAGCCATTTCATCCTTTTTGTCTAGAGAATTGGTTATTTTTTTCATTTCTAAATCCTCTTTGAGATTTGGTAGATTTTGTTTTGTTCAGGAATCAAGCATGATGTTCTAGGCAGTTCTTTTTTGAGAATCTCGGCAAATTCTTTTTGGCTTTGCATATTTGCAGTGTGGTAGGGTATAGCCAGCGGAGGTTTAGTTAGGCGGGCTATTTCAAAGCCCGTTTGCGGTGTCGCGTTGGGAGCAATGCCAACTGTGCAAAAAACGGTATCGAATTTTTCTTTCTGACCAATTAACGCTAATTCAGGAAACGGCAACGTGTCAGCAGTATGGTATATTTTGAGGTTGTCTTCGCTTGTTACTATGTATGTCACTGGGGCTTGGGCTGGATGGTTACATTTTTCTGCTTTCACGGTGACTTCGCCGATTTTGGTTTCCATCCCTGGTCTGGCTTCTTGGAGTTTTTCATTGGGAACGGCATATTGAAGTTTCTTAGCTGAGGCGGAATCTGCAATAACAGAACAATTAGTTGTTTTTTGGATTTCTTCTATTAGTGGAGGGTCAAGGTGGTCGTAATGTTCATGTGTTATCAGGATAGCATCGACTGTTGTGAGGTTTTTTGCTTTTATGTCAACTGGATCGATGACAAGCATTTTGCTGGGGGTCTTTAGCGAGATTCCAGCATACTGATTGAACCAAGTAAAAAGCACAGTGTTTGGATTGGCCATTTTATTAATTGACATAACTCGAATCCTCACAGACTAATATACGAAGGGCGTTTTAAAAGAATTTGCGCATTTCCGAATCTTCTATCATATATCAAAGGATAAAAGTAAAGAGTTGACCCAGAAAAATGCCTGTAGATCTGACAAAAGAATAGGTCTTTGCCATAGAAGAATACCGTCATTCTAGGAAAAACTCATCAAAGAGCCGCCACGAATCTTTTACAACATAAAATAGTGGTATCACCTCAGAAATCAAGCTTAGTTTGATAATGCTTAATAGTTTCTTGCACCGAGTACATTTTAAAATATAGATGGTTTGACTTGTAATGGTTGATGTTTGGTTGCCTTATGGAAAAACCGATGTCTGTGTACGAATACCTGCTCGAAATTTGCTGGGAATAATCGAACCTAAAGAGCGACAAGGTGCCCCTGACGCGAAAATCGAGGTTGACCGCGCCCTCAAAGAACCTATAGGAAGCAAACGACTCTGCGAAATCGCCAAATCCGAAAGCAAGGTAGCCATAGTTGTGGATGATGCCACCAGAAAAGCACCAAGTGAAGCAATGCTTTTACCAGTTCTCTCTGAATTAAATTTAGCAGGTGTTAAAGATGAGAATGTCACGGTTATTTTTGGTTGCGGAACCCATCGAGCTGTGAGTGAGAAAGAGGCAGAGGAACTCCTCGGTAGCGAGGCGCTAAAAAGGGTGAAAACCATCAGCCATTGCTGTAATACCGCTACAGACTTAGTTTACGTCGGAACAACAAAAACCTATGGCAACAAAGTGCACCTTAACCGTATTTTTGCCGAAGCAGACGTCAAAGTACTCTTAGGCGATGTTGGTTTCCACTATTATGCAGGTTATGGCGGCGGTAGAAAAAGCATCTTACCTGCAGTTTGTGGAGAAGAAACTATCAAGCAAAACCACGCCTTATTGCTGCACGCTAGTGCCAGAACGGGGATCTTAGAAAATAATCCTGTTCACATCGATATGATCGAAGCCGCAAGGCTTGCAAAAGTAGATTTTATTGTTAACGTGGTTGAAAACAAGAATGGGGAAGTTGCAAAAGCCTTCGCCGGAGACCTTGAAGCAGCATTTTTGGAAGCAGTCAAACTGGTAGATGAATTGTACCGCGTGAAAGTGGATCGACGAGCAGATATTATCGTTGTAAGTGCAGGCGGACACCCTTCAGATATGAACCTCTACCAAGCCTACAAAGGCTTAGACAACGCGCTAGATGCAGTTAAACGAGGCGGCGTCATAATCTTAGTTGCTGAATGCCCCGAGGGACACGGCAATCAAGTCTTCTACGATTGGATGACGAGACTTGTCGACCTTAAAACCATAGAACGTGAAATCAAACGAAATTTCGTCATGGGAGGACACAAAGCCTATTACCTCTTAAAAGCCTTACAAAATCACCAGATAATTTTGGTATCCTCACTACCTGATTTCTACGCCACAAGCATTTTTAAACTAAAAACAGCTCGAGCCGTAAATGACGCTCTAAACGAAGCAATGAAAATTACAGGTTCAGCCTCAAGAGTTTGGGCAATGCCTCAAGGAAGTTACACGCTACCTGTTTTTAAAACTCTTGAAGAAAACAAAAACTAACGAATCAAACTTGAAAGCACAACCTTTAAGTCTACACATTGAAATTTGGATTAGAAGGCGAAACAATGCAGCAAACATTTACGCTACGCAAATTTGTTCCTGATGACCTGCAGAGCGTAATGCAAATCAACCGCGTCTGCTTACCAGAAAATTATACCGACTTTTTCTTCATTGACCTGCATCAGAGGTTCCCAGAGACGTTCATAGTCTCAGAAGAAAAAGGAAAAATTTTGGGTTATATCATGTGCCGCATTGAAGTAGGGTTATCTAACTATGGGTTTGGCGGCTTAGTCCGAAAAGGACACATAGTCTCTATTGCAGTTTTGCCCCAAGCCAGACGCAAAGGCTCTGCTAAAGCATTGATTAACAAAGCATTGGAAGGCATGGCTTATTATCGGGCAAAACAGGGCTTTTTAGAAGTTCGCGTCACTAACGAAATAGCAATTTCATTATACAAGCAACTTGGTTTTGAAATCACACGAACAATCAACGGCTATTACTCAGATGGCGAAGACGCTTACGTTATGACAAAAAAAATCTAAGAGGACTTTTCTGATTTAGATACCGCCCATAGAAAAATATTATCCTCCAAACTAAATAATTACAAAGGCTACAGCCAAAACTGAAAAAAATAGCCATTTGAGTTGAAAACCTAAAATAGAATTTTATAAAAAAAATATAATAATTCAAAGAAAATAAGATAGATTGCTAAGCAGCTTTTGGCTTAACCTTGTCAACTGCACCGCTTAGACTGTTCATTTCCAAATTAGCTTTCCGAATTAGGTCTGCTATGGTTTCTTTAGTAGGTATTGCCGCCCCGACCGATAATGCAATTGCTTTCTGATGTGCTTGTTGCAGTAAAGGTTTGATCGTTTCTTTGCTTGTGTAGCTGATACTCAGAGCGAGGGCGAATGCTTCTTGGTTGCTTGACTCTACACTTCGTCTAGTTGCGGCAACATCAACTTTGAGTTGCTCACCAGTTATTATCAGTCCGTTGTCAAAGACTGCACGCATTGAAATTCCTAATTCAACGGCTTTAATTCCAAGCTTTGATAGAACACTTGCTAAGCGTTCGTTTATGACTTCCCCTTTTCTAACTACTAATGTATCTTTGCTGACCCACACGCTGCCGTTTTCGATTCTTGTCGGCAAACCTACAGCGTTTAATTGGCTGATAACTGGACCTGGAGGTTGACCTGTGTTGCTTGCAGGAATAACTACGTCCATAGCTGCGATGTCGTTAGCTTTGGCTGTCGTTTTCACTTTGCCGCGTTCTAGGAGCAACGCGAGCTTGAAAGGATTTAGATCAGTAAATAAGAAAACGTTCGATCCATCCAGGTATTCTTCAAGTTTTTTGAGTTCTGCTTGGTCCATTTCTTCGAGAGCAATTTTGATGAGGGTGTTTTTAAGAACACGAAGATAGACTTTGCCCTCCATTGTCTTCTTAAGCCCTTGAAGTTGGGAAGCACGAACCTTTTTGAGACTGGCAATGCCGATTGACTTGTACTCTTTAAATATATCCTTGATTGCTTCTACTTCGTTTGATTTTTCTTCTAATACTTGTTGGGATGGCATGATACATCAAACTCTATTTTTATGGTTTAATTTTAACGGGCTCACCCATGGATGTCTTAACGAAAGCATATTTTACGTTCTTTAATCCACGTTTTAGCTTTCCATCCAAGACACGAAGAACAGTCATAGTGTTCTCGACAAGGTCTTCATCTTTCATCTGCTGGGTACCCACTGAAACTTGAATAATGGGTTGATTGCGCATTCTAACAAGCACGGTTTTTCGGTGTTTAATTATTAGAGGCGCAATATCTGCATTTGGTGGAACTGGAATGGGCATTTTGCCGCGGGGACCCAATACCGGACCCAAAATTTTACCGACAAGTGGCATCAAAGGTGCTTCAGCTATGAATACATCATAGTTGGATCCAAGCTTGCGCAACTCCTTCTTTTTGCCGTTTAAGGATTCTAAGTCTTCGCGTTCAACAACACGATCAGCTTGAGAATTCTTTGCTTTAAAGGCAAACTCGCCTTGAGCAATAACACAGATTTTATTTGGTTTGCCTGTTTCATGAGGCAACTCTACAATTTCTTGAATTTTGCCTTCTGGCGCCTTCATGTCGATTTCCTGAATATCTAAGATCAAGTCGACAGCCTGGTTGAATTTCTTCTCGCCAGATTTTGCTTTTGCCTGTTTTATTGCTTCAGATATAGTCTTGTTGTCTAGGGGCATTTTTAAGCCTCGTGCCAATGGGTGATAAGAAACCCATTATAAAAATATTCGCCTATCATTATTCGGTACCAAATAGCCCATCATAGGTGCCAACATCAATTTCGTTCTGCACATCTCGAGGATCTTTGCCTTCAACAGTAACACCTAGACTTACACAGGTGCCAAGCAACTCTTTAGTTGCCTTCTTTACGTTGGGAGCTAAAAGTTGAGGTCCCTTGATTTTCGCAATGCGTACAATTTGCTCCATTGTTAAGTCACCGACCTTAACCGAGTTTGGTGTGCCTGAGCCTTTTTCAACTTTTAATTCAGCAACGATTAGCGCGGATGCAGTAGGTGTACCAACAGTAACTTCAAAGGTTTTTTCCTCAGTGTCAACACTAATTTTAACTGGAACTTTCATTCCAGCGTATTCTTTTGTAACTTCGTTGATTTTGTTTACGATAGCAACTATGTTCACGCCTAATGGACCAAGAGCTGGACCTAATGGTGGACCTGCATTAGCTTGTCCACCGCTTACAATCAATTCTACAACTTTTTTATCTGCCATTTGTATTCACTTTATGCTTTTGCTTTTTCTACTAGTTTTACATAGTCTGAATGTACTGTGATGGGCAAAGTAAACGTCGCCTCGAGTAGTTCAAGGGTGACTTCACCTTTTGCTTTGTCAAGTCGTGTGATTTTAGCACGCATACCTTTGAATGGTCCACCAGTGATTTCAACTACGTCGTCTTCGTTGAGGTCTTCCATGACTGGTTTGCGCACGATATATCTTTCAATTTCATTAAAACTAATTAGCCCAGGAATTCTTGATCGAACGTGTCTTACTCCCGAGATGGCTTCTTCCACTAAATGGGGTCCATCTGCTTCAATGAAGACGTAGCCTTTGAGCGTATCTGGTATAAGAATAGCTTTGATGGGTATGTGAGACATTTCAACTTTTGAAGATATTAATCTTGCAACATTACGTTCTTGGCCTGTGGTAGTTTTTATTGCAAAAATCTTTACTTGGGATTGCTCTTCTTTCTTAGACATGTTATTCACCTATGCTGTTGAAGCAGCCCCTGATGTTGCGCCGCCGACGGCATAAGACAAGAGTTTAATTACGAAACCGATTAAACCGACTGCACCAATACCTAACAGACTAATTTTTACTGAGAGCCAAAGCTCTTCCCTGCCGGGTTTTACGGCTAGTTTCAATGTTCTTGCTGCCTGTGTAAGCCAAGATTTTATTCCCATATTTACCGCACACTCAAGATTTCACTATTCAATAATAAACATTACTGTAATTTTTTAGGCTAACAACTACCACATTTACGCTTTAAGATTCCTTTAAGATTTTCTACTATACTTTTTTGAAAAACAATTCAACCTCTTGCATTGCTGAAATCAGGTTCTTTTTATCCTCGCTTCTAATTCCCTTCCAATCTAGAATGGCCATAGACACTCGTTCCAAAGTACAGTCAATACATTGAGTCAACATCTCAACATCAAGCAAATGCACAGCGTATTTTGGAATCATATGCCCAAAAAACGCTTTGTCTTCCAAAGCCATTTTAGTGAATTTTTGGTTGTAGTGAGTTCCACCAATCCCTAAAACCGCCGATTTGGACGAAACTGAGAACTTTAAGATTGCAGCCATTGTTGCGTCACCAACTGCTCGGGCGGCTTGTAAGTCTCCCCATTGAGGCAGAGAACTTCCCAATTCAACAAACATTGTCGGAACATTTATACTTGGACCATGATGAGTGCATTCATAGGAAACTTCGTAATCGAGTTTCAGCTCTCCTTTTTTGGCATTGAGGGTTTCTAGAGCTGTATACATAGCAAATGCAGGCGCAATGGAAAGCTTTCTTGGCAGACCACCTAATTCTGAGTCGCCAAAGTTACCTGTTGTATGAACTGATAGAGTCGGTCTGCCGCTTTGACTGCTATGTCTAGATATGAAGACAATCAGGTCAGTATTTGGAAAATCCTCTGCGAGGTTTTGGGCTTTGACTGACTCGTCTCTTAAGGTTGCCAATATCACCTCTTGCCCTCTTACTTGTTTAGCGTAAAGAGAGTTTCGCTGAAAGGTTTTTTCTACTTCGCAGAAGGAGTGGTACTTTAGAATTTGTCGTCTAATGTTCAAGCTTGCAACATCTGTGTTTGAAGCAACTATCAGAATCATGCTTTTCTCTTAATCATGTTTATCTAGTTATGGAAAAAGTTATTGCATAAAGCTTTATAATTATATGTTCGATTCAGCGTTATTGAAGGCGCCAATTAGAATGCATTTGATCAATTTCAAAGAACTTTCAGGTAAAGACCTCAACGCATTAGTCGATTTAGGCATAGAAACCAAGAAAAACCCTAAAAAATACATTAAAATCCTTGAGGGCAGATCTTCTGCGTTAATTTTTCAAAAAACTTCCACCCGGACAAGGGTTTCTTTTGAGGTAGCAATGACTCAATTAGGTGGTCATGCATTATTTATTGATTGGAGAACAACTAACTTTGCATTAGCCGACATAACAGATGAGTTACAGTATTTATCTAGAAATGTGGATTGTATCATGGCACGGTTGCTGTACAATTCAGACTTGTTAAAGATGGTAAAAGCTTCAAAGGTTCCAGTGATAAATGGTTGCGACGAAATGTATCATCCAAGCCAAGCGTTAGCCGACTTGATTACTATCAAAGAGAAAATGGGCAAACTGAAGGGTACAAAAATCGTCTATATCGGAGTCCATAACAACGTAACCAACTCTCTAATTGAAGGCTGCACCAAAACAGAAGTCAAAATAACCACTGTAACTCCAATCTTTAATGAAGCAGCACGCGACAAAGAATTGCTCGCTGAGGCAAAAAAAACTGGGCTTTGGCTATCAACCTTGGACGTTAAAAAAGCCGTTTCCGACGCAGATTTTGTATACACTGACACATGGATTGACATGGAGTATTTTACCGACCCTAAATTCGCAAATGAAAAAGATAGGCGCATTAAGATTATGATGCCATTCCAAATCAACACGGAACTCCTCAAAAACAGCAACGCCTACATTATGCACGATATGCCCATCCACCGGGGCTACGAAATTAGCTCTGATGCAATTGAGAATCCTAAAGCTGTGATTTATGAGCAAGCAGAAAACAGACTTCACTCAGCTAAAGCCATTTTTCTAAAACTCATGGGCTCTTAAGCCCTTATCCGAACCAAGAAGGTACTAACTTGAGTCATAAGCATGAGATAAAAAAGACGCATATTACAATTGAAGAGTTCGATGATGTTATTACTGATAGGCTTGCCATGAACAGCAAATATTTTGGCGAAGGAAATTCAAAGGGACGAATATTGGAGTTTGATTTTGAGTACTGCCTTGGCTGTGACCTAAGGTTGCTTAACAATCAAACAGTAATGATTAAAGACATTTTAGAAGAAGAGTTCGAAGAATTCGTGATAAAGGCAAAAAAAGGCAACTTCGTTAGTTCTGAAAAAACAATTATGCAGCACACCGATTTTGAAACCTTTGAGCGATTGATTGTAAAGGCAGTAGCATTTGGCAAATTGAAAGATAAGAATAACAGTCGCAGGAAGAAAATCTAATCATTTTCTTTTCTTTCTTGGAGAAACCTGAAGTAATCTAATCAACCAATGCGTTGCAGGTTTTAAGGACCTTTTCAGCAGCAGCCTATAGTTTCAAAGTAAACCGGCTTAATGGAGTTGGATTTTTAACATTAGCATAAGAGGAAAATCTAAATGGTAGTTTCTGCAGATTAATTGCAAGTGATGATTCATGAGCAATATTAGAGAAGACCCTATTAAAATGCACAAGGATGCTAACGCGTTGATGGAAAACGGCAAATATGCCGAAGCCCTAGACCTATTTGTTAGAGTAGCTGACCTCTACTATAAAGGCCAAAACTATTTTGGTTCAGCTGAAATGACTTATAAAGCAGGTGAGTGTTGCTTTGCAATGAAAGATTATCAGAAAGCTGTAGAGTTCTTCACTAAGGCATCTGAAATATCCTTTGCGAAAGGTTTTGAACGTTATGGTTTAAGTGCGCTTGAGCAGGCACATGATAGTTATGAAGCACTGGGCAATACAAAGGAAGTAGAAGAGCTCAACAAAAAAATCAGTGATCTGAAGAAAAAAGAAGAGGAAGATTCGGGCGAATCATCGTTCTCGGTATTCTCCTAGATCTCAGATTAAAGAGTGGCGTATGTCCTACTTTTTATATGTCTTTTCAACAGCTTAGGCGGTGCTTAAAATGAGTTCGCAATATCATCACCATGACAAAAATAGATTCCCTCTCCTTCTACCTCTTTGAAGTTGACACGATTGAGCCAGTTAGGGGAAATGTATGATAAGGCTATTTGACAATAAAGGCAAATATAAGAGTGGATTTGGAGATGACTAAGGTGGATGCCACAGATAAAGAAGGGTTTTCTAGGGAGTTTTACAGTCGCCAAACCATACTCAAAGAACTGGGGGAACTTGGGCAGAGAAAACTTGCCAAATCTAAAATTGCCGTTGTCGGCGCAGGCGGATTAGGCACAGTTTCTTCGCTCTACCTTGCACTGGGTGGGGTGGGCTACATCCGCTTAATCGACCAAGACACAATCGAAACTCACAACCTGCATCGACAAATCCTCTACAACCCTGACGACATACACTACCCCAAAACTGAAATTGCGGCGAACAGACTTGAAAAACAAAACCCAGGCATAAAAGTCGAGGCAATCCCCGAAAACGTTAACGCAGATAACGTTGAACGCCTTCTATCTGGAGTGGATTGTGTAGTCGATGGCTTAGATAACATGGTTACCCGCTACCTTGTTAACCGGGCGTGCATAAAACTGGGCATCCCCTATGTTTTCGGCGCTGCCATAGGGATAGAAGGTAATCTTTCAGTTTTTTCACCACCTGAAACAGGTTGTTTGGATTGTTTGATGCCTAACTTGTCAGATAAAGATATAATGACATGTAACACTCGCGGCGTCTTGGGAGCAACAACTGGAATTATCGGTTCATTGCAAGCAATGGAAACAATAAAACTTCTCACCGGAATTGGTTCAACCTTGAAAGGCAAACTATTGGTCTGCGACTTCAATGACATGGATTTCACAATTATAGACATTTCCAAGAACATTCATTGCCAAATCTGTCACGGAAAAGTCTCAGAAATTTCAGGTGGTGAACGGTTGGTATGGCTATGTGGCAAAAACACAGCCAATGTTAATCCAGAAAAACCCATGAGTCTAGACCTTAATGAGGCTTATCAGAGGATAAGTAAGTTATTCAAAACACGATTAAGGTCAAAATTAGCGTTGATGTTCACATACAGAAATTATGAAGTTAGTCTGTTTAACGGCGGGCGCATGCTAATCAAAGGCGTAACAGATGAAAAAACGGCTCTTGCGACGTATAGA
>Ga0055460_10000098_pt1 | contig 15482 bp, 13 predicted proteins | sample Joice_ThreeSqA_D_4_FD_57686 | JGI IMG/M metagenome (GOLD analysis project Ga0055460, IMG submission 57686) | Wetland microbial communities from San Francisco Bay, California, USA, that impact long-term carbon sequestration - Joice_ThreeSqA_D2 | ecosystem: Environmental > Aquatic > Marine >...
CCCGGCGCCCGCCGGCAACCGAGACGTTCACGTCCTGCCGCGCGGCGCCCGGCCCGCGACGCACCCGCCCCGTGACCCGCACCAGCTGCGCGAGCAATCGGCCACCGGCCTGCATCTCCTCGGGCGTCAGGAACTCGGGCTCGGTCACCACCTCGGTGAGCGGCATGCCGAGCCGGTCGGTGCGGAACGTGACGCGATGCCCGACGTCGGACACCTCCCGGCAGGAATCCTCTTCCAGTGACAGCTGCCGGATCGACAACGGACGGTCCACGCCCAGCGCCGGCACGCGGAACGGGATCTCCCCCGTGAGCCCGACCATCGCGGTGCGCTGGAACCCCGTGGGAATCGAGCCGTCGAGGTACTGCTTGCGCATCACGTGCAGCTCGGCCACGAGGTTCAAGTCGAGCAGCTGCGCGATCCCAATGGCGATCTCGATCGCTTCGTCATCCATCGGGAAGGGCGGCGTGTCGTCCAGCTCGTACGTGCACACCGAGCCGCGCTCCAGCAGATACACGATCTCCTTGCGCGTCTTGAACTCCATCAACGCGGTGCCGTCGTACTCCCCCAGCTCGGAGAGCGTCGGGCGCATGTGGCGGAGCACTTCGCCGTCCTGGCGGTCCACGTAGCGGCCCGCCGGGCAGCGACAGAACAGCTTGCGGCGCGTCAGCAGCTGCTGGTGGATCTCGAGACCACCCAGGAACCCGAGCGCGTCATAGTCGGCGGCGGTCAGCTCCCCGCACGCGCGATCCGGGAAGTCCAGCACCGGCTCGGTTCGCGGATTGACGTCGGGAGGCGGGCGAATGCCCTGGAAAGCCTTGGCGGCAGGGATCATGGAGGTGGGAAGATAACCTCGATGGGAAAACGGGAGAACGTGAGACGTATGAAGGCGGGAAACGGGAGAAACGGGAGGACGGGAGGACGGGAGAAACGGGAGAACGGGAGAACGGGAGGCTATCCCAGGTACTCACGTTCTCCCGTTCTCCCGTCCTCCCGTCCTCCCGTCCAGTCCCTGCGCCGTCCTACTGTCCGCCCAATCCTACTGCTTGTCGAACACCGTCTTTCTTGTCCGCTGACCCATCGGCGAGTCGGTGGTCGAGGTGACGGTCATCGTCGTGCCGTCCTTGCTGAGCTCCCGCACGTCCTTCATGGTCATCGTCATCTCACCGTTCGGGCCGTTGAAGGTGGCCGAACCGTTGGTGACCAGCTTGGCGCCGTCCCACTTCGAGGTCGACTTCATCTCGCCGCGTCGGGCCTGATTGGTGCTTTCCCGACCGTCCAGGTAGTAGCTCGTCGTCAGCTCCTGTCCCATGCCGGTCTGGACGATGGTGATCATCTCGGCCGTCTGGGTAATCGTGAGCATCATGCTGCTCATGTCCATCTGCTGACCGCCGCGTCCCTGGGGGGCCGCGTCGCTCTTGATCATGTTGATCTTCCAGGTTCCGGAGAAATCCGGAGTCTGCGCCACGACGGTGGCCGGCAGCACGGCCGCCAAGGTGAGCAGAAACAGCGTGCGTCGCATGGGTGAGCCTCGGTAGGGTGAAAGGGTCGCTACGGTGTACCCGTCGCCGGGGCCGGTGATCCGTCCCGGGCCCGGGGTCACCTGGTAATACGGCTTCCCCATGGGAAACGTTAGCGGTTGGCGGTTGGCGGTTGGCGGTGAGCCGTCGGGCGTCTATGCCGGTTCTGCCCGTCCCTGGCGCGGGACGGGTTCCGACGGCATCCTACCATCCGTGACCGAGCCACCGCTGGTGGAACCACACGGCGGCGCAACGACATCGCTGCTGACCCCGTCGCTCGTCGCGCTGGTCCTGGCCAACCTCTGGCCACTGGTCGGCGTCCTGTTTTTCCACTGGACCGTCTTCTCGGTACTGCTCCTGTTCTGGCTCGAGAACGTGATCGTCGGGGTGTTCAACGTCGCGCGCATGTGGATGGCCGGCGATCCCGGACCCGGCGGGCAGGCGGCGAAGCTGTTCGTGATCCCCTTCTTCATCGTCCACTACGGCTTGTTCACGGCGATCCATGGCCTGTTCGTATTCGCCCTCTTCGCCGGAACCGTCGGCCTGACGCCCGAACTGGTGGGACGAGTGGTCGCCGAGGCCGGGATCCTGCCGGCGGCGCTCATCCTCGCCGCGAGCCACGGCTATTCCTTCGTGATCAACTACCTGGGGAGCGGCGACTTCCGGACCGCGAACCTGCAGACGCTGATGTTCCAGCCGTACAGTCGCGTGGTCATCCTGCATCTGGTGATCATGTTCGGCGGCGTCACGATCGTCTCGCTGGGTGCGCCAACCGGGGCCCTCGCCCTGCTCGTCGTCCTCAAGATCGGCATCGACGCAGCCGCCCACCTGCGCGAGCACGGCTTGCTCCGCCACGTGTCCGGTCTCAGTCTGACGCTGGCAATCCGCTCCCGGCGTCGGGAGGCTAGACGCGCCCCCGACGACCGTTAGCTTTTGGCGCAATGGCGCGCGCCCCGCGTTGCCAGGACCCTATCCGGAGGTTCCGATGAGGCTGGGCTTGACCCGCATCGTGGTCGCTGCGTTTGCCCTTGGCTCTGTGGCACCCGTCGCCGCACAGACGGAGAATGAGCCAAGCAGCGGGGTGCCGTTTCCCGTCCGGATCGCCGCGCCCGGGGGTGGCGAGCAAGTGCTCATGGGCACCGGTATCCGCACCAAGACCTTCCTCAAGGTGAAGGTCTACGCGTTCGGGCTCTACGTCGACTCCGCGGGGGCGGCAAGCGCGTTGGCAAGCTACGCGGGCACCGACCTGAAGACGCTGCAGAAGGACCAGGCGTTCTATGACGCCATCCTCGCCCGACAGTTCCCCATGTCGCTGCGCCTCGTCATGACACGGGATGTCGACGGTGAGACCATGGCGGCGGCCTTCGAGGAGGCACTGCTCCCCCGCGTCCAGGAGGCGGCGGCCAGCATGAGCATGCCGGGCGGAGAAGAAGCCCTCCAGTCGTTCCGGAGCTACTTCAGCCTGAGCGAGATGACCAAGGGCGCGGAGTTGGTGTTCAGCTGCACGCCCGACGGGACCCTGTCGTCGAACGTCAAGGGAGAGATGAAGCCGGCCATTCAGTCGCCGGCACTCTGCTGGGCGTTGTTCGACGTCTACCTCGGCGCGAAGCCGATCTCGGGAGACGGCAAGAAGGGCGTGGTGGCGAACTTCCCCGCCCTGCTCGCAGCACACTAGCGACGTTCCTGCACGGGCGTCGCCGGGGCACTCGACGTCGCATTCCGCCCCAAAACGCCGGGGAACTCCGACCGAAGCAGTTGGAGTTCCCCGGCGCGCTTCATTCACCGAGGTTGAAGATTCGCGGGGACTTCAAGCTTCCTTCAACTCCCTTGCACTACTATGCACATGCGCTGGAGAACGTTGCGGGAGTTCCGTTCCCCGGTTGCTGACGGCGACCATCCGTTGGGAAGGAGCCGATCATGCCTGCCACGGACACCCGTTCGGACAGCAGGACCGTCCTGGTCATCGACGACGACGCCGACTTCACCGCCACCGTCCGTTCCGTCCTGGAGCGGGAGGGATTCGCGGTCGTGAACGCCGACTCCGGCGCCGAGGGACTGCGGAAGCTGCGCGACTGCCACCCCGATCTCGTCATCCTCGATGTCATGATGGAGAGCCCGACCGAGGGGTACGGGGTCAACGAGGCCATCAAGCACTCCGGGGCGTTCGATGACCTCCAGACGCCCATCATCATGGTGTCGTCGATCCAGGAATCGCCGGACGACCGGTACCCGCGGGCGCCTGAGGTGGACATGATCCGCCCCGATCGCTACCTGACCAAGCCGCTCGACATTCCGAAGTTTCTGGAAATCGTGCGGAAGGTGGTGCGTCACTAGCGTCCGGCGGAGCGCGGCACCCGCGCCATCCGCCGTCAGCTGCGCTGCGGGGAGGAGGACGGGTGCATGGTGGAGGGGTCAGGGGAGGCGGGGGAAGCGGTGCGGATCGTCGTCATCGACGACGATTTCGCGATACGGCTGGCCTGCGAGCAGGCGCTCACGAAGGTCGGCTACCGCGTCGCCGCGTACGCGGACGGCGCGCACGGGCTGGACGCCGTCGGGGAGTTGAAGCCCGGCCTGGTCGTGGTGGATCTCAAGATGCCGGGCTTGAGCGGCCTCGACGTCATCAGCCGCCTGCACGCCATCGATCCCTCGATCACCATCGTCGTGATCACGGGGTACGCGACGATCAGCACCGCCGTCGAGGCCATGAAGGCCGGGGCGTACGACTTCCTTCCCAAACCGTTTTCCCCCGACGAGCTGCGCCTGATCGTGCGGCGCGGGTTCGAGCGTCGCGAGCTCCAGCTGACCTCGCAGCAGTGCGAGCTGGAGCGGGAGTTGCAGCGCCGGCGGTTCGTCACGTTCGTCTCCCACCAGCTCAAGACCCCGCTCGTCGCGGTTCACCAGTATCTGGACGTCCTGCGACAGCTGGGGGACGATCCCGAGGCGACAGCGAAGCGCCAGGACTGGCTCGCGCGTTGTCTCGTGCGGACCGATGAGCTGCGCCGGCTGATCGACGACTGGCTGACGCTCGCCCAGATCGAGGGGGGACTGCTGGGCCGGCAGCGCGCGCGCGTGGATCTCGCCCAAGTGGTGCCGGGCATCCTCCACAGCTATGACGCGCTCGCCGAGCGGGATGGCATCACGCTGCGGGCCGAGGTCGCCGGTCCCTGCCCCGTGCACGGCGACCCCACCTGTGTCGGCGTGCTGATCGACAACCTCGTGGCGAACGCCGTGAAGTACAACCGCTCCGGGGGCTGCGTCACGGTGCGCGGCCGGCGCGTGGGCGGCGAGGTGATCCTCGAAGTGGCGGACACCGGCGTCGGCATTCCGGCCGACGCGATCCCGTTCCTGTTCGACGACTTCTACCGGGTCCGGCGTGTCGGCGCTCCCAAGGTGGAGGGCACCGGTCTCGGCCTGCCGATCTGTCGCCGCATCGCGTCGGAGATGGGTGGCGTGATCGAGGTCGAGAGCCAGGATGGGACCGGCTCCACCTTCCGCGTCCGCCTGCCGGACCGCGGCGATACCCCTGATCTCCCGTGACCGGGAGGACTCATGACCGTTGGCGCCCGCATCCTCATCATCGACGACGACGACGACTTCGCCCAGGCGGTCACGACGTTGCTCAAGCGCGACGGTCACACCGTCCTCACGGCCCGCAACGGGCGGGAAGGCGTCCTGCGCGCGCGGCGCGACGGGCCGGACCTCATCCTCCTGGACGTGATGATGGACGAGCGCACCGAGGGGTTCTTCGTCGCCCAGGAACTGCGCCGCGCGCCGGAGCTGGCGCGCGTTCCGATCTTCGTCGTGAGCGCGGTCTACAGCGAACAGCCGGAGTTCCAGATCGCCCCCGACCGCGGCTGGCTGCCCCACGACGCCTTCTTCCGCAAACCCGTCGACGGGGACGCGCTGCTCGCGGCCATCCGTGGCGCCCTGGTGACGCGTTCCGACACGGCCACCCGAGGAGCGACACCGTGAAAACGCTCGTGCTCCCCCGCGAGCACCTTGATTTCTTCGCGTCGGTGCTCCAGCAGTTCGGCGAGATCCACGGCCCGGTGGCGCAGGGCGAGCACTTCGTCTTCCGCCGGCTCCGTCGCTGGTCGGAGATCCGTCTGGACTATCCGCGGACCCTGCTTCCTCCCAAGAAGTATTTCCTGCCGCCGCGGGAGTGCCTGTTCCACTACCAGCGGAAGAACGGGTACGTCCCCGTCCTGAGCGACATGGAGCGGCGCATCGTGCTCTTCGGCGTGCACGCCTGCGACATCTACGGGATCAACATCCTCGATCAGGTGTTCGCCGGGAAGTACCCGGACCCCTACTACCAGGCGCGCCGGCGCAACGTCGCCGTCATCGGCATCGATTGCGTGCCCGACGAGCACTGTTTCTGCCGGTCCATGCGGGCCGATTTCGTCTCTACCGGCTTCGATCTGTTCCTCAAGGATCTCGGCGACCGCTTCCTGACGTTCGTGGGGACCGCGCTCGGTGACGACATGGTGCTCGCGACGGGCGGACTGTTCCGTCCCGTGGCGCGGGAGGACATCGCGGAATACAAGCGCCGTTCCGCGGAGCGCCGCGACGCGTTCCGGCTCGACGCCGAGATCCGGGACCTGCCCGAGATCTTCGAGATGGAGTACGACAGCGCGCTGTGGGAGGAGCTGGGCGCGCGCTGCGTCGGGTGCGGCGCGTGCAGCATGGTCTGTCCCACCTGCTACTGCTACGACGTGCAGGACGACGTGGCCCTCGGCACCCTCGAAGGGAGCCGCTCCCGCACGTGGGATTCCTGCCTGTTCACCTCGCACGCGGTCGTCGCGGGAGGGGAGAACTTCCGCGCGAGCCGGGCGAGCCGGGTCAAGTTCCGGTTCTACCACAAGCAGCGCGGCTTCGTGGCGGAGTACGGGCGGCCGAGCTGCGTGGGCTGCGGTCGCTGTCTCGAGGCGTGCCCCGCGGGCATCGACATCGTCCAGATCATCGAGCGGCTCCGGGAGGTGCAGCATGCTGTTGCAAGCTGACGCGCGCCATCCGGTCATGGCGGCCAATCCCTACCAGCCGCTGCGGGCGCACATCGTCCGCTCCCAGGTGCTGGTGCCCGACACCCACTTGTTCACCCTGCGGTTCGCCTCGGAGCGGATGGCGGCGGAGTTCCGCCACCGGCCCGGACAGTTCGTGATGCTGAGCGTCCCGGGCGCGGGGGAAGCGCCGATCTCGATCTCGTCTTCCCCGACCCGCCCCGAGGTGCTCGAGTTGTGCGTCCGCCGGGTCGGACGGGTGACCGCCGCTCTGCACCGGCTCCGTCCCAACGACGTGGTCGGCGTGCGCGGCCCCTACGGCAACGGCTTCCCGGTCGAGGTCCTCGAGGGGAACGACGTGCTGCTGATCGCGGGGGGGCTGGGCATGGCGCCGCTGCGCTCGCTGCTCTGGTACACGCTCGACGCACGGGTGCGGTTCGCGGCGATCACGCTGCTCTACGGCGCCCGCACCCCGAAGGACATGCTGTTCCGCGACGAGCTGGTCTCGCTGGCCGACCGGCCGGATCTCAGCTGTCTGCTGACGGTGGACCGCGATCCGGACGGTGGCTGGGCCCACACCATCGGGCTCCTGCCGTCGCTGCTCGATCGGATCCGGATCGTCCCGGCCACGACCTACGCGGCGGTCTGCGGGCCGCCCATCGTCTATCGGTTCGTGCTCGAGCGGTTGCTCGCGCTGGGATTCTCGAAGGACCGGATTCTCATGTCCCTCGAGCGCCGGATGAAGTGCGGGGTCGGCAAGTGCGGGCACTGCAGTGTCGGCTACAAGTACACGTGCCTGCACGGCCCGATCTTCACCTACTGGGACGCGATCAACCTGCCGGAGCTGGTATGATCGCCGGGAGGCCACGATGAAACCGACGGTCGGGCTGTTCGGCCTCACGGGCTGTGCGGGAGACCAGCTCGTCGTGCTGAACTGCGAGGACCAGCTGCTCGATCTGGCACGCCTGCTGGACCTGCGCGACTTCACGATGGCGGCATCCGAGCCGGACGAGGACTGCCCGCTGGACATCGCCTTCGTGGAAGGCGCCGTGCTGAGCGCGCGGGACGAGCGGGTGCTGCGACGGGTCCGCGAGCGGGCGCGCTGCCTGGTGGCGATTGGCACCTGCGCCGTGTGGGGCGGGGTCGCCGCCCTCGACCGCCTGCACGACCGGATGGGGCTCGTGCGTGAGGTCTACGGCGACGCCGGCGCGGCGTTCGACACGCTGCCGGCGCGCGCGGTCCACGAGGTCGTTCCGGTGGACTACACCATCACCGGTTGCCCGATCGAGCCGGCGGAATTCCTGTCGGCGGTCGGGCAGTTGCTGCTGGGGAATCTGCCGATCCCGCGGGACACGCCGGTCTGCGCGGAGTGCCGCATGAACGAGGTCGGGTGTCTGCTGCTCGATCGCGGACTGCCGTGCTGTGGATCGGTGACGCTTGGCGGGTGCGGCGCCCGGTGTCCCGCGCTCGGTGTCCCGTGCATCGGGTGCCGGGGACCCGCCCCCGACGCGAACGTCGAGGGGGCGCTCGCGGCGTTCGCCGCCCACGGCGTCCCGGCGGAGGAGGCGCGCCGCCGCCTCGAGATGTTCGCTCCCCTGCCCGCGCCCGTTGCCGCGGAGGTCGCATGAGCCGGATCGTGATCGAGCACCTGGCCCGTGTCGAGGGTCACGGAGGCGCGACCGTCGAGCTGGTGGACGGTGAAGTCGAGGACGTGCGGTTCGACGTGTTCGAGGGAGCCCGCCTGCTGGAAGGGCTCGTCCGCGGGCGCACGTACGACGAGGTCGCACCGATCACCTCGCGTATCTGCGCGATCTGTTCCTCGGCCCATACTCTCGTGTCGCTGATGGCCACGGAGCGGGCCTTCGGCGTCGTGCCAAGTGTGCGAACGGCCCGGCTGCGCGACCTGCTGCTGCGTGGGGAGAACATCGAGAGCCACGCGCTGCACCTGTTCCTGCTCGCCCTCCCGGATTACGTGGGAGCGCCGAGCGCCCTCGCAATCGCCGAAACCCGGCGGGAGGCGGTGGAGCTGGCACTTCGGCTCAAGCGGCTGGGCAACCGCATCCAGGAAACGGTGGGCGGCCGGGCGGTCCATCCCGTGACCGCGGTCGTGGGCGGGTTCGCCAGCGTACCGACCGAGGAGGCGCTCCTCGAGCTGCGCGGGGCGCTCGAGGCGGCGCAGTCGGATGCCGCAACCGCGCTCGAGCTGATTGCGCAGCTGCCGCCGGTGGACGTGGGCCGGAGCCCCACCGCGTACGCCGCATTGCGGCTGCCGGACACGTACGGCTACATGGGGGGCCACGAATTCGCGATCGCCGCCGACGGGCGCGCCGTCACGGTGCCCATCGAGGCCTACCGGTCCGTCACCCGGGAACGTACCGTCCCGCACTCCCACGCGAAGCACAGCCGCTGGAACGGCACGCCGTTCATGGTCGGGGCGCTCGCGCGTCTCGCGGTGAACGACGCCCACCTGCCACCCATCGGTGTGCGCGCCATGGAGCAGGTGGGGCTCGCCCGGCCGTTCGAGGACCCGCTCGACAACAATCGCGCCCAGGCCGTGGAGCTGGTGGTCGACGTCGAGCACGCGCGCGCGCTGGTGGACGAGGAGCTGGCGGCCGGTGGGGACGTCGAGGAGCGCCCGCCCGTCCACCCGCGCGAGGGCGCGGGCACCGCGGCGGTGGAAGCACCGCGCGGCCTGCTCATCCACAGTTACGAGTATGGAAAGGACGGCCGGTTGCGGCGGGCCGACGTGGTGACGCCGACGGCGTTGAACGCGGTGAGCATCGAGCACCGGCTGCGGCGCGCGGCGGAGCAGCATCACGACCTCGACGCGCCCACGCTGCGGCACCATCTCGAGATGGTGGTCCGGGCGTACGACCCCTGCATCTCCTGCGCGGTCCACGTGCTGGACCGCCGCCGTGCGACTTGACGTTCCGTTCCGCACGCGGTCGCTCAAGTCGAAGCTGATTCTGAGCTACCTCGTGATCCTCGGCGCGGGCGGCCTGCTCACGTCGCTGGTCGGCTCGTGGATCGTGAGCACGACCATCATGGCGCAGGCCCGGCGCCTCGCGGGCCACGACCTCGCCACCGCGCGGACGCTCTACGAGGGCGACCTCATGGCGCTCCGCCAGGGGCTCGCGCTCACGGCGCCGGTGATCGGGTCCGACGCGGAGCACGGGGCGACACAGGTGCGGCTCCGACTGGCCGCGACGCGGGCGGAGACCGGGTGCGACTTCGTGGCACTGACCGACGCGGACGGCGTGGTGACCGCCCGCGTCGGCGGAACAGCACCGACGGGCATGTCCGTGACCGATCTGGCGGTCGTGCGCGCGGCGCTCGGTGGACGGGTCGCGGCCGCGTCGGCGTTGCTCTCCGAGGCCCAGATTGCCCGCGAGGATCCGACACTCGCCGCCGAGGCCGCCATCCGGATCGTCCCGACCCTGCACGCGGCCCCCGACACCGCCACACGACTCACCAGCGGGCTCACCCTCATGGCGGCGGCGCCGGTGCTGGACCGGCGCGGTCGGGTCGCCGGAGTGCTGTACGCGGGCCGCGTGATCAATGGGCGGTTCGACCTGGTGGACCGGGCCTGGGATCGTCTCTATCGGCGGGAGCGGTACGAGCCGCGGGACGTCGGCACCGTCACGATCTTCGGACGAGACGTGCGCGTGGCGACGACCGCCCGTGATTCCGCCGGGGGCCGCGTGGTGGGCACGCGCGTGTCGGCGCCGGTCCGCCAGACCGTGCTCGACGACGGGCTGCCCTGGCGCGGGCGCGCCTTCGTCGTGGACGACTGGTACATCGCCGCCTACGACCCGATCCGCGACCTCGACGGCCAGGTCGTCGGGATCCTCTACGTCGGGCTCCTGGAGCGCGCGTATGCGTCCATCCGCGACCGGGTGATCCTGTCGTTCTTCGCGATCGCCTCGGTGGGCTTCCTGCTGATCATCGGCATCACCTACGTGATGATCAGCAACATCACGCGTCCGATCGGCGACATGGTCGCCGCGACCCGCAGCATCACGGCCGGGCGGTTCGATCAGGAGATTCGGGCCGCGGGCCAGGGAGAGCTCACGCTCCTCGCCGATTCGTTCAACACGATGGCGGCGAGCCTGCGCGCGATGAAGATGGATCTCGAGGAGTGGGGCCGCACGCTGGAAGAGAAGGTGCGGCAGCGGACGGAGGAGGTCACCGCCATGCAGGTCCGCGTGGCGCAATCCGAGCGCCTCGCCTCGCTGGGCATGCTCGCGGCGGGCGTCGCCCACGAGGTGAACAATCCCCTCGGCGGGATCCTCGCCCTCACGGCGCTCACTTTGGAGGACCTGCCGGCCGACCACCCGCACCGCCGGAACCTCGAGGTCGTCGTGCAGCAGACCGAACGCTGCCGTGACATCGTGAAGGGACTGCTGGACTTCTCGCGCCAGTCGGACGCGACGATGGAGGAGCTGGAGGCCAACGCGGTCCTGGAGCAGACACTCGACCTCGTGGTGCAGCAGTCGGCGTTCCTCAACGTGTCGATCGTGCGGGAGTGGGCGGACGGCCTCCCGGCCGTCACGGGTGACCGCTCGCAGCTGCAGCAGGTGTTCCTCAACATCCTGGTCAACGCCGTGCAGGCGATGGACGAGCGCGGGACGATCACGATCCGCACGGGGACGACCGGGGGCCAGGTCGAGATCGCGATCGGCGATACCGGCTGCGGAATTCCCTCCGACGTGATCGACCGGATCTTCGATCCGTTCTTCACGACGCGGGAAGGCGGCCGGGGCACGGGACTCGGACTCGCGATCGCGTACGGCATCGTGACGCGGCACCGCGGGCACATCCGGGTGACGAGCGCGGTGGGACGGGGAACGACGTTCACGATCCAGCTGCCGGCATCGCGAGCGGGAGCGGCGGGAGCCGCGTAGCGGTCGGCCGGGCCTCCGCCACCCCCGGGGACATGTGCGCCGGCCCCGGCCCCCCTATCTTTGGTGCTCCCAGTCCCGGATAGCGATGTCTACGTGACCGATCCCGTGCAGCGACTGTCCACGGCCCTCGCCGACCGATACACGATCGAGCGGGAAGTCGGCGCGGGCGGGATGGCCCGCGTCTATCGCGCCGCCGACCTGCGGCACGACCGGTGCGTGGCGATCAAGGTCTTTCGGCCCGAGCTGGTCGCGTCGCTGGGCGTCGAGCGGTTCCTGCGCGAGATCCGGATCGCGGCGAAGCTCCAGCATCCCCACATCCTCCCGCTGTTCGACTCGGGCGCGATCGGCGACCTCCTGTTCTACGTCATGCCGTTCGTCGACGGCGAGACGCTCCGCCACCGTCTCACGCGGGAGCGTCAGCTTCCCGTCGAGGAGGCGCTCCACCTCACGCGCGAGATCGGCGACGCGCTGGGATACGCGCACGGCCTCGGCATCGTGCACCGCGACGTCAAGCCCGAGAACGTCCTGCTCGCGGGCGGGCACGCCCTGGTCGCCGATTTCGGGATCGCCTACGCGGTGAGCGCGGCAGGCGGCCCGCGCATCACGGGATGGGGCATCGCCATCGGCACCCCCGACTACATGAGCCCCGAGCAGGCCATGGCGGAGCCAACGCTCGACGGGCGCAGCGACCAGTACAGCCTGGCGTGTGTCCTGTACGAGATGCTGGCGGGCGAGCCGCCGTTCACGGGCCAGACGGCGCAGGTCACCATCATGCGGCGGCTGACCGATCCCATGCCGTCGCTCCGGGCGGCGCGGGATACCGTTCCGGAGAGCATCGAGGGCGCAATCCGGCGCGCCCTCGCCCGGGCGCCCGCCGACCGGTTCGCGACCGTGACCGCGTTCGTCGAGGCCTTGAGCGCGCCGGCAGGGGCACAACCGCGCCCCCGATCGGTCGCGGTGCTGCCGTTCGTGAGCCTGAGCGCCGACCCCGACAACGAGTACTTCGCCGACGGGATCACGGAGGACGTCATCGCGCAGCTCGCGAAGATCCGCGCGCTCGAGGTCGTCTCGCGCACGTCGGTGATGCCGTTCAAGGGACGACCGCAGGGGCTGCGGGAGATCGCGGCCCGGTTGCAGGTGGCGACGCTGCTCGAGGGAAGCGTGCGGCGCGTGGGCGATCGCGTCCGGATCGTGGCGCAGCTCATCGACGCGGCGACCGACCAGCCCCTCTGGGCGGAGACGTACGATCGCCAGCTGACCGACATCTTCGCGATCCAGACGGAAGTGGCCCTGCACATCGCGGACGCACTCGCGGCCGAGCTGTCACCCGACGAGAAGACCCGCCTCGGGCGGGGGTCCACTCGGGACCTGCGCGCCTACCAGCTCTACCTCCAGGGCCGGAACTGCTTCATCCGGTACACCGCCGATGCGCTGCACGAGGCCATCCGGTACTTCGAGCAGGCGATCGCGCGCGACTCCCGCTATGCGTTGGCGCACGCCAGCGTGGGAATGGCATTCCTCGAGCTCGGCGAGACCGGTGGGATGCGCCCCGAGGAAGCCTATCCGCGGGCGGTGCAGGCCGCGACGCGGGCCCTCGCCCTCGATCCCGAGCTGGGGGAGGCGCAATGCGTGGCGGCCTTCGGCAAGGTCGTGATCGACTTCGACTGGGCCGGCGCCGAGGCGCAGTTCAAGCGGGCGCTGGAGCTGAGCCCGAGCAGCCCGGATACCTACGACCTGTACGGACGCCTGTGCTCGGCGCTGGAACGGTACGACGAGGCGCTCGCGATGCAGGCGCGTGCCCAGGAACTCGATCCCCTGGCCCATCCCGCCGATGTCGCCACGACGCTGCTGCGCGCCGGACGATACGACGAGGCTCTCGAGGCCGCGCGCCGGGCGATCGCGCTCGGCCGGGACAGTGCGCGCGGCCACGCCACGCTCGGCTGGGCCTACTGCAAGTTGGGCCGGGTCGACGAGGGACTGGCGGCGCTCGAGCGCGCCGTGACGCTGTCGCCGGGCGACTCGCTCTGGCTGGCACAGCTCGGCCAGGCCTGCGGGCTGGCCGGGAAGGCGGATCGGGCGCGGGAGATTCTCGGGACCCTGGAGGCGCAGGCGCGGACCGCCTACGTCGCGCCCTACCACCTGGCCTACGTGTACACGGGTCTGGGGCAGTTCGACGACGCCATGGAGCAGCTGGAGCAGGCGTTCGAGCGGCATGCCGGCGCCATGTACGGCGTTCGCGGCTCATTCCTGTTCGCGCCGCTGCGCCCGCACCCTCGCTTCCAGGCGCTGCTGCGACGGATGCATCTCGTCTGAAAACGGGTGGCGCGGGCAGCGCTGGTTCGCCCGATCACACGGTCAGCAGCCCGGTTGCTTGCGGGCCGCCGCGCGGAGCTCCACGAGGCGGCGCAGCTCCTTGATGGGCTCCGGGCTGTCGTCCACCTGCAGGCGGAGGATGACGTCGTTGTGCAGCCAGATGCCGCAGTTCTGCTTCGTACTCACGATGAGCAGCGCGGCGGACTCCTGCCCGCGCTTGTCCCCGCCGGCGCGCTGACCACCGTCGAGCGCCGCTACGAGCCGCAACCGGAGCGGCCCCTCGGTGCGCTCGAACGCGGCGACCATGGAATCCACCACGCCGGGGCCGGCGAGAATGTTGCCCTGCGCAGTGCAGACGTGGGGCGCCGCGCACGATTTGTTGCCCGCCCACTCCGTTGCCTTCGGCCCCGTGTAGGCGAAGACCCTGCCCTGCGCGTCGAGCACCGCGAACTGCCGACCTTCCTTCGGCCAGTTCTCCGGGTCGGGATCCGGATCGTTCGCGAGGACCTGCGTCACGACCTGTTCGGCCGACCGTCCGGCGCGGAGCAGGTCGAGCGCCTGCGGACCGTAGCTCACATCCACGATCGCCTGCGTGGCCACCACGCCGAGCCCGGCCTCGGCCCAGAGGACGCCGTTGCCCACGGAAAACACGCGCGACTGCACCGCGCCGCCCATCTCGCCGGTCGCCGGATCCATGGCGAGGATCGAGAACGTGCCCGTCGGCCAGCGGAGCGCGTCACGGTGCATGGCGTCCGGCGTCTGTGCCGTGGTGATGGACGGCAGCACCACCAGCGCCATGGCGACGGCGGCAGGGAGCGAAGCCCGTTGCGTCATTGGTGTACCACCTCGAGGATTTCGGTCGTGGGAGCGGACGGTCGGGATGGCCCCAGGATACGGGCCACGGGGGCGGACCGCCAGGGCGGACGATGACACTCCGGGGGCGACGTCCGATGCGTCAACGCGGCTGAAGCCGCGGCTCGGCGCCGCTGACGGCGTCGTGCCTTCCCTACCCCTGCGCGAGAATCGTCCGCAGGGTCGCGGCGTAGGCGGTGCCGGCCTCGTCGTCACTGATCAGCGCGATCTCGGCGGGACCCCGGACACCGAGGCCGACCTCCACCGCCCGCGCCATCTGCTCCTGCTGGAAGATCGGCGTGCCCATGACGGCGTCGTTCGATCCCAGGTCCTTGAGCACCGCCAAGCCGACGGCGTCCACCGCGACCCGGTCCGTGCCGGCGATCATCACGTTCGCCTGCGCCAGCCGACCGCGGGACGGACCGCCGTCGGTAAAGGCCTGCACCCCGTCCATGACGATGAGGTCGGGCCGGTAGCCCTGATTCAACTCGGCGATCATCCGCCGCATGTCCGGCGAGCGATGCATGGTCCGGCGGATGCTCTTGGGCGTGAGGCCGACCGAGAGTTTCATCGACATGGTGAACACGCCGCCGGAGCCGTGGGTCTTCAGGCAGCAGGTGCTGACCATGTACTCCGATTCCACGACGTGGCGCGGCAGGTGGAACCCTTCGGGCCAGTGCGTGCCCGCCGGCGTGAAGTGGATCCACTCGTTGTCCGGGATCTCGTCGTAGTTCACGATCCCGAACTCCATGTCGTTCGCCAGGTCCAGGATCCCCTTGGCTTCCAGCACGTTCTGCGTCGGAGGGAACGACGACTCCCCGACGACCACTGTCCGCGCGTCGCGCTCCTTGAGCTCGGTGACGATCTGCGCCAGCGTGTCGTTGTGGGTACCGGCG
>Ga0055460_10000100_pt1 | contig 15413 bp, 11 predicted proteins | sample Joice_ThreeSqA_D_4_FD_57686 | JGI IMG/M metagenome (GOLD analysis project Ga0055460, IMG submission 57686) | Wetland microbial communities from San Francisco Bay, California, USA, that impact long-term carbon sequestration - Joice_ThreeSqA_D2 | ecosystem: Environmental > Aquatic > Marine >...
CCGCCACAGGTAGGGATGGGCCCGTTCCTCGTCGGTGGGCGCCGCAACACCGATGACGCGGTAGAGATACGGGCTCATCGCCGACGTGAGCCGGCGGATCGCCCCACCCTTACCCGCGGCATCCGGCCCTTCGAACAGCACCAGCAGCGAGCGTCCGGCCCCCTCCAGATCGCGCGTGAGCTTCCCGATGTCCGCCTGCGCCACCGCCAGCCGCTTGTCGTACTGCTTGCTCGACAGCGTCCGGTCCATCGTCAGCTTGCGCAGCACATTGCGCCGCTTGGGCTTCGGCAAGGGCGGCGGAGTGCGCGACCGGCGAACCTTGGCCGCGGCCTCCGCTCGATCCGCGGCATCCTCGAGCGATCGCAGCAGCGATCGGGCCACCGTCATGTTGCGATACTCGTTGTCCGCAGCCTCGACGACCGTCCAGAGGGCAAAGTCCATGCTGGTCTGGCGCAGCATGTCCTCGTAGGTCTCACGGAAGTCGTCGTAGTGCTTGAAGTACTTCTTGGCACTCTCGTGCACGCGCCAGCGGCTCGCCGGGTCCGCGAGCAGTTCCTTGAGCCGCTTCTTCTCGACCTTCTTGGACAGGTGCAGGTAGTACTTGAGGACCGGATATCCCTCGGCGGCGAGCATCCGCTCGAATCCCCGCACCTGTCCCATCCGCCGCTCGAACTCGGCGGCGTCGATCTTGCCGAACGCCCGGGCGATGATGGGCTGCGTGTACCAGGACCCAAAGAAGATGCCGATCTTGCCCCGGGGCGGCAGCATGCGCCAGAACCGCCAGTACTCAGGACGCTCCCGTTCCTCGTCGTTCGGCTCCCAGATCACGTTGGTCTCGAGACCGCGGGCGTCCATCCACTCGTGGAGCAGGCCGACCGTCTCGCTCTTCCCCGCCCCCTCCGCTCCCGAAATCACGATCACCGGCGCGAGGTTGGTCGTGGCGATGCGCTCCTGAACGGCGAGCAGGGCCGTGCGCACCTCCGGCGCGTCGCGCTTGTACGTTTCCTTGTCGAGCTTGTTGCCGACTTCCGCCGCCTCCAGCATCTGCCGCTCCCTTCGAAGTCTCCTTGAGACTGCCGTCTCGGACCACGTTTGTGAAGAGCCCCGCGCCAGGTCCCACCGGGAGGGACGAACGCCGCTGACCGTGGCGGGACGGGGCCCGGGTCCTTATCTTGTGAGGACAACTGGTATCGTGGTGATTTGCGGCAGCTTGCGGCCACGTTAAACAACTCGCTAAAGAGCCGGTCCCCGGATCGCCTTTGGCGCCCCGGGGTTCCGTGTTTTGGGACGGGGCGGATGCGGAGACCGGAGGTCGTGAAAACGTGAAAGGTGAAGCATGATACGAGAGCATCTGGCCAGGCCTCACGCACCCGTGGTGCCCGCACGCGCCGCTGGGCGGTTACCCCTGCGTTGCACGTTTCACCTTTCACGTTTCACGCCAGCAACTGCTCGTCCGCGGGAAGGCACGCGATGAGCCTCAAGGGACGACGGCAACCCACGGCTTCGACACCACGGCGCACACCCGCGGCACGCCGGCGCCCGTCGCTGCGCAACCTGCTGGCCCAGCGGATCCTCGTGCTCGACGGCGCGATGGGCACGATGCTCCAGTCCTACGACCTCGAAGAAGCCGACTTCCGCGGCGAGATCCTGCGGGATCACCCCCAGGATCTCCGCGGCAACAACGATCTGCTGTCACTGACACGCCCGGACGTCGTGGAGGCGGTCCACCGCGCCTATCTCGAGGCCGGCGCCGACCTGGTCGAGACGAACACGTTCAATGCCCAGGCCATCTCTCAGGCTGACTACGCCACGGAGCATCTCGTCCACGCGATGAACGTGGCCGCCGCGCGACTCGCCCGCCGCGCCGCCGACGCATGCGCCACGCCCGCACGGCCCCGATTCGTGGTGGGAAGCATCGGCCCCACGAACCGGACGGCGTCGATCTCGCCGGCCGTCAACGATCCCGGCTTCCGCAACGTCACGTTCGAAGCGCTCGCCGCGGCATACCGGGCGCAGGCCGCCGCGCTCGTCGAGGGCGGAGTCGACGCGCTGATGGTGGAGACCGTTTTTGACACGCTGAACTGCAAAGCCGCGCTGTACGCGATCGACGACCTGATGGGGGCACTCGGCCGATCGATCCCGGTGATGGTCTCGGGCACCATCACCGACGCAAGCGGCCGGACCCTGTCAGGGCAGACGGTCGAGGCGTTCTGGCATTCGGTGCGACACGCCCCGCTGCTGACGATCGGGCTCAACTGCGCCCTCGGGGCCGCCCAACTCCGCCCCTATCTCGAAGAGCTGGCCACGATCGCCGACGTCTTCGTGAGCTGTCACCCGAACGCGGGACTGCCCAACGCCTTCGGGGGCTACGACGAGACGCCCGCGATGACGGCCGCGCTGATCCGCGAGTTCGCGGAGTCCGGGTTCGTGAACGTCGTCGGCGGGTGCTGCGGCACGACGCCGGCGCACATCCGCGCCATCGTCGAGGCTGTTGCCGACCTGCCGACGCGCACGCCCCCCACCGTGCCGCGCGTCACGCGGCTGAGCGGACTCGAGCCGCTGACCATCCGCCCGGACAGCCTGTTCGTCAACATCGGCGAGCGGACCAACGTCACGGGCTCCGCCCGGTTTGCCGAGCTGATCCGGGCAGGCGACTACGAGACCGCCCTCACGGTCGCCCGCCAGCAGGTCGAGAACGGTGCCCAGGTCATCGACGTCAACATGGACGAGGGCATGCTCGACTCCGTCGCCGCGATGGAGCGCTTCCTGCGGCTCGTCGCGGCCGAACCGGACATCGCCCGCGTGCCGGTGATGGTCGACTCCTCCCGCTGGGAGGTACTGGAAACGGGACTCCGCAACCTGCAGGGCAAGGGCATCGTCAACTCCATCAGCCTCAAGGAAGGCGAGGCGGACTTCCTGGCCAAGGCCCGCACGGTGCGCCGCTACGGCGCGGCAGCCGTCGTGATGGCGTTCGACGAGGACGGCCAGGCGGACACGCTCGCCCGCAAGGTCGCGATCTGTACGCGCGCCTACCGGCTGCTGACCGAGGAGGTGGGCTTCCCGCCCGAAGACATCATCCTGGACCCGAACGTGTTCGCCGTCGGGACCGGGATCGAGGAGCACAACCGCTACGGCATCGCGTTCATCGAGGCGACCCGCGCGATCAAGCGGACGTTGCCCGGCGCCCTCGTGAGCGGCGGCATCAGCAACCTGTCATTCGCGTTCCGGGGGAGCCCCGCGATCCGGGAGGCGATGCACGCAGCCTTCCTCTATCACGCGATCCAGGCCGGCATGGGCATGGGCATCGTGAACGCGGGCCAGCTCGCGGTCTACGCGGACGTCCCGGAGGAGCTGCTGACCGCAGTCGAGGACCTGCTGTTCGATCGACGGCCCGACGCGACCGAGCGCGTGCTCGCGCTCGCCGACCGCTACAGCGGTCGGGAGCGCGCCGCCAAGGCGGACGAGGCCTGGCGCACCCTCCCGGTCGCCGAGCGGATGAAGCACGCGCTCGTGGCGGGCATTCTCGACCATATCGAGGAGGACACGGAGGAGGCCCGACGCCACTACGGACGCCCGATCGACGTGATCGAGGGGCCGCTGATGGACGGCATGAACGTCGTCGGCGATCTGTTCGGCGCGGGCAAGATGTTCCTTCCCCAGGTCGTGAAGAGCGCGCGGGTCATGAAGAAGGCGGTCGCGCACCTCGTACCGTATCTCGAGGCGGACCGGGCCGCAGGAAGCGAACCTTCGCGGGCGGGAACCGTCGTGCTCGCCACGGTGAAGGGCGACGTGCACGACATCGGCAAGAACATCGTGGGCGTCGTGCTGGGCTGCAACAACTACGAGATCGTGGATCTCGGGGTCATGGTGCCGGCCCAGCGGATTCTCGACGAAGCGCGACGCGTCAACGCGGACGTGATCGGTCTGTCGGGCCTGATCACCCCCTCGCTCGACGAGATGGCGCACGTCGCGCGGGAGATGACCCGCCAGGGCGTCACCGTCCCTCTGCTCATCGGAGGCGCCACGACCTCGCGTGCGCACACCGCGGTCAAGATCGCGCCGGCATACAAGGGCCCCACAGTCTACGTGCTCGACGCGTCGCGCAGTGTGGCCGTGCTCGGCCAGCTGTTGAGTCCCGATCGTCGTGAGCGGTTCCTCCGCGAGACTGCCGACGAGTACGCGCGCATCCGCGAGCGGCACGCCGGCCGGGAGGCCGCGACGGTCCTGCTGCCCATCGCGGACGCGCGTCAGCGCCACGCGGCGATCGACTGGGACGTCTACACGCCCCCGGTGCCACGCCGCGCGGGCGTGACCTTCGACGACTATCCGCTCGACGAGCTCGTGCCGTACATCGACTGGACGCCGTTCTTCCGCACCTGGGAGCTGGCGGGCGCCTACCCAGGCATCCTGGACGACCCGACGGTGGGACCGCAGGCGCGAGACCTGCTGGCCGACGCCACCACGCTGCTCGAGCGGATCGTCACCGGGCGCCTCCTGCGCGCCCAGGCGGTGGTCGGCCTCTATCCGGCCAACGCGGTCGGGGACGACGTGGAGCTCTACGCCGACGAGAGCCGCGGGTCGGTCGTCGCGACGATGCGCGGCCTGCGCCAGCAGTTCGAGAAGCCGCCAGGCCGTCCCAACCTGTGTCTCGCCGACTTCGTCGCGCCGCGGGAATCGGAGCTCCTGGACTACATGGGCGCGTTCGCGGTGACCGCGGGTCACGGACTCGAGGCCCTCGTGGCGGAATTCGAGCGGGCCCACGACGATTACGGAGCCATCATGGCCAAGGCGCTCGCCGACCGGTTGGCGGAAGCCCTCGCGGAGCGGCTCCACCAGCGCGTCCGGCGCGAGCTGTGGGGCTATGCCCCGGACGAGGCGCTCGACAATGCGGCGCTGGTCGCCGAGCGCTATCGCGGCATCCGGCCCGCGCCGGGCTATCCGGCATGTCCCGAGCACACCGAGAAGCGGACGATATTCACCCTGCTCGACGTGCCGCGCGTGACGGGGATGACGCTCACGGAGAGCTGCGCCATGCTGCCGACCGCCTCCGTGAGCGGCTGGTACTTCGCGCACCCCGATGCACACTATTTCGGGCTCGGCCGCGTGGGCCGCGACCAGGTCGAGGACTACGCCCGCCGCAAGGGGATGACGCCGGCGGAGGTCGAGCGGTGGCTCGCGCCGAACCTGGCCTACGACCCGGAGGTCACGCGATGACGCGCTCGCTCGCGGATCGCATCGCCGACGGCCGCGTGCACGTGGTGGACGGTGCGATGGGGACGATGCTGTACGAGCGCGGCGTCTTCGTGCACGTCTGCTACGACGAGCTGAACGCGACGCAGCCCGACCTGGTGCGGGAGATCCACGCGGCGTACCTCGCGTCCGGCGCGGAAGTGCTCGAGACGAACACGTTTGGCGCGAACCCGGTGAAGCTCTCGAGCTTCGGTCTCGAGGCCGACACCGAGAGCCTCAATGCGGCCGCCGCCCGGTTGGCCCGGGACGTCGCCGGGGATTCGGCCAGCGTCGTGGGCGCGATCGGGCCCCTCGGCATCCGGATCGAGCCGTTCGGCCCCACTGCCCGGGGCGAGGCCGAGGCCTTCTTCGGGCGGCAGGTCGCCGGCCTGCTCGCGGGCGACGTCGACGGGTTCATCCTCGAGACGTTCGCGGACATCGAGGAGCTGGCCGCCGGGCTGCGGGCCGTGCGGGCGCGCTCCACGCTCCCGATCATCGCCCAGATGACCATCGGCGAGACCGGGACGACGGCCTACGGCACCGAGGTCGAAGCGATCGCCCGGCGCCTCACCGAGTTGGGCGCCGACGTCGTCGGCCTCAACTGCGCCGTGGGCCCGGCGACGATGCTCGAGGCCATCGAGCGGATGGCCGCGGTCACCGATCGCCCGCTGTCCGCCCAGCCCAACGCCGGCATCCCCCGCGAGGTCGGCGACCGCAAGATCTACCTGGCGAGCCCCGAGTACATGGCGCGCTACGCGCGACGCTTCATCGAGGTGGGCGCGCGCTTCGTGGGCGGCTGCTGCGGCACGACCCCCGATCACATCGCGCGCATCCGCGCGCAAGTCGCCACCGTTCAGCCGCGGCGTGCCTCCGAGCCGGTCGTCGGGGTCGCGGTGCGGGCTCCGGCGGGGGTCGAGCCGGTAGCGCTGGCGCACCGCTCCCGCTGGGGGGAATCCCTCGCGCGGGGCACGTTCGCCGTGAGCGTCGAGACCCTCCCCCCGCGTGGCTGGCAGGCGGACGACCTGATCCGCGCCGCCCGCGACCTCCAGGCAGCGGGGGTAAACGCCATGAGCCTGCTCGACCCCCCGCGCGCGGAGGGGCGCATGGGGGTCCTGCCGACCGCCATGCTGCTGCAACGCGACGCGGGCCTCGAGGCCGTGGTCCACTACACGTGTCGCGATCGTAACATGCTCGGCATGCTCGCCGATCTGCTCGGTGCCGCGGCGATGGGCCTGCGCAACCTGCTGCTCGTGACGGGGGACGCGCCGACGATGGGCCCGTACCCCGACTCGACCGCCGTATTCGACATCGACAGCATCGGACTCACAAACGTGGTGCACCGCCTCAACCACGGGCTCGACCCGGGCAACAATCCGATCGGGCCCCCGACGCGGTTCGTGATCGGCGTCGCGGCGAACCACGCCGCCCTGGACCTCGAGCGCGAGGTCAGCCGCTTCTACTGGAAAGTGGATGCCGGCGCGGAATTCGCCGTCACGCAACCCGTGTTCGATGCCGCACCCCTCGTCACCTTCCTCGACCGTGTGCGCGAGTTCCGGATTCCGGTGCTCGCATCGCTCTGGCCCCTCACGTCGCTCCGGACCGCCGAGTACCTCGCGAACGAGGTGCCGGGCGTCCAGGTGCCGGCGGCCGTGCTCGAGCGGATGCGGGCCGCACAGGCACGGGGTCGTGAGGCCGCCGCCGCGGAGGGGCTGGCGATCGCGCGCGAGGTCCTGGAGGTCATTCGCCCCCTCGTGCAGGGCGTCCAGATCGTGGCACCGTTCGGCGAGATCGGGCCAGCGCTGGAAGTGGCCCGGGATGCGCTGAGGGAATGACGGGTGGACAGGGGACGGGGGACGGACGGGCGGTTAGGCCCCGGATGCGTCCAGGATCTGCTCGTACCGCGTGGCCGCGCCTCGCACACCCAGATTGCTGAGATAGATCCGCTCGACGCCCAGTTCGCGCAGGCGCCGGACGGTTTCCCCACACACCGCCTCAGGCGTGCGGCCGGCGGCGAACTCCCGCGCGAGCGGCTCGGCCGGGACCGGCAGGAAATCCCGGAGCCGGGCCAGGGTCCTGGGGTTGGCGGACCGGTAGAAGAAGACGCCGAACAGACCGGGCAGGGCGAGCCCGCGACGGGCCGCCTCGTTCACGAAGGCCTCGACCGCCGGCAGGTCGTGGTGTGAGACGATCTGCGTGAGGTAGAACTCGGCGGTGAAGTCGCCGGCGAGCAGCAGCTCCACCTGGTGAACCGGGTCCCGGTGGGGGTTCGCCCAACCGCCGAGCACGAGATCCGGCATCCGGGCCCGTAGCCGTCGCCGCAGCTCGAACGCGTGCGGCACGCAGCGCGGCGCACCGACGCGCGCGTCGCCACCCAGCACCGTCAGCGCCTGATAGCCGCGTGCCGCCGCCCGGGCCGCATACAGCTCGCAGTACTCGAGCGAGTGCTTCGACGTCAGGAAGGGAACGACGCGCTCCGGGCTCGTCTCCTGGGCGAGATTTCCCGCCAGGTGCCGCAGGTTCTCCTCTTCGGCCGCCCCCACCGCGTTGTCCGTGAGGAAGAGGATCGTATCCCAGCGCATCAGCCGCCGAACCTCGTGGGCCATGTCGATCCACACGTCCATGGCATCGCCCCCCGCGAGGCCGGATGGAGGGGGGCGCAGCTCGACCGCCACCAGCGGCCGCTCCTCCCGGAGGCGGGCCAGGGCGCCGCCGGGGCCGTCCGACGGGTGTAGATTCATCGGAGAGGCTCCGGGCGCCGGCCGCGGTTCTCCTCGGCGGCCGATCCACGGCGCGTTCGAAAGGCACGCATGGCCAAGTTCTTCAAGCTCCTGTTGCTCCTCGTCGCGGTCGGTGGAGGGTTGACCGCCGCGTCGTACGCGGGGGCCCGGTTCACGGTTGGCAAGATCATCGGATCGAGCCCGCCACTGTCCAATCGCACGATCTACTTCCAGGGGTGGCGCCCACCGCGCTTCGAAGGTGTGGACGACCTCCCCGGCACGCCCCGGGCCTGGGTCATCGAATTCGACCGGACGCAGCTGCCCGGCATCCGGCGGGTCACGCTCTACGTCTCTCCCACCGGCAAGCTCATCGCCACGAAGCCGCGCGATCTCGAAGCGCGGATCGAAGCCTGGGAACGGGCGCAGGAGCCCGGCCCCTGAGGCTCGGCCGGGGAGCCGCCGGAACCTTCAGCCAAGATACGTCATGACGTCCCCCGACCGCGCGGTCCTCGTGAGCGGCGCGTCCAAGGGTATCGGTCGGGCGTGTGCACTCGACCTCGACGGGCACGGGTTCCGTGTCTTTGCCGGCGTGCGCATGCCGGCCGACGGAGCGGCGCTGCGCGCGGCGAGCGACGGACGGATCGAGCCGGTCACCCTCGATGTCACGAACACCGACCAGATCGCGGCGGTCACGGCGCGGATCGCCGACGCCACGGCGGGACAGGGTCTCTGGGGACTCGTCAACAACGCGGGCGCGGTGTACCCGGGACCGCTCGAGTATCTGCCGCTCGACGCCTTGCGGGATCAGTTCGAGGTGAATGTCGTCGGCGTCGTGGCGCTCACGCAGGCGTGCCTCCCCACCCTGCGCGCGGCACACGGCCGGATCATCAACATCAGCTCGGTCAACGGACGGATCGTTTCGCCCATCTCGGGGGCCTATGCCGCGTCGAAGTTCGCGCTGGAGGCGGTGTCCGACGCGTTCCGTCGCGAGCTCGCGCGCGTGCGGGCGGGCGTCCGGGTGGTGGTGGTTCAGCCCGGGGCCGTGCAGACTCCAATCTGGGAGACGTCGCGGGATCGGGCCATCGCGCTCGCCGAGGGGTATCCTGCCCAGGCGCGGGTACACTACCCCAGGCTCATCGAGGCGTTGCGCCGGTCGGGGATCCCACGTCAGGCCGTTCCCGCCGAACGCGTGGCGGCCGTGGTGCGACGGGCGCTCACGGCGCGCCGGCCGCGCACCCGCTATCGGGTGGGGTGGGACGCGCGCGTGGGCGTGCTCGTCGCCTGGCTCGCGCCCGACGCGGCCGTGGATCGGCTCATGATCGGCCGTCTCCGGACACGGGAACGACGCGGCCCAGGCTAGGGCTCGCGGGAGCGTGCACGGACGCCTGAATGCGGGCGGCCACCGCGATGGCCGCCCGCTGCACGTCGGGGTGCGCCGGCGCGCCCATGTCGAACCGCGTCCCCTCGATGCCGATGATCGTCAGCTGTCGGGGGAGTCGCCCGAGGGTGCGTCCCAACTCGACGACCGTCGCGAGTCCGAAACCGTGGGTGGACCCGCCGAGGGGTTCCGGCAGCAGACCGGCGTCGTCCGCGGCAAAGGTGTGAATGGTTCCGGGTGTGGCGCCCGAACACACCGCATCCACGACGAAAACGGCTTCGTCGCCCTCCCACGCGTCCAACAGCCGCAGCGGATCGGTCCCGGCCTCGATCACGCGCACGCGCCCGGGCGCCGCACGCAGCGCGTCGGCCACGAGCGGTCCCGCGGCGTCATCGCCGCGCAGCCGGTTTCCCACCACCACGACCACGACGCGACTCACCGCCGCCGGTGTTCCCGGTGCACGTGCACCTTGAGGAAGTGGGTCGAGCAGGAAATGCACGGATCGTAGTTGCGCACCACCTGCTCGCACTTCCACACCAGCTCGGCCTGGGGCCGATCAAGGATGGTCGCGGCGAACCGGCGCAGGTCACGCTCGATCCCCTTCTGATTCTGCGACGTCGGCGGAACGATGCGCGCATCGAGGATCGTGCCGCGCGCGTCCACCCGGTACCGGTGGTGACAGATGCCCCGGGGGGCCTCGGTGCACCCGTATCCCGTGCCCGCCGTCGGCGGCGCCGCGACGGCCGGCGCGGCGGGCGGCTCGTACTCGGCGATCAGTCGCAGGCCGTCGTCGCAGGCCGCGACGATTTCGACCGCACGCACGAGAATGCTCTTGAACGGGTTGCGGCACTCCGGTCCCAGCCCCGCAGCGCGCGCCGCCGTGCGGGCCACCTCGGGCAGCCGCGCGAAGTTGAGGGTGTACCGGGCCAGCGGTCCCACGACGTACGGCTCACGACGCGGCCCCACCGCGTGCAGGGCCGTGGAGTGCTCGACGTGCTCCTCGGTGAAGTGTGTGTCGAACTCCGAGACGGGGATGTCGAGGCCCTGGGTCGATCCGATCCGACCGTCGCTCATCGGATACTCGTCGGGGTGCACGAGCGCGACCAGCGGCAGATCCTGCTCGAAGTCCGGGAACGCGAAGTTGGCGACCCAGCGCACGGTCTCGAGCGCGGCATCCCGCGCCCACGCCAGGGGTTCGACGAGGCGCTGCAGCTCGGCGACCGTCGGTACTCGATAGAAGCCGCCCACGCGCACGTTGATCGGGTGAATCTCCCGCCCACCGACGATGCGGACGACGTCATTCCCGATCTGCTTGAGGCGCAGCCCCCGGCGGACCTCGGCTGGGAAGTCCGCCGCGAGCCGCAAGGCATCTTCGTATCCGAGAAAGTCCGGCGCGTGGAGCATGTAGACGTGCAGCGCGTGGGATTCAATCCACTCGCCGCAGTAGAGGAGGCGTCGCAGTCGCCGGACCTGCGGATCCACCTCGATGCCGCACAGCCGCTCCAGCGCCTGCACCGCGCTCATCTGGTAGGCGACGGGGCAGATGCCGCAGATGCGCGCCGTGATATCGGGGACCTCGATGAAGCTGCGGCCGCGGAGGATCGCCTCGAACAGCCGCGGCGGCTCGACGACCTTGAGCTGCGCGTCGGCGACGTGCCCGCCGCGAATGGTGAGGTGCAACTCGGCCTCCCCCTCGATGCGCGCGAGCGGATTGACCACGATGCGTCGCGTCCGCCCGGCGCCGCCGGCCTTCGCGGTCCTAGCGCTCATGAGCCTCGCTCTCCCGCCGGAATGGTTCGGCGTAGGCATTGAAGCTCCGGAAGACCCGGATCAACTCCGCCGAGTCCGCGCCGAGCGCCTGCCAGGCCGAGGCCATCGCGGGGGTGTTCGGTGCTTCCTTGGGCCCGAAGCAGCCGTAACAACCGCGGTGAAAGGCCGGACAGAGCGCGCCACACCCCGCGTGCGTGACAGGCCCGAGGCACGGCGTTCCGTGGGCGACCATGACGCACACCCGTCCCGCCCGCTTGCACTCCATGCAGACCGATTGGGCGGACACGTTGGGGCGGCGGCCGTGCAGGAAGGCGGTGATGACCTCGACGAGCTGCCGCTTGTCGATCGGGCACCCGCGGAGTTCGTAGTCCACGAAGACGTGATAGGCAACGGGTGTCGACTTGCCGAGGATCTCGATGTAGCCGGGACTCGCGTACACCATCGGGACCAGATCACGGACTTCCTTGAAGTTGCGCAGGGCTTGAATCCCTCCGGCCGTGGCACACGCCCCGATGGTGATGAGCGTCTTCGACGCCTTGCGGATCTCGTGGATCCGGTAGGCGTCGTGCGGCGTGGTCACCGAGCCCTCCACGAGGGACAGATCGTACGGGCCCCGGGTCATCGCCCGCGACGCTTCCGGGAACCAGGCGATCTCGACCGCGCCCGCGACGGCGAGTAGCTCGTCTTCGCAATCGAGCAGCGACAGCTGGCACCCGTCACACGAGGCGAACTTCCATACCGCGAGTCGCGGCTTGGGGCTTCGGGACACGGTCACAGCTCCCAGACCGTCAACAGGTCCTTGATCCGGTCGTACGTGAACACGGGACCGTCGCGGCAGACGAACAGCGGCCCCCACTGGCAATGCCCGCACAGTCCGATCGCGCACTTCATGTTGCGCTCCATCGAGAGCACGATCCGGTCGGCCGTCACGCCCCGCTTCAGCAGCTCGAGCGCGGTAAACCGCATCATCACCTCGGGCCCGCAGACGAACGCCATCGCTCCCGAGGGGTCGAACGGCAGCTTGGGAATCAGGGACGTCACGACGCCGACGTTCCCCCGCCAGTCGCCGCTCGCGCGGTCCACGGTGACGTGCACGTCGAGGTCGAAGCTCGCGCGCCATCGCTCGAGCTCCTTCCGGAAGAGGATGTCGTCCGGGGTGCGAGTGCCGTAGAGCAGCACCACCCGACCGTAGGCCGCCCGGCGCGCCAGGATCGCGTACATCGCCGGCCGCAGCGGCGCGAGCCCGATGCCGCCCGCCACGATGACCACGTCGCGGTCGCGGGCCCGATCGACGGGCCAGGCGGTGCCGAATGGTCCGCGGATGCCGATCCAGGCACCACGCCGGCACTGCCGCATCGCGCGAGTGACCGTGCCCACCACCCGCGTGGTGTGCGTGAACAGCCGTCGCTTGCCGGGGTCACCCGAGATCGAGATCGGGACCTCCCCCACGCCCGCTACGTACAGCATGTTGAACTGGCCGGGCGCGAAGGTGCAGAGATCGTGCGGATCCTCGGGAGCGAGCGCCAGGGTGAACGTGTCGGCCAGCTCCTGGCGCACGATGGTCACACGGAAGGCGCGGGGCCGCATGGGATCGGCGCCCGACACCCGCGGACTCACCACCGGACACTCAGGCGCCGACGCCATAGAGATCCAGGAGCCCGAGTCGGGCCGTGCGGAGGCGCTCTTCCATCACGTGTACGAAGCGCTTCAGCAATTCGTATCCCAACCGCGGATCCTCGTCGCACTTGCTCCGCAGGCAGGTCCCGTCGAGGGAGACCGCGACGACGGGCTCCAGCGCCCGGGCGTCGAAGTGCCACGTATACGGTTCCACCAGCCACGACCAGCCGACGATCTCCCCGGCATCGAGCGTCTGGAGCCGCACCGGTCCCTTGTTGGGCACGAACATCTCCAGGGTCACGCGGCCGTGGCGGATCAGGTAGAAGTAGTCGGCGGGCTCTCCTTCGCGGCAGAGGAATTCGCCGGGCTCGAACCGCACGTTCGCGGCGCACCCGACCAGCACGGCGAAGTGCTCGGCATCGAGGCCGGCGAAGAACGGATGATCAGCGAGCAGCCGTTCGAGTGACTCCATGGACGTCCCCCAGCGACCGGCGACGATAGGTGGTCGAGGCGCGGATCGCCCGCACCTCTTCGGTGAGATCGATGCCCGCGGGGCACCACGTGATGCAGCGCCCACACCCGACGCACCCGGAGGTGCCGAACTGATCCCACCACGTGGACAGTTTGTGCGTGAGCCACTGGCGGTAGCGCGCGCGGGCCGAGGGGCGGATGCTGCCCCCGTGGATGTAGGAGAAGTCGAGCGTGAAGCAGGAGTCCCAGACGCGCCGGCGCTCGAGATGCTCGCCGGTGAGGTCCGTGACGTCCTGAACCGTCGTGCAGAAGCAGGTGGGACACACGAGCGTGCAGTTGCCGCATCCCAGGCATCTGGCCGCGACCTCGTCCCACCGGGGATGATCCGGATTGGCGCGCAGCGCCTCGCGCGCCCCCTCGGGTTCCAGCACGCGGCCCATCTCCCGCTCTGCGCGGCGCACGGCCGCCGCCGCCGCCGCGACGTCGGCCGGCGTGGCCGGCGCGTGCGGCACGGCGTCCAGCACGCCCTGCCCGCGCTCGGTCCCCGGCACACCGACGTACCGCACGCCCTCATCGGTCAGCAGCTCGGTCAGCACGAGGTCGGCGCCGTCGCCGGCGAGTGGTCCCGTGCCCTGCGACGCGCAGAAGCAGGTGGCCCGCGCAGTCGTGCAGTTCACCGCCACGATGAAGGCCTGCGCCCGCCGTTCGACGTAGACCGGATCCGACACCGGCCCCTGCCCGAGCACACGATCCTGCACGCGCATCGCCGCCAGCTCACACGGGCGCGCGCCGAGGAAGGCCACCGGCTGCGGAGGTGTCGCGTCGTTGGCGTCCGGGATCACGCCTTCCGGGGTTCGCCTGGCGCGCCAGAGCGTGAGGCATTCGGGATGCAGAAAGCGCTTCCACCCCTGAACCCCGAGCGCGCACCCGAAGCGGGCATCTCCGCCGTCGCGCGTCAGGCGGTAGCGGGCCGGTGCCGTTTCATCGACGTAGCCGGCAGGCAGATCCTCGGCGCTGCGGATGGGGCCGTACGTCACCGCCCCGTCACGCACGACGGGTCCGAGCACGTGGTAGCCGCGGGTGCGGAGCGCGTGAATGAGCGCGGTCAGACCCTCGACCCCGAAGATGGCCGGAGGGAATGGCGCATCCGGTGAGCCGGTCACCGGGTCGTGCCTGTCGCCGTGCGTTCCCGCGGCGGGTGCCGTCACGACCAGACTCCTTCGCGAGACTGGGGGAACCTGCGTCCGTCCCGCGCGTTGAATGCTCCCTCGGACCGCTGAGGACTCGGTGAACGGCGACCGAAATGAGCTTCACGCCGATCTCAACGATGCTTTATCCCGCTACCAGCGGCGCGGAATCACGACCGCGACACACCGACTTGCCCGTGGAGAGGATCTGGCTCTTGACTTTGCGCTATAAAGTACTTTACACTTGGGCCACCTCGATCCGCAGAGACGCGCATGCCGCTCCGCACGCTCGCCCTTGTCTATCGCCTCGCCGCGCTGGCCGCCGGTGGATACCTCCTGGCCTTGCTCGGCGTGTCGCTGCTGAGCCACGAACGGCTCCTGCCCGCCGCGACTCCCGCACGGTTCTGCGGTCTCTATCTCGACTGCCACCGGATGGTCACCGTCGACACCGTCCGGTACGCCGACACCGTGAACGGTCAGCGGGCCCAGGGGCGGTTCGCGATGGTGACGGTTCGGCTCGCGAGCGACGCGCGCCGCGCGACCCTCCGCACCGGACGTCTCGAGGCCACGCTGCGGGGGACGGGCGGACGGATCTACCCGCGGGCATCGACCGTCGAGCACGCCCTCGCCACCGGAGGGGCGCGCACCGGCCTTCCCGACGTACCCTTGGCCCCCGGCGCATCCGCGACCTCGACACTCGTATTCGACATCCCGCGGACCGAGGGGGTGCTGCGGCTCCGGGTGCGGGATGCCGATCCGCTCGCGGCGCTGAGCGAGCTCTTCCTGATCGGCGACGAGGACAGCTTCCTGCACGCGCGGTCCTGGTTCGTGCTCGATCCGCCGGCGGATCTCGCGGTGGCCGCCCACTCGCGACCCCTCTGCGGTGTGACGAGCGGCTGCGATACCGTCGTTCGCGTCGTGCGGGTCGACCGCGAGGCTCGGGCGGGCGTTTCGCCCAACCGGGTTCTCGCCGACGGCGTCTTCTACGTCGTGACACTCGCGGTCCGCGACGCGGCGACGAAGACCCCACGAACGTTACCGCTC
>Ga0055460_10000101_pt1 | contig 15404 bp, 9 predicted proteins | sample Joice_ThreeSqA_D_4_FD_57686 | JGI IMG/M metagenome (GOLD analysis project Ga0055460, IMG submission 57686) | Wetland microbial communities from San Francisco Bay, California, USA, that impact long-term carbon sequestration - Joice_ThreeSqA_D2 | ecosystem: Environmental > Aquatic > Marine >...
TTCCCGAGCGTCGGAAAGGGCGGCTTCGTCGTCGGGGGCGCGCACGGCACCGGCCTCGTCTACGAACAGGGCACGCTGATCGGGAAAGCCGACCTCAAGCAGATCAACGTGGGCCTGCAGATGGGTGGGCAGTCGTACATCGAGGTGATCTTCTTTCAGGCCAAGGAGGATCTGGACCGGTTCAAGGCCGGGAGCTTCGAATTCAGCGGGCAGGCATCGGCGGTCGCGATCTCGGAAGGCGCATCGGCCGACATCGCTTACTCTAAGGGTGTCGCCGTGCTGACCAAGGCCAAGGGAGGCCTCATGTACGAGGCTTCGCTCGGCGGGCAGAAGTTCGGCTACAAGCCTGTAGGCGGCTGATCTCCGGCTCGACGGCTCAGATGTCGTCCGAGGTCGGTTGAGAGGCCGAGGGGAAGGCCCGGCCGATCTCCTCCAGGAGCTGTCGAACGACGGCGCCGGGCCGCTCGGCGTCCATCACGGCGCTCATCACCGCCACCCCGGAGCCATCGGCGGCCACGGCTCCGGCGTTCGATGGGGTAATTCCTCCGATTCCGACGCACGGGATTCCAGCCGCGCGTCGCACCTTAGCCACGCGCTCCGCTCCCACGGCCTCACCCTGGAGACCCGGCTTGGATCGAGTTCCGTACACGGCCCCGACACCCAGGTAGTCGGCTCCGTCCCTCGCGGCTCTCGCTCCCGCCGCCGGGTCATCGGTCGAGTATCCGACGAGGAACGGGCGTGGCGCAGCCTTCCTCACGCCCTTCACGGGGAGGTCCTCGGGTCCCAGGTGAACGCCGTCGGCACCCGCCGCGAGCGCCACGTCGAACCGGTCGTCCACGAACAGGAGGGCCTCGAAGGAACTCGTCAACTTGCGAAGTGCGACGGCCTGCCGGAACAGTTCGCTCGCCGGGCTCTCCTTGTCCCGGAGCTGGATGGCCGGGCAGCCGGCTTCGAGGATCTCGTACACGACCCGTTCGAGCCGACCGGCAGCGGGTCTGGGGCGCGTGAGTACGATCAGCCGCAGACGCTGCCGGAGATCACTCTCCACGTTCACGACGGATCCGGTTGGTGGCGTTGATGTGCTCGCGGTTGGTGCGGGTGAACTCGTGCGTTCCGTCCGGACGCGCCACGAAGAACAGGAAAGGCACCTCCGCGGGGTGAAGCGCCGCGTCCATGGCCGCGGCCCCCGGCGAAGAGATGGGGCCCGGTGGCAGACCGGGGTGTGTGTACGTGTTGTAGGGATCGTCGGCCACCCGGTCGATGTCGGCGAACAGCAGTCTCTCCTTCGGCTCGCCGAGGGCGTATTGCACTGTGGGGTCGGCCTGAAGCAGCATCCCTATCTCGAGGCGATTCATGTAGACGCCGGCAATCACAGGCCTTTCCTCGCCCACCCGGGCTTCCTCTTCCACGATGCTGGCCAGCGTGACCAGGCCCCGCTCGTCGAGCGCCAGGCTGTCCAGGCGCGCCCTCCTGCCGGGAGTCCAGAATTCACGATATCGATCGGTCATCTCGAGCAGCACGTCGGCCGGATCCACACCCTCCGCGAAGCGGTATGTCTCCGGGAAAAGGTAGCCCTCCAGCGTGGGGCCCGGCACGCCCGCCCTGGCCACGAAGGCCGAGTCGCGGGCGAGGGCCAGGACCGAATCCGCACTGACGCCTGTCGCTTCGGCCACACGCGGCGCCAGCTCGCGCAACGTGAAACCCTCCGGCACGGTGAGCGGGAACGTCATCACCTCCCCCCTCGCCATCGCGTCGAGGATCTCTCCCCATTTCATGCCTCCGGCGAGCTCGTACCTGCCCGCCTTGAGAGAGCCCTCGACACCTCGAGTTCGGGCCACGAGCGCGAACAGACGGGGGGAGCGGATGAGCCGCGCTTCCTCGAGCTGTCGTCCGATCGCCAGAGCGCCCGATCCCGGCGGTACTACGATCTCGACCGGTTCGCCGTGCGGCGGACCGTTCCAGGGTGCCGTCGTGGCGAACCAGCCACCCGCGAGGGCGAGCAGGAGCACGAGCGTCAGTGACAGCCCCAGTCTTCTCAACCGTCCTCGCTCTCTCCCAGGTATTCTCTGAGAAGCACGGTAGCCGCGAGCATGTCCTTGAGACCCTTCTCTCGTCGCCTGCGTCGCGAGATCTGCATCTCACGCAGCAGCTCTTCCGCTTCGTAGCTGCTCAGACGCTCGTCCCTATGGACCACTTCGAGGCCGGAGAGGAGGGCGATGCGCTCCGCGAAGCGCCGCGCCTCGACAGCCATCTCTCCTGCGGTGCCATCCATGTGGACGGGAATACCCACGATGACCACGACGGGTTCGAGGTCGGCGAGCAGACGCAGAAGACCGGCAGGTGGTTCCTCCGGAGGGTCCGCGTTGGCCAGCGTGGAATGGGGCGAGGCGATGGTGCGCGACGGATCGGTCGCGGCGACGCCGATGCGGCGTCGACCGTAATCCAGGGCCACGACGCGCCCGGGATCGGGCCTCAGATTCCCTCCAGGGCCTGGTCGAGCGTGGCACCTGACTGCAGCCGCAGTCGGATGTGGCGAAGCAGGACCGGGGATCCGATCACGAATCTGATTCCCGTGCCGCCGTCGAACGGGGCCCGCACCGCGGCCACCGTCTCCTCGGCCGTGGCCCCGAGCAACCCCTCGATCAGGCCCTCGGTGAAGGGCGCCTCGAAGTCGATCGTCAGCGGTCGGTCGGGATCGGGTCCATCGGGGGATCCGTGCACGAGGATCTCCGCGTGGCCACCGATTCCCCGTTCCCACTCGAACGTTCCGAGGCCGCGGGCGCCGGTTTCCGCGTTCACGGCCGACCAGAAATCGACCGCATCGAGCTCCGGGAGCGCGACGGCCCGGGCGATTCGCCGCGCGATGTCGTCGCCGGCAGCCCGCCCGGCGTCCCTCACTGCAGCGGCAACGGCTTCTCCGTCACGGTCCGCAGCCTCCGAGAGGGCGTGCAGGACCGCGACCGGGATACGAATCTCGTCATCGGGCCGATATTCAACCATGGACCGTCCGATCGGTAAGAGTCCGCAGGAGACTGAAACTAGATCCTGCGCGCCGGCCGGCAAGCGAAGGCACTTTCCCAACCCTCGAGGTTATTGAGTCAGGGGAATGATCCTGTCAGTTTGGTAACCGAATCACGGCCGCACCCTGGAGGATGCAATGGACGATTACGAATACAGGGAAGCTCTCGGCTTCCTGGCGGGCCTGACCATCGGAGCCGTCATCGGAACCGCGGCCGCCCTTCTCCTCGCTCCGCAGAGCGGAGCTCGCACGCGTCGTCAGATCGCGCGCAGGGCGGAGGCGTGGACCGACTCGGCGGGCGAGACGCTCGAGGACGCCAGGGACGAAGCTCGCGAGCTGGCCGACAAGGCTGCCCGCGAGACCAGGCGCCTGGCCCGCCGCGCGCGCCGGACCGCGGACCGGACGGGAGATCGCCTCTCCGATGCGGTCGAGAAGGGACGCGAGCGGCTTCGCACCTGATCGACTCCCCGTCGATTCCCCCCGACCAGGAGGCTCATGCTCGCCCAGGAGCTGATCGCGCGGAAGCGTGACGGCGCCGAGCTCACTCCCGACGAGTTGGTGGAGTTTCTCGGCGCCTACGGCGCGGGTCACGTGCCGGACTACCAGATGTCGGCCTTCCTCATGGCCGTGCTTCTCAACGGGCTGAGCGCCACGGAGCTCGGCACGTTCACGCGAGCGATCATCGATTCGGGCCGTCGGCTGAGTTTTGCGCGTGACGGGGGACCGCCGGCCGTCGACAAGCACTCCACCGGTGGCGTGGGCGACAAGGTGAGCCTGGTGCTGGCGCCGCTTCTGGCGGAGTATGGTCTCCGCGTGCCCATGATGTCGGGCCGGGGCCTCGGCCACACGGGCGGCACCGTGGACAAGCTTGAGTCCATTCCCGGGTTCCGGACCGATCTCGACCTCGCTGAATTCCAGTCCGTGCTGGCGGATGTCGGATGCGCGATGATCCGCCAGACTCCCGCGATCGCACCGCTCGACGGCCGGTTGTACGCGCTGCGTGACGTGACGGCCACGGTGCCCTCCATCCCCCTGATCTCAGCCAGCATCGTGTCGAAGAAGGTGGCCGAGGGCATCGAGGCGCTCGTGCTGGACGTGAAGTACGGCTCCGGCGCCTTCATGAGGGACCCTGAGCAGGCCGTCCTCCTGGCCGAGACGCTGGTGGACCTGGCGGAATCGGAGGGCGTGCGAGCCACGGCTCTTCTGACCGCGATGGAACAACCTCTCGGCCAGGCCGTCGGCAACGCGCTGGAAGTCCGCGAGGCACTGCAGTGCCTGAGTGGCGAGGGTCCGGCGGACCTGCGGGAGGTCACGATCGCCCTGGCGGTCGAGACCGTGCTTCTGGCCGTCCCCGGGGCGGCCCGCCCGGCGGTCCAGTCCGAGCTCGAGGAGATGCTGGACGATGGAAGCGCCCTGGCCCGATTCGGCCGCCTCGTCGAGCGCCAGGGGGGGGACCCGGCCGTGGTCGGCCAATCGGATGTCCTGCCGACAGCGCCGCTCGCGGCGACCTGGGAGTCGCCGGCCGAAGGCTTCGTGACGGGAGCCGATGCCTACCAGATCGGAATGGCCGCGGTGGAGCTGGGGGCCGGCCGTCGAAGGCTGGAGGATGACGTGGACCCGGCGGTGGGGATCGAGCTGCTCCTGCGGTGCGGCGACCCGGTCCGGCGCGGCCAGGCGGTGGCCCGGATCCACGCCCGGTCACGCGAAGCGGCCGACCGGGCGATCGAGCGACTGCGAAAGGCCTACCGGTTCGGGGATGAGCCACACGAGGCGATTCCGCTCGTCTGGCGTCGTGTGCCGGAGCGCGAGCCGGGCGTGGCGCTCTAGAACTCGAAGTCGTCCGAGACGGGCGGCGCGAGCGAGTCCGGTACGATGCCCAGGCTGTCGGCCCATTCGCGGGTCCCGAACGGTCCGTGGACGTCGCAGGGCTCCCTCGGTTCGGTCTCCGGAATGTACACTTCGGTGTAGACCGCCTCCGGAGGACACCAGGCCGTCGCCAGCATCCCCGTCGTACGGTCCACCTTGCGCTCGATCAGTCCCGTGGGCCTGGGCCACGGGGGCGGGGCGGGCCGGTTCGAGTAGAAGTACTTGAGGACTTCTGCATTGACGGGGGCCGCGTCCCGTCCACCCTGGGCGTCGTCCCGAATCCTGGTCGGAAGGTCGAATCCGACCCACGTCGCCGTGACGATCTCCGGCGTGAATCCGATGAACCAGGCGTTCGTGTAATCGTTGGTCGTGCCGGTCTTGCCGCCCACCGGTACTTCCCACGGGACGCCGAGCGAACGAATCCGGATTCCCGAGCCACGGTCCACCACGTCGCGGAGCATGGAGACCATGATCCACGAAGTCCGCTCGTCGAGGACTTCCTCCCGCTCGACGGGAGCCTCCCACAGGACCTCGCCGTCGGCGTTCTCGATCCGCACTATGGCCCGCGGAGTGACTCGGATTCCGAGATTGGCGAACGTCGTGTACGCTTCCACCATCTCGAGGGGGATGACGGACGGGGAGCCGATCGCGGTGGAGGGCACGCGGTCCACCCTCGTCGTGATGCCCATCCGGTGCGCGTACTGGGCCACCGTCTCGAGGCCGACCCGCAGGCCGACCTTCACCGCGACAACGTTGATGGACGCCGCCAGCGCGTCCCGGATCGTCACCGGTCCCCGGAAGTCGTTGGTGAAATTACTGGGCGACCAGATCGAGCTGTCGGGCTGCGGGAACTCGATCGGGGTGTCGAAGATCACCTCCGAGGCGGGCATCCCGCTCTCGATCGCCGCCGTGTAGACGAAAGGCTTGAACAGGGATCCCGGCTGGCGCTCCGCCTGCGTGGCCCGGTTGAACTCGGAGTCCTGGTAGTCGCGTCCCCCCACCAGGGCGAGCACGTCTCCGTCGGTGGGGTCGACCGCCAGGAACATCCCTTCGATGTAGGGCATGTTCGGCCCGCCCAGACTGTCCGGCGGCCAGGCGCGAGTCTCACGGTAAGTGGGCGCGTCGAAGCCGGGCTGCCTTTCGATCCACTCCAGCTGCGCCAGGACGGCGGAATCGGCGACTGCCTGGAGCTGCGGATCGAGCGTGGTGTAGATGCGAAGTCCGGCTTCGTAGATCTGGGTTCCGTAGCGCTCGATCAGCATGCGGCGGACCCACTCCACGAAGTACGCGGCCGGGATGTCCTCGCGCGCGTTCGGCCGGACGATGAGCGGGTAGGCGCGTGCCGCAGCTTCTTCCTCCGGACCGATCATCCCCTGGTCCGCCATCAGGCCAAGGACCAGGTTGCGCCTCGCGACCGCCCGGTCGGGGTTCCGGATCGGCGAATAGCGGGCCGGCGCCACCGGCATGGCCGCCAGGGTGGCCGCCTCCGGCAGGTTGAGCTCCTGGACGTCCTTGCCGAAGTAGCGCTGCGCTGCGTTCTGCACCCCGTAGATGCCGTCGAAGTTGATCTGGTTGAGATACGCCTCCATGATCTCGGTCTTCGTATAGGCCTGCTCCAGGGAGCGGGCCACCCGCATCTCACGGAACTTCCGCCGCACCGAGATGTCCTGCCGGTTCACGATCGACGCGAACATGTTACCGGCGAGCTGCTGGGTGATCGTGCTCCCGCCGGCGGCATCGTATCCGGCGAACGCGAATTCGATGGCGGCGCGCGTGAACCTCAGATAGTCGATGCCGTGGTGCGACCAGAAACGCTTGTCCTCCACCGCCACGAACGCATCGACCACGTGCTGCGGGATCTGCTGGTACTCGACCGCCGTGCGCCGTTCCACCGCGAACTCGTGCAGGAGCGAGCCATCGGAGGCGTAGACTCGCGTCGCCTCCTTCGGCTCGAACGCGTAGATCTGCGCGATCGACGGGCACTGGTCGCAGATGTGCTCCCACGCGCCCAGGGCGAGCCCTCCGGCCAGCGAAACGCCGGCGAGCACCACCGTGAGCGCGATCCAACGGGCCCTCGGGGCCGGCCACGACAGCCGAAATCGCTTGTTGCCTGTCCTCTCCGCCATATCTATGCTGTGCGCTTCCTGGTGACCTGACGCATCATGGTGCCACTTCTACGAACGTGGACGACGAATGTTTCTCCCCGTGGACGAGCAGATGGTTCGGATCCGCGACGGCGTCGCGGAGATCCTGCCCGAATCCGAGCTCATCGCCAAGCTCGAGCGGTCGCGTACGGAGCGGGAGCCCCTGATCGTGAAGCAGGGCTTCGACCCCACGCGCCCCGATCTCCACATCGGCCACGCCGTATCGATTCACAAACTGCGGACTTTCCAGGAGCTGGGCCACCGTGTGGTGTTCGTGATCGGCGACTTCACCGCGCTAGTGGGAGACCCGTCGGGGCAGAGCGATGCGCGGCCCATGCTCACCCGGGAGGAGATCGAGGCCAACCTGCGGACCTACCGCGAGCAGGTGTTCCAGATTCTGGACCCCTCGAAGACCGAGATCCGGCAGAACAGCGAGTGGCTCTCTCCCCTGCGGCTCCAGGACGTGCTTCGGCTCACTTCTCAGTACACCGTCGCACGCATGCTCGAGCGCGATGATTTCGCGGTCCGGTATGCGCAAGAGAAACCGATCTCCATCGTCGAGTTCCTGTATCCGATGATGCAGGCCTACGACTCCGTGGCCCTGGGAGCGGACGTGGAGCTCGGCGGCACGGATCAGAAGTTCAACCTCCTGCTCGGCCGCACGCTCCAGGAGAAGGCCGGCCAGGAGCCCCAGGTGTGCGTGACCCTGCCGCTTCTTCGGGGCACGGACGGAGAACGGAAGATGTCGAAGTCCTATGACAACTACGTCGGCCTGACGATGGACCCCGCCGACATGTTCGGTCGCACGATGTCGATACCGGACTCGTTGCTCGAGGAGTGGATCGCTCTCGCATCGGGGGCCTCGGGCGAGGAACGGTCGCGGTGGTTGACGACGGCGCCGGGCGATCCGCTGGCCGCCAAGCGGTGGCTGGCGGAGGCCATCACCGCGAGGTACCACGACGCCGAGGCGGCGACCGGGGCTCGCGATGCCTTCGATCGGGTCCACCGCGAGCGCGATGTTCCGGAGGATCTGGAGACCTGCGTGCTCGAAGCGCGCGAAGAGGGCGGTCTGTGGATCGGCCACGCGCTGGCCCGTTCGGGCCTCGCCCGGTCGACCTCCGAAGCGCGCCGGCTCGTCGAGCAGGGAGGCGTGCGAATGGACGGTGAGGTGGTGGAGGACCCCGAGTGTCACGTTTCCCCGGGGTCGTACGTTATGCAAAGAGGAAAGCGGAGGTTCCTGCGACTGGTCGTGAAGGCTGCCGGGGAACCCGACAATTGCCCCTCGACAACCGACGGGGATACCGGCTCAGGTTGACATGGACGGCGCAGGGCCTCAGCTTTCCCAACCAAGTTAATGCAACGTTACTTACGCCGGTTCGCGATACCGTCGGACGGGACGTTGCAGGGAGGCCGGCGGCTATTGACACCCGTGCGGTGCATCCGTAAGCTTTCCACCGGGTCAGGAACAGGACTGCGGTTCCCGGCTCAAAAAACGAGAGTCCTCCTGCCAAACCTCTCGGACTCTCCTGAAGTGCTGGCCCCGCAGGGGTCGTGTAGCTGAGGCAAAGGCGCACGGGCGGTGCGCTGCACATAGAACGAGGTTCGAAGGAACCAGAGGCTGTCCCTCGGAGTGTTCGGCGTCCTGAATGGGACGAACCATGTCGGTAGAACATCACGAGGCTCGACAGGAGGCCGGTAGGCACGAGGCCCTCCGGCGATCCGATTCCTCCAGCAAGGGGAGGGGATTATCGGCTCCACCTTCGTTCGTACCCAGGAGGCCTCAGCGGTCCTCCAAATCAGTCGTCTCTCACTCACTGGTCGACCCGTACGCCACTACGACGCGAAGGGCCGCGAGGGGGTTCTCGTCTCGTGGTCGCGTTGCGGTCGACTCATCTCCTTAATGCCCTGAGGAGGGTGATCCATGCTGCGTTATTGGTTGAGAGGGGCTTTTCGGGCAGGTCTGGCGACGGCCGGACTGGCGCTGTTCGCTGCTAGTCCGCTGTTCGGTCAGGCAAGCACTGGAAAGATCCAGGGTCGTGTGACGGACGCGGGGACCGGAGCTCCGATCGCGGGAGCACAGATCCTCGTCGACGGAACGACGCTGGGTAATCTGACCAACGACCAGGGATTCTACTTCATCAACGAGGTGCCGGCGGGTCTGCAGAACGTGCGGGCTCAGTTCATCGGATACCGGCCGTTCGTGATCGAAAACCAGAGAATCCTCGCAGGTCAGACAACGACAATGAACTTCGAGCTGGAGCAGACGGCGGTCGAGCTCGAGGCGATCACGGTCGAGGGTGACAGGAACCCGCTGGTGCCGCGTGACCAGACTTCGACCAAGTCGATCATCCAGGGTGAGGCGATCTCCGAGCTTCCGCTGGACAATGCCTCGAGCATCGTGGTTCTGCAGCCCGGCGTGGTTCAGACGAATTCGGGTGTCACGATCCGTGGCGGCCGGGCGAACGAGGAGGCCGTGTTCATCGACGGCGTGCTCATTCGCTCCTTCGGGCAGGCGGACGCGAACAACGTCTCGATCCCGACCAACGCGCTCGAGCAGGTGGACGTGAACGTGGGCGCCTTCGCGGCAGAGTACGGCGAGGCCCAGTCGGGCGTCGTGAGCTACGTGACGCGATCGGGCGGCGCGCAGTTCACGGGCTCGCTCGAGTTCTTCTCGGATCAGCTGGGGCCCAATTCCTGGCGCACGAACTTCAACCGCGCGGAGCTGACGCTCGGCGGCCCGGTCGCGGGCCCGCTGACGTTCTTCTTCGCCGGGACGGCGCAGGGACAGCAGTCCAACCGGACGGAGTTCGCTCCGGAACGGTGGGTGATCAGCGGAATCGACACGTGCCCGAGCGCCTCGCAGTACGCGAGCCTGTGCACGGCCGGTGAGCCGGCGGTCTTCTCGAACGAGCGTTCGTCGAGCACCGCGGGCGCCACGGACTACGTGGACATCGCGGCGCTGAACTACGTGCCGTGGGACAACGGGCGGACGAACCCGGACAACTGGAGCCAGAGCGACCTGTTCACGTTCAACCTGAACTGGCAGCTGCCGCGCGGCTCGCGGGTCAACTTCGCGTTCACCCGGAACCGCGATCAGGCCTACGGCCGGGGCGGGTTCACGGGGCTCTACAATCCGGACAACTACGACGGAAACCTGAACACGCGTAACGTGTTCACGCTGGGGTGGTTCCAGACGATCACCCAGACGGCCGACCAGCAGATCGCGCTGGACCTCCGGGCCAGCTACCAGACGGACCGGTTCAGCAACGGGACGCTGACGAACAGCTGGTGGCAGGACAACCGTGACCCGTTCCTCGGGTTCACGTTCGGAAACGTGGAGTTCCTGCTCCCGGAGGACTTCCAGGTGACGGGCTTCAACGTATTCGACTTCGACGACGAGTTCCTGAACGCGTACCGGTCGAACGCCGTGCCGTACGACAGCATGCGTTATTACCCGCAGCGGAACGAGCTCGCCGCGTCGCAGTCGCTGACCGGTCTGTCCCAGAACCTGCGCGCCAATCCGTACGGTGAGCGCACGGGCTACGCGATCAACGGCTACGGCAACACCGGGCTGTCCAAGGTCAACGAGGACCGGTTCCAGCTGCGCGGGACGCTGGACTGGCAGCTCGGCCGGTTCAACCGGGTGAAGCTCGGCGGCGAGTGGCTCGATATCGACATGCTCGCCAACAACATTCCGCTGTACACCGGCGTGCCGCTTCCCGAGCACTCGACGCCGACGCGGATCGGAGCCTTCCTGCAGGATCGCCTCGACATCGGCGACCTGGTGCTGGAAGGTGGCGTGCGGTGGGACTACCTGGACCCGGGTGTCGAGTACTCGCGCGTGCCTGGCTACATATTCAACGTGCCCGACAGCCTGAAGCAGGGCTTCGTGCGCTTGAACTCTTCGACGGGCGAATACGAGCCCCTGAACGCGTGCGGGCCGGAGTCGTTCGATCCGTCCGCTCCGTGCAAGTCGAACTTCATCGAAGGAACGACGAAGTCCGAGTTCAGCCCGCGGATCGGGGCCAGCTTCCCGGTCACGCCGACCTCGACGTTCCGGCTGAGCTACGGCCGCTTCGTGCAGACGCCGGCGTTCTTCACCAACTCCGGGTTCTCGTCAGGGATCGCCGGAACCGCCTCGCAGACGGTCGGGTTCCTGCAGAACACGAACTCCGACCTGGTCAACCAGAACACGAACGCGACCTGGGGTCGTGACATCGACATGCCGAGCACCCGCACCTTCGAGTTCGGGTACCGGCAGCTGATCGGTCAGGACCTGGTGCTGGACGTCTCGGCGTTCAACAAGAAGCAGCGTTCGGCCCTCGCGGTCCGCAAGCTCCAGTTCAGCGATCCGAACCGCGAAGGGGCGTTCACGTTCCTGAACGTCGTGACGAACAGGGACTGGACGGAGGCGAACGGGTTTGAGGCCAAGGTGGACAAGGCCTTCGGCAACCTGTCGGTGAACAGCCTCACGTACAGCTTCGTCGATGCGCGTGGCACGGGATCCGACCCGTACACCTACACGCAGCTCATCCTGCGGGCCGTGTCGAACCTGTCGCTCCTGACGGGTGCGCCGGAGAATCCGCCCGAGGTGCTGCTGCCGCTCGAGGAGAGCCGGAAGCACAACATCTCGCTGACGAGCAGCCTGGCGTTCCCGGTGGACTACATGCAGGGGTCCACGCTGGGCGCCATCCTGTCCGACTTCGGCGTGTACGCGGTGCTCAGGCTGCGCAGCGGATTGCCGTACACCAAGCTGATCAACACCGGCAACGGACAGATCGGTCCGCCCAGTGTCGCTGGCCTGGAAGGACGTCCACAGAGCTCGATCAGCAACACCGAGACGCCGTGGACGACGGCGATCGACATGCGGTTCACGAAGGGCTTCCAGATCGGCCAGAACTGGAACCTGCAGGCGTTCATCGACTGGCGTAATCCGTTCAACATCTCGAGCTACACGACGGTGTTCCTCGAGACGGCGGGAACGGTCAACCAGCAGTTCCGCGATGCGCAGCTTCTGTCGGCGCTCACGGACACACGCCTCGACGGCGACAACCTGATCGACGATTTCGATATCGCGACGGAATCGCCGGAGACCGATTACAACAAGTTCTCGCTCATGCGGGCCGAGGAGCGGTGGGGCAACGGAGACGGGGTCTTCACCGTGGAGGAGCAGAACATCGCTTTCGGGCAGGGATACGAGAGCACTTATGGTCAGAACGTCAGGTTCGACACCTCTGACCAGCTCTTCCGTATCGGCCTGAGGATCGCCTTCTAGAGGCGTGGAGGTATAACGGATTGGGGGGGCGATCGTGGCCCGATCGCTCCCCTCTACCCGAAAGACCAGGAGTGGCCATGAGACTCAGCATGTTTGCACGGCTCGGCCGAAGCGGCCGGAGGCTGGTCTGGGGCGGGGCGCTGGGAGTGCTCCTGCTCGCGGCCGGTACGACGGCTATCGGCGACGTCTCTCCGGAGGCAAAGCGTGCCAGGAGCCAGGACGATTCGTTCTCGCTCTTCGCCGGACCGACGGCGGTGCTAACGGGCAACCAGCTGCAGTGTGGACTGAACAACCAGGGATACATCTGCACGGATGTGTTCGACAGTCCGACCGGCGGCGGCGGATTCTGGCCCGTTGGCTCGCCCAACGCGTACATCTTCAACACCGGCCTGCAGATTGCCGGTATCATTCAGGAGGACGGCGGGCCGTGGGCGAACGACACTACGGCGGCCTTCTTCTTCGATCCGAAGGGCACGACACAGCACGGCTCGGCCCTCACCAACATCTACGACTCGCTCAATCCGGACGACCTGGCGAACTGGCCCGACGAGGCCAAGATCGCCGACGGCGATCCGCTGTTCCAGCCGGTCCTGTGGGGACGCAACACCGCGTCGCAGCAGGACTCGTGGGTGCAGTACTGGGACGGCGATCCGGCGAGGATCAACGGGCGGATTCACCCGCTCGGAATCCAGGTGACGCAGCGCAGCCTGGCCTGGAACTACCCGGCCGGCAACGAGTCGCTGATCTACTTCATCTACAAGTTCGCGAACGTCACGGACTCCGAAGAATTCCTGCGTCTGAACAACACGCAGTTCTTCGGCGGTGACGCCGCGCTGCCGACGAGCGGCTACACGATCGGCGAGCTGTACGGCGCCTTCGGTACCGACATGGACGTGTCGGACGCGACGGAGAACTTCTCCACGGCGGTCCTTCCGTTCGACGTCGGCATCTCGTACACGGGCGGGTTCAACGCGCCCGAGTTCGCCTACACGCCGGACATCTTCTTCCCGCCCTTCTTCACGGACGCCCCCGGGCTGATCGGGATCAAGTACCTGAGGAGCCCGATCCGTCCCGGAAGCGATCCGCCCGAAGAGGTGGGCCTGACTCTGTTCTCCGCCAACCTCAACGCGAGCTTCGGGTTCCCGGATCCGCAGAACGACAAGCAGCTCTGGCGGTATCTGTCGGGCAAGATCAGCCCGTCGCAGGGCGACAATCCCTGCAACGTGGAGCCGGAGGTGCTTACGGCGGATCCGAACGATACCCAGCGCTCAGTCTGCTTCATCTACCAGGAATCCGCGGACACGCGGTTCTTCCAGTCGTCGGGGCCGTTCGAGCTCGGTCCAGAAGACGAGCCGGCGACGATCGTGGTGGCCTACATCGCCGCCGCGACGGTGGAGAGGATGCCGGACGGCTCGCCGAGCGGGATTCTGGCGAACCAGGCCGATGCGAATTCGAATGCGCCGGGCGACCCGTCGTTCCACCCGGGGTACACGAGCGCTCGCGCCTGCTCGCCGACGGCGGTGGCCAACAGCGATCTCAGCCTCTGCGACGACGTGCGGTCGCCGAATCCGGTCAAGCCGATCGAGCGCGGGGCGGGTTGGTACCAGTACACCGGTGCGGCTCCGAGTGGCCGCGTCAACGGCTTCCTCGAAGGTCCGGACAACAAGCTGGACCAGTTCAGCGTCGAGGTGGTTCCGAACAGCCTGCTCGGCCGGGCGCTGGTGGCGCAGACGATCTTCGACAGCAGCTTCCTGCTGGGATTCGCCCCCGAAGCACCGGTGTTCTATTTGGTGCCGGGCGACAATTCCGTCACGGTGATCTGGGAAGAGAGCGCCACCGAGACGCTCGGTGACCCGTTCTACCAGGTCGCCGGTGATCCGGGGAGCGCGCTGTACAATCCGAACTACCGCGAGTTCGACGTCGAAGGCTACCGGGTGTGGCGCGGGACGAACCCGGGCGCGCTGGGCCTGATCGCCCAGTTCGACAAGTCGGACAGTCAGTTCTTCGATTACACGTGCGAGACCGTAAGGCCCGACGAGGACGTCGGAGCGGAGAGGGAAGGGACGCCGGTGGTCGGGTTCGTGGCAGGTGAAACGTGCCCGCTCGTGCCTGGCAGCACCTTCATCGCGCGGAACATCGACAGCAACATGATCTTCAACAACGGCTCGGACGGCGGTCTGCCGGGAGCCGGCGTGGCGCGCCTCGCGGACCTGTCCGCGATCAGCACGTCGACCACCCGTGTGATCCTCGACGATCTCGCGGGACCGGCGGAGCCCCTGACGGACTCCGGGATTCCGTACTTCTACAACGACGTCAGCGTCACGAACAACTTCACGTACTACTATTCCGTGACGGCGTTCGACGTGAACTCGCAGGCCTCCGGACCGCATTCGCTGCGGTCGGCCCGCATCAACCAGTCGACCGCACCGCGGGCAGACTCCCCGAACCTGGAGTTCGCGTCGCTCACGGCGGCCATCACGGGCGACGACGGCGTGGCGCTGGTGACGAACCAGCCGGTGCCGTCGGTCGATCCGGATGACGGGACGTTCTCCGGGCCGTTCCCGCCGACGAACGGGATTTCACAGACGTTCGCGCCGCTGGTTCCGCGCCTGCTGCCGCAGTTCGAGCTGACGGCTCGGATCGACAGCGTGAAGCCGGACTGGGTGCAGCAGACCGGGTGCGGCAGCTACGGCTGGGCGTTCCAGAGCGTGTGCTGGCGGGCGTGGATCACGCTGAACGGTCAGACGGTGGAGGCGACGGGACTGGCCTCGAACTGGAACTCGTTCGGCCGGCCGCCCTACAGTGAGACGCTGGTGGTGAACCAGGAGATTCCGTTCGATCCCGCGGCGCTGAAGGCGTTCGGGATTCCGGCGGCCTCGGGTGCGGCGCAGGCGTACTTCACTGTGGACGAGTCGATCCAGCGGATCAACTGGGAAGGCCAGCAGAACCGCCGGGGCGCGACGTCCAACACGCTGCACGGCGGACCACGCTGGTTCAACGGAACCGAAGAGACGCTGGCGGACCCGACCGCGTTCATTCGCGTCGGCCGACTGGCGGAGGTGGACTCGGTGTTCATTCCGATCCACCACACGGACATCGG
>Ga0055460_10000102_pt1 | contig 15387 bp, 9 predicted proteins | sample Joice_ThreeSqA_D_4_FD_57686 | JGI IMG/M metagenome (GOLD analysis project Ga0055460, IMG submission 57686) | Wetland microbial communities from San Francisco Bay, California, USA, that impact long-term carbon sequestration - Joice_ThreeSqA_D2 | ecosystem: Environmental > Aquatic > Marine >...
CGCGCATTATCATGATTGCCGACACGGCAGACGCGATGACGACAAACCGCCCGTACCGATCAGCTTTGATGTTTGACGAAGTGGTCGCCGAGATGAACAAGTACTCCGGGACACAGTTCGATCCGGAGTTGGTGGGGCTGTTCTCTAGGAGTGAGGCGATCAGAAAGCTGGTAGAGGCAACTCGAGGTCCTCAGGTACCCCCTCAGGAAAGGCCAGCGGGAACCGCTCGGCTAGTTGCTGTGCAGTGACGGCGGTATGAGGTTCACCGGGTGCTGTTCTGGGCAAGCAGCCGATTGCGGCCAGATGAAGGATCACTCCGGCAAAGCCGCCCTGGATCGCTCGATTGAGGGCTTGGCCATCACTTGAAGCCTCGTTGGGACCCTCCGAAGCCCATTCATCGAAGCACTCGACTTCAATACGGCCGTGCAGCGGCAAACGTGCCACGACGTCTTCGCGGGCACCACAAAGCCGGTGGTACTCTCGTGGCCCGTTCACCTCGAGAATGAGATTCCTCATTAAGCGTTCGTGTCTTGCGGACTCTCCCATAGCGTAGATGCGATCCCCAAACGGGAGAACCGATTCCCGCATTACTCTCCAGGCAAGTTCGCGCTCCCGCCTTGCAAGATGAAGGTCCGCCCGGACGAGTAGGCTGTCCAATCTGTCCCTCGCTACCAGCGATGCTGAGATTGCCGCTTCTGCCCGCTGGAGGCACTCATCAGCTAGATCTCCATGCCCGAGGTCTAGCGCGAGTGAAGCTGCTGAGGAATAGACAATGCTGTGCTCCCTCGGGCCTGGGAAGCTGGGGAGGGCCGCGACAGCCCTGCCGAAATATTCTATTGCCTTGTTGAAGTAGCCCCTCTCCTGAAAAAAGACCGCGATGTTGCTCCAGAGAATGGGGTTGCGTTCGCCCGGGATCGAAAGAGCTGAATCCTCAAGGCGCCTGATGGTTTCTTCGGCTGCCTCGTAGTCCCCTTGCCCAGTCTGCGCCAAGCTAAGGCCGCTGAGGAGCCTCCAGAGGATCAATGGAAAATGACGGCCAACGCCCTCCAGCGAAGCCCCTGATCGGAAGGCCTTTTCAGCCTGGAGGAAGGCTCCTTGGGCGAGTGCGATGAATCCGAGTGAGAGGGCGGCACGGGCGGCGTGTTGAGTCTTGTCCGAGTGCAAGAGATCCTGGCATGTCAGAATGAGTGACTCCAGTCGGTCTGTAGCCCCAGCCTCGGCGGAGTATTCTGCGAGTAGCTGGAGCGCTGATAGTGCCACTTCGACGTGTCGGACCGCGAGGGACGACTCAAGGAGCTTGGCCACTCCCTCTATCATGTCGTTGGCGGGAATGTTCCTGAGGAGCCCTACCGCCTTGAACATAAGGAGTTCCAACTCGAGTACCTGCCCATCATTCAAGTCTGGGCGGTGGATGGCGTTGAGAGTTCCGATGCACTCTAGGGGCCTTCCCCCAGCCAACTGAGACTCTCCAAGAATCAACAGACTCGTTGCATGAGCAGCCCCTGTGGTTGCCCGCGCGAGCGCTTCGAGAGCCGCCTCTGCTTCTGCGGGAGCACCAGCCCGGATTGCATCCCTAGCCCCCTGTTCGATGAGGCGAGATGCCTCGTCACGGTCTCCAGAAAGCAGAAAATGCAGGCCAGCCTCAAGATCCTGACGTGGGCGCTGAGTCTGTGTCCAGTCACGAATGCTGCGAGCAAGAATGCCATGGTGATACAGCCGAGCGTCGGGACTCATCACGAAATAGGCGAAGGCGCGATGTAATTCGCTCTTGAATCCAAGCTGCCCAGCCTCCAGTCGCAGGAGGCCCTGGGCGAGTAGCTCTAGGACCGCTTGATCGAGATTTGGCAGGGGTAGGCTCAAGGCATGTGACAGCTCGTCGGGCCCAAGGGCCCTCTGCGCCACGGCAAGTACCTGCAGGATTTGGCGTGCTGGCCTGTGGAGCGTGTCGTAGGACTGAGCAAACGCGTCACGAAGGCTCTCAGGAGGAGTCCAATCCTCTGGGAGTTCGTGGGCCGACGCTCCGGCCGGGAGCGAGGCGGTTTCGTGGCGCTGCCAGTCGGATACTAGAAACTCGACGAAGTGGGGGTTCCCCTCTGACATCGTGATGATCCGCGCCACCGCAAGTGGGGCCTCCAGTTCGAGTGATGGCGCCACAGTCGACACTAGCCGACGTACGCCCTCCCCGTCCAGGAGGTCCAAGTGAAGACGAACCCCGCGTTCCTGCCAGATTCGGTGATCCAGAATGGGCTCTCTGAGGCGCTCATGCGGGCTTTCGATCCGAGCGGTCCCAACCACGAGCACAGGAAGTTCGCGCGCGCGCTTCGTTAGGACAGCGACCACATCTCGTGTCGCCGGATCCATGTGGAGCAGATCGTCGAACACGAGACCCACCGGCCCCCCGTCCGCGATGGCTTCGATCATCCGCATGATACCCTCGGCGATCCGGAGGCGGATCGTCTCCGCGGGAGCATCCAGCGGCTCGGGGACTCCCGGGTATTGCTGGCGGATGGCAGGATGGATGCGGCTGACCTCGGCCAGCCAGACGGGGTCTGTCGCTGAGACGGCCGGGTCGCGCAGGAGTTCCTCGACGAGGTCCGCCGCGGCGGCGAACGGAATCCCCGCGCCGATCTCCTGACAGGACACGACGAAGATGGGCTGGGCTCGGGCGGCGACGGTCGCGGCGAAGCGGCGCACAACCGAGCTCTTGCCGATGCCGCCCACGCCGGTCACGACACAGGCGCCCAGGGTCCTCTCATTCTGCACTCGCTGCCACTCGCCCTCGAGGCACGCGAGCTCGCGCTCCCGTGCCACGAGAATCGCGGGACGCACGCGCGAGGCATGCGCCGCCAAGCGCTTCGGGACGAGTTCCACGGGCGGGTGCGCGCCGGCCTCGAGCCGCCGGCGCAGGCGTTCGACGGCCGGTTGCGGCTGACAGCCGAGCGTCTCCGCGATGCGGGCGAGATGGGCACGCAGGAGCCGGATCCCGCCGACCACGTCGCCCTTCAGCAGCTCGCGCTCGGTCAGCGCGAGGACGGCCGCCTCGGACAGGGGATCGATGGCGTACAACAACTCGGCGCAGCGATGCACCCGCAGCGTAGCGCCGGCCAATCGGTTGTCGGTGATGCCTCGCAGGAGCGTCGTCCGGGCCATACGGATTGCCCAGGCTCGACTGCGCTCGATCCAGTGCCCCAGCGCGGGCGTCCCCCACCAGTCCATTTCCTGGAGGGGATGCGAGAGGTCCCGCCGCTCCAGATCCTGCGCCAGCGTCTCGATGTCCGTGGAGCTCGGCACCCCCAGGCGAATCGTCTCGGAGCGGGACTGCACCGCCTCCCGGCCGAGACGCCGGCGAATCTCCACCAGGGCCTGGCAGAGCGACTGGTAGGCCCGCTCCCGCGAGACGTCGCCCCAGAACGCCTCCATCAATTCCGCGCGCGGAATGGCCCGGTCCCGTTCTACCATGAGGTAGACCAGGACACCGAGCTGCTTCCGGGACCGGAGCTGTACCTCGCGCCCGTCCGCGTCACGGACGACCGGCGGGCCGAACAACCGCAAGGTCACCACGGGAAGACCCCAGTTGAGCGTTCCAACGCAAGGTCGCGTTGAGTACTCAATATTCACTCAACACAGTGATTTGCAAGATGTTAAGCGCTTCTCGACCAGCGCAATTACATGTTAATGTTATGATGGTGTTGGAATTCTGGGATCCTCAGGGGGAGGATCTTTTCTCTTGCCGGTTCGCGAGAGCGCAACGGCGAGACCCGCCACGATGCCGACTCCCCCCGCCAGGGTCCGCCAGTGGAGTCGCTCGCCGAGGATGACGGCGTCCAGGGACACGGCGATGAGGGTGCTGAGAAGCGGAATCAGCATGGTGCGGGTGACCTGCATGCGCTGGATCAGCCAGTACAGCAGGACGAACGTGACCGAGGATCCGATCAGGGCGAGATACAGCAGGGCCGACACCGCGCGCGGTGTCCAATGCAGGGCAAGGGGGTTTCCCTCGAACACGATTGCGAGGAGAAGCATCGGAATCACCCCGGTGACCATCTGGACGGCGGTCATTGCCACCGGCTCGATGTGTGCCCCGCTGCTCTTGATCAGGATGTCGGCGTACGCCGTTCCGGCAGCTGCGGCGACCAGCGCGAGGCTCCCGAACAGCGCCATCGGCCCCCGCAGGGTGATCTGGCTCTGGAAGATCACCGCCACGCCGATGATGGCGAGGACGGCGCCGCCCAACCGCCGCGGGGTGAGCGGTTCACTCGGCAGCAGCCAGTGGGCCTGCAGCATGCCGAGAATCGGGAATGTGGTGTAGAGCAGCGCGGCGAGGCCGGCCGGGATGTGCTGTTCACCCCAGAAGACCAGGGTATAGTTGAAGCTGAACACCAACAGCCCCGTGACGATCATCAGCCGCCAGTCCGCTCGTGTGTAGCGGAGCGGGCGGCGCCGGGCGACGAGCCAGGCACTGAGGGGAATCGCAGCAACCACGAACCGGATAGCCGCGAACCAGAACGGCGGCAGATCGGCGAGCCCGACCTTGATGACGAGCCAGGTCGATCCCCAGATCGTTGCGAGCAGGAGCCAGACAAGGGCTGGTAGCGCCACGGCCCGGGATATTACCGTCTTCCTCGATGAACACCAACGTGCTGCCCCGAGGGTGCGACCATTTGCGTCGGGTATAGGCATGTACGAGTGCAGCCCGCGGCGATGTTCCTGAGCAAGGACGTGGCATGACCGAGACGATGACGAGGCGGTCCGCGAGTCAGCGCGCTTCGGCCGCGGCCCGAGCGGCGGCGCCGGCAGTGATCGCCGCGGTGGAGGACGCACGACGCGCCCAGCCCGCCTGGGGCGCACTTCCGCCCCGGGCGCGAGCCCGCTACCTCCGGCGGGCGCGTGCTCTCCTCGTGGATCGCATGGACGAGGTCGCTGCCACGATTCGCCAGGAAACGGGCAAGCCGCCGATGGAAGCCCTCGCGCACGAAGTGCTGAACGTGCTGAACCTGATTCGCGCGACCGAGCGGGACGCGCCACGCGTGCTCCGCCGGCGCCGGGTCGGGACCGGGCTGCTGCTCACGAAGAGCGCCTCCAAGCAGTACGAGCCGCTCGGCGTGATCGGTGTGATCTCGCCGTGGAACTTCCCGTTCATGCTCCCGGCGCTGCCCCTGGTTCAGGCCCTGGCGACCGGCAACGCGGTCGTGGTGAAGCCGTCCGAGATCACGCCGCGCTCGGGGCGCCTTCTGGTCGAGCTGTTCCAGCAGGCACTCGCGGACTTCCCCGGTCTCGTGCAGGTGGTCGAAGGTGATGGGTCGGTCGGGGCCGCCCTCGTGCAATCCGGGCTCGACAAGATCGCCTTCATCGGCGGCGGTCCCACCGGCAAGCGGGTCCTGCAAGCGGCGGCCGAGATGTTGACCCCGGTCGTGCTCGAGCTGGGCGGCAATGACGCCGCGATCGTGTGTGACGACGCCGACCTGCCGCGGGCGGCCCGAGGCATCGTCTGGGGGGCCATGGCGAACGCCGGACAGTGCTGCGTCGGGATCGAACGGGCGTTGGTGGCCGAGACCGTACACGACCGATTCGTGGCACTCCTGCGGACCGAAGTCGCGCGACTCCGTCTGGGGACGGACGACGAGGCCGACGTGAGCCGCCTGACGTTTCCTCCGCAGCGCGCGACGCTCGACCGGCTGGTCGCCGACGCCGAGGCGCGGGGGGCCGAGATCGTGCGCCTGCCGCTACCACCAGGCGCCCCGGCGGATTGCTACCCTCCCACCGTCATTCTCGGGGCGACCGCAGACATGGAGGTGCATCGCTCGGAGGCGTTCGGGCCACTGCTGTCGGTCCTCAAGGTCCGGGACGACGATGAAGCGGTCGCCCTGAACAACGATGGTCTGTTCGGGCTGAGTCCGTCGGTGTGGACGCGCAGTCGGGCCCGAGCCCGCCGCCTTGCCGACCGCCTGCACGCGGGCTTCATCACGATCAACGATCACCTCATCGGCTTCGCGTTTCCGGGGCTTCCCTACGGCGGCGTCAAGGAGAGCGGCTTCGGGCGGTTGATGGGAGACGAGGGGCTGCTGGAGTTCGTCCGCGTGAAATCCATCACCGGCGCCCGGCTGACCTTCTCCCGCGAACCGCATTGGTTTCCGTACCGGCCGCGGGATGTCGCGGGCTTGCGGGTATTGCTTCGCGTGTGGTTTCGCCCCGGCATCGCTGGGCGGCTACGGGCACTGTTTGGTCGATAGGTGTGTGAACGACCGGCGTGACCCCTCCCGCGGGGCCCACCGACCTGCCGGCTCGACGGCAGTCAAGGAGATGTGACCATCGTGGAGCCGGCATGGGGCTGGGTCGCGTTCGGAGCGCTGGTGCTCTTTCTGCTGGTGCTGGACCTCGGGGTCCTGCACCGGCGAGGTCGGGTCGTCCCGACGGGGCAGGCCGCGATCTGGGCCGTCGGGTGGATCGCCTTCGCTCTCCTGTTCAACGTCTTCGTCTTCGCCACCCGGGGGCTCGGGCCCGCCCTGCAGTTCGCGACCGGGTATCTGATCGAGGAGTCGCTCTCGGTCGACAATCTCTTCGTCTTCGTCGTCATCCTGGGCTACTTCGAAGTTCCCGAGCGGCATCAGCACCGCGTGCTCTTCTGGGGTGTCCTCGGCGCGCTCGTCCTGCGGGGAATCATGATCGGGGGCGGGACACTCCTCCTGGCCCAGGGACACTGGATCATCTACGTGTTCGGGGCCTTCCTGGTGTACACCGCGGTCAGGATGGCGAGGGCCTCCGACATCTCCGTGGATCCCGCCGCCAATCCCGTCTTCCGGTGGGCGCGGCGCGTCCTGCCCCTCACGTCAGACTACGTGGACGATCGCTTCATCGTGCGCGAGCGGCAGCCGACGGGACGGATGCGCCGGCTGTTCACGCCGTTGTTCGTGGTACTGCTCGTGATCGAGAGCACCGATGTCGTCTTCGCCATGGACTCGATTCCCGCGATCTTCGCGGTGACGCGGGATCCCTTCATCGTGTACACGTCGAACATCTTCGCGGTGCTGGGACTCCGCTCACTCTATTTCGTGCTGGCGGGAGCCGTGCGCCGGTTCACCCTGCTCCGGCCGGCCCTGTCGATCGTGCTCGGCTTCGTCGGGATCAAGATGCTGCTGAGCGCTTGGGTGGACGTCCCGATTGCGGCCTCCCTGGGGGTCGTGGTCGGGGTACTGTTGACTGCGGTCCTCCTCTCACTCGTCCGGGAGCGACGGCAGGCGGCTGGATCCTAGCTCGTTTCGTTCCCCTTGGCGAAGGCGGGTGCGTGAAGCATCTTGCACCCTTCCCAGCCGCTGCTCACCAGGAATCTGACGTGGGGGTCAGGCGTGCACCTCTTCCGACGGAAGCCGGTCGATCAACTCACGGGCGAGGCGGAACACGGCCTGCGCCGCGCACTCGGCAAGTGGGACCTGACGGCGCTCGGCGTCGGCGCGATTATCGGAGCGGGGATCTTCGCGGCCACGGGCTCCGCGATCGCCGGTGGGGCCTCGCACACGGGGGCCGGTCCGGCCATCGTCATCTCGTTCATCATCACCGGGATCGCCTGCGGGTTCGCCGCGCTCTGCTACGCCGAGTTCGCCGCCATGATCCCGGTCGCGGGCTCGGCGTACACCTACGCTTACGCCGCGCTCGGTGAGCTGATCGCCTGGATCATCGGCTGGGACCTCATCATCGAGTACGCGGTGGGGAACGTCGCCGTGGCGATCTCCTGGTCCGGGTATTTCCACGAGTTGATCCGGGCCTTCGGGATCGAGCTGCCGGCGTGGCTCGCGACCGACTACCGGACGGCGATCCAGGCCGGCGGTCAGGTGGCAGCGGGGGCGACGGACACAGCCACCCAGTATCTCGCGGGTGCGCTGTCCGGGCCGCACATCGTTGGCCTCCCGATCATCATCAATCTCCCCGCGGTCGTCATCGTGGCCCTCATCACCGCCCTGCTGGTCTGGGGCATCCGCGAGTCGGCCCACTCCAACACGGCGATGGTGCTGCTCAAGGTCGGCATCATCCTCTTCTTCCTTGTGGTCGGCGCGGCGTTCATCAAGCCGTCGAACTACACGGCGCATGGCGGGTTCGCGCCCAACGGGTGGAAGGGCATCACGTCGGCGGCGGCGATCATCTTCTTCGCGTACATCGGGTTCGACGCGGTCTCCACCGCGGCCGAAGAAGCCAAGGATCCCAAACGGGACATGCCGTTCGGGATCATCATGAGTCTCATCATCTGCACGGTCCTGTACATCCTGGTGGCGCTGGTGATGACGGGCATGACGCCGTGGAACAGCCTCGGCACGGCGGAGCCGATGCTCACGGCACTCCAGGGCGCCAGCGGCAGCCCGCGGCTCCTCGCGGTCTCACGCGTGATCATTGCTTTGGGGGCGGTCGTGGCCATGACGTCGGTGCTGCTGGTGTTCCAGCTGGGCCAGCCGCGCATCTTCTTCTCCATGGGCCGGGATGGGCTGCTCCCGAAGTGGGCAGCCAAGGTACACCCGAAGTTCCAGACGCCTTATGTGACGACGATTCTCACCGGGGTGTTCGTGGCGTTCTTCGCGGCGTTCGCCAACATCAACGAAGCGGTGGAGCTGACGAACATCGGGACGCTGTTCGCCTTCGTCCTGGTGGCGGCGGGCGTCCTGGTGCTGCGGGCGCGTGAGCCGGACCGGCCGCGGCCTTTTCGGGTACCGTTTGCGGGCGTGTCGGCGACCATTGCCATTATCGCGTGCCTCTACCTGATGTTGCAGCTGCCGATGGTGACGTGGGTCCGGTTCGTGGTGTGGTTGGCGATCGGCATGGCGATCTACTTCGGGTACGGCATCCGGCACAGCGGACTCCGGTCGGCGGAGGGGGCGGAGTGAAGCTCCACACGAAGATCCTGCTGGGGTTGGCGCTCGGGGCCGCCGCCGGGGTGAGCGCGAACCGGTTCCTCCCCGACGCGGCCTGGGTGGCGTGGTTCGCGAACAACCTGGCGAATCCGGTGGGCCAGGTGTTCCTGCGGATGCTGTTGATGGTCGTGATTCCGCTCGTCTTCGCCTCCATCGCCCTGGGGGTCGCCGGGATCGGGGACCTGCGCGCGGTGGGCCGGGTAGGCGGCAAGACGCTGAGTTACTTCGTGCTGTCCACCATCATCTCGGCCGTGATCGGTCTGACGCTCGTGAACCTCTGGCAGCCGGGGGCCGGGATGGACCCGGCGATGCGCCAGCAGCTGTTCGCGACCTACCAGTCCGAGGCGGCGGGCCTGCAGGCACGGGCCGAGGTGGGCTTCGGGATCCAGACGTTCGTGAACATGGTGCCGCGGAACCCGGTGCAGGCGGCCGCCGACATGGACATGCTCGGGGTGATCTTCTTCGCGTTGATGGTCGGGGCGGCGCTGACGCTCATCCCGCGCGAGCGGGCCGAGCCCATGGTCAAGCTGCTCGATGCGCTGATGGAGATCGTCATCAAGATCATCGATTTCGCGATGAAGCTCGCGCCGTACGGGGTGTTCGGCCTGATCTTCGTCGTGACCTCGCGCTTCGGGTGGGACCTCCTTGGCCAGCTGGGGAAGTACGTCCTCGTGGTGCTCGTGGGGCTGACGTTCCACGCGGTCGTGACCCTGTCGATCCTGGTGCGGACGTTGGGGCGCATGAGCCCTGTGAAGTTCTGGAAGGCCGCCCGCCCGGTCATCGTGACGGCGTTCTCCACGAGCTCGAGCGCGGCGACGTTGCCGACGAACATCGCGGTCGCCGAGCAGGATCTCGGCATCTCGCCCAAGATCGCAGGATTCGTGCTGCCGCTGGGGGCGACGATGAACATGAACGGCACGTCCCTCTACGAGGGGGTCACCGTCCTGTTCCTCTCCCAGGTGTTCGGCGTACATCTGAACATGGGGCAGCAGGTGGTGGTGGTGCTGCTGTCAGTGATCATGGCCATCGGCGCGGCGGGCGTGCCCGGCGGGTCGCTGCCGCTCATCATGGTCGTGCTCGCGAGCGTCGGCGTGCCGCCCGAGGGCATCGCGATCATCCTGGGGGTCGACCGGATCCTCGACATGAGTCGCACCGTGCTCAACACCACGGGCGACCTCTCGGCGGCGGTGTTCGTTGCGCAGTCCGAAGGCGAGATCCGGGACCCGCGCCTGAACACCGTACCCGCAGCGGCATAGCACACCGCGGGAGGAGGCCCGAGGCGAAGCCCGCTACTCGTATCTGAGCGATTCGACCGGATCGACCGCCGCGGCACGGCGCGCCGGCAGGACTCCGGCGGCGAGACCGATGAGGGCCAGGGTCCCGGCACAGCCCAGCGCGATCGGCCAGGACAGGATCGGGTTCGCGATGTACTGCATGGCCGGGTCGTCGGCCGGGAGCGCGCGGACCGCGGCGACGATCAGTCCGGCCACCGAGATCCCGACTCCTCCCCCGAGCAGCGTGATCAACACCGACTCGCCGACGAACTGCGCCATGATGTGCGGCCGGCGCGCGCCCACGGCGCGCTTGATGCCGATTTCGCGCGTCCGCTCCCGAACCACGACGTACATGATGTTGGCGACGCCCACGCCCGCCACGATCAGGGTGAATGCGCCCACGAGCCCGAGAAAGATCTGTATGCCGAGGCCGATGGCGTTCACCTGCTTCTGGTCCTCGATGAAGTCCCACATCCCCAGCGCCCGGACGTCGGCCGGGTCGAACTGGTAACGCCGGCCGAGGACATCGTAGAGCCGTTGTTTGACGACCGCCGCCTCCCGCACGTCGCGCGGGCGGATCAGCAGGTGATCGACATACCGGGGCCCGTAGATGGTCTGGAGCGTCGACGCGGGGATGATCGCTCGATCGGCGTCGGGGCCGTTGTTGCTCGAATCCTGGAATTTCTTCTCCATGACCCCGACGACCGTGAACGGAAGCCCGTCGAGGAGCACCGTCTTGCCCACGGGATCCTCGTCGCCGAAGAGGCGCTCGGCGATCTCGTTGCCGAGGAACAGGACGCGCCGGCGCCGGTCGAGATCCTCCTGGTTCAGGAACCGCCCGCCCGCGGCCGGGAACATGCGGCGCATCTCGGAGAACTCGGGGTAGACGCCCTCCATGTACGTCGTCGTCTTGTTCTCGCCGTAGCGCAGGCTCGTGCCCCATCGACCGTACGAGGGGCTCCCCAACGCGATCTCGGGCGTGGAGCGCTCGAGCAGGGTGAGGTCCTCCTCGGTGAGCCGAATCCGGCGTCCCGTGGGGAGGCCCTGCCATTCCCGGCTGGTCGTGCCGCCGTACACCATGAACAGCCGTTCGCCGGCGTTCAGCAGGCCGTTGGCGAGCGCCGTCTTGAGTCCTTCGCCGAACGACAGGAGCAGAACGATGGCGATCGTGCCCCAGGTCATGGCGAACATGGTGAGTCCCGTCCGGAGCTTCTGGCCCCGGAGGTCACCGAAGAACTCGGCCAGGAGGATCTTCCACATGGCTCAGAACCGCAGGGCTTCGACGGGGTCGAGCGCGGCCGCGCGGCGCGCGGGGAAGAAGCCCGCAAGGGTACCGACCGCGGCGAGCAGGGTCAGGGTCACGGCCACGACGACCGGCGACACAGTGGGGGTGCCCACGAAATCCTGCATCGGGACGAAGCCCAGCAGAGTCACGATTCCCCACGAACCGATGAATCCCGCCGCGGCCCCCATGGCGATGATCAGGAAGCTCTCGCCGAAGAACTGGAACAGGATGTCCCGCCTGGTCGCTCCGACGGATCGCCGGATCCCGATCTCGCGGGTGCGCTCGCGCACCACGATGTACATGATGTTCGCGACGCCGATGCCCCCGACCGTCAGGGTGAAGCTGCCGACGATGGCGAAGAAGATGTTGAAGGCCAGGAACATGTAGCTGAACTGCAGCTCCCACTCGGAGGTGTCCCACACGCCCAGGGCGTCCTTGTCCTTCGGATCGAAGGCGTACCGGCGTCCCATCACCTCGTAGAGCCGCGCCTCGACCTGCTTGGTCACCGCCACGTCCGACGTGCGATAGACGAAGTTCGCGACGTAGCGATCGCCGAACATGGCCACGTGCGTGCTGGCCGGGATGAAAACCCGGTCCTTGTCGCGGCTGTTGTAGGAGGAGTTCTGTGTCTTGGGCATCATGACGCCCACGACGGTGAACGGGGTCTCGCCCAGCATGACCTGCTGGCCCACGGGCTCCTCCTCTCCGAAGAGGAGCTGCGCCAGTTCGTCGCCGAGCATCGCGACCCGTCGTCGCTCAGCCTGGTCGAGTTCGTTGATGAATCGGCCGCCCGGCGCGGGAATGATGTTGCGCATGTCCCCGTAGACCGGGTAGATGCCCGTGATGTTCGGGTTCGCCGACTTCGTCCCACGACGCACCGGCGTGCTGCGGTCCGAGTACTCCGGGCTCAGCGAGACGATGTCGGGGATCTCGCGGCGCAGCAGCTCGCCGTCGCGCTCGCGCAGTTGGATGTAGCGTCCCTCTGGAAACCCGGCGAAGCTCACCGTCGTCCGCCCGCCGAACAGAATGACGATACGATCACCCAGGCCGTGGAACCGCTTGCGCGTCTGTCGCTCGAGTCCGACGCCGAACGCCAGGAGCACGACGACCGCGATCGTTCCCCAGGCGATGCCCAGGACGGTCAGCGTGGTCCGGAGGCGCTGGGTCCGGAGGTCGGCCGCGAACTCGCGGAACGTCGAGGCGAGCGACACGGGACTACTTGATTTCGCGCGGCGGCGGCTCGACGACGAGGTCGCCCAGGTTGAGCCCTTCGAGCACCTCGACGTTGATGGCGTCGCTGAGCCCCAGCCGGACGATGCGCACCTCCTGCTGTCCGTTGGGCAGCAGGACGGTCACGCGGGACGTGTCGTTCTCGGTACGCACCAAGCGCTCGGGGAGGATCAGCACGCTGTCACGCCGCTCGATGATGACGTCGGCGTTGGCAGAGTAGCCGGCCCGCAGCGTCACGCTGTCCGCCGGCGCCACCGCGATCTCGACCGGAAAACGCGTGGCGTTTTCCTCGGTCTTCGCCTTGAGCGAGATCATCGAGAGGCGCCCGGTCAGTTTCGCGTCGGGCAGCGCGCCGATCTTGATCTCCACCGGCATCCCTTCCCGCAGCCGGCCGACGTCGATCTCGTCCACGTTCCCCCGGAACATGAGCTTGTTCATCTCGGCCATGCGGATGAGGACGGTGCCTTCCTGATACGTGCTGATGGGCACGACGGGATCGCCCACCTCGACGGCGTATTCGAGGATGTACCCGCTGATCGGCGAACGGATGACCGTCTCGAGGCGGCCCGTCCCCGAGGTCATGCGTCCTTCCTCGAGGAGCGAGAGCCGCTCGGCGGCCAGCTGGTGCTGGATCTCGGCCTGCTCGGCGCGCTGTTTGGCGGCGAGGAAGTCCTGCTCCGAGACGACGCCCTGTGCGCGGAGCGCCTGATTGCGCTCCAGCTCACGCTGAAGATTCGCCAGCTCCGACTCCCGCATCTGCACCTGGCGACGGGCCTCGGTCAGCTCGAGAGGAGTCGGCGTGGGCTTGATCTCGAGCAGCGGCTCGCCGGCGCGAACGAATTGCCCCTCGTCTGCGTATCGATGTTGGACCACCCCGCTGATCTGGGACTTGACCCCGATTTCGACTTCGGGCTCGATTCGCCCGACCGCGAGGGCTTTGTCCACGATGGTGCCGCGTTCGACGGCAACGGTCTTGACGTTCTCGTCGCCCTTGCCCGCGCCCGCAGCCTTGACGGCAGTCGCGCCGCCGCCGAGAACCACGACGGTGATGGTGCCGAGGATGATTTTGGTTCGCCGCTTCATGCCGGTGCATTCCGCTAGGTTTAACAGCATTACGGGCATTGAGGGCCGGGGTTTCAGATTGCGCCCGGCCGCGGTGCGAAGCAGGTGAGAGAAGGTGCTATGTCATTGCTTGGATTGATCTTCCATTTCGCGATCGCCGGGGCGGCCCTGTCGCAGGCTGGCTCGTCGGCCTGTCTTTCCGTGGCGCTTCCGGAGATCAACGCGGCGGCCACGCGGGCGGACTCCCTGGCCCTGGCGGAGCGGTACCTCGTCGCGCCACCGGACGGGACGGCCCCGTGTGGGGCGCTGCTCGCCGGGTTCCTGCTGGGCATGCAGGCGTCTCCGGCGGAGGAGGCGTTTCGCGACCGCCAGCGCGCGAGCCAGTTGATCGAGCAGGCGCTGCGGGACTACCCGGACGAGCCCCGTCTCTACCTCGCCATGGCGGTGTTGCAGCACTACCGCCAGGCGCGCACGGATGCGCAGCGCAATCTCGACCGCGCCCTGGATAAGGCAGAGGAGAGTGAGGTCCCGCTGTCCCGTCGCGAGATCGCGATTCTCCACTACACGCGGGGCACCATCCACGAAGATTTCTGGCGCGACTGGCGCAGCTACGGGCAGCTGGATCAGATCTCGATCGGGCAGTGGCGCTGCAGCAAGGACCAGGCGCCGGCGACGGACAACTTCAGCAGCTCGTCGAGCGACAACACCTGGCTGGCTCCGGTCAACCAGCTGTGTCCGGACCGGTTCTCCGAAAACATGGCGAAGTATTTCCAGCCGCGCACCGACATGAACCGGGATGTGCAGACCGACATGATCCGGGCGTTTCGGGCGGCGTGGGACACGGACTCGTCGTTCCGCGCGCCGGCCGTGGCCATGCTCGCGGACGCGGTCTACGAGGCGGACTGGGCCGCCGCGGACTCGCTGAGCCGGGAGTACGCGGCGCGCTATCCACAGGACGGATGGTCACCCCTGTTCCGGGGGCTGGTGTACCACGAAACGGGACGCGACTCGCTCGCGGCGCTGCAGTTCGCGGCCGCACGCGCGATGATACCCGACTCGGTGAGCACGGCCCTGGACGACATCCGGCCGCTGCTGCGGACCGACCAGCAGGTGGCGTACGATTCCCTGGACGCAGCCGGCCAGCATGAGGTCCGCATCGCGTTCTGGACCTCGCTCGACCCACTGTATCTCACGACCTGGAACGAACGGCGGCTCGAACACACGGCCCGGGTGGTGACCGCGGGCCTCCTGTTCCGCGGATCGTCAAGTGATACAGCCAGCGCGTGGGACACCTTCAGCGGCCAGATGTGGATCCGGTACGGGCGCCCGCAGCATATCTGGGAGCTTCAGGCGCCGGCCGGACGGGTGGTGTTCTGGGACTACGGGCCGGGACCGGATGTGTCGTTCATCCGGGGGTTCGGTTACCGCGGATATCGGCCCACTGATGAGGCGAGGCAGATTGGCAATGTGCTGTCCCGGTCCTCGCCGCAGACGTTCGCGATGACGACGCTGGTGGACAGCGTGCTCGACCTCGACGTCCAGGTGGCGCGCACGCTGGGCCCGCAGCTCCGGCCCCAGCTGCTGGTGTACGCCAACTGGCCGGACGCCGCGGCCCCGACGTCCCGGGCCGGGCTGACGTTGC
>Ga0055460_10000109_pt1 | contig 15015 bp, 14 predicted proteins | sample Joice_ThreeSqA_D_4_FD_57686 | JGI IMG/M metagenome (GOLD analysis project Ga0055460, IMG submission 57686) | Wetland microbial communities from San Francisco Bay, California, USA, that impact long-term carbon sequestration - Joice_ThreeSqA_D2 | ecosystem: Environmental > Aquatic > Marine >...
ACGCGTTTCGGGCTGCTCACCGCGCCGATGAGGGCCCGCTTCGGGGTCATCGAACGACTCAACTACTATCCCCCGGAGGAGCTCCTTCAGATCGTCCATCGCTCGGCCGAGATATTCGGCGTGTCGATCGACGGCGATGGCGCATCGGAGATCGCCCGACGGTCGCGCGGAACGCCGCGCATCGCGAACCGTCTGCTGCGCCGGGTGCGGGACTACGCGCAGGTGCGGTCGGACGGGCGGATCGACGGAGACACCTCGCGCCTGGCGCTCGAGATGCTGAACGTCGACGAGTACGGGCTGGATGAGATGGACGCGCGGGTCCTGACGGCGATCATCGAGAGCTTCGGTGGTGGACCGGTCGGCCTGAGCTCGCTGGCGGTGGCCGTCGGGGAGGACGCGTCTACCCTGGAAGAGGTGTACGAGCCCTATCTGATCCAGAACGGCTACCTGCATCGGACGGCTCGAGGACGGGTCGCCACTCCGCGGGCCTTTCAGCGCTTCGGGTACGCGCTCCCACCGGACGGTGAGTCGTCCCAGGCGGGGTTGTTCGGGGATGCCGGCTGAAGGACCGAGCCCGTATCGTACGGCCGATTTCGATTATCCACTTCCGGAGAACCTCGTCGCCAGTCACCCGGCCGAGCGGCGGGACGAGAGCCGGCTTCTGGTGCTCGATCGTGCGACGGGCTCGCTGGCGGACCGCCGGTTTTCGGATCTGCCGGGGTATCTGGCTGAAGGCGATGCTCTCGTTGTCAACGACACCCGCGTCTTTCCGGCCCGGTTGACGGGCCGCAAGCCGACCGGCGCTCGCGCCGAGATCCTGCTGCTCGGCCCCGTGGCGGGAGACGGCGAGCCTCGCGCCTGGAAGGCGCTGGTCCGCCCCGGGGGAAAACTGAAGCCGGGAAGATCCGTCGAGGTGGGGGACGGCTTCGCGGTCGTCGTGGAGGATTCCTACGCGGATGGCAGTCGTCGCGTACGGCTCGAAGGGGACGGGGACCCGTGGGATCTGATCGAGCGCTACGGCGAGGTGCCGCTGCCGCCTTACATCCGGCGGCCGAGCGACGAGCTGGACCGCGAACGCTACCAGACGGTCTACGCCCGCGAACGGGGAAGCGTGGCCGCTCCCACGGCCGGGTTGCACTTCACCGTCGGCCTGCTCGAGCAGATCGAAGCGCGAGGAGTGAGCGTGGTTCGACTGACCCTGCACGTGGGCGTAGGTACGTTCCGGCCCGTGGATGCCGAGCGCCCGGAGGATCACCACATGCATGCCGAGCGATACCGGCTGTCGGGCGCGGCCGCGCGACTCCTGAACCGGGCCCGCGCCGGTGGAAGCAGGATATTGGCGGTGGGAACCACGTCGGTCAGGACTCTGGAAACGGCCGTTTCGGACGACGGCACCTTCGAGGCCTCGGAGGGGTGGACGGACCTGTTCATCCGCCCGCCGCACCGGTTTCTGGGAGTGGACGGCCTGCTCACCAACTTCCACCTGCCCCGTTCCACCCTGCTGATGCTGGTAGCGGCCTTTGCGGGTCGGGACCGGGTCCTGGAGGCCTATCGCCACGCCGTGGACCTCGGGTACCGGTTCTACTCGTACGGCGACGCCATGCTGGTGGTGTGAAGTGAGTGGAGTCACCGGTCGGTTCCGGATCGAGGGCACGGACGGAAGGGCCCGCGCCGGCCTGCTGTCGCTGGAGCGGGGAGATGTGCCGACGCCGTGCTTCATGCCGGTCGGTACGCAGGGCACGGTGAAGTCGCTCACCCCGGAGGATCTGCAGTCGATCGGCTCCCGGATCATCCTGGCGAACACGTATCACCTGTACCTGCGGCCGGGAACCGAGGTGCTGGCCGGGGCCGGGGGCCTGCACCGGTTCATGCACTGGGATCGACCGATACTCACGGACTCCGGCGGATTTCAGGTGTTCTCCCTCGCCCGCATCAATCGGGTGGAGGATGAGGGGGTGACGTTCCAGAGCCATATCGATGGTTCCCGGCACCTGCTCACGCCGGAACGGGCCGTGGAGATCCAGGCGGTTCTCGGCTCGGACATCATGATGGCGCTCGACGAGTGCCCCGCCGGTCAGGCGGATCGGCCCACCGCCCGCGAGGCGCTCGAGCGAACGGTTCTGTGGCTCGAGCGCTGCCGCACCCGACACGCCGAGCTGGAGGCCGAGGAGAGGGCGCCGGGTCTCCTGTTTCCGATCGTCCAGGGGGCCTCGTACGCGGACCTTCGGCTCGAGTCCCTGGCGCGAACCGTCGAGCTCGGCGAGTGGGCGGGACTGGGAATCGGCGGTCTGTCTGTCGGCGAGGCGAAGGACGTGACACTGGAAATGCTGGACGTCCTGGAGCCGGAGGCTCCCCGGGAGGTGCCTCGCTATCTGATGGGAGTCGGATATCCCGAGGACATCGTTGAAGCGGTCCGCCGCGGAGTCGACATGTTCGACTGCGTGGCCCCGACTCGAAACGGCCGCAACGGGACGGCGTTCACGCGCGACGGCCGACTGAACGTCAAGCGGTCCGACCTCGCGCGGGATCCGCGCCCGCTGGATCCCGAGTGCCGGTGCGAGTGCTGCCGCAACTACACCCGGGCTTACCTGCGTCACCTGTTCGTGGCCGACGAGCTCCTCGGGTTGCGACTCCTGTCCCTGCACAATCTGGCGTTTCTGATCGATCTTGCGTCTGACGCACGCGACGCGGTGCTGGCGTCCGGGTTCGAGGCCTGGGCCGACGCCTGGCTGGAGCGTTACAGGGCAGGAACCGTTACGTTAACTGGCTGAATCAAGCGACGAACCACGGTAGACCCGTTCCCGCACGCCGCGGGACAGGACACCAGGAGACGAAAAAGTGCTGATCCTCGCTCTACTGCAGGCGCAGACGCCCGCCGGGCCGAATCCCTTCGGCACCGTGTTCATGTTCGGCGCCATCTTTCTGATCTTCTACTTCCTGCTGATCCGGCCGCAGCGGAAGCAGCAGAAGGCGCACGACGAGATGGTCCGGGAACTGAGCCGGGGTGACGAGATCGTCACGATCGGCGGCATCATAGGGAAGATCGTGCATCTGACCGAGGACAGGGTGACGATCAGGACGGCCGAGGAAACGCGGCTCGAGATCGAACGGTCCAAGGTCGGTCGCAAGGCCAGCAGCCCGGCCTCCGACACGTGAGACGGGATGCGGCGGCCCCCGAGCAACGGCCCGTGACGGTTCGCAAGATCCGTTTCCTCGGGGACCCGGTCCTGCGGGAAATGTGCCGCGAAGTGGAGTCCTTCGACGAGGATCTCCAGGCACTCGTGGACGACCTCCAGGAAACGATGTACGCGGCGGACGGCATAGGCCTCGCCGCGCCCCAGATCGGTGTCCCGGTCCGCGTCTTCGTCTACGATGTCAGGGACGAGGAGATCGAGCCGGGGGTGCTCGTGAACCCCCGCATCGTCGAGGCGTCGGGCACGCAGCGCGAAGTGGAAGGCTGCCTGAGCATCCCGGGTCTGGACGAGGTCGTGGAGCGAAAAGGCCGGGTGGTGGTGGAGGGCCTGGGCCGGAACGGCGAACCGGTGCGGATCGACGCCGAGGGACTGCTCAGCAGGTGCCTGCAACACGAGAGCGACCACCTGGACGGCGTGCTGTTCATCGACAGGGTGAGCCCCCTCAAGCGTCGGATGCTTCTCAAGAAGTGGTCGAAGATGGACGAGTCCGAGCGCTGATGAGGATACTGTTCTGGGGCACTCCGGATTTCGGGGTGCCGTCTCTGCGGGCCCTGCAGGAAGAGGGACACGCGGTGGCGGCTGTCGTCACGCAGCCGGATCGACCGTCCGGTCGAGGCCGGATCCTCCGTCCCGGGCCCATCAAGGCCGTGGCCGAGGAAGAAGGCATTCCGGTGCTCCAGCCGGAGAAACCCGCTGGCGAGGAGTTCCTCGCCCGGCTTCGTGAGTTCGAGCCGGAGCTCTCGGTCGTCGCGGCGTACGGCGAGATTCTCTCCGAAGAGGTGCTGTCGCTGCCGGCCCGGGGGTCCGTCAACGTGCACGCCTCGCTCCTGCCGGAGCTGCGCGGCGCGGCTCCCGTGAACTGGGCGATCATCCGCGGCCACGAACATTCGGGCGTCACGATCATGCGGATGGTCCGGGAGCTGGACGCAGGGCCCATCCTGTACAGGGTCGCCGTGGAGCTTCCTTCCGACGTCACGGCGGGAGAGCTGTACCAGATGCTGTCCGAGATCGGGGCGACCGCCCTCGTCGAGGCGCTCGCACAGATGGAGGCGGGCGCACTCCAGGAGGAAGAACAGGTCCACGACCAGGCCACGTACGCGCCGAAGCTGAGCCGGGACGGAGCACGGCTGGACTGGCGGTTGCCCGCGTCCGAGCTCGATCGCTGGATCCGGGGTTGCGATCCGTGGCCGGGTGCGTGGACGACGCTCGAGGATCGACCGGTCCAGCTGTTCGGCTCCGCGCCGGAGCCCTCCGAGGCAACAGGCCCTCCCGGCTCGGTGCTCCTCGCAGATCCCAGGCTCGGTCTCCTCGTTGCCACGGGAGCCGGCGCGATCAGGATCGGAGAGGTCAAGCCGGCCGGCCGCCAGCGGATGAGCGCGGGATCCTGGATCCACGGACGTGCGGTCGTGGAGGGTCAGTCGTTCGAGTGAAGCTGCCGCTGCTGCATGTGATAGCGACGGATGACGTGGTGGAGGCTACCGGGTTCGATCCGCTGGCTGCGGAGCTGGTCGCGGCCGGTCGAGACACGATCGCGCTCCACCTCAGACTGGGTAGAGCCGGCAGCCGGGACTTCTGCGACCGCGCCGAACGTCTCGCGGCCGCTGCGCGGGCCAGTGGCGCCTGGTGCGCCGTCAACGGGCGAGTGGACGTGGCCCTCGTGGCAGGGGCGCAGGCGGTACAGCTGGGGAGTGGCGCGCTTCCAGTGGAGGCGGTACGACGGATCGCAGGAACCCGGCTGGCGATCGGTGCCTCCGTGCATTCCGCCGAGGAGGGGCGCACCCGGGCCCGCGACGGCGCGGACTACCTCGTGGCGGGCTCCGTATTCACGACGGCCACGCACCCGAACCGCACGCCGGCCGGTCCCGAGCTGGTGACGTCGTGCGGAACCGCCGGTGTTCCGGTGATCGCGATCGGAGGCGTCGACGAGACCAACGCGGCGCTCGCCGTGGCGGCTGGAGCGACCGGGGTCGCAGTGATCCGGGCAGTGTGGCAGGATACGGATCCGGTCGGGACGGCCCTGCGCCTGATCGAAGTCGTCCGCCAGGCGGCGGCCCGACAGGACGCCCGGAAGGGCTGCCGGGCCAGCGGAACGGGCGCAGGAAGGGAGTGAGGAAGAGGGAATGCCGCTGATCGAGGTGAACGGGGCGGTCCGCGAGGTCGAGGCCGGTCGCACGGTGAGGGGGCTCCTGGAGGACCTGGATCTGGACGACCGACTGGTGGTCGTGGAGCTCAATCGACGGATCGTCCGGCGGGATCACAGGGCGGATGCGGTCCTGCAGGACGGCGACCGAGTCGAGATCGTCCATTTCGTCGGCGGCGGGTGAATCACAACTCACGATATCGAGTCGAGACATGAAAGCGGCAGGATTGGAAACGGCGACGGCGGATCCGGCACCCCTCGAGATTGGTGGACGGACTTTCGGGTCACGCTTGATCGTGGGTACCGGCAAGTACCGCGACCCCGCACAGACGGTGGAGGCTCTGAGGGCCTCTGGCGCGGAGATGGTCACCGTGGCGGTGCGTCGCGTCGACCTCGACGCGACCAGGGAGGAGAGCCTCCTGTACCATCTGGATCCGACGGAGTTCTTCCTTCTGCCCAACACGGCCGGCTGCTACACGGAGGAAGATGCGGTGCGATACGCGCGACTCGGAAGGGAAGCGGGTCTGAGCGACTGGGTGAAGCTCGAGGTCATCGGCGATCAGGAGACCCTGCTTCCCGATACCGAGGCGCTGTTGGCGGCGACGCGGACGCTCGTGGCGGAGGGATTCACCGTGCTTCCCTACACGAACGACGACCTGATAACGGCCCTGAAGCTGCAGGATGCGGGGGCCGCCGCCGTGATGCCGCTGGCCTCGCCGATCGGGAGCGGTCTCGGACTGCTCAATCCGCTGAACATCAGGCTCCTGAAGAGTCGCCTGGACGTTCCGGTGGTGGTGGATGCGGGGGTCGGGACCGCGTCGGACGCATGCGCGACTATGGAGCAGGGAGTGGACGGAATCCTCATGAACACGGCCCTGGCCGCCGCGGATCACCCCGTGCTGATGGCGAAAGCCATGCGTCTCGCCGTGGAAGCCGGGCGGACGGCATGGCTTGCGGGTCGGATGCCGAAGCGCGAGTGGGCGGTGCCTTCCAGCCCGTCTTCGGGCATGCTGGATTGAGGTCGGACGGGGAGAGGGAACGGCAGGATCCTCGCCTCGCCGCCTATCGGGTTCTCTCGGACGTGGACCGGGGCGAGTTCGCTGATCGGGCGGCGGGTCGCCGCCTGCGGGGTCTCCCGGCTGCCGATCGCGCGCTCGCCCTCGAGCTGGCGTACGGCTCGATTCGCCTGAGGGGTCGGCTCGACGCCGAGCTGTCCCGCCTGCTCGATCAGCCGCTCGAGCGGCTGGATCCGCGTGTGCTTGGCTGGTTGCGTCTCGGGCTGTACCAGTTGAGAGAGACTCGCGTGCCCGATCACGCGGCCGTCGATCAGACGATTTCGGGCATCCGGACCACCGTCGGGGCCGGGTTGACTGGACTGGCCAACGCGGTCCTGCGGCGAGCCGCGCGGGAGGGCCGCAGGCAGGACGCGTATCCGGATGCGGACCACGATCCGGAGGGCTACCTGGTGAGCTGGGGATCGCACCCGGCGTGGCTGGTCCGTCGGTGGCTCGCGCGCTGGCCGCTTGCCTCCGTTCGTCGTCTGGTGGAGAATGATAACAAGCCCCCGCCCGTAACGTTGCGGGTGCTGGACGCAAGCCTGGACCACGAGGCCGACCTGGTTCCGGAAGATGGGGTTCGCCTCGCCGCCGAATCGGACTGGAAGGGCATGTTCAGGCTGGCTGAAGGGACCCCGGAGCAGGCGCTCAGGAGTCTTCCCTGCGTAGTGCAGGATCCCGCCGCCGCCGCCGTGGTAGACTACGTGGGAGATGAGGTGGCCGGCCCCGCGGTGGACGCCTGTGCAGCTCCGGGAGGGAAGACGATCGGGTTGGCCTGGCGTCACCGGGAAGCCCGACCGTTCGTGGCGGCGGACGTGAGCGGCGCGCGACTGAAACTGCTCCGAGAGTCGCTCGATCGGTTGCGGCTCGACGTGGGCCTCGTGCGAATGGACTCGCGCGTTCCTGCGATTCGGCGGGCGCGGACGGTCCTGCTCGATGCGCCCTGCACGGGTTCCGGCGTGCTGCGCCGACGTCCGGACGCGCGTTGGCGCATCGATCAGGGCAGGCTCCACTCGCTCGTCGGCCTGCAGGAAGAGCTGCTGGAGGCCTCGGCGACGGTCCTGGAGAGTGGCGGCCTGCTCGTATACGCCACCTGTTCCCTGGAACCGGAGGAGAACGAAGAGCAGGTCGAGAGCTTCCTCGCCCGGCACCCGGAGTTCCGGCGCGAGCCGCCGGATCCGGGTTGGGTAGCGGAGGGAACGACGGACGAGAACGGCGACCTTCGGGTCTGGCCGTGGGTGTGGGATACGGACGGAGCGTTCGCGAGCCGGCTGAGACGTCTCTGATGGATCGTCTTGGATCCAGGACGGTCCGGCGACAGGCCCCAGCGGACGAAAGGGGAACGAGAGGATGAGCTACAAGCGGCGCCGTGGGTTGGGCGGCGGTCGGGGATCGAAGGGCAGGGTCCGGAACGCCGAGGCACCGCCGGAGGCCGGGGCACCGGAGAAGTCGGAGGGGCGGAGGGAAGGAACCGACGGTACGGCCGCCAGCGCGGCGGCGCCTCGAACGCAGACGCTGACGGAGCTGTTCTCGCGGCAGTCGGGGCCCGAGGTCGAGGCGGGTCCGAAGGGTGGCGGCGGGAGAAGGCGTCGGTGGCTGATCTCCGCCGTGGTCGTCGCGCTCTTCTTCGGCGGCGGCTACCTGGCAGCGGCTCAGTGGGTGTTCCCCGGCGGCAGGGTGGAACAGGACCCTTCGATCGTGAAGGTGCCGGAGCTTGTCGGCCTCACCGAGGAAGAAGCCCAGCAGCGCCTCGACCGGCTGGGCCTCGAGTACACGGTGCGCTCCGGAGTGACGCATCACCTGGCGCCCGAGGGCGCCGTGCTGGCACAGGATCCGCTTCCCGGTCAGTACGCCCGTCCCGGAGCCCCGGTGTACGTGTCTCTGAGTCGGGGACCGGAGCTTCACGTCCTTCCGGATGTAGCAGGACTGTCCGAGCGCCAGGCCGTGATCGTGCTGGAACGCCTGGGTTATTCGGTTGCCGTGGAGCGCACCACTCATACGCTCGAGCAGGGTCGATCGGTGGAAACGCGTCCGGAGGCGGGAACGGAGCTCGCCGTCCCGGCCGAGGTTACGCTGGTCGTGAGCGAGGGCCGGCCGGTCGTGCAGGTGCCGGAGCTGGTCGGCCGTCACGTGGACGACGCGGAGGGCGCCCTCGCGGCGGCCGGGCTCGAGCTGGGGGCGATCACGTACGATCCGCAAGCGCTGGAGGCGCCGGGCCGGATCGTCGGCCAGTATCCGCCGCCCGGCTACGGTCTGCGGGAAGGAGGCGCCGTGGAGGTGCGGGTGGCGGGCGATGTGACTCGCGTGAACCCGACGCGCCGATGGTTCGAGCGCGAGAACCCCGAACGTTGAGCGAGGCGATGCGCCGGTGAACTGGAAAGGGGTTCTGCGGGACCACTGGCTCTACAAGCTGGCGGCCTTCTTCATCGTCTTTCTGCTGTGGCTCGATCTGACGTCGAGCGAGCGCCAGTCACAGGAGGTGGCGACGCGGCTCGTGATCGACGTTCAGGACTCGGCGTGGGTGCTGCTCGACGCGCCCGACGCGGTCGCCACGACGTTTCAGGGCCGGAACCGTGACCTGCTGGCGTTGATTGGAGGTGATCCGGAGGTGCGGATCGGCATCCGCGAGGTCACCGGTCCGGTGATGCGCGTCGCCCTGGACCCGGATCAGGTCGTGTACGATCGGGATCTGGGCGCCCGGGCCACGCTGGTCGTTCCCACCTCCGTGGAGCTCCGGTTCGAGCGCCTTGCCGAGCGGCGGGTGCCCGTGGTGCCGGACCTGGTGACGGTTCCGGCCATGGGCTTCACGGTCCTGCGTCCGCTTCTCGTGGAACCGGACAGCGTCACGGTGCGGGGAGGCGAATCACAGGTCGAGTCCATCCGGCAGGTGGCGACGCACCGGGTGTCGCTGGAGGATCTCCAGCACGCAGTCATGAGGGACCTGCCCCTGATGGTGCCGGCCGGCGCGCGTGGAGTGGAGATCGATCCCCCCAGCGTGCTGGTGACGGTCCCGGTGGATTCGCTCGTCGTGCGGCAGACGCGCCTCCCGGTGAGGCCCGCGGGTACTGCCGCCGCCCGGGTCAGAGTACAGCCCGATTCGGTGAACGTCGTCGTGCGCGGCGCCGCCGCGGCGGTTCAGCGGCAGCTCGACTCCGTAACCTGGGCGACCGTGCGGGTCGACGCCGTGCCCACCGGTCCGCAGCTGACACCGGTCGAGGTGGAGCTGACCACGGGGGGATTCGTATCGGCGTCGCCGCTTCCGGCAGAGGTGACGGTCAGACCGGAAGGTTCGTGAAAGGTGCCATTCCGGGGCGGGCCCGTCCTCGGGATCGAATCGTCGTGTGACGAGACTTCGGCCGCCGTCGTGGCCGACGGACGCGTGCTGGGGCACGTAATCCTGTCGCAGGACGCGCATGCCGTGTTCGGAGGCGTCGTTCCGGAGATCGCGGCGCGCCAGCACCTGGCCCACATCGATGGGGTCGTGGCCCGGGCGCTCGCGGAAGCGGGAGTGCGGGCCGGTGAGCTGGCCGGCGTGGGCGTGACCGCGGGTCCGGGCCTGGTGGGGGCGCTTCTCGTAGGCCTGAACTGGGCGAAGGGGTTCGCTTACTCTCTGGGCCTCCCGATCGTGGGGGTCCACCACATGGAAGCCCACCTCTTCGCGAACTCCCTCGAGTCGCCGGAAGCGACTCCGCCGTTCGTCGCCCTGCTGATCTCCGGCGGCCACACCATGCTGCTCCACGCTGCATCCTGGGGGAGTTACGAGCTTCTGGGCGCCACTCGGGACGACGCGGTCGGCGAGGCGTTCGACAAGGTGGCGCGGCGCCTCGGACTGGGGTTTCCGGGCGGTCCCGAGATCGAGAGGTTGGCACGGCAGGGCGTTGCGGGGAAGTACAGACTGCCGCGGCCCATGCTGTCTGCTCGCGAAGGTCCGGGCGAGGCGGGTTTCTTCGACTTCTCGTTCAGCGGGCTCAAGACCGCGACGGCGCTCCTGATAGGCGAGATCGAGGCCGGTGGGGAGGAGGCGATCGCCGCAGCGCGGCCCGACGTGGCGGCGGAGTTCCAGGAAGCGATCGTGGACGTGCTGGTCGGGAAGACGATGCGGGCCGTCGATCATACGGGGTGTCATCGCGTGCTCCTCGGTGGAGGAGTGGCGCGTAACGGTCCACTTCGCGAGCGACTGGCGGCGGCCCTCGCGCCGGCTGGCGAGCTGTTCGCGCCGTCGCCGAGGCTGTCCACCGACAACGCGGCGATGGTGGCGCGTCTCGCCGAGCACCGGCTGGCAGCCGGCGAGGCCGACGGTCTGGAGCTCAACGCGGACCCGGCCCTCCCGTTTCCGGGTCTCTCTTAACGCGAACGGAGAATACGCGACTCATGCATCCGGAACTGCTCACTCTCGACCTTCCGGTTCTCGGCCGGTTCACGATCACCACCTTCGGCGTGATGATGGCGATCGCCTTCCTGGCGGGTTACCAGGTGATCCGGCTGGAGCTCGCGAGGGGGGGCAGGGACGAGCAGCTGGCCGGCGACATCCTGCTCGGCGCCCTCGTGGGGGGCATCCTGGGAGCCAAGCTCTACTACGTCCTGTTGAACTGGCCGTTCACGGTCCGGGATCCGATCGGAATGCTGACCAGCCGGGCCGGTCTCGTGTGGTACGGCGGGCTCATGGGCGGTTCTCTGGGCGTGATCTGGATGATCCGGCGGCGTGGCCAGAAGGTCTCGGAGATGGCCGACGTGGTCGCTCCCGCGCTGGCGCTCTCCTATGCGCTCGGCCGCGTCGGTTGCTTCCTGGTGGGAGACGACTACGGCCGACCGACGGACAGCTGGGTCGGCATCGCGTTTCCGAACGGGCAGCCACCTTCCACGGCCGGTAATCTCAGGCGGGCCTTCGGGGTCGACGTTCCGGCCGCGATTCCGGATCAACAGGTGCTCTCCGTATATCCGACGCAGCTCTTCGAGGTAGGGATCTCGCTGCTGATATTCCTCCTTCTGTGGCGCCTCCGTTTCCGTGACCGGCGGGCCGGCTGGCTGTTCTCCCTCTGGCTGGCGCTCGCCGGATGCGAGCGCCTGGTCGTGGAGTTCTTCCGGGCCAAGGACGACCGGTTCTTCGGGATGCTCTCGCTGGCGCAGGTCATCAGCATCGGACTGATCGGGCTCGGCGTGTGGCTGATGTACCGCCTGCGTAGTCCCGCGCACGGGGAGACCTCACCCCGGTGAGAAAGGCCTGGTGCGTCATCGCCGTGGGGGTCGCCCTGGGTGCCATCGGCGCCGGTGATGCCGCCAGCCAGACCTTCGCGGATCCGGAAGTCGTCCAGATCACGTTCAACGGAAACCAGGCGTTCCCGGATGGCGTGCTCGGGAAGGCGATCCTCACGGACGCGACGCACTGCCGGACGTTCCTGTTCGTGTTCCCGCTTCCGCTGTGTCCGCTGACGGACTGGGGGGTCGCCCACATCCGCGAGTACCTGGACGAGGGCGAGTTGCCTCTGGACGTGCTTCGACTGCGCCTCTACTACCGGCAGCGTGGTTTTCGGGCGGCGACGGTCGACACCACGATCGCCCGTGAGGGTGACCGGGTGCGAATACAGTTCGAGGTGGCGGAAGGAGAGCCTACCCGGATCCGCTCTCTCGACGTGGTCGGGGGAGAAGGCCTGCTCGACTCGACCGTGGTGCGGCAGGACCTGCCCCTGGCCGTGGGCGATCGGCTGGATCTCGTGGCCCTCGGAGAGGGCGAGCGCCGAGTGGCGGAGAGGCTGCGCAAGGACGGATACGTCCACGCGCAGGTCCTGCGGGAGTACTTCATCCCGTCGGAGACTCTCGAGGCGGACGTCGTCCTCCGGGTGGAGCCGGGACCCCGCGTCCGGGTCGGAAACATCCGGATCGTCGGATCGGGCCAGGTCGGAGACCAGGTGATCCGGGAGCTGCTCCGGTTTCGATCCGGCGACTGGTTCCGGGAGGATCGGATCGTCGAGAGCCAGCGCAGTCTGTACAGCCTCCAGGCTCTCAGGTGGGCGAACATCTCGTCCGAGCCGCGCTCGGACACCGACACGCTGATCGACCTCCGGGTCGAGGTGGCGCCCGCGCCCAAGCGGTCGCTCCAGACCGGACTCGGGCTGCAGACCGACGAGTGCGTGCAGGCACAGGCGAACCTGATATACCGGAACTTCCTGGGAGATGCCCGCATCCTGCGTTTCACCGGCCGCGTCTCCAACGTTCTCGCTGGCGAGCTGCAAGGCCAGTTTCCGTGTACCGATGTGAGCGAGAACGAGGTGTACCAGAAGCTCAACTACCTGCTGGAGGTCGGATTCGAGCAGCCGGTGTTCTCCGATGGCCGGAACAACCTGCGAGCCAGCGTGTTCGCGGAGCGCGAGACGGTGCCCGACCTGTACGTCAGAAGCGCGGTCGGCGGACAGGTCTCGTTCAGCCGTCGACTGCAACGGGCGATGCAACTGACCCTGTCGTATCAGCCGACCCTGACGTCCTTCGCCGAGGAATCCGCCGACATCTACTTCTGCGTCAACTTCGGCGTGTGCGACCCGGAGGACATCCAGGTGCTGACGGAAGCGAACTGGCTGTCTCCGGTGACGGGTCTGTGGACCTACGACAGGACCGACAGTCCGTTCGAGGCGACCCGGGGCTGGTATGTGGCCGTGGAGCTCGAGCAGGCGGGTGACCTGACTCTGTCGGACTACCAGTACTCCCGCGGAACGGTCGACGGCGCCGTGTTCCACCGGTTGTCATCCACCATCGTGGCCGGCGCGCACATCAGGGCCGGAGCGATCCTGCCCTACACCGGCAACATCTTCGAGGGCACGATCACGACGGATGCCGTGGTGCAGCCTCAGAAGCGCTTCTTCGCCGGCGGACCCCAGAGTGTGCGAGGCTTCGGGACGAACCTGCTGGGACCCACGGTGCTCGTCCTGGACGAAGGGGACTGCACGGCGTACCCGGACTTCCAGGACTGTGCGGACAGTGTCTCTCCGGGCACGTTCAGCGAGCGTCCCCTGGGCGGCAACTCGGTGTTCGAGGGGAGCGTCGAGGCCCGGTTCAAGGCGGGGAATCGATGGACCGTGGCGGCGTTCGTGGACTTCGGACAGGTGTGGGAGACGATCGACAGTCGGACGCCCGTGGTGGCCACGCCTGGAGCCGGAGTCCGGTTCCGGAGTCCGGTAGGTCCGCTTCGGCTCGACGTGGGATACAATCCGACGGGCACCGAAGAGAAGCAGGTCGTCGTGGTCCTGGACGACGGTTCGATCGTGGAACTGCCCTCGCCCGTCGCATACGATCCCTTCACGTACGATGGTCCCTCGGCCCTGACCGAGCTCTGGCGCCGCCTGCGGTTCCAGTTCTCGATCGGCGAGGCGTTCTGAGGCGCGCGGGCCGGTGAGCGGCGATCGTCGACGTGCCGAGTCCCGGGACCCGTGGTCCCACGGCCCCCTGGGGATGCCCAGGCCCCTGTGGCGGGCGATCAAGGTGGTCGGCCGATCCATGCTCCTCCTGGTCGGCCTCGCCAGCCTGACGGCCGCCGGAGCGATCATCCTGCTCAGTCAGACCGTGGTGGGGCGCGCCGTCGTCGCCTCGCACGTGGAGGAGCTGCTGGCCGGCGTGGTGCACGGAGAAGTCCGGGTCGGTCCGATCCTCGGAGGCAACATGCTGACGCGGGCGCACCTGGCCCACTTCGAGATCCTCGAGTCGGATGGCACTCCGTTCGTGGAGCTCGACAGCGTTCGAGTGAGCTACAATCCGCTCGGTTTTCTCATCGGGACCTACCGCTTCAGTGCCGTCACCGTCGAGCGCGCGAGGATCTCGCTGGTCCAGGCGCCGGATCGCTCCTGGAACTTCGACCGCCTGTTCGGGGACGAGACGCCCGACTCGGCGGCGGTCGGGGAGTCGTCCGCGCCGGATTCAGCCGCGGGTTCGGGCCGTACGAAAGTTCTTCTGACGGACCTGAACATCCGACGGGGTTCACTCCTCGTGACGACGCCCTGGGCGTCCGACGAAACGGGAGCGGCGCGGGACTCGCTGGTCGCCCAGGGGCTGCGCGGAGACAAGCTGTGGCGGGTCGTTCGACTCGGGCCGGATCGCTGGGCGAGGGAAATCCGCCTCGACTCGCTGTCGGGTGGCTTCCCGCTTCTGCGGCTCGTCGATCCGATACGGCCCTTCCGCATCGAGGCGACGGGGCTGGCCACCGAGGCATCGGTGGTTACCCAGACGCTCGACATCCGTCGATTCGATGGCAGCGCGACGTTCCGCGACACCATTGCCGTCGAGATCGAGACGCTCGAGACGCAGGAGACCGCCCTGCAAGGCTCCGGGTGGGTCGTGCCGGGGGATCCGGAGCAGTTCCGATTCGGACTGGAGGCCGACCCGATCGCGTTCGGCGACCTGCAGTGGCTGCCGGTGCCGATGCCGCGGCAGGGAGGTGGACCTGCTCGAATCGATCTGTCGACGCGGGGTGATGTGATCGTGGTGGACGTGTCCGGCGCGGACGCCAGCGTCGGCGATTCGAGAGCGCGCGGCTCCTTCGTTCTCGCTCTGGAGCCGATGCCACGATTCGAGAGCCTCGACCTGCTCCTGCAGCCTCTCCGCCTGCGGCTGGTCGATGAGGTCCTGGAGCGCGAGCCGTTGA
>Ga0055460_10000129_pt1 | contig 13042 bp, 14 predicted proteins | sample Joice_ThreeSqA_D_4_FD_57686 | JGI IMG/M metagenome (GOLD analysis project Ga0055460, IMG submission 57686) | Wetland microbial communities from San Francisco Bay, California, USA, that impact long-term carbon sequestration - Joice_ThreeSqA_D2 | ecosystem: Environmental > Aquatic > Marine >...
GGGTCGAAGAAGGCGACCACGACCTGCAGGGCGAAGACGCCGGACACCAGAAGGACCACGTACGCAGCCAGGCGACGGCCCCACGCCTTCCGTGGCGCGGGCGGCGTCCCCTCACGGAGGCCCGCGAGCCGCTGAACTCGGCGTCGGCGGCCCGCGTCACGACTACGCTTGGTCAGCTCGGCGCAGCGCACCCCATCCGTACCGGGAGATCGCAAGCACCAGGACGACCTTCAGGGCATCACCGAGTATGAACGGGCTGACGCCGGTCGACGCGACGAGAGATCCCCCTCCGAGGAGCGCGAGCCACGACAGTCCTCCCGCGTGTATGACGCCCAGAGCGGCCGCGAGCCACAGGGCCTCGCGGAGCCAGCTGCCTCGATCCCGGGCGCCGATCCCGGCGACCGCCGCGGCGACGGGAAAAGCCAGGAGATATCCTCCCGTGGGGCCCAGCAGATAGGCCGCCCCCCCTCCTGCCGCGAAGACCGGCAGGCCGACGAAACCGGCGGCGAGGTACGCGATCTGGCTGGCGGCGCCCGCCCTCGAGCCCAGCACGACGCCCGCCAGGAGCACGGCGACGGGTTGCAGGGTCATCGGAACCGGCGTGCCTGGAAGCGGAACGCTCAGTCTCGCGCCGACGGCCGTGAAAACGGCGAATCCGAGAATCCCGAGAACGATCCCGGGCGCCTTCGTATCGACGCCCTCGGCGGTCCGCTGGACGTTACCTGCTGCGTCACTCCTCATACTCTCTCCACGCTGAGGGCCACCGCGTTCCCGCCTCCGAGGCACAGGGTGGCCAGCCCCTTGGCCACGTTCCTGTCGCGCATCGCATACAGGAGCGTCGTCAGGATCCGGGCGCCTGAAGCGCCGATCGGATGTCCGAGCGCGATGGCCCCACCACGCACGTTCACCCGATCCAGGTCCATCCCGAGGGCCCTGGCGTCCGCGATCGCCTGAACGGCAAACGCTTCGTTCGCCTCGATCAGCCCGTAGTCATCGATCGTCGTGCCCTCGAGTGCCATCAACCGCTGCACCGCGTCCACCGGGGCGAAGAACAGGTCCCTCGGAGCCGTGGCGCCGACCGAATATGCCGTGATCCGACCGAGGATGTCCAGACCGTTGTCCCGCGCGTAAGCCTCTGACGTCACGACAGTAGCGGCCGCTCCGTCGTTCAGGCCGGGAGCGTTCCCCGCCGTCACGGAGTACTCCTCGACCTCCGGCGGGGCGTCCCCGCCGAACGCCGGGCGGAGCTTCGCCAGCGCCTCGACGGTCGTGTCGCGCCGGGGAGGCTCGTCCGTGTCCACCACGGTCGTTCCCTTTCGACCGGCGATCTCGACCGGAACGATCTCGGCAACGAACTCGCCACCGTCGATCGCGGCAACCGCCTTCATGTGGCTTTCGTACGCGAACCGGTCCTGGTCCTCGCGGCTGACCTGCGCCTTCCAGGCCGTGTATTCGGCGTGACCGCCCATGTGACAGTGGCCGAACGAACACCACAGGCCGTCGTGAATCAGCGCGTCCACCATGGAACGATCGCCGAACTTCACGCCGTCACGGTAACCGCGCACGAGGTACGGCGCGTTGGACATGGACTCCATGCCACCGGCCACGGCGACCCGCAGATCCCCCGCCCGGATCGCCTGCGCTGCGAGCATGACGGCCTTCAGGCCCGATCCGCACACCTTGTTGATGGTGAGCGCCGGGATCTCGGCTGGCAGGCCGGCGCCGATCGCCGCCTGCCGCGCCGGCGCCTGACCGGTGCCGGCCTGGACGACGTTGCCCATGATGACTTCCTGTATGTCCGACGCGGGCACGGAAGACCGCGCGACGACTCCGGCGATGGCCCGGGATCCGAGCTCCGGCGCAGAAAGCGACGCGAGCCCCCCGAGAAAGCGCCCCGTCGGAAGCCTGGCGGCTCCGACGATCACGGCGGTTCGATCCTTGTCGCTCATTTCAGCCACTCCTCGCATCCCTGTCGGCGTCGCGTGTCGGCCAGGCCGACGATCCGCCAGTCTTCGCCCACCCGGGCGAGGAGGAACACATCCACGCCGCAGTGGGACAGGTTGCCGTTGTAGTAGAAAGTGTACGGCGTGAACACGGTCGCCAGGTTGTCGTCGATCCGGATCTCGGCCGGGCCGATCCTCTCGTCGAATGCTCCGGGCTCCGCTCCACCGACGGCCCGCACGAAACCATCGATGTCACCGAACTCGACGCCGCCGATGCCGTCCCGTTCTCCCGAGCTTGCCATGTTGACCATCTCGGGGTGGAACAGCCCGCGGACCGCGGCCGAATCCGCCGCCCGCATGCCGTCGAACAGGGCGTCGACCACGGCCTCTACCTCGTCCTCCGCCGTCTGCGCCGCGACCGGCGCCGCGATCCCTCCGAAGATCGACCCGGCCAGGATCGTGACGATCGCTATCCGCTTCATCCTGCCTCCTCCCGGTTGAGTCCGTCCCCCGGACGGACCTGAGAACTCTGTTTGCCTGGACCCTGCCCCGGTCCGCTCGTCCCTCGCTCGGCACCGGGCGCGAGCGCCTGCTCCTCGATGTCGTCGAGGGTACAACCGGATCCTCCCCCGGGCGGCGGCACCGCTCGACCCCACGCCACGAATGGATCATGCTCGAACGCGAGCCACCAGCCCTCGTCGGCCGCGCGCCTCAGTATCCTCTTCTTGCTTTCCAGCGTGACCAGCGGCTCCACGTCGTACCCCATGATCCAGGGAAGGGGAAGATGGGCCGCGGTCGGCACGAGGTCGGCCAGAAACAGCAGCTGAGCCCCCCCCAGGTCCACCAGGATCGACTGGTGATGAGGCGTGTGTCCCGGTGTATGGACGTAGCGAACGCCCGGCACGATCTCGCTTCCATCAGGCACCAGCTCGAGTCGGTCCGCCGCCGCAAGCGGCTCGAAGTTGTCGGCCATGTAGCTGGCGCGGATTCTCTCGTTGTCCAGTCGCGCGAACTCGTACTCGCCGCGACTGACGACATACCGGGCGCTGGGAAAGGACGGCCTCAAGGACCCGTCCGTACCCCTGGTCGTACTGCCACCGAAGTGATCGAAGTGGAGGTGCGTGCCCGCGACCACGTCCACGTCCGACGGCTTCACTCCGAGCGCCTCGAGTGACGTCTCCAGACGGGTCGGATCCCCGTCGTTGGACACTCCGTAGATGGACTTGAACTTGTCGGATTCCTTGTTGCCGAGGCCCACGTCGATCAGGACCGTCGCTTCCTCGGTTTCCACGAGAAGGCAACGCATGGCCAGCGGAATCCGGTTTTGCCCGTCGGCCGGGGCGCGGCGCACCCAGAGCGGCTTGGGAACGACGCCGAACATGGCTCCCCCATCCAGCCACAGGGAGCCGGCATCGACCGGTCGGACCCTCGCCCGATCTCCCTCCAGGAAGATCGGATCAGGCACGGAGACCCTCCCGCGATGGGTTCTCGATTCCGGGTGCGGACCTGCCCGCCACCCAGTCCTCCAGTTGGTCCCAGTAGGCGATTCCCTGCCGGTCGGCGGCCTCCAGCATGCGGAGAAGAATGGCGGCCGTGGCGCGCGCGTCGTCCCCGGCCCGGTGCCGCCGGGCGATCGTGACATCGTAATACCGGGAAAGCGAATCGAGTCCGCGGCGCCGCAGCCCCGGCAGCACCCTCCGGGCGAGCCTCACCGTGCACAGGCGTGGCCCCTCCGGCATGAGGGAATCGGCCAGCCGGAGCTCCTCCGACACGAACCTCCAGTCGAACCCCACGTTGTGGGCCACGAACACGCGGCCCTCCAGGGACTCTCTCACCCGGCCCGCGATGTCCCGAAACCGGGGTGCGGTTTCCACCATCCCGGGCTCGATGCCTGTCAGGCGGGTCACCCAGCGCGGGATCCACGCCTCCGGATTGACCAGTGTCGTGTATTCGCCACGGATCTCGCCACGCTCCACGAACACGGCCGAGTACTCGACGATCCTCGCTCCCGCCGTGACGGAGCTGCCGGTGGTCTCCACGTCCACGACGGCGAACCGCGTGTCCTCCAGGCGCGTGCGCCCGGCACCGTCCGGTTCCCGCTCCACGAGACTCCAGACGCCGTCCGCGTCTACCGTGAAACGAGCGTCTGCTCCCAGCAGGTCGAAGATCAGCCGCGAGGCCAGCCCGGGCGGCGCCTGCATCAGGCCGAAGACCTCGCGAGCCAGCGCCGGGGTTTCCGTCGGCTGCCGGCTCACCGTCTCCATCGCCCGCTGCACGAGCGGCGTATGGGGCGTGAACCGCACCCCTCCGGAGCTCACGGCGAGTCCCTCAGGATGGGCATGGTCATGCACCGGGGCCCTCCGCCTCCTCGAACGAGCTCCGATCCCTCGAAACCGATTACGAATCGCTCGTCGGCCCCCGGGTCGACTTCACCGGCCAGGAAGTCCGCCCCGCGGATGACCCTGAATCCACCTTCACCGCGAAGCGCCTCCAGGGTGTGCTCGTTCCGGTCGTAGGCCAGTACCTGGCCCGGTCCCACCGCGAAGAAGTTGCACCCGCTGGCCCACTGCTCCCGTTCCTGATCCGTCCGTCGGCCACCGCCGCACGAGATCGGGGCGAGGGGCATCCCGAGATCGCCCAGCAGGCTGAACAGGCTGGCGGCCTCGTGGACTCCGGTGGAGCCCTTGCGGACGTGGAGGACCGGAAGACGGGTCGGGCCCATGAAGTACGGTGGAAAGACGCAGCAGAGCTCCCGGTCGAGCACGGTGAAGATCATGTCGAGATGAATCGCCGCCCGGTGCGCCGGGAGGAGCACGACGACGATGTCGGTGATTCCGGTGCGGTCGAAGACCTCTTCCGCCAGCGCGTCGATTCCCGCGGCGGTCGTTCTCTCCGACATTCCCACCGCCAGCAGGTCGTGACGCAGAACGTGCACGTCGCCGCCCTCGACGCGCACGTTGAGTCTTCGCTCGTGCGCCCCGTCAAACAGAATCCCTGCGTTCGCCAGCTCCGGGTGCATCCGGAACAGGGTCCAGGCGAGGATCTCCTCGCTCCACCGCACCTCGTGCTTCATCGAGGCGACGACGACACGATCGCCGACAACGGCCGCGGAATCCCGCGTGAAGAACAGGTTCGGGAGCGGAGGAAGCGTGTACCCGGCTTCGTTCACCAGCCCCGCCAGGATTCCGCCGGAAGACACTTCGCCCTCGATGAAGAGGCGGGCGATCTCCCTCGGATCGGCTCCTTTGGCTCTGGAGCCTATGGCGCCGTCCGACTGCTCGAACACGTGGTCGCGAGCCTCCTCGGACTGGAGCACGTCGGCGAGCAGATCGGCCAGCTCGTAAACGGTACAGAAACGGGAGAGGATTGCCGTGAAACGCTCGTGCTCCCGGCGGGCGAACTCGAGGTCGAGGATGTCATCGAACAGGTAATCGGCCCGGTTGGCTGGAGTCACCACGGCGAGTTCGGGCCCGGGGGTATGACAGATGACCGCGCGCAGGCGTCCGATCTCACTGTCGATCCTGATCATTCGGTATCGTCCGCCGCCGGACCACCCGTCGTCAGCATGTAGCAGAGGCCTTCCAGCTCCAGCGTGACATCCATCTCCCGCACCGCCACTCCTTCGGGAACGTCCAGCTTCACCGGGGCGAAATTGAGGATCGCCCGGGCCCCGGCCCCGACTGCCATGTCGGCGCTCTGCTGCGCTGCTTCGACCGGCGTCGCGATGATGGCGATCGCGACTCTCCTATCCTCGAACGTTCGCTTCAACTCGCTCAGCGGCTGCACCCTCACGCCTCCGAGATCGAGCCCGATCCTGGACTGATCCGAATCGAACGCCGCGACGACATCGAAGCCCCGCTGCGTGAAATAGCCGTACCCCAGCAGGGCCGAGCCGATCTTGCCGGCCCCCAGGACGGCGACCCGCCACCTCTGGGTCAAGCCGAGAATCTCCTCGAGTTGCTCCCTGAGCGCGCGAACAGGGTATCCCTGGCCGCGCTTGCCGAACGACCCGAAATGGCTGAGGTCCTTTCGAACCTGCGCCGCCGTGGTGCCAGTGGACTGAGCGAGTCCGGCGCTCGAGACGACGCTCCGGCGTTCCCGGGCGTCCAGCTCCCTGAGCCGTCGCAGATACCGGGAAAGCCGCCGTACAGTCGACTCTGAGATCTTGCGTGCCATGGTCCCGTTTGTGAAAGAGATCACAAGAACATACGGGGCACACGGGCCGTTCTCAACTCGGTTCTCCCGAGCCGGGCGTCCCCACCCCTCCGACCTCCTCCAGGCGCTGCGCGAGCTCCACGAACTGGCCCGGACTCAATGTCTCGGGCCGCGCTCGAGGAGAGATGTCCAGGGCCCGGAGAACGTCATCGACGACCGACGCGGAGAGTGCGTATTCCGGTGCCCCGCGGAGGATCGTCCCCAGCTGCTTCCGCCTTCGGGAGAAGGTCACACGGGTCAGGATTCGCAACCCGGCGAAACGGTCCGGTCCCCGAGCGGCACCGTGAGGGTCGATCACCAGGACTGCCGAATCCACCGCCGGCACCGGCCGGAAGGCCCGGCGACCTACCCGGAATGCGATTCGGACGTCCGCGCGGGCCTGCACGCCCACCGTCAGGGCCCCGTAGACCTTGCTGCCGGCCGGCGCGGCGATCCTCTCGGCCACCTCCTTCTGCACGAGGAGCACCATGCGGCGTGGGAGGGGACGCATCTCCAGGAACCGGAAGACGAGTGGGGACGTGATGCCATAGGGAACGTTCGAGACGAGGAGGCCCGACCGATCCTCGAGCAGGCCCGCGAGATCCACATCCAGCGCGTCGCCGTGCACGACCCGGACGTCATCCCGCCCCCCGAACCGCAACGCCAGTTCGGCCGCCAGCCCGTCGTCCTTCTCGACCAGCGCAAGTCGGCCGACCCTCCCGGCGAGGAGGTCGCTCAGCTCGCCGTGCCCGGGCCCCACTTCCAGCACTGAATCCTCGGGGCCCGCACCGAGCTCCTCGACGATCTTGCGACGGATGTTCGGGTCGACGAGGAAGTTCTGGCTCAGGGACCGCTTGGCCCGGACCATCGACTACTTGACGACCAGTGCAGTGCGATCGTCGGCGGCCACGCCGCCCGGCGCCGCGGCGAGCTCGAAGACCCTGTCCAGGACCTGCTGCGCGGCCGCGCCGGAGCTCTCCATCGCCATCGAGGTGAGGCCCTCGTCCGACCACAGGCGATCGCTCTCGAGGCACTCGCTGATCCCGTCGGTGAACATCAGGAGCATGTCGCGCCCCTTGACCCATTCCACTTCCCGCTGGGAGTAGGCATCGAACTCGGCGATCCCCAGCGGGGGGTTCAGCGCGTCCAGGCGCTTCACCTCTCTGGTGTTCACCCGGTAGGCGTGGGGGTGACCGGCGTTGGCGTAGCGAATCCGACCTCCCACTGGATCCACAACTGCATAGCACAGGGTCATGTACATCTCGGTGGACTCGAGCTTGCGCACGAGCTCGTGGTGAATCCCCTGCAGCACGTCCGCGGGGTCTTCCCGGTCGCGTACGGTGATCGAGGCCGCGCTCATCGTCAGGGCCATGATGAGGCCGGCGGAATAGCCGTGGGAGCTGACATCGCCGAGCATGACGCCGAGTCGATTCCCGGGAAGCCGGAACAGGTGGTAGAAGTCGCCACCCACCGAATCCGCCGGCTCGCACCGCGCCGCGACGTCCGCCATGCCCGCGAAGTCCTCCAGGTCCGGCAGGAGCTTCATCTGCAGGTGGTGTGCGAGCTCGAGCTCCACGAGCATGCGCTCCTGGACCAGGCTCTCCCGGGTCAGGCGATCGTTCTCGATTGCAGCCGCCAGGTGGGCGGCCACGGTGGCTGCCAGGTTGACATCCGCCTGCGAGAAGGTGTCCCGTCCTTCCCTCCCCCGAGCCGCGAGGACACCGACCGGAAGGGTGTTTCCGTGAAGCGCCGCGTGCCGAAGCGGTACGGCGAGGAAGGTGCGCTCATCCTCCGCACGGGCGTGAGCCCGGCGCGGGCGTACCTGCGGCAGCTGCGAACGCAGGGCACGGTCGACCCACTCCCGTACGTCCGGCGCCGGCTCCGTCATCAGATCCGGGGCATCGGGGCCGCCGGCCGCCAGCCGGCGCAGCGGCTCCGCCTCCGCCGGCACCCAGATGGCCGCGCAGTCTGCCGCGACGACGTGTGACAGGCGGTCGAGCAGCCGACCGGCCGCCCGCTCGAGATGAACCACCGACCCCAGGGTCTCCCCCACGGAGGTCAGAAGGTCGATCTCGGCATACCTGTCTCCCAGCTCGGAAGCGAAGAACCGGCCCTCCACCTCCGACGCGACCAGCCGGCTGGCCGACTCGCGCAGCACCGCCAGCCATTTCCGATCCTCTTCGCCCGAAGCGGCTGAGGTCGCGAGCCGGATCCGTACGGAGGGCATGACGAGCCAGGTCATCTCCGTGAATTCGGCTCGCCCCGGGTCACCGAGCGAATCGTGAACCGTCAGCTCGCCCGAATCAGCCTCGATCACGAGGCGAGAGCGGATGCCCGTGAGCCGGTGAAACGTGTCCAGGTATTCCGCCAGGCGCTCGCTGCCTTGCGGATTGGCGAAGGCGGGCGTCCAATCGGGTCGCCCGGTTCCCCGCCTCTCTCCTCCGGGGCGGCGCGGCGCCCCCGGATCCGCTTCCAAGGCCTCACTCATGGAGCGTCAGGGTGACCGAGTTGCCGCGCTCGTTGAACCGGACGTCGTCCGCGAGTGATCGAAGCAGGAAGAGACCTCTCCCGTGACTGCGCTCGCGGTTTTCCGGACGCGTCGGGTCGAGCACGCGCAGGGGGTCGAAGCCGCGTCCCTCGTCCGTGACCGTGACCTCGGCACAGCCCGGTCGCAACGCCGCCACCACGCGGACCAGTTTCTCCGGATCTTCTCGGTTGCCGTACAGAATGGCGTTGGACAGCGCCTCTCCGACGGCGACCCGCAGGTTGAGCGTCGCCCGCGACCCGGAGAAGGCCAGGCGCTCGCACGCCTCCACCACCTCGGCTACGACCTCTCGCACGAATCGGACGCTCGAGGGGAACTCCAGTTGAACGCTCCCGCTCAATCCTCCGGGCCGGCGGGCCCGCGTGCCACCTTCGCCCTCGAGGTGCTTCCGCCACTTCAACCGCAGTTCGTCGTAGTTGATAGGATAGAAGAGATAATCGCCGCAACCTGCGGCCAGAGCAGGAATTAATCCATCCACAGATTCGTTGTCGACGATCGCCACGAGCTCAGTTGGGTGGCCGAACGTGAGCCGAACGGCCCGCACCGGGTGCTCGCTGTCCGCCAGGTCGATGAACGCTACCCCCGGTGAGCGCTCGGGCCACTCCGTGCGGCGCGCGGCCACAAGGCACGTCGCCCCCAGCGCTTCGAGCTCGGGGACCAGCGCATCCGTTACGACCTCGCGTCCCGAACAGATGAGAGCGGTCTTGAACTCCGACACGAGTCAGAACTCGCCGATGGCCCGGGCGCGGGTGTCCGCGATATTGAACAGGGTGTCCAGCTTGGTGAGCTCGAACAGGGTGCGCAGATCCTCGTTCAAGCCGGCGAGCCTCAGCGCCCCGCCCGATTCCCGGATCTTCTTCGACAGGCTGACCAGCACGCCCAGGCCACTGGAGTCGATGTAGCTCGAGCTGGAGAAGTCGATCAGGAACCGCCGGTCCCCCGCCTCCAGCCGGCCGAGCACCTTTTCCTTGAGCTCCTGGCGGTTGCCGACGATCAGCTCGCCGCCCACATCCACGATCGTGATTCCATCCGTTTCGGAGATCGAAAACATCGCAGCCCTCTGCACTCAGGATGATTCGTGAGCGAGTGTCCGCGGCGCTCCCGACATCAGCGCCGTGATGTACGCCATGTGCACTATGTCTTCAGCGGTCGCCCCGCGCGACAGATCGTTCAGGGGACCGGCCAGGCCCTGCAGGACGGGTCCCAGGGCATGCCTCCCGGCCAGGCGCTGGACCAGCTTGTATCCGATGTTCCCCGCGTCCAGGTTCGGAAACACGAGGACGTTCGCGCGTCCCGCGACCGGCGAGCCGGGTGCCTTGCGAACGGCTACTTCCGGAACGAGCGCCGCATCCGCCTGCAACTCACCGTCACAGATAACATCCGGCTCGCGCTCCCGAAACTCACGCAGCGCCCCTCGCACGAGACGCACGGAGTCTCCGTCCGCCGATCCGAGGGTCGAGTAGGACAGGAAAGCGACTCTCGGCTCGTCTCCCACCACCAGTCGGCGAGCCTGGCAGGCCGCCTGGGCGATCTCGGCCAGCTGCGCGGCGGTAGGAGCCGGCACCACGGCCGCGTCGGTGAAGGTGAGCACGTCATCCGTCGCCCCGCCGGAAGGCACCATGTAGAAGGAGCTCGACACCGTCTGGATGCCGGGCGCAGTTCCGAGGATGCGCAGCCCCGCGCGAAGCACGTCCGCGGTAGAGCTTCGTGCGCCCGCCACGACCCCGTCGAGCCGGCCCCTTCGGAGCTGGGCCACCGCGAAGCGCAGCGTATCCACCGGTCCACCGGAACCGACCTCGGGAAGGAGGTCGGCGACTTCGCCGCGGCGGCCCGGCGCATAGGGATCCAGCACCTCGATGCCGGCGTTCTGCAGACCCCGGGGGAGCTCCGCGGCAGACTCCACAACGACCGGTTTCACCGCGCCTTCGTCGGCCAGGCGGAGAATGGCCTCTCCCGTCCGCGCTTCAGCGGCCTCGGGAAATCCGATGCGGGCGCCGGTCCTCTCCGCCCGGTCCCTCAGACTGGCGAGAAAGCTCACTCGCCTGCCACGACGGCCCCGAAGACCCGCACGAGCTCCTGGAGGACCAGGGGCGGAACGAAGCCCGACACGTCGCCGCCCAGCCGCGCGACCTCCCTGACCAGAGAGGAGCTGAGGAACGTGTAGCTGGCGGCCGGAGCCATGAAGATCACCTCGATCTCCGGCCACAGCGACCTGTTCATCAGCGCCATCTGGAACTCGTACTCGAAATCGCTGACGGCCCGCAGGCCCCGGACGATCAAGCGGGCGCCCTGCTGACGGGCGAAGTCGACCAGCAGGCCCTCGAACGGGACGACCTCTACCCGCGGTTCCTCGGCGTACACGGCGCGGGTGAGCTCGACGCGCTCCGCCAGAGAGAAGGTGGGGTCCTTCACGTGGGTCGCACTCCCCGCGATCGCCACCACGACCCGGTCCACCAACCGCAGGCTGCGCCGGATGATATCGTCGTGCCCGTACGTGAGGGGATCGAAAGATCCCGGGTAGATGGCGACCCGTTCGTCAACCATGAGCGACTCCTTCCACCGGATCCAGGAAGATAGACAGCGCGGTCGGTCCATAGCGCCGTTGCCAGTCTGGCTCGCGCGCGAAATCTAAGCCGCAGGCGTGCTCCACACACAACACGTCCGCAAATGGGGAGCCGTCGAAGTCGTCCGCGAGCCGTCTCGCCGCGTCACTGCCGTAAGGAGGATCGGCCAGAACCAGGTCCCAACTCTGGCTGCCCTGCCGAGCCACGCGGCCCAACGCAGCGAACACGTCGCCGGCCACAACCTGGGTGCGAGAGTCCACGCCCAGAGCGCGAACGTTCCTGCGCAACGCCGCGAGGGCTTGCGGACTGGCCTCCACAAAGCACACGTGGGCCGCACCGCGCGACAGAGCCTCGAGGCCGAGGGCTCCCGACCCGGCGAACAGGTCCAGCACCCGGCTGCCCGGGAGGCGGTCGCCGATGACGCTGAACCACGCCTCCCGGACGATCTCCCGGGTCGGCCGGGTCGAGCGACCCGGAGGAGCCTCGATCCTGCGTCCTCCGAACTCACCGGCGATGATCCTCAGACTCACGACTCGATCGGCCGGAAGTCCAGCACCCGCGCCTGTACCTCGCGCCGCCCGTTCCACGTGTTCTCGGCGATCTCCAGCGCCACATCGGCCCGGCCGGCCGACCGTGCCTCCTGCAGACGGCGTCCGAGTCCGAAGCCGATCGCCGGCAACCGCTTACCGTCGTCCACGAGCTGCATTCGCAGGTGCCCGCCGTCCGCTCCCACCCGCGACGTCCGATCCAGCTCCACGCCCCTCACCACGAGGATCGGTTGCGGATTCCCGGAGCCGAAGGGAGCGAGGTGGTTCAGCCAGTCGAGCAGATCCCGACCGAGCCGGCTCAGAGGCACTTCCAGATCGAGCTGCAGCTCCGGAACCGCGTCGCGCTCGGACAGATCCCGCCGGGCCATCTCCCGGATCCGCTCCGCGAGCTCCTCGACTCGATCCCTGCGGACCGTGAGGCCGGCCGCCATGCGGTGGCCACCGAACCGTTCGAGCAGGGACTCGCACTCCTGGAGGGCGTTGAACAGGTGAAAGCCCTCGACCGAACGGCCGGAGCCGCGTCCCACCTCCCCGTCGAACGAGATGACAACGGAAGGCCTGTGCGTCTTCTCCACGAGACGCGACGCCACGATGCCTATGACGCCGGGGTGCCAATCGTCCCCCCACAAAACCACCGCCCGGTCCTCGTCTCGGAGCCGCGCCTTCAGCTGCCGTTTCACCTCCTCGTACACGCGGGCATCGGTCAACCGCCGCTCCGAATTCTGGCGCTCGAGATGGTCGGCGAGGCGCTGCGCCTCCTGGACGTCCGTGGCCAGAAGCAGGCGCAGTCCGGAATCCGCCTCCCCCATCCGACCGACCGAGTTCAGCCTCGGGGCGAGCCGGAAGGAGATGTGCTCCGCATCGAGCCGCTGATCGGGCCGCAGGCCGGCGTTGGAGAGCAGCGATCGCAGTCCCGGCTTGCGGCTTCTCTCCATGGCCCGCAAGCCGGCGCGGACCAGGACCCGGTTCTCGCCCGCGAGCGGCATCTGGTCGGCCACCGTGCCCAGGGCGACGAGATCCAGGTGCTGATTCAGTCTCGTCGCATCCACTCCGGCGCGCTCGTACAGGGCGGTCAGAAGCTTGAAAGCGACGCCGACGCCGGAGAGATCGCGAAACGGGTAGCGGCTCCCACGAAGCATGGGATTCACCACCGCCACGGCTTCGGGCAGGCCCTCGCCCGGTCGGTGATGGTCGGTGATCACGACGTCGATCCCCTTCGATGCCGCCGTGCGCACTGCCTCGTACGCG
>Ga0055460_10000133_pt1 | contig 12993 bp, 10 predicted proteins | sample Joice_ThreeSqA_D_4_FD_57686 | JGI IMG/M metagenome (GOLD analysis project Ga0055460, IMG submission 57686) | Wetland microbial communities from San Francisco Bay, California, USA, that impact long-term carbon sequestration - Joice_ThreeSqA_D2 | ecosystem: Environmental > Aquatic > Marine >...
CAGGTGGGCAAGGGCGAGATCTTCGGCGAAATGGCTTCGCTGACGCACTCGCCGCGCAGCGCCACGGCGCTCGCCAGGTCGCGCTGCCGGTTGATCGCGCTCGACGACCGCGCGTTCGAGGCCGCGCTGACGCGCAACCCCGGGTTCGCGCTGATGCTGCTCACCGTGCTCATCGGGCGGCTGCGCGAAGCGAATCGCCAGATGATCGAAAGCGGCGCCCCGGCCGCGGAAAGGACCTGGCAGGACGCCTACGTGTTCGAGCGCAAGCTGGTCGCCGAGCTGGTGAAGGAATTCGAGCACGATCCGCCGAAGTTCTACGACGCCAAGAAGCCGATCATGCAGGAAGGCCAGGCGGGCCTGTTCATGTACGTCGTTCTGAAAGGCAGCGTGGTGATCTTCCTGAACGGCAATCCGGTCGAGCGCGTCGGGCCGGGCGGCGTGTTCGGCGAGCTTGCGCTGCTCGACCAGCAGCCGCGCGCGGCAAGCGCGGTTGCCCAGACCGACTGCGAGCTGCTCGCGATCAGCCGCAAGGCGCTGCTCGAGCTGATCGCGACGAAGCCGGCCTTCGGACGATCGCTGCTCGCGGCGGTGGCGGACCGCGGCCGCTTCATGGTTTCGCTGCTGCGCTAGCGCTAGCCTTGGCGTCTCGACGCAGCTGCCCGTCCGAGGCCGATGTTCCGGGACGCCCGACCGAGCGCTTCGCTTTCGAATCCGCGACGAGGGCGGCGCCCGGCGGTTGATCGTCGACGCTGAGTTCGAGCGGAACAGCGCGACCTGCGCCGGCAACGTGCTGGCACCGGCTGGACTGACATCGACATGGATCTGATCGACGCCTGCCTCGAGCGCGCGCGGCGCGCGCCACGCCGGCTGGTGCTGCCCGAAGGCGGCGACGCGCGCGTCGTCGCCGCCGCGCGGCGCCTCGCCGACGGGGGCATCGCGCGGCCGATCGTGATCGGCGCCGCGCCCGGCACGCTGCCCGCGGGGGTCGTGGCGCGTGATCCGCATGCCGACGGCGCCGCCTATGCCGCGCGCTATGCGGCGGCGCGCGGCACCGGCTCCGCAATTGCGCTGCGCGCGGTGCGCAAGCCGCTGTTTCATGCCGGGATGATGCTCGCCGCGGGCGACGCCGACGCGATGCTCGCCGGCGTGGCGCACCCGAGCGCGCGCGTCATCGAGGCGGGGTTGATGACCGTCGGCCTGGCCGCGGGCATCCGTACGCCCTCGAGCTTCTTTCTCATGATCGTGGGCGAGCGCATGCTGGTGTACGCAGACTGCGCGGTCAACGCCGACCCGGATGCCGATGCGCTCGCCGACATCGCGCTCGCCTCGGCCGAGAGCTGCCGCCGCCTGACGGGTGCCGAGCCGCGCGTCGCGCTGCTTTCGTTCTCGACCCACGGCAGTGCGCGCCATGCCCGCATCGACAAGCTGCGGCGCGCACTCGCCATCGCGCGCGCGCGCGCCCCGGCGCTTGCCATCGACGGCGAGCTGCAGGCCGATGCGGCGCTGGTCCCCGAGGTGGCGGCGAAGAAGCTGAAGGACGTGGGCGAGGTGGCCGGACGCGCCAACGTGCTGGTGTTCCCCGACCTTGACGCGGGCAATATCGGCTACAAGCTTACCCAGCATCTCGCCGGCGCGCGCGCCATCGGCCCGATTCTGCAGGGCTTCGCGCGCCCGCTGTCCGATCTTTCGCGCGGCGCGAGCGTCGAGGACATCGTCGCGACCGCCGCGGTCGTGCTGGCGCAGATCCAGGCGTAGCGATGAGGATTCTCGAGACCGGCGATCGCGGGCCGGGCGCCTGAACGCGGCCGTTGCTAGCGCTGTGCCAGCGGTACGTAGGCGCGCGGCGCCGGGCCGTTGTAGAGCGTCAGCGGCCGGATGAGGATGTTGTTCTCGAACTGCTCGAGCACCGAGACGACCCAGCCCGGCATGCGGCCGATCGCGAAGATCGGCACGAACAGGTCGGACGGGATGGCGTTCAGGTAGTAGACGACGCCGGCGTAGAAATCGACGTTCACGTTGACGCCGTGGCGCGCGTAGGGCTTCATCGCCTCGACCAGCGCCTCGAGGATGCGGTACCACTGCGGCTGGCCCATCTCGCGCGAGAGTCTCTCGACGCCGGCGCGCATGTGGCGCGCGCGCGGATCCTCGGCGCGATAGACGCGGTGGCCGAAGCCCATCACGGGCTCCTTTGCGGCGCGCTTGGCCTTGACGTAGGCGGCGGCCAGCGCAGGATCGCCGACCGCCTGCGCCATCTTCATGACGTTCTCGGCGGCGCCGCCGTGCGCGGGGCCCGAGAGCGCGGCGATCGCTGCGCATACCGCGGCATGCAGGTTGGCCTCGGTGCCGGCCACCACGCGCGCGGTGAACGTCGAGGCGTTCGAGCCGTGCTCGGCGTGCAGGATCATGTCGGTGTCCATCAGCTTCGCCGCGTCGGCGCTCGGCCGCCGGCCCTGCAGCATCCAGAGAAAATTGGCCGCGTGCCCGAGCGATGCGTCGGGCGCGAGCGGCGTGCGGCCGTTGCGGATTTGCTCGTGCGCGGCGACGATCATCGGCAGCTGCGAGGTCAGGCGCATGCCCTTGCGCAGCGTCGCCGCGGGAGAGTTGTCTGGCGTGTCGGGGTCGAATGCGGCGAGCGCGGAGACCGCCGTGCGCAGCACGTCCATCGGGTGGGCGTGCTTGACGCTGCGGATCACCTCGAGCAGCGGCGCCGGCAGGCTGCGCGCCGCCTTCAGCTCGCCCTCGAAGGCCGCGAGCCGCGCGGCGTCCGGCAGCTCACCCTCGAGCAGCAGGCAGGCGGTCTCCTCGAAGCTCGAGTGCTCGGCGAGGTCATGGATGGAATAGCCGCGGTAGCGCAGCTCGCCCGCGCGGCCGTCGATGTAGCAGACCTTCGAGCGGTCGAAATGCACGCCCTTCAGGCCGCGGTGGATGTCGATCTTCTCGCGCTGTTCGTCCATGGCTCAGCGCGTCACGGGCGCGCCGCGATCGAAGCGTTGATCCGGAAAGTACTTCGCCAGGCGCTCGTCGGCGGTGCGCGCATGCGCCTCCATGCCCTCGAGGCGTGAGATGCGCGCGCTGACCTGGGCGAGGTCGCGGTTGGCATCGCGCGTCATCTGCTGCCAGGTCACCGTCTTGATGAACTTGTGCACCGACAGCCCGCCCGAGTAGCGTGCGGCGCCCTTGGTCGGCAGGATGTGATTCGGGCCCGAGGCCTTGTCGCCGTAGGCGACGGTCGTCTCCTCGCCCAGGAACAGGGAACCATAGCAGGTCAGGCGCGCGCGCCACCAGTCGAGATCGCGCGCGTGCACCTCCAGGTGCTCGGCGGCGTAACGGTCGGAGACCTGCGCGGCGTGCTCGCGCGTGTCGCAGAGCACCACCTCGCCGTAGTCGCGCCAGGCCGCAGCCGCCGCATCGCGCGCGGTCGGCGGCAGGGCCTCGATGCGCGCCGGAACCTGGCGCATCGCCTCCTCGGCGAGCCCGCGCGAGGTCGTGATGAGCCAGGCCGGAGACTCGTGGCCGTGCTCGGCCTGGCCGACGAGGTCGGTCGCGACCAGGCCGGGGTCGGCCGAATCGTCCGCGATGATCGCGATTTCGGTCGGTCCCGCGAGCACGTCGATGCCGACTCTGCCGAACAGCGTGCGCTTCGCCTCGGCGACGAACTTGTTGCCGGGGCCGACGACCACGTCGGCCGGCTTGCCGGTAAACAGTCCGTAGGCGAGCGTCGCGATTGCCTGCACGCCGCCCAGGGTCAGGATCGTATCGGCGCCTGCGACCTGCATTGCGTAAAGGACCTGCGGATGGATGCCTTCGCCGCGGTAGGGCGTCGAGCAGGCGATCACGCTCGGCACGCCGGCGGCTTTGGCGGTGGCGATGCTCATGTACGCCGATGCGATGTGCGCGTAGCGCCCGGTGGGCACGTAGCATCCGGCGACATTGACCGGGATCAGTCGCTGTCCGACGGTCAGGCCGGGCTGCAGCTCGAGCGAGAATTCTCGCAGCGATTCGCGCTGCGCCAGCGCGAAGCGCCGTACCTGCGCGGTGGCGAAGTCGATGTCGCGTTTCACCCCGGGCGGAACCTCGCGCACGCGGCGCTCGATTTCCTCGGGCGTCACGACGATCTCGCCGGTCCAGCGGTCCAGTTTCGCCGCATACTCGCGCACCGCGGTCTCGCCGCGCGCCGCGATCGCGCCGAGCATCTCTTCGACGACCCTGCGTGCCTCGCCGGATTCGGATTCCGGCGATTTCGCCGCCCGCTTCAGATACTCGATCGACATGGTCACTTTCCGTAGATGAGCCGCGGCAGCCACAGGGCGATTTCCGGGAAGATGACAATCAGCGCCAGCCCGAGGAGCTGCAGGCACATGAACTGCATCATGCCCTTATAGATGTGGCTCAAGCTCCATTCGGGCACCACGCCCTTGAGGAAGTAGGCCGACAGCGCCACCGGCGGCGAGAGCCACGCGGTCTGCAGGTTCACGGCCACCAGGATGCCGAACCAGGTCAGGTCGAATCCGAGTTTGACCACCAGCGGCACCAGGAACGGCACCACGATGAGCACGATCGGAACCCATTCCAGCGGCCAGCCGAGCAGGAAAATGAGCGCCATGATGAGGGACAGGGTCACATAGCGATTCAGATCCAGGCCGAGCAGCGTATCGGTGAGCATGGTCGGCGTGCCGAGACGGGCGAACACCGCGCCGAAGAAGTTCGACGCCGCGACCAGGAACAGGATCAGCACCGAGATCTCGAGCGTCTTGACGAGCGCGTCCCTGAGGTTCGGCCAGTTGAGCTTGCCGTAGACGAGCGCGAGCACCAACGCGCCCGCCGCGCCGCAGGCAGCGCCTTCGGTCGGGGTGGCGAGGCCGAATACGATGCTGCCGAGCGCCGAGAGCACCAGCACCGCAGGCGGCACCAGGCCCTTGAAAAACTCACCCCACAGCTCGGCTGCGCTGCCCGCCCGGTCCGCGTGCGCCAGCGGCGGGCCGAGGGCGGGATTGAACGCGCAACGCAGCATCACGTAGCCGGTGAAGAGGAACGCGAGCAGGATGCCGGGCAGGATCGCCGCGGCGAACAACGTGGTCACCGGCACCTCGAGCACCGGGCCCATGACGAGCAGCATGATCGAGGGCGGAATCAGGATGCCGAGCGTGCCGCCGGCTGCGATCAGACCGGCCGACAGCTTTACGTCGTAGTCCGAACGAATCATGGACTTGCCAGCCATGATGCCGAGGATCGTCACCGAGGCGCCGACGATGCCGGTCGCCGCGGCGAAGATCGTGGCGACGAACATCACCGCGAGATACAGCGAGCCGCGCACGCGCGCGAGGATCTTCTGTACAGAGTCGAACAGGCGCTCCATCAGGTTCGCCTGCTCCATCATGATCCCCATGAAGACGAACAGCGGCACCGCCGCGAGCGTCTGCTCCATCATGGTGGCGTTGAACTGCAGCGTCAGCAGGTAGAAGACCAGTTCGCCGAAGCCCCAGTAGCCGAAGACGAGGCCGAGAAAGATCAGCGTGAAGGAAATCGGAAAGCCGATGAAGATGCCGCACAGCATGGCGGCGATCATGAGCAGGCCGATGATCTCGGGCGTCATTCCGGCCAGCGGCCTCTGGAGGCTGCGTACAGGCTCCTCAGCAATTCGGACACCCCCTGAACGACGAGGAACAGCACTGCGAACGGCAGACAGGATTTGATCGGACCGAGCAGCGGCATCCAGGCGGTGTCCATGCCGCGCTCGCTGCGCGAGACCGCGACCCAGGCCCAATCGCTGGCGACCCACAGGAAGATCAGCATGCTTGGGAAATAAAACAGCAGGTACAGCGCGGCGTCGACCCGGCCCTGCGTCTTCACCGACCAGTTGCGGTAGAGGAAGTCCGACCGGATGTGCACCCCCTTGGACAGCGCGTAGCCGGCGCCCAGGGTGAACAGCGCGCCGTAGAGCATGCGGCTGATGTCGTAGGCCCACATGGTCGGCGCGGTGAAGAAGTAGCGCGCCACGACTTCGTAGACCATGGCCGCCATCAGGGGCAGCGTCAGCCAGCTCACGATGCGGCCGGTCCAGCCGCTGAAGGTGTCGATCGCGACGATCGTGCGCGCCATCCAGCGCGGCATGTCCTGCGGAAGGTGCGCTATCGCATCATCGCGCCGGCGACCGGCGATCATCTCGTCGGTCAGGACCTGAGGGTGGTCCGTGTCCAGCATGGCCCAATGTTCCCGTCTGCAAAAAGAAGCGGGCCTCGCGGCCCGCTGCGGGTTAGCGGCCGGCCACGCGCACCGGCTGCTGCGGCTTTGCTACTTCTTGTTTCTCTTGGCGATCTCCGCGGCGTAGGCCGCGCCGAGTCCGGCGTTGGATTTCTGCGCGCCGGCCCAGAACGGAATCGCCGTGTCGGCGAAGGCCTTCTGGCTGTCCCAGACCTTCTTGAAGAACGGATTCTTCTTCGCGTTTTCATCGAAGTTCTTCATCGCCGCGGCGGCATACTCCGTGAAGTACTCGGGCGGCGAGTCGTGCAAAACCACGCCGTGCTTCTCGACGAGTTCCTTCAGCGCCTTGCCGTTTTCCAGGATGCGATACGCGACCGTCTTCATGAGTGACGCGTTGGCGGAGACTTCGATCGCCTTCTGCTGGCCCGGCGTGAGCTTTTTCCAGACGTTGCCGTTGATGTAGAGGTCGGCATTCACCACCACCTGGTGCAGCCCCTGCAAATAGTAATGCTTCATCACCTTGTGGAAGCCGTAGGTCATGTCGGGTTTCGGGCAGCACCATTCGGCGCCGTCTAGCACGCCCTTCTCGAGCGCCGGCATGATGTCGGCACCGCCCATCGAGACGGCAGCCACGCCGATGTCCTTGTAGATCTGGCCAGGGATTCCCGGCGGCGTGCGGAAGCGCAGCTTGCGGAAATCGTCCATCGAGTTGATCGGCTTCTTGAACCAGCCGAGTGCCTCGGGGCCGACCGGCTGCAGGATGAAGCCCTTGACGTTCACCTTCATCTGCTTCCACAGCTCGTCATACAGCGCGCTGCCGCCGCCGTAGAGGAACCACGATACCCAGGCAAAATTGTCCATCCCGACGCCCGCGCCCGCCGCGGGCGAACCGAACAGCGTCGCCGCAGGGTGCTTGCCCGACCAGTAGTGCGTCCACGCGAAGCCGGCTTCGATCAACCCCTTGTCCACCGCGTCGAGCGTGTCGTTCACGGCCACGATCGCGCCTGCGGGCAGGATCTCGAAAGTGACGCTATTGTTGGTCAGGTCCGCGACGTCCTTGGTGAACTCCCTGAGCATGGTCACTTCGTCCGCCGATGTCGGGATGACCGATTGGATGCGGATTTTGACCGGCTTGCCCTGTGCGAGCGCGGCGCCCGGAACGAGCGCGATGCCCAGCGCAAGGACACACAATGCCTTCAGGAAACGATCGGTGCGAGCCATGGCCCCTCCTCTTTTGGCAGCTCATCGATGAAACCGCTTTCACAGACTAGTTTGCTGATATTGGCGAGTCAAGTTGCGGTGCAGCACCACAGTTCTGCAAGCGCTTGCAGAATGCTACAGTCGTTTCCGTGAAAGTCCGGCCGAACCCGAAGTTGAGCGACGTGGCGCGCGCCGCAGGCGTTTCGCTGTCCACTGCGTCGCGCGCCTTGTCGGAATCGGCGCTGGTGCGTCTCGATACGCGCGAGCGCGTGCGCAGCGTCGCGACGATGCTCGGCTACCTGCCGCACGGCGCCGCGCGCGCACTCGCCACGCGCCGCTCGCGCACGGTCGGCGCCGTGTTCCCCCCGGTGGACAACCCGATCTTCGCGAGCGCAACGCATGCGCTCGGCCGTGTCCTCGCCGCGTCCGGGTACACGCTGCTGCTCGCCACCCACGAATACGATCCGGCCGCCGAGGTGCAGGTGAGTCGCGCACTGCTCGAGCGCGGCGTCGACGGCGTGGTGCTGGTCGGCCTGGATCATGACCCCGCGCTGGTGCAGATGCTCATGCAGGCCGGCGTGCCCTACGAGCTGACCTGGTCGATCGATCCCTCCGGGTTCCACCATTGCACCGGGGTCGCGCACCGCCTCGCTTCGATCCGCCTCACCCAGCACCTGCTCGACCTCGGCCACCGCGAGTTCGCGGTGATCGCCGGACATGTCGCGCACAACGACCGCGCGCGTGAGCGGCTTGCCGGCGTGCGCGAAGCGCTTGCAAGTCGCGGCATCGAATTGCGCGCCGAGCGCGTCGTCGAAACCGGCTTCGCGCTGAGCGAGGGCCGCCGTGGTCTGCGCGAGCTGCTTGCGCGCGCCCCGGGATTCAGCGCGCTGCTCTGCGGCAACGACCTGCAGGCGATCGGCGCGCTGACCGAGTGCCTGCGCAGCGGCATCGAGGTGCCGGGCCGGGTCTCGATCGCTGGCTTCGACGACATCGACATGGCCTGCGAGACGACGCCCGCGCTCACTACGGTGCATGTTCCGGCAGCCGATCTGGGCCGCATCGCCGGCGAGCGCATGCTCGCGCGCCTCGCAGGCCGGGAGGTACCGCGCACCCGGGAGGTGCCGGCCGAGCTGGTGCTGCGGGAGAGCACCGGCCGGCCGGCGACGTGAGCGACGCGGATTTCATCATCGTCGGTGCCGGTTCGGCGGGCTGCGTGCTCGCCAATCGTCTGTCGGCCGACGCTCGCTACCGCGTCGTGCTGCTGGAGGCCGGGCCGCGCGACCGCTCGATCTGGATCCATTTGCCGATCGGCTACGGCAAGACGATGTTCCATCCCGTCTACAACTGGGGCTTCTACACCGATCCAGAGCCGGGGATGAACGGGCGCAAGGTGTACTGGCCGCGCGGCCGCGGCCTCGGCGGATCGTCTTCGATCAACGGCCTGATCTATGTGCGCGGCCAGCCCGAGGACTATGACCGCTGGGCCGCACTCGGGAACCGCGGCTGGGGATGGAACGAGGTGCAGCCGTATTTCGAGCGCAGCGCCATGTCGTGCTCGGCCATCGGCGAGACGCACGAGCTGATGGAGGCGATCATTCGCGCCGCGAACGAGCTCGGCATTCCCGCCACCGACGACTTCAACGCCGGGCACCAGGAGGGTGTCGGCTACTACCAGCTGTTCACGCGCAACGGCTGGCGTTCCAGCAGCGCGACGGCCTACCTGCGCCCCGCCGAGAAGCGCGCCAATCTGCGGGTGGAAACGAACGCGCATGCCACGGGCATTGTGTTCGAGGGCGGGAAGGCGGTCGGCGTGCGTTATCGGCAGGGGTCGGTGACAAAGGAGGTTCGCGCCGGGCGTGAAGTCATCCTGAGCGCCGGCGCGCTGCAGAGCCCGCAGCTGCTGCAGCTCTCGGGTGTCGGGCCGGGCGCGCTGCTGCGTGCGCACGGCATTCCGGTGGTGCACGATCTCGCGGGCGTCGGCGAGAACCTGCAGGATCACCTGCAGCTGCGCGTCCTGTACCGCTGCACCAGGCCGATCACCACGAACGACGACCTGGCGAGCTTCTGGCGCAGCTGTGCGATCGGGCTCAAGTGGCTGGTGCAGCGCAAGGGTCCGCTCGCCATCGGCATCAACCAGGGCGGACTGTTCGCGCGCGTGCTGCCCGAGTCGGCGACGCCTGACGTGCAATTTCATTTTGCGACGCTCTCGGCAGACCTCGCAGGCGCAAAGCCCCATCCCTGGTCCGGCTTTACGATGTCGGTCTGCCAGCTGCGCCCGGCGTCGCGCGGCGCGGTGCGTATTCGCTCGGCGGACCCGATGGCCGCGCCGTCGATTCAGCCGAACTACCTGTCGAGCGCACTGGACCGGCGCTGCGCGGTCGCGGGCATCCGGCTGGCGCGCGCGCTCGCGGCCACGCAAGCGCTGCGGCCATATGTGGCCGAGGAATATCGGCCCGGCCCTGCGGCGGCGACCGACGAGGACTTGCTCGAATTCGCGCGCGCCTACGGTGCGACGATCTTTCACCCGTCGGGCAGCTGCAAGATGGGCGACGACCCGATGGCGGTGGTCGACGCGCGCCTGCGCGTGCACGGCATCGACGGACTGCGCGTGGTCGATTGCTCGATCATGCCGACCCTCGTCTCGGGCAATACGCACGCGCCCGCGGTGATGATCGCCGAAAAGGCCTCGGCGATGGTGCTCGAGGACAGCGCCTGATGCCGGAGCCCTCGGCGACGCTCGCCGCCGCGATCGCGGTTGCGATCGCGGCGGGCGCGATCCGCGGCATCACGGGGTTCGGCGGCGCAATGGTCATGGCGCCGCCGCTCGCGCTGCTCTACGGCCCCTGGCTTGCGGTTCCGGTGGTGATGCTGCTCGAGTCGCTCGCCGCAGCGCCCATGCTGCTCGAGACCCGGCGGCTCATACACTGGCGCGTCGTCGGTCCGATACTCGCGATGGCCTGCGCGACCATGCCGCTCGGCGGCCAGGTGCTGGTCAGCGCCGATCCGCACAGCCTGCGCCGCGGCATCGCCGCCACGGTCATCGTGTTCGCGTTCCTGATGCTGCACGGCTGGCGCTATTCGGGGCCGCAGCGGCTCCCGACCGCGCTCGGCCTCGGCGCGGTAAGCGGCGTGATGACGGGCGCCACCAGCATCGGCGGCCCGCCCGTGATTCTGTATCTGCTATCGGGACCGGACGCGGTGCGCACGACGCGCGCCAACCTGACCCTGTACGTCGGCGGCATCTCGCTCGCGGGGATCGTCGTGCTCTGGATGCGCGGGGTGGTCGACCTGCGCGCGCTGTGGACCGCGCTGCTGCTCGCGCCCGGATACTACGGCGGGCTCATCGTGGGCACGCGGTTGTTCCCCAGGTTCAACGAACTGCGCTTCAGGCAGTTCACGCTGGTGTTTCTCATCGCGGTCTCGACGGGGATCGTTCTGGCGTAGGAGGTGAAATGCGTGTGGATGCAAAAGTGGCGCTCGTCACCGGTGCTGCGCGGGGCATCGGCGCGTGCATCGCCGATCGCTTCGCGCACGAGGGCTGGTTCGTCTACCGCGCCGACCTCGCGGGGGGCAACCTGTGCATGGACGTGACCGACCGCGCCGAGGTGGCCGCGGCGATCGACAGGATCCGCAAGGACAAGGGCGGTCTCGACGCTCTGGTGAACAATGCCGGCCTGCTCGCGACCGGTCCGCTCGAGAGCACATCGGGCGAGGACTGGGATCGCCTGGTGGCGGTGAACCTGACCGGCGTGTTCAACTGCGTGCAGGCGGCGCTTCCCGTACTGCGCGGGCGGGCCGGCGCCTCGATCGTCAACATCGCCTCGGTCTCGGCCGAGAAGGGGGGCGGTGCGATGGGCAATGTGTGGTACGGCGCGACCAAGGCCGGCGTGGTGGCGATCACGCGCGGCCTCGCGCGCGAGCTCGGCCCCGAAGCCATTCGCGTCAACGCCATCGCGCCGGGCTTCGTCGAGACCGACATGGTGCGCGAGCACCTCACGCCGGAGCTGGGCGCGCGCATCCTGGCACGCTTCCCGCTTGGCCGCTTCGCACGCCCCGAGGACGTCGCGAACCTCGCGCTGTTCCTGGCCTCGGACGCGGCCTCCTTCATCACCGGCGAGACGGTCGCCGTCGACGGCGGCTTTTTGCGGACCTGACGATTGTGTCGGGTCCGCGGGGTATGCCAAACTGAACTTCTTCGCGAAAGGAAACACAATGGGCAAGATCGAGACCGTGAACGACGCTGCCACGGGCGCACGCGCCGTGGTGCAGGGCAAGACCCGGATGACGCCATCTGAGGCGTTGGTCGAAACGCTGGTGGCCAACGGCGTGACCGATGTCTTCGGCATCGTCGGCTCGGCGTACATGGATGCGCTGGATCTGTTCACGCCCGCCGGCATCCGCTTCGTCCCGACGGTGCACGAGCAGGGCGCGGCGCACATGGCCGACGGCTACTCGCGCGTGTCCGGACGGCACGGCGTGTGCATCGGCCAGAACGGCCCCGGCATCACCAACTTCGTCACCGCAATCGCGGCCGCCTACTGGGCGCATTCGCCGGTGGTCGCGATCACGCCCGAAACGGGCTCGATGTCGCTCGGGCTGGGCGGGTTCCAGGAGACCGACCAGCTGCCGATCTTCTCCAAGATCACCAGATACCAGGCGCACGTCAACAATCCGGCGCGCATGGCGGAGCTTACGGCGCGCGCGTTCGACCGCGCGATCCTTGAAATGGGCCCGACGCAGCTCAACATCCCGCGCGACTACTTCTACGGCGAGATCGAGTGCGAGATCGCGCAGCCGCTGCGCATCGCGCGCGGCTCTGGCGGTACGCGAGACCTCGAGGCTGCGGCGCAGCTGCTCTCGCAGGCAAAGTTCCCGGTCATCATCTCGGGCGGCGGCGTGGTGATGTCGAACGGCGTCGAGGCCTGCGTGAAGCTCGCCGAGCTGCTCGGCGCACCGGTGGTCAATTCGTACCTGCACAACGATTCGTTCCCGGCGAAGCACGCCCTGTCCTGCGGACCGCTCGGCTACCACGGCTCGAAGGCGGCGATGAAGATCATCAACAAGGCCGACGTGATCGTCGCGCTCGGCTCGCGTCTCGGGCCCTTCGGCACGCTGCCGCAATACGGCTTCGAGTACTGGCCGGCGAACGCGAAGCTGATCCAGATCGACGCCGACCCGCGCGTGCTGGGACTGGTGAAGAAGACCTCGGTGACGGTATGCGGCGACGCGCGCGAGGCGGCCGAGGCGCTGATCGAGCGCCTCGCGGGCCGCACGCTCGCCGGCGCGGCGACGCGCGAGGCGCGCGCGAAGACCGTGCAGTCGGAAAAGGCCGAGTGGGCGAAAGAGCTCGCCGGCTGGCACCAGGAGAAGGATGCCTGGAGTCTCGAAGTCGCCAAGGGTGCGAAGGAGATGCATCCGCGCCAGATGCTGCAGGAACTGGAAAAGGCGATGCCGGCCGACGCCATGGTGTCGACCGACATCGGCAACATCTGCCAGATTGCCAACAGCTATCTCAAGTTCGAGCGCCCGCGATCGATGTTCGGCGCGATGATGTTCGGCAACTGCGGCTACGCCTTCCCGACCATGATCGGC
>Ga0055460_10000176_pt1 | contig 11832 bp, 8 predicted proteins | sample Joice_ThreeSqA_D_4_FD_57686 | JGI IMG/M metagenome (GOLD analysis project Ga0055460, IMG submission 57686) | Wetland microbial communities from San Francisco Bay, California, USA, that impact long-term carbon sequestration - Joice_ThreeSqA_D2 | ecosystem: Environmental > Aquatic > Marine >...
GACGAATCGTCGCAGGGACCGCCGGGGCCCTGCACGTTCGATTGGTGATAGACCACCATGCCGTATTCCGGCAGACCGTAGCGCGATGCGGCGCCGCTTCCAAACAGGGTGCCTTGGCCGAGCCCGAAGTAGAGCGAGTCGTAGTCGATCCCCTTGCCCCACACGTCCGCCGAACGGTTGACCATCGTCACCTGCACGAAGACCGCGTCCTCGATCTGCGGGTCCGCGAAGTTGAACGCATCGAACCGCAGGAACAGCCCGAGCGGATAACCCTGCACCACCGACACGCCCACGCCCCCGGGTACCGCACTGCCGTAATTGGCAAGCGACATTGTGTTGTAGTCGGTGGTTTCCCCGTAGGTGTGATGCCGCGTGCCGAGAAACGCCCGGTCCAGCCGCTGGTTTTCTGCCGGTACTCGCCAATAGGCCCATTCCAGGGCGTCGCCGAGCCGGACAAAGTCCTTCTTCCAACCCGCCGCATCGATCGGATGCGCCCCCTGCCACCCCTCGCTGCCCCAGGTCTCCGGACAGTCCGACATCGCCAGGAGCTGAATGCCTGCCGTGTACCAGCCATTGGGGTAGTACTGGTGGTCGCGGCACGAGCCGTCCGTCGTGCTCGTCACGCCCGAGAACAACCGCCCGAGGGAGCCGTCCGCCGGCCCGAACAGCGTGTTGGTCCCCACCACGCGCTTGGTGTAGTTGGCCGTCCAGCCGCCGCCCGTGGCATTCGCGATGGACGGGGCCACCTGCTTGATCTTCACATACTGAGACGGTGGCGCACCAACGTAGTACTGGACCTCGAGGAACGGGGCCCACCAGCCGCCCTGTTTGGAGACGTAGACACGGCTGTACTGGCAGTTGCGGAACGTGCCGTCACACGGACCGTAGTTGTTGATGGACGTGCCGTAGTGCCCCGTGGCCCGCATGCCTGAGAAGGCCCCATCCGCCGCCGCGAACAGGTCGAAGCCGTGCCGCAACGTACGCGTGTCGAAGTCCGGACCCGCGCCGTCCGCCGAGATGATCGTCACCTCAGGCTCGGCCCGGTCCGTACGCACCTGCTGCGCTGCCACGGTCACGAGTGGCAGGAAGAGGAACGGCTGGATTGTGAGAAGCGTCGAACGAAGAAGGATCACGAACAACCCTCCCGCCCCGGTCATGGGGAACGCCCCGGGCTGGCCCATGGTCTAAGATGCCCGGCATGGACGTGGGCCACAACTACTAGGAGTAGCAGGGGGGCGGTAATCCGACCGACGTTCTCCCTATTCCTGTGCCTGCGGCTCGCGTCCGTGCCCCGCGACCTCGAGCCCGCGTGTCCAGGCCTCGGCGACGCGCCTCCCCGGCTTGAGCAACCGCAGGAATCGCCCGGCGGCTCTCGGAGCGCACACATCGCAACCCGCGCAGCGGCTCACGCGCTCGCCGAGATACTCGAGCAGCACGTGACGCCGGCACCGGTGGCGGTGCGCGTACGCATGCATCGTCCGCAGACCCTGCTGCGCCGCCGGCCCACTCCCCGCGAGTCGACGCATCAGCGCGAGGTCCTTCTTCGTCCACAGCAGCTCGCACCGCGCGGGCTGCCCATCCCGCCCCGCGCGGCCCGCTTCCTGGTAGTACGACTCCGGGCGCGACGGAATGCCGAGATGTACCACGAGCCGTACGTCGGGCTTGTCGATGCCCATGCCGAACGCGTTGGTCGCGGCCATGACACGGATGGACCCGTCGAGAAATCCCTCCAGTAGACTGCGGCGGTCGGCGGCCGGCAGATCGGCATGATACGGTGCGGCAACGATGCCCTTGCGACGCAACCAGCCCGCAACTCCGTCGGCACGGTTCCGGGTGGGCACGTAGCAGATGGCGGTCCCCACGAGTCCACGGAGCTGCTCGAGTGCAGCGTACAGCCGCTCCCGTTCGTCCCGGCACTGCCGGACGGCGAAGAACAGGTTCGGCCGATCGAACGAGGCGACCACGCGCACCGGTCGGCGCAGCTCCAGGATGGTGACGATGTCCGCGCGCGTGGCCGGAGTCGCGGTGGCGGTGACGGCGAGCGTGGGCGGCATGCCCAGCGCCCGGCGGTGTGTGCCGATGGCGCGGTAGTGGGGCCGGAAATCGTGCCCCCACTCGCTGATGCAGTGCGCCTCGTCCACGGCGAGCAGCCTGCACGGGAGCCGCGTCTCCGCCGTGAGCGACGGGAGCCGCTCCGGCGCCACGTAGAGCAGCGTGAGACGCCCGGCGAGCAGACGCTCGCGCACGGCGGCGCGCGTCTCCGCGGTCTGCGTACTGCTGAGGTAGTCCGCCGCGATCCGTCGGGCCTGGAGCGCCCCGACCTGGTCCTGCATGAGCGAGATGAGCGGTGAGACGACCAACGTGAGGCCCCCCCGGACGAGCGCCGGGAGCTGGAAGCAGATCGATTTCCCACCACCCGTGGGCAGCATGGCGAGGCAGTCCCGCCCGGTGATCGTCGCCAGCACCACGCGCCGTTGCGCCGGCCGGAGGTGCGCGTACCCCCACGTCCGTTCGAGCGCGGCCTCGGCGGTGGCCAGCGTACTGTCTGTATCGTCCATGTCCCCACGATAGGCACCTCGGCGTGGAACACCCCCCTCTTTTGGACGCAGGACCAATCATCCGAACGCTGGCTGTCCGACCCGCACGCGACCGTCGTCCCGGGTCGGGGCGGTTACCTTTACGTCAGTCCTCCACGAAGGTCCTCCCGTGATCTCGCGCGTTCTGCTCGCAGGGTTGGTTCTAACGCTCGGCTGTGCATCGAGCACCCCGCAAACGGCGGCCGCACCGGAGACCGCCGCCGACTGTGGCGGCAAGTATGCCGTCACCGTCCGCAACGAGGGCAACACTGTCAACGCGGCGGTCTACTACAGCGACGCGAAGCTGATGAAGCCCGCCGCGTTGCTGGGGAGCGTCCTGCCCAACGACCAGCGAACGTACTACTTCCGCTCGGTTGAGGCTCCCGCGGCGTGGGCGCAGATCGGGAGCATCCGGATCTTCCCGAACGACCGGAGCACGCAGCAACGGCTCCGGGTCCGGATCGCGCTGGAGTGCGACGCCGGCTGAAGCGGCCACACCGCGGCAACGCCGGCAGGGGGCTTGCCGGGCCTTGCCCCGACTCGCATTCTGTCCCATCCGTGTCCGGGGCCGACCCCGGCTCATTGCGCGATGGCCTTCAGCAGGATTCGACCGGGTGGATTCCCTTCCCCCTCTGGAACTGCACCTCCTCGGTCCGCCGACGATCATCATCGACGGCCGGCCGCCCCCACCCGACGTGCTCTGGAACAAGCACCTTGGTCTGCTGGTCTACCTCGCGCTGTCGCCCCACCTCGCGCGGGCACGCGCGCACCTTCAGGCGCTCCTCTGGCCGGAAAAGGACGTGGCCCGCGCGCGGCACTCGCTGAATGAGGCGCTGCGCCGGCTCCGTGCCGGGCTCGGCCCCGCGCGCATCCTGTCGCGCCGTGACACGGTGGCGCTCGAGAGCCGTTGGCTCACCATCGACGTGCTCACCGCGAGCACGGCGTTGGTTGACGCGGAGTTCATGGAGGGCTTCTCCCTCCCGGATGCGCCCGCGTTCGACGACTGGCTCTCGTTGGAACGGGGTCGCCTGCGGGGAGCGTCCCTTGCGGCGGCCGTGTCGAAGGCGGAGGAGCACCTCGCGGCGAACGACTGCGTCGCGGCCCGCCAGGTGGCCGAGCGGGCACTGCGGATCGACCCGCTGCACGAGCCGGCGGTGCGCACGGCGATGCGTGCCGCGGCGTTGGGGGGGGACACGAGCGGTGCGTTGGGCCTCGGCGCGGACTTCGCCCGACACTGCCGGGAGGAACTGGGCGCCGACCCCAGTCGTTCCCTCGACGGTCTGCTGCAGACCATCAAGACGGGATGCTGGAAGCGACCGCGGCCGGCGACGCGGCCCCGGCCACCGCTCCTCGGCCGGACCCGGATTCACGCGCGCGCCTTCACGCTGATGCATCGGGTGCCCGATGACGGGCTTGCCGTCCTCGGGATCACAGGTCCCGCCGGGAGCGGGCGCAGTCGCCTGCTGGACGAGGTCGTGGAACGCTGGCTGCTCGACGGAGGTCGTGCGGTGATCGCCAGACCCGTCGAGCTGGACCAGGACCACGACTGGAGCACGTTGCGGCAGCTGTTTCGGCACGGGCTCGCCACGGCGGACGGCCTCCCGGGTGCCTCGCCCCAGGCGCTGGGCGTACTGGCCGCACTCGTGCCGGAGTTGGCCGAGCGTACGACGCCGCGGGCCGCCGCGGGCATCGGAGACGTCGCGGATGCCCTCGCGGCCGCGCTCCGCGCCATCGTGGAGGACGGCCCCGTGCTCGTGGCCATCGATGACGTCGAGCACGCGGACGCCCACTCGATCGCCGCGTTGCAGGCCGCATTGAGCCAGCTCGACGACGTCAGGCTCGGCGTGGTGCTCACCAGCACGTGCCTGCCCAACGGGAGCACCGCCGGCGCGGGCCTGATCGGGCGGATTGGGCGACAGGTTCCGGGCGCGATGGTGCGGCTCGATCCCCTGTCACCGGACGACGCGTGCGCGCTGGTGGACGCGCTGGCGTCCTGGTGCTCCGACGGGGAGCAGCGGGCGCGACTCGCGCGCCGGCTCTACGCCGAGACCGAGGGGAGCCCGCTCCTCATGACCACGCTCCTGCAGGGTCTCGAGGACATCGCCGCCCTGCGGGAGGACGCCGCGAAGTGGCCTCCACCGGCACAGACGCTCAATGCCCCGGTGCCCACCGAGGTCAGCCACCTGGCGCAGCTCGTCACACAGGCCCGCCTGCAGCAGCTCGACACGGCACCCCGCGAGTTCTTCATCGCGGCCACCCTGGGCAGCCGCGTCGTGGAACCCGGCGTGGCGGGAGAGGTCGTTGGGCTCGGACCGCCCGATGTCGACCGCGCGCTGGCGGAACTCGAGTCCCGAGGTCTGCTCACGTTCGACGGCGAGCATTACGTGCTCCCGGCACCGCTGCTCGCCGCCGCGGCGGCCAGTGCGTTCCTGACCCGCGGCCAACAGCAGCGGCTCCTGGAGCGGCGCCGCGAGGTCCTTGGCAAGCGCGCAGAACGCACCGGGACGACGTGAGCAGGGGCGGGCCTCCTGGCCCGCCCCCGCCCTCGACGACGACCCGACCCTAGCGAGAAGCTTCGCTCGCATCCGAGATGCGGACCGTGTCTCCCGGCACCGGCGGGATGCGCCGGTCAGGTCCCTTGACGGCTTGCTCATGGTCCACCTGGAACGAGGGTCCGGTGGGCGCATCGGCGCAGGCACCCACGGCGAGAACGGCACCAACCATCAGCAGAAACGCGAGCCTCGACATCTTGCCACCTCCTTGGAAGGTCCTCGGGTGGTGATTCGTGGCGCTCAACGTAAGCGGGGCCGGACAAGCCCCGGACAAGGGAGCCCCGCCATGAGTCAACACCTTGCTATCCAAGGATTTCCGTCGCTGCTGCGCGCTGTATTGCCTTGACACGGGCCGCGCACGTTCACGGACACTTCGCCGCTCGTTCGCGACCCGAAGGTGGGATGGCCATGCGAGACGCAGCGCCCGTCCGGTTCCTCGCGGCCCGTATGCCACTGAGCGGGGCATCGGGCGCGGGGACATCACGCACCGGAAGGGCCGAAGCCCGGCTTACTTCTTCAGGAAAGCGGAGACGGCCGTGCGGAAGTCCGGCGTGGCCCGTGCCACGGCGTTGACGTCGGCACCCTGAGCGATCCCGTCAGCGAAACTGCGGCCATCGAGCGCGTACAACTGGCGCTTGATCAGGGCCATGGCAGTGGGACTCTGCGCCGCCAGCGCGCTCGCGAGCGCCGTCACCTCGGCGTCGAAGCGGTCGACCGGAAGGACGCGGGACACGAGTCCGGCCGCTCGGGCCTCCTCGGCGGAGAGGATGCGACCGGTCATGACGAGGTCGAACGCGCACTTCTCGCCGGTGACCCGTCGCAGCATCGCCATCACCATCGCCGGGACGAACCCGCGACGCACCTCGGGATAGCCGAACTGCGCGTGGGACGCGGCGAGGACGATGTCGCAGGCGGTTGCCAGACCGCACCCACCCGCGAACGCCCTGCCGTGCACCGCGCCGACCACGGGCTTGGGAAGCTCGCGCATGCGGACGAACACGTCGCCGAGCCGCTGCGCCTGGTCGCGGTTCTCCACCGCCGATTGATCTGCCGAGTCGAGCAGTTCGGCCAGGTCGGCACCCGCGCAGAAGTCCTTCCCCGCCCCGCGGACGACCACCACGCGCACGGCGGCATCGAGCTCGGCCCGCTCCAGCGCGGCGTGCAGGGCCTCGGTCATGGCCGTGTCGATGGCATTCCGCTTGTCCGGGCGGTCGAGCGTGAGCGTGAAGACTCCGCCGTCGAGCGCGACCTGCAGGCGATCGTCAGACATCGAGGTCGGCCGGAACGGGGATCTCCATCCGCAGCAGCGCGGTCGAGAAGACCTTGCCCTGGGCGTCCGTCTTGAGCGAGAGCGTCCCACCGCCGCCGAGCGCGCCGTGCAGCAGGAAGTTGAGGGCACGGAGATTCGACAGCTCGAACCGCTGCACGCCGCCGGTGAGCATCCCCTTGAAGTGCCGTGCAACCCGCGCCTCGGTGACTTCCTTCACCAGGATCGGGTAGTACGCGGGATCGAGGGCGATGAGGCCCACGTTCGCCGTGTCACCCTTGTCTCCGCTCCGCGCGTGGGCAAGCAGGCGGAGCTGGACGAGGCGGGTGCGGGATCGAGACTTGGCGCCCATGGGCTAGAGGCGATGCGGGGCGATGCGGGATGATGCAGGACGATGGTGGTTCATCGTCTCTGTTCGCCTCGCATCACCTCTCATCGTCCACGTTGAGCTACGCATCCATCACCTCCACGCGCGACGCGATCTCCGTCTTCGCGATCAGGGCCGGCCAGTAGGCCACGATCTCTTCGACCTTCGGCCGTCCGCCGGCGAATCCGGTGACGCTCGGCGGGCCGTTGAGGATCAGCGGTGCCAGCTCGCGGGAGAATCGTTCGACCGGGGCGCGTTCCCGCGCCCGGACGCCGACCCGGAGCTGCACCTCGGGCACCTCGGCGTGCGGCGGTCCGCCGAGGCGGCCGTGCGTCGCGTTCACGCCGACGTATTCCGTCAGGATCTCCTCGAACTGGAGCCCCAGGCGCGCGAGGCGCGCCCGGAGGATCCGGTCGGCAGCCCGCGCCTTCGCGTACGCGTCCGGCCACGAGTAGACCAGGGTGCCCACCGCCTTGTAGCCGTAGAAATAGGCGATCGAGACCTTCAGGAACTCGGTGGCGGGGCGTCCGCGCACGCCGTGGACCTGCACCCGGTTCTTCCCCGCCTGCCGCAGCTGAATGCTCGTGAAATCGGCGATCACGTCGGGCGTGATGTAGCTGTGCGGATCACCCATTTCGTAGACCAGCTGCTCTGTGATCGAAGGCACCGAGATGCGACCGCCCGTTCCCGGGTGCTTGGTGATCGCGAAGGTGCCGTCGGCCTGCGCCTCGACGATCGGGTATCCCGGCTCGTCCATGCCGGGAATCCGGTCCCAGTCCACGAGGCAGTTGCCGCCGGAGCACTGCGCGCCGCACTCGATGATGTGGCCCGCGACGGTCCCGGCCGCGAGCCGGTCCCACGCGTCCGCGGCCCAGCCGAATTCGTGGATCATGGGTCCGAGGGTGAGCCCGGTGTCCGTCACGCGCCCCGTGATGACGACGTTCGCGCCGGCGACCAGCGCCTGCACGATGGGCGCGGCCCCGAGGTAGGCGTTGGCCGACAGCACCCGGTCGCGCACCGTCGCGAGCGGCGCGCCCGTATCCATGCTGGCCAGCGCGTGGCCGCGCGCGGTCAGCTCGTCGAGCCGGTCGAGGATGTCGTCGCCCGTCACGATCCCGACGCGGACCTTGCCCGCGAGCCCCAGCTTCCGCGCCACGGCCACGACGGCCTCGGCGCAGGCCTGGGGATTCACGCCACCGGCGTTGGCCGTGACGCGGATGCCGCGTGCGACGACGGTCGGGAGGATCCGCTCCATCAGCGGCACGAAATCCGTCGCATACCCGCGTGACGGGTCGCGCGAGCGCTGTTTCTGCATGATGGACATCGTGACCTCGGCGAGGTAGTCCATCATGAGGTAGTCCACCGGGCCGCCTTCGACCTGGCGCACCGGGGCCTCCAGCCAGTCGCCCCAGAACCCCTGGCCCGACGCAATGCGCACGACCCGGCCGGCGGCGCTCATCGGAGCGCCATCGGCGGTCGGTACAGCGCCTGGACCACGCTCGCGGGCCCCTCCCCGGCGAGCACCGAGACTTCCGCGAGCACCTCGAGGCCGGGAGGCACCCAGGCGAGCGAGTCGGCGGACCACGGTATTCGCAGCGCACCCCCGGCCGGGAAGGTCCATTGGGTCGTCACCGGCGGGGTCAGGGACTGCTCCGGCAGATAGGTCACCATCACGTCGGCCTGCCACGCGCCGGCGTCATCCGGCTGCGCGAAGCCCGGCATGATCTCCAGATCGAGCACCCGTGGTGTCTCCGGCGTGAGGGTCACGATCTGCCGGCCGACGGCGTAATTGAGCGGTCCCTCGCTCACGAAGTAGCCGCTCGTGTCCCACACGGTGACCCCGACATCCGTCACCGTGGGCCAGAGCTGCTTCGGGAACGAGACGTCGATCCGCATGCGGTCGGCCCACTCGGGAACGTGCAGGCGCTCGCGCGTGGCGACCCGCGATCCCCCCTTCATCCGGAACCGGCGACCGGCGCCGATCGCCCGCACCGTGACCGTGCCGCCGAGCGCCTCGGACGAGCGGTTGACGAACCCGACGCCATCCGCATCGATCCCGCCGAACGCGAGCGGCGCCAGCTGCGCGCTGAAGTCCACGGTCACCGAGCGTGTCGGGGGCGCCACGAGGACGGCTTCGTAGACGCCCGGGACGAGGTCTTCCGCGCGAACGGCCAGCTCCCCGGTGGCCGGAAGCTGCCCGCCGATTTCGAGGGTGGACTCCTCGCGCTGCGGCTGCCCGGTGGGCTCGAACAGGTAGAGGCTGACCGCCTGCTCCGCGTCGGCGAGCCGCGCGCGAACGACCAGACCCGCGGCACCCGCCGGCACCTCGAGGAAGAAGCGCGCGCTGCGGCCCTTGGCGATGTACTGGCGCGAACGCACCGGCGTCTCGACTGAATACGGCACCACCACCGTGGAGGTGAGCCCGAACGCGGCCCCGGCGGCGGTGTCCGTCGCCGGGCGCGCCCAGACGGTCCCCACGTACACGCCAGGCGCCTGGAGCCCCCGCCGGTCGTACGTGAGGGGCACGGTGACCGGGAGGCCCGCGAAGTCGATGGCGCGCGGCGCGTCGATCCAGGTCGCATCGGACTGCAACAACAGCCGGGCAAACGGCTGCCCACCCTCCGACGTCACCGTGAATCGCTGGAGGGTGTCGCCCACGGCGATCCCCGTGCGCCGGTAGGCCGCGGTCACACCCGTATTCTCCCCGTCCGGTGCCGCGCGAATCCGGAACCGGCCCCCGCGGTGTCCGGCCCGCAGCCAGCGGAACGCCGCCCCGACGTTCGGCACACCCGCGCCGGCGTCGATCCAGGTGGCACCGGGCACCGGCACGGCGGTGGCTTTCAGGGCGGCCGCGATGGCGGCGGCGTCCGCGGCCCCATCCTGTGCCACGAGTGCCGATTGCAGCAGGGCGGCGATGCCGGCGAGCTGTGGCGCCGCCATGCTCGTGCCGCCGGACACCTCTTCACCCGTCTGCCACTGCGGAACGTTGGAAAACGCCACGCCCGGTACGCACACGTCGGGCTTCGCAAAGGTTCCGCCGCGGGCGCTCCACCACCCCAGCACGTCGTCCGCGGGAGGCGATCCGGCGTTCGGCGCCTGCGCGAAGACACCGGGAAAGAGCGCGCAGGCCGAGAGCGCGAACTCGGCCGATCCCGGGAACCCGATCGTGGACAGGCCCGGTCCGTCGTTCCCCGCGCTGATCACGAATACGACCCGCGGATGCCGCAGGGCGAACGCGTCGATCAACGAGTCGATGACCGGATTGCCCGCGCCGTCTTCGGTTCCGATCCCGAAACTCAGGTTGAGCACGAGGGGCATCCCGCGGCGCTCGGCATACGCCGCCGCATAGTCCATGGCGCGGACCATGCTGCCCGTGACGGAGATACCGCCGCGCGCGTCGTTCGCGATCTTGAGCGCCAGGAGCTGCGCGCCGGGCGCGATCCCGTCGAACCCCGACACGTCGAACAGGTTGTGACCCGCCGCGATGCCCGCCACGTGCGTCCCGTGCCCGGACGTGTCGAACACGAGATCGAGCAGCGGATCGTCACCGTCGCTTGCGAGGTTGACCGCCATCGTCACGGGACCGAACGCCAGGGTTTCGCCCGCCTGGGCGAAGTCGCGCACCGGATTCTCGTCGGCGAGCGAGCCGTCGCCATCCGTGTCCGCCAGGACGAACCACCCATCGCTGGCCCGCGCGACGACCAGGGCGAGCGTGTCGTCCCGATCGCCATCGCCGTTCAGGTCGGCGGCCGGAAGGGCACCGAGGCGTCGCTCGACCAGAACGCCACCGAACGCCGTCCCCGTCGCGAGCCCGCGCACCCGCCCGAACCCGTGCAACCGCACGCCGGCGACGGTCACCGCGTCACCCACCGGCGCAAGCGGACGGAGCGGGATCCTGCCCTCCCCCGAGAAATCCCGCACGTCGAGCAGCTTCGGCGATCCGGTCGTCGTGGTGTGGAGCCCGGGGAGTTCCGGGTCCACGCCGCTGTCGAGAATGCCGATCAGGACGCCACGGCCGTCGTAGGTCGGATGCTCGGCGACGAACTGCTCGGCCCCCACGCTCCGGCGCGGCAACAGGCCCAGGAGACGCGCCGCCTCCGGCGGCAGGAGCGGCTCGGTGGGTCGCGTCGCCACCGCCGCGGCGTCGGCGGGCGCGGGGATGGAGGCGGCGGCCGGTGCCACCGGCTGGGGCTCGGGCGCGCGGGCCGCGCAGGCGGCCCCCCCGAGCACCGCGACGACGACCGTCAAAACCCGCCGCGGAAACCGCCCTGCGCTCAAACGCCCTCCGGCATCACGTAGGCGCCGAGGTGCGGGCCGTCATAGCTGCTTGCGACACGCAGGACGAACGCCAGCATGTCGCGGGTCTCCTCCGGACTGACGATCGCATCCACGTACCCGCGCGCCCCGGCAGACCTGGCGTCCAGCTGGTGCTCGTAGTCGTCCCGCATGCGTTCGGCCGCATCCCGGATCTCCGGGTCCTTGACCCGGGAGCCGAAGACCGCCTGCACGGCCGATTCGCCCTCCATGACCCCCATCCGGCCCGTGGGCCAGGAGAGGATGAAGTCCGGATCGAAGCCCTGGCCCGCCATGGCATAGTAGCCCGCCCCGGACGCGTGGTTCACCGTCAGCACGATCTTCGGGACGACGGCGGTGGCCATGGCTTCGACGAACTGTGCCCCGGCGCGGATGATCCCGGAGTGCTCCGCTTCCGGTCCGACCATGAAGCCACTCACGTCCTGGACGAACAGGATCGGGAACCGCTCCCGGCTCGCGTTCTCGATGAAATACGCGACCTTTTCGGCGCTCTCCGTGTACACGATGCCGCCAAACCGCGGCCGTTCGCCGTCGCGGGCCTTGATGATGCCGCGCTGGTTGGCGATCACGGCGACCGGCCAGCCTTCAATCGTGCCGTGGCCGCACAGCATCTCGGCCCCGATCTCCGGCTGGAACTCGTCCAGATGGCCGCGGTCGAGCAGGCAGTTGAGCACGGCGCGCATGTCGTACGCCATGCGGTGATCGTGCGGCAGAATCTCGTACAGGGCATCGGCCGGTTGCCCGGACGGCTGGTCG
>Ga0055460_10000203_pt1 | contig 10921 bp, 7 predicted proteins | sample Joice_ThreeSqA_D_4_FD_57686 | JGI IMG/M metagenome (GOLD analysis project Ga0055460, IMG submission 57686) | Wetland microbial communities from San Francisco Bay, California, USA, that impact long-term carbon sequestration - Joice_ThreeSqA_D2 | ecosystem: Environmental > Aquatic > Marine >...
CGGTGCGAGTGAATTGAAAGCAGGGTTTGCACTTCAGATCGCAAGGTCTTCGAACCATATCTTGAGTCCAAATAGGCAAAGTCCAAGTGTGTTTTTGGACTGGTTGAAACGTAGTGAGTGGGACGAATTCGGAATCTTATCCAGATATGATGAAATTATGACACGCTATGCTGGGATTGACGCAGTTAATCCGGTTCCAGTGACCAGCACCCGGGCTTCCCGCACTATTTCGGGCAGATTGAGCAAGGCAGTGAGTAAGCGTAATACGGTCTCAGCGAATGTTTCATATGAAGGGGTAACTTACAAGGGCGGAGGTGGTTTCGTTGATTATGTTACTCAGTCTGGTGATCTGAGACTTAACCATGATTTAAGCGAAACAAGTTCAGCATACTGGATGTTGTCCGGAGAAAAATACATACCAGAATTTGGTGCCTCACACAGTCTTCTTGCCAATGTTACAGCGGGTTTAAACTGGAAACTCTCCGAAAATCTGAATGGAGCACTCCATATTGGTAGTACCAAGTCGAATGACACTAGGGCGATCTTGGTCGGTGGGGCGTCGGCACAATACAGTGGAGAGCGATCGCAATTTGCTTTCAATTTAAATCGCCAAGTTATACCCAGCGGCCTGGGAGGTTATGTCATAACCAACCAGCTGACGGGAGGCTGGGGTTATTCATTGAGCGAGCGCAGCAATATGGGTATTGACATGACATTGTTGAGAAATCTGTCAACCACTATTTATAATTTAAGGGTTAATACAGGTGTCTGGATGCAGCGTAATCTTAGCCCTTCATGGGTTGGGCGAATTAACTACCTGCGCATTAATCTCACAGGTGGTGGGGTACAGAACATTTCGTCTAATATAATCGGTATTTCCTTGGCCTTCTCAAATTCTAATTTCTGAACACAGCTTAAAGCATATTCATGGCTACCGAATACGAACTATCCATTAATGACTACTTGGCTATTATGCGCCGCCGCGCACCCTATATGACAGGAGCATTTGGTATTGTATTTCTGATTTCACTCGTGTTTACTTTTTCAATCCCCCCAACTTATCGTTCAACAGGAACCATTATGGTGGAGTCAAAACTCATCCCTGAAAACATGGTGCCAAACGTTAACAGAAATCAGCTTACTGAACGGATAAATGTAATCAGACAGCGAGTAATGACTAGAGAGAATTTAATGAAAATTGCAAATAAGTTTGGATTATTCAAGGAAAATAGTGGATCCCTGACATCATCTGAATTGATCGATAAGTTGAAGGACCGAATTGAAATTGAATCCATTAGTACCAGTCGACAAGGCCAACCAGCTACTGCTTTTTCAATTTCCTTTGAAGATAAGCACCCAGAGATAGCTCTTCAGGTCACAAATGATCTTGTCACACTATTTCTGGATTGGAACGTTAAATTGCTCACGGAGAGTGCTACGGAGACCACAGCCTTCCTCACGCAGGAATCTGACAAGCTCAAGCTTGAGGTGGACCGCCTTGAAAGAGTTATAGCGGAGTTTAAGAGGAAGAATAGTAGCAATTTACCTGAACAGTTGAATCTGCGTACAAGCATGCTGGCACGTGCAGAAAATGATCTGTATGAAGTTGAGCGTGATATCAGAAGCTCAAACGAAACTCTCCGTTCCCTGGAGGCCGAGCTTTCTGCAGCAAAGCATGGTATGAGTGAGGAGAACCAGACGCAGACTTTGCCTGCACTCAGGGCAGAATATACCAGGCTTTCCGCTATATACACACAATCACATCCAGACATCAAGGCTCTCAAACGCAAAATTGATGCTCTGGAACACGCTCCAGATAAACCAAATCCAAACATAGTTCCAGATGATGCTTCCAACTTGGAAGTGTACATGATCCAAGCCAGAGTCGATGCAGCAAAAGCTAGGATAGATTCGCTTACGAAACAAAAGGAAATGCTGAAAAATAAAATCGCCCAAAATGAACATGCGATGATGCTGACCCCAAAAGTTGCGCAGGAATTGGATGCAATCCTTCGTGAACGGGACAATGCACAGAAAAAATATGAAGAAATTCTTAACAAGAAGATGAATGCTAAGATAGCTGAGAGCATGGAAAGCGAAAGCAAATCAGAGCGGCTATCTTTGCTTGACCCCCCAATATTTCCGGATAAACCGTATAAGCCGAATCGCAAGAAATATCTTGTAATGGGTTTGTTCCTTGCATTATTTTCTGCAGGCGGTGCAATTACCGTTATGGAATCTATCGACAGGCGGATACGTGGCACTGAAGCGCTTAGTCATGTGTTGGGATATCAGCCACTGGTTGTGGTTCCTTATCTCACTAACAAATGGGAGGTGGTTCGCAGAAAGCGAATACTGAAACGTATTATCATTGCAGCTATTGTGGCCATGATCGTGACGATATTGGCGATTCACTTGCTGTACATGCCACTGGATATTCTGATTACGAATATACTGCTAAGAATTACTTAAGGGAAAAATGGAACGCATTAAACAGGCGATTGATAAGGCCAAGAGCCAGAATACCAGCTTATCCAACCGAATTACCCATTCAGGCACGGATAGACAGGATGCAACGCCTTCGGCTCGTGAATCACAAACTGATGAAGTATTGGAAAGCTTCAACTACAAACATACGCGCGTGGTCAGATTGAGGTTGGATCATTTGGAAAATAACCGCATTGTTTCCTTCAATAGAAATGATCCGAAAAGTATTTGTTTTGATCTCTTGCGAACGCAAGTGTTGCAAAGGATGGGAGAAAATGGTTGGCATACTTTGGCCATCACATCTCCTACCCAAGAGGCTGGGAAGACTGTTGTCGCCATCAATCTAGCCATGAGTATTGCCCATCAAACCAATAAAACTGCAATTCTGGTGGATTTTGATTTACGCCATCCAAAGATTGGCGCTTACTTGGGAATTCCCATGGATAAGTCATTGAATGACCTTCTTGATGGGACTGTTGAAATTCCCGATATACTTGTCAATCCGGATATGCCGAGGCTAGTGGTATTACCGACGAAAAGTTCGGTAAAAAGGTCATCAGAAACTCTCTCTTCAAAGATAATCTCAGATCTGATCAAGGAAATGCGCGAGAGGTATGAGTCGCGCTTAGTGATTATCGATCTGCCTCCTTTGCTTTTAACGGATGATGCCATCGCCCTATTGCCTCAGATTGATTGCGTATTAATGGTAGTGGCCAACGGAATGTCGACCAAGCGAGAAATTGAGGATAGCATTCATCTTCTTAAGGGCTCGAACCTTATTGGAACGGTACTCAATAAAGCAGATATTGAACAGAAGGCTTATTACTATTAACAGCCTGTGTTTATGAAACCGGTTGCTAAATATTGTGCTCGAGGCTTGGGGTATTCTTTGATAGTAGTTTTTTTATATTCTGCTATTGCTTTAAGCTTGCTTGTGTATAGTATAGTTGTATTTAAATATGGCGTCGCGCTTAAGAATCGATTATTAAACAACTATCAGAAGGAATTTTATTTTTCTGGTTATCGAAACATTTGGCAAGCCATCGAGGAATGTATAGAGCTTGATGATAAATTAATATATAAACCAAGGTTGGGCGTATGTCATTTTAATAATCCGGAATTCAGTACTACTCTAAATTTTGGTCCTTATGGCAGAATATCCCATCTGCAAGATGAATTGAAGGGAAGTGGGATTGCGGTTTTGGGGGATTCCTTTGCTATGGGTTGGGGTGTTGAGGATGATGAAACATTTGCAGCAGTATTGGAAAGAAAGATCAAAAGGCCTGTATATAATTTGGCCGTGTCAAGTTATGGAACTTATAGGGAGTTGCTTAGACTTGAGAAGTCCGGTTTGGTAGATAGTGTAGATACTGTGATAATTCAATATTGTTCAAATGATCTCAATGAGAATCTTGATTTTAAAAACGAACGGCTCGAAACAGTATATAAACAATTCAAATCAGCAAGGTCTCTTACCGGTTCTGGCCACACCTACAAATTTGTACTGAATATGTCCCTTTATGCATTAATAGAACCTATCAGGTTGTTAAAGAATATTCTATTGGAAAAAGAAGAGCCGCTTTTAGATTTTGCACCTCATTATGACGCATTTATCAAAGTGATCAATGAATTTGCATGGCTCAAGAACAAAAATGTGATTGTGATTTATGTAAATGGACCACCTGAAACCAGATTCAAGGAATTTCCGGGTAGATCTAATGCCAATACACTGCCAAAATATTTAAAATTCCTTGATATAAAACTATCATCTGATTACTTCTTTGTTGTTGATGGCCATCTTACAAAGTATGGTCATGAGAAAATGGCTGGAGAATTATTTGATTCTATATACCAAAATCATTAGACTTATTCCCGAAAGCAAAGTCAATTAGCCATGTGTTCACGGGCACATTCACCGCTTCTATTCGGTAAGCATAAATTAAATGCCATCAAATTCTGCAATTCGATCTCCTTGTCAATTGTAAATCGTGATTTGATGATCAACTTATAACTTTGATACTTTCTTGAAAACAACTCGGTAGTATTCAATTATATTAATAAATTAAATTGACAGATACATCTCGAGGCTCATCTAGATACCACATTAAGAGTTCGATCCGTTTTTAAAGGCATGATTTCAGATCCTGATGGAATCTTCAAATCGGAATTATTCCTTATCATGCGCTCATATGCCACGCCTAGTGCTGCGACGCACCAATACATAATCGGGATGAAAGTAATGCTGCTGACCGTAAATATGATAATCAAGATTGCTGTTAGCGTGGCCAGTAAGGCTCGGCCAAGCAGGTATTCCTCTCGGTTTTTATCCTGGATAGAGTGCATGCCCCGGTATATACTTAACAATGTCAGAGCGAAGAATGCAACAAATAGTCCTAGCCCAACCAACCCTTTTTCTAATGTTACTCGGATGTAGCTGTTGACTATATCGATGACTCCAGAACTTTGACGTAAAGCCTCCAATTCGGGGGAACGTAGAGAATTTGCAGTGCCAAACCAAGGGTTACGCTTGATAACAATTATAGAATTAACAATAAGATTTTCGCGGTAGTCTATGTTTTCTTTTTCTGTGGATCCTATAATTGGCAACAAATTTATTATTTTTTCTCCCCCTGGGAGCAACGAAATCAAAGCAAAGGAAAGTATTGCTGCGAGTACTAGCTTCATCAAGCGGCCCAAAGCATAACGTCCGGTGGCAATAAATACTACTACCAGCACTGCGGCTCCTAGCCATGGGCCGCGAGAAAGTGGGACAATTAATCCGAAAAGTAGTAGCAGGAAACCCAATTGACGACTTAATCTTTGTTTAATGAAACGTTGTATAAACATATAAATACCCATTCCCACCACCATCAAATACCCTAAAGGAATGGTTTGCCCTGCCGTTACGACAGCCCTAAGCATTCCTTCTCGAGCAAGATATCCGATTGTTCCCTCAATATTAAGCGCATCATCCAAGGATGAATATAGCAACCAGTGCTTGAATGATTCAACAACTGCGAGCGGTGCTAGAACCATGATTCCAAGCACTAAACTCAGCAATGCGTCGCGAAATGTTGAAAGATTTTTCAACGAGCGGCTAATCACAAAATAGGGCAGGAAGACGTCAATGAACAGGTAAAATAATTCGCGCAAATAATTAGTCAGATTAGACTCGCGGAAGTTGAGGATAGCCGTTAGTAATAGATATGCTGATAACGCTTTGTCAGGGCCGTTGCTGCCGAATGATGGGGTGTCCACTCGCCTTAGTAAGGAAATATATGTTGGCAGAAGAATGATCAACGCAAGTAATCTGGGGTGGGAAATCTCGAATAGATAGTTAACCAAACCCATCCCTGGAATCTCGATATTTGCAACGGGCAAGGCGAACAAGATAAAGAAATACAATGCGGGTGGATTATGTTCTTTTAGGTTTGTGTATATTAGTAACGGTAACGAAATTAATACATATAACCAATAATTGTGCGAAATAAAGGCAGCAAGAGTCAACGCGAACCAAAGATTTCTTCTTCGTGTAATATCCACGTGATGAGATATTGAGCATGAAGTGTGATTTGTAAACGAAAAAAATGAAATAGCTATGACAAGTATGACTATCAGCGATCTAAGATGTTCTGGCATGTCAGTTATCTTATGCGGTAGAGTTGACTAATTGGGTGACCATTACTTTTTTATGGACAGTAATTTAGGTGATCCTTGGCGTCCCCTTCCTTTTAGGGGTGGTAGCATGAAGTTCTACAGGTCAAACTTTTATCGGACGTGGTGTGATCTATATCTGGGAAGTGCATAATTCAATATTATTCTTGCCACACATAGAACTGTAACTATTACTGGACGCCAACATTGCCTGCTAGACTTCCTATGTGTAATTGTATTCTTAGTAGCATAAAAGAACGAACTATATTTGTGTTGCGAAATATTCAAATTCTTGCATCAACAGGGAAATTTAAAAATATCAATGCAGCAAAAGCATAAACTCACACTTAGGCAGCGCGTCGTTCAAACCAGTTCATGGACCTTGCTTGGGTATGGTGTGAATCAAGCCCTACGCCTAGGGGGTAATCTCATCCTAACGCGTCTGTTATTTCCTGAGGCATTCGGTCTAATGGCGATTTTTCAGGCAGTGAACTATGGCGTGCATATGTTTACCGACGTGGGGGTGGGACCGTCTATCATCCAGAAGGAACGTGGAAATGATTCTGAATTTTTGAATACAGCCTGGACGGTTCAGATTGTAAGGGGCTTTGTGGCTTGGGTTGGGTTGTGTGTCCTTGCTCTACCAGTTTCCAAATTGTATGGCGAACCTCTACTCACCATAATGCTTCCCGTTTCCGGTTTGAATGCGATCATCGGCGGATTCAACTCCACCAAATTGCATACAGCAGAGCGTAATATGGATGCCGCCCGGGTAACGCAAATATACATCGGATCTTACGCATTCGGGTTGCTCTGCACAATAATACTTGCCTGGCTTCTGCAGTCGGTATGGGCTTTGGTATGGGGTAGTGTGATTACTGTTTTCGTTCAAATGGTTGCCAGTCATGTTGGGCTGCATGGAATAAGAAATCAATTTGCATGGGATCGCGATGCGCTGGACCATTTGAGAGGATTTGGACGCTGGATATTGCTGGGATCGGGACTGACTTATTTGTCGGTTGAAGGAGCGCGCTTGCTAATCGGCGCCTTGCTTGACATGCGCCAGCTTGCTTTATATACATTGGCGAGCACATTAAGTCTTATGTTCTGGCAGGCAATGCAAATGGTTTCGGGGAGAGTTTTTTTTCCAGCTTATTCGGAGGTAAATCGTTCCAATCCGAAAAATCTCACAGTAGTACTTTACAAAGCGCGACTGACTATGCTTTTGCCAAGCTGGAGCCTATCCGTATTGTTTGTATTCCTTGGTTCCCAGATTATGGGCCTGTTATACGATGAGCGATATCTTGAATCGGGACCAATGCTCAAACAACTTGCAGCAGGTACTCTCGTTACTTATATATGGGGGTCATACTCAGGAATCTTGTTGGCACTTGGTAAAGTAGAAGCCACGACTGTTTTAACGGCGATCCAGATAATACTTCTGTTTGGATTGATGTTGATTGGGTATCAATATGGGCAGGGACCAGGTCTGATTGTGGGCGTAGCTTCGTCCAATTGGGCAGTATATCCATTGTATGCATACATGATGAACCGGTATGGGATTTGGCAACCCAAAATAGACCTGTTATTTATAGTAGCATCTATCCTGGTTGTGGTGTTGGCTTGGCCAGGATTTGCCACAATAGGTTAAGAAATTACAGGAATTTTCTGTAAATCGAAATTTCAGTTCATGAACCGCTATGGATGATTGGGAAAATAATTTTGGATATTTCAGTAGTAATTGTTAGTTACAATACAATAGAGCTGACGAAAAAGGCACTAGGCCTTCTTTTGAACTCATTACACAATTATAAGATGGAAGTTGTTATTGTTGATAATGCTTCCAAAGATCATTCAGCTGAAATTCTACGCAATGAATACCCAAATATCAGACTCATTGAGAATAAAGATAATGTGGGCTTCGGGCGTGCCAACAATCAAGCATTACCATATATCAATAGCCGTTATGTTCTTCTGTTAAATACTGATGCATTTGTAGAACCAGATACTATTGCTAAGACAGTTCAATATATGGATGCCAATCCACAGTGTGGAATACTGGGGGTCAAATTCTTGGGCCGTGATGGCGAACTTCAACCCTCATGTCGGTTCTTTCCTACACCTTGGAATATCTTCCTGAATCGTACAGGCCTCAAACGCATTTTCAAGAATGTTAGATTGGTTGATGATATGGTCTGGGATCATTCAACAATTAGAAATTGTGACTGGGTGCCTGGATGCTATTACCTTATCCGAAAGGATGTAATAGACCAGATAGGTCTATTTGACCCTAGATATTTTTTATATTACGAAGAGATCGACCATTGTTTTTCTGCCAAGAAAGCTGGCTGGCATGTTACATTCTTTCCATATACTACTGTGGTTCATCTTGGTGGAGAGAGTGCAAAGTCAGAAGGAGAAATTACAGAGGCTGGGCGGCAAATTGAGTCATTGCAAATTGAGAGTGAATTACTATATTTCAGAAAAAATTATGGTTTCAGTACCGTCATACTCAATGTGCTTCTACTTAATTTGGCTGATTTCGTTCAGTTATTAAAGGACTTAGTCAGGTTGAAGCGGCCTCGGGTGTACGGTGTCCTTCTGGCTCATTCCCTATTGGTGTGGAACCTTTTATTTCGCACTCGCATTGGTACGTTACCTACACGCTAGGTCTTTGATTCGATATTTCAAAAGACAACCCCTGTAACTAGGGGCTTTTTTCGTGCGTCTTTGGAAGAAAGTTAATGCTATTGGGTGCTTCTAACTTCAACAAGCCACAGTAATCCATATCCTTGTGATCAGGAAACCAAGGTTTTATCAAATGAATATTGATTCAAATATATTAAGCAATGTAGGAGTTGTGATTATTGGCCGAAACGAGGGCGACCGCTTGATACGTTGCCTTGGATCCTTGGCTAATAGATCAAATCAACTGGTATATGTGGATTCTGACTCGACAGATGACTCTGTCAGCGTGGCAAGAAATATGGGAGCAGAGGTTGTGACCTTGGACTTGTCTGTCCCCTTCACTGCAGCTCGAGCCAGGAACGAGGGTTTTAATAGATTGCGGGAATTATACTCACAGATCGAGTTTGTTCAATTTGTTGATGGAGATTGCGAGGTTATTGTAGGCTGGCTGGATATAGCAGCCGGTTTTTTGGCGACACATCAAGATGTTGCAGTAGTTTGTGGTCGTCGTCGTGAGAGATACCCTGAGTTTACTATATATAATATGTTGTGTGATATCGAATGGGATACTCCTATTGGAGAGGCAAAATCCTGTGGGGGCGACGCCATGATGCGGGTAAAAGCTTTTGAAAAAGCAAAAGGATTTCGGACGAGTCTGATTGCAGGCGAAGAGCCGGAGCTCTGTGTTCGATTACGCGCTTCAGGGTGGAAAATTTGGAGATTGGATGAGGAAATGACCTTGCACGATGCTGCTATGGATCGTTTTGGTCAGTGGTGGAAACGAGCCCTGCGTAGCGGTTATGCCTACGCGGAAGGTGCTCATCTGCATGGGGCCCCACCTGAGAGGCATCGGATTAAGGAGTCGCGACGTGTCTGGATATTGGGTTTGGGTATTCCTGTGATTACGGTCTTTCTGATTTTCTGGCAGGGAGCATGGGGACTGGCAATATTACTAATTTATCCTGCTCAGATCGTCCGCCTTGCTGTCCGCAATCAGTGGAACATGGAACGAAGTTGGTGGTACGCATTTTTTTTGGTTTTAGGAAAATTTCCTGAGGCTGCTGGACAACTAAAGTTTCAATTTAACAGACTGACCGGAAAAACAGCACATTTAATCGAGTATAAGTGATGTAGCAACTATATCAAGTTGATATAAAGTTAGTGTGATCAACTCGGTTCATAGATTAGCATCATTCAGATATGCAGCAACGCCTCGATAGATTCTTGTATAAATAAACCACAATTGCACGACTCATTGACATTGTGACTATGTGCTTGTAAATAAACAATACCATTCATTTAATTATCGTTAATCATTGTGTGGTATAGATAGGTGAGAATATTCTGTTTGGATACAAGACCAATATAGAATAGTTGAAACTGTTAATCTGGCAGGGTAAATTAATTTGTAGGCGATACTATGCGGATTGGGTTCTTCAATACATTATATAAAGTGTATCGTCTAGGTATAGCTATGCACTCAACATTTAGCTTAAATAACCTTAAACATCAGGTTATTTTAATGAGTCGAGCTGTGGTGTTATTTCCGACAATCAGAAAGTGGTATGAGATTTCTGACAATCCCTTGTTATCGTTAGCATTGGAACGATTTCCATTGATGCACGGGATGATTTACTGGCCCTACATCAATCACACTTGGCCCATGGAACACCGGCTGGATGTGATCGACCAACATTATCGTATGCTAGGAGATTCTGCGGCAATAATTGCCAGGGCCACATTCGAAGAAGTTGAATTGGCTCAGTTGGATGAATATCCAGGCCTGCGACTGGTGTTGGATAAGACGGTGTGGTTCTTGCGTGAGGGTGAAATTGTCCTCAATTTGTTCGTCAGGGACCAACGTATATATTCCCTTGCGTTCACTCTTGGTTTGGAAGATAGTAAACCGATCGTTCTAGTCGGGGCGCTGCAAGGTTCTAATTCTGAAGCTGCCAAAGTGCTGTATCGAGACATTACCCGTGCTCTTCACGGAATTAGGCCGCGCGACCTTTTGATGGTTGCGCTCAAGTTATTGTGCGGCGAATTTCGAATATCCAGAATATGGGCGGTTTCCAGTGACAATCGACAGCAC
>Ga0055460_10000206_pt1 | contig 10889 bp, 11 predicted proteins | sample Joice_ThreeSqA_D_4_FD_57686 | JGI IMG/M metagenome (GOLD analysis project Ga0055460, IMG submission 57686) | Wetland microbial communities from San Francisco Bay, California, USA, that impact long-term carbon sequestration - Joice_ThreeSqA_D2 | ecosystem: Environmental > Aquatic > Marine >...
GCGGGAAGAAGAACAGTGGGAGTCAATCCCCTGACTCCGGGTAGCCGGTGCGGAGACGGCGGGCAGCTCGCAAGAGTTGGCCCGCCGTTTCGATTTGGGGAGGCGATGGGACAACGGGAGGACGGGAGGACGGGAGGTCAGCGGCCCGAAGAGCGTAGAATCCCGAAGAGACCTCGCGTTAGCTGGATCCGAAGATCCTCAATCGTGGCAACCCGTTGCTGGTCGATTGGGTAGAGATCCGGCAGTATGCGCACCATGGAATCCACCTCTGCCAGGCTGCCGATCGCGCGGTTCAGAAACTGGTGGAGCTGCGCCCGTCCCCGACGGGCATTGCCTTCCGCGATGTTGTTCGAGACGGACCATGCGGCGCGTCGCAGCTGCGTTGCCACCACGAACCGTTCCTCCGCGGGTAGTGCGCGGGTGAGTGCGTAGATCTCTGCAAGCAGACGTCGCGCAGCGTGCCAGACCGGCAGTTTCGTGTGCCCGTCCATGAACACCCACCGTAGCAGATTCCTGACGAGCGACGGTGTCATTCTCTTGCACGCACGCATCATCGCGTTGTCCCGTCCTCCCGTCGTCCCCTCGTCCCGTCGTCCTGTTCTCCCGTCCTCCCGTTCTCCCGTCTCTTCAGTCTCGGCAAGCTCTCGTCACTCTCTCTCGCCGGATGCATCTCGCTCAGTGGCTCCGATCCCGCAGGCAGGAGATGCCGTATCGAGTTCGCGTAGTACTCCAGCAGCGGTCGCTGGGACGGGAGGATCACGATGGCGTCGCCCTCCCGCGCCACGAGCCGCCGCATCCGGAAGGTGCGCCACGCGCGCTCGAGGATCGCTTCGGCGTCCCGCTCGGCGTGGACGAGCTTGGCGTCGCGCTCGAGCAGGTGCTCCCGGTAGTTGGCGATCCGGTCCAGCAGGTCCAGTCGACGCACGAGCGTTTCGCCGAAGGAGAGCAGGGCGGCGGCTGCGAGCGGAACGGGCGTCACTGGAATGATGTCGCCGATGCGCGCGAGCATCGTATCCGCCAGGTCCTGCATCCGCGGCAGGCGTTCCTCGCGCGGCAGGTCGAGGACGCGCGGGTGTTCCACGAGCCACGACCGCACGGAGAACGGCGTGCCGAAGTTCACGGCGACGCGCCCGTAGCGGCGCAGCCGGCCGGTGAGCAGTCGCAGCGTGTTCCAGCCCGTGTAGTGTCCGACCCTCGCCGCCCGCGTCGCGCGGCTCTTCCGCTCCACCCCCTCCTCCAGCTCGCGGATGAGGGAGCGGTCCTCGAGCACGCGGTCGTAGTTGAGGCCCACCGGCACGAGCCAGATGTCGCGGTCGAAGTCCGGCTCGCGGAGCGTCCGGGTGAGGTAGTCGAGCAGACCGATCTTCGCGGGCCGGAGGGCGCCGTCGCGGCTGAGCCCGCCCTCGAGGAAGATCCCCTGGGTGACGCCGTTGCGGGTGACGAGCTGGAGGTAGCGCTCGAGCACCGTGTGGTAGAGCGGCTCGCGGTAGCGCCGCCGGATGAAGTACGACCCGAAGGACTTGAACACGTACTCGAGCGGCCACACCCGCGCCCACTCCCCGACGGCATAGCTGATGGAGACGCCCTGCGCGAGCACGTACGCGACCACGACGTAGTCCGCGTTGGAGCGGTGGTTCATCAGGTACACGACGACGTCCCGCCGCGGAATGGCGTCGAGACGCGCGCGGTCAGCGTACGTGATGGAGACGCGGTACAGCAGGTTGATCAGAAGGCGGGAGAGGTTGTAGCCCAGCTTGTAGTACGACAGCACGTTGAAGAACGGGACGATCTCCCGGATGTATGCCTCCACCTGGGCGCGCACCTGCGGTTCCGGGAGCCCGTGTTCCCGGCAGTGGTCACGAATCGCGGCGTGGACCGCGTCGTCGAGCAGCAACTCGTCGCGGATGACGCTGCGGCGAACGAGCTTGTAGCGGTCGATCCGGACCTGGAACCGGTGGACGGCGCGCAGCACGGCGCGACGGAACCAGGCGCGGATCGCCTCGCGGGTCCGGCGGACGGCCCAGAGCGTGACGGCGCCGGCGGACAGCAGCGCGACGCCGAGCAGGGTCCAGGCGAGGGGGGACACAGGGATAGAGTGGAGTGGGACGGAGGTCGGGGCAAGATGCTCGTCGGGATCGGGGCTGCGACGCCATCATCCTCCAGTCTGGTCGAGCGCACCCATCCTGCCCTCCCCGTACACGGTCGACCGGTCCTAGAATCCCATCCGCACACCGAGATTGAGGCTCCGTCGCGCGCGGCCTTCGGGAGAACAACAAGAAGAACACTCGGAATTGGAGTTCGCGGGGGGCAGCGGGACGCGGAGTTCGCTCCGTCCATCCCGTTCGTCTTGCGGTTGCCCGCGGGCACCGGTCGGAGCGGTCTAGAGCGCCGGCTCCACCAACTCCCCGGTCTTTTCGTACTGATACGCCATCTGCTTGAGGCGGGCGATGCGGCGCGCCATCGGTGGGTGGGTCGCCAACAGGTCGGCGACGAATCCCTCCTTGATGGAGACTCGGCGCCCCAGCGGATCGGCGATGCACAGGTGCGCGCTGCCGTGGCGGATGGATTTCGTGGGCGCGACCGCCCCCTCGATCTTCTCCAGCGCGGACGCGAGCGCGCCAGGATTGCGGGTGAACTGCGCGCCCGTCGCATCGGCCAGGTACTCGCGTTTCCGGCTCACCGCGAGCGCCAGCATCCGCGAGACGATGGGAGCGAGAATCACGCTGATCAGCCAGACCACGATGAGCACGAGCACCAGTGCGTTCGCGCCGCCACCGCCCCCCTTCTTCCCCCCGCTCGAACGCCGCCCACCTCCGAACCACAGCCAACGCCGGGTCACGTCGGAGAGGAGCGCGATGACCCCGACCAGTGCGGCGAGCAGCGTCATGAGGCGGACGTCGAGGTTGCGCACGTGGGCCATCTCGTGCGCCACCACGGCCTGCAACTCGTCGCGGTTCAGGGTCGTCAGGAGCCCGCGCGTCACGGCGATGTGCGCGGCCTTGGGGTCGCTGCCGGTGGCGAAGGCGTTGGGATCGTCGTCCGGGACGATCCAGATGCGGGGCTTGGGGATGCCGGACGCGATCGCCATCTCCTCGACCACGTTGACGAGCTGGCGTTCTTCGGGGGTGGAGGCGTTGACCAGCTCCCACGCGCCTGTGGCGCTGAGCACCTGCTTGGCGCCGCTCCGCCACGCGAACCCCGTCATGCCGACGGCGAGCACGGTGAGGGCCAGGCCGACGAGGGGGAACGTGTGGTGGTAATGCGTCGGCGGCCCGCCCGCCGTCTGCAGGTACAGGATGTAGTCGGCCCCGAACCCCAACCAGGCGAAGAACAGCACGAAGCCGGCGACGAGGATCGCCGAGCGGCGTCGGTTGAGGCGCTGCTGCTCGAAGAGGTTGGTGCTGCTCACGCCTTCGGCTTCATGGACAGGTCGACGTTCGGCACCTCACGCTCCGACGCTTCCTCGATCTCCCACAACTCGACCACCTCGGCCTTGGCGAGCCCGGCGACGAGATTCCAGGGAAACTGCTGCTGCTTGACGTTGTAATCCGTGGCCGTGTCGTTGTAGAGCTGCCGGGAGAAGGCCACGCGGTTCTCCGTCGAGGTCAGCTCTTCCTGGAGCTGGCCGATATTGCCCGTCGCCTTGAGGTCGGGGTAGCGCTCCACGACCACGTTCAGCCGGGAGAGCGCGGCCCCGAGGGCCGCTTCGGCCCCCGCGAGCGCCTGGACGCCACCCGTCGGCGACGCGTTGGCCTGGATTTTCACGGCCTGGTTCCGCGCCTGGATGACGGCCTCGAGTGTCTCCTTCTCGAAGTCCATGGCGCCCTTCACGGCGTTGACCAGGTTGGGAATCAGGTCATGCCGGCGCTTGAGCTGCACGTCGATCTGCTTCCAGGCGTTCAGCGTCTGTCCTTTCATGGCGATCAGCCGGTTGTACGCGCTGATGACGAATGCCACGATGACGATCAGGAGAATCAGCAGAAACCACTGCATGGTCGCTCCCACGGTGAAGGGTGCGGACGCGTCGCTGCCGCGCCCGTCGGCGATGGCCGGAAAATAGCGCCGCTCGGCTACTGGTGCTTCCGCAGGGCCCGCAGGCGGTCGAGCGCCGCGCGCAGCTCGGCCCCGATCGCCTCGCTCGAGACCGTGGCAAGCGGATGCCCGGCCCGGATGTGGACCTCGACGCCCGCGTCCACCGCCAGGCGGCGCCACATGTCGATGCCGTGGGGGCGATCCGGGGCGGTCTCGACGTGGAACGCGCGGCCCGCGTCGGCGACGCCGAGCTCGCTGGGATGCGGGAGCCGGTCGCCGAGGGCGGCGGCGATGCGGCGTTCCAGCACGTCGCCCGTCGCCTGGTCGAGTTCGGCGCGAATGGCGGTGAGCGTGGCCCCTTCCATCTGGCGCAGCTTGATGCTCAGCAACTGCAACAGGTGCCGGTAGGAGTAGGTCGCCGACGGGCCCCGCCCGTCCGGTGGATGCAGCAGCCCGCGGGTGACGTAGAAGCGGATCCCGCGCTCCGAGACTTCCGCGCGGGCGGTTGCCCCGACGGGGCGCACGCGCGTGCGCTCGAGGATCGCGGTCGCGGTCGCCGAGAGGTCGCGCAGGTTCCAGGGGGCGAGTTGCCGGAACTCCCGCAGCGCCAGCAGAGGATCGGTGCTCACGCGGGGCAGTATGGAGGCGGAACAGGCCACTCGGCAAGGGCCGACGGGTGCAACGATCGGACCTTCCGGGGCGGTCGTTTGGTGACGGTCCACCCGCCCGGCCGTCGTACCGTGGTGCCATGCGACGCGGATTCACGATCGTCGAGGTGGTCGTCGTGGTGGCCATCATCGGCACGCTGTTGGGACTGCTGGCACCGCGCTGGGGCGCCCTGCGCGACCGGCTGACGGTCGATCGCGCCACGCGTGAGGTCGCGAGCTTCTACCAGACCGCCCGCTACGGGGCGATCATGCGCGCGCAGCCCGTGCGGATCGAGTTCGGCGCCGCGTCGCTGCGGGCCGTGTACGAGGGCGTCCGGGACTCGACGTTCCTGACGCGTCCCGGCCCGGCCCGTCTCGGGGTGACCCTCGACGCGTCCCGTCCGGTGATTCGGATCAGCCCGAACGGGATCGGCTACGGCGCCGCCAACACCAGCCTCGTGCTGAGCCGGGGCTCGGCGGCCGACACGCTCACGACCTCGCGGCTCGGCCGCCTCAAACGCTGGTGACCGGGAGCCCCGCCTCCCGGCCCCGCTCGGTCAGCGGCTGATGTTGTTCCTGTAGGTGCCCAGCCACGTCTCGTGGGAGGCGTAGTCCGGCCGCCCCGCTGCCATCTCGCTGTCGTAGTTCGCGAGGAACTCCTGCTCCGCGCGGCGGGCGGCGGCGGAATCGCCGAGCGCCCGCTCGGCGTCGGCCCGGAGCATCGCGGCATAGAGGTGCGTCGGGACGCTGCTCGCGATGGTGTCGGCCTGCGCAAGCGCGCCTTGCGGGTTGTTCGCGGCGAGCTCGATGAGCCCTATATGAAACCGGGCGTCCGCGTCCGCGTTGTCCAGCATCTGGTAGGCCTGGAGCGCCATCGGGGCGAAGAAGGCGGCGGAATCGTTTACCCCTGCCTCGCGGTACCGCATGATCCGGTCGAACAGCCGGTCGGCGGCTTCCCTGGGCGACATCTGGGACAGGTCGACCGGCCCGGAAAGCTGGCTGGCCGCCGGCATCTGCGCCGGTGGCGCCGAACCCGGCTTGAGCTGGACGACCGCGACAACCACGAGAATCACGATGACGGCCGCCCCGATCAGGAACCATGGCATGCCGCCGGTCGATGGCGTTGCCGGTGCCCGTGCCGCGCCCCCGCCCGCCGGGGCTCCACAGCTATGGCAGAACTTGGCGGTCGCGTTGAGGGGAGCGCCGCACTTGGCACAGGTCGCCGCACCGAGCGCCGTCCCGCAGTTGCTGCAGAACTTGCCGCTGGTATTGGCGCCGCATTTGGGACACTTCATTTCAGGCTCCGGGGAATCCCATTGATGTGCGCGGGAATGTAATCGGATCGGCGGGATGGGCGGGAAGGTCGGAGTGTGGCGAGCTCCGCTTCCGGACCGGTCACGGCGGCTCGGCCGCCCGGCAGCGGACCCAGCCTCCGACGTCCCGTTGTCGTAACCCCGCCGCCGCATTAACGTAGCGCCCATGACCGACGAACCCCGCAAGAGCAAGCGCTTCGATCCACCCCTGAGCGAGATCCAGGCACGGCAGATGGGGGAGTTGCAACGGGGCGAGCATCGCTGGGACGTTCTGATCGAATTCGCCCGGGACGAGGAGATCGGGGCCCTCCGTGGCCGGATCCACTTCGTGACGGGCGTGGTGCACCGCATCTCGGGCTGGATCTTCCTCGAATGGTCCGCCCGCGACATCGAGGCGCGGTTCGCCGAGTTTTCCGCACAGGAACTCTGGAACCTGCTCGACTCCCTGAACTGAGTCGTCCCCGCTCCAGCCGACGCGTTTTCCTGCTCCCGTCGTGGCTTTCCGCCTCGGCAGGGCAGCGAGCCATGCCTGCAGGTGATGCGCGGTTGCACCACGATTCGTGCCGTCCGGGCACAATTTCATGGTCAATTTTGCACGATGTGGCTGATTGTGGACCAGAAACGTCGCGTATTTGTGCGCTCGGTACACGATTTGCTTGACACCTCGGCATCCGTCGCCTAGCTTCACGCCTTCCAATTCCCACCCCCTTCCCAAGAGGATTGCTGCCGTGCCCCCCAAGTCCCGTGCCGAGGCAGTCAATGGCAAGCCACCGCTGCGAGGTCGCCTGATCGACACGCGCGGGGCAAGCAAGTCCGATATCATGAAACTCTGCAAGGAACTGCAGGTCGATTTTCTGCGACTCCAGTTCACCGACGTGACCGGCGTCAACAAGAACGTCGAAGTGCCGCAGTCCCAGTTCGAGAAGGCGTTGTCTGGCGAGGTCATGTTCGACGGCTCGTCCATCGAGGGCTTCGTCCGGATCGAGGAGAGCGACATGCTCCTCAAGCCGGACCTCGACACGTTCAAGATCCTCCCGTACGAGGACGAGGGTGGGCGCGTCGGCCGCCTGATCTCCGACATCTACCTGCCCGACGGGTCGGCGTTTGCCGGCTGCCCGCGACTCACACTCAAGAAGCAGATCGATCGCGCCAAGAAGATGGGGTATCAGATGATGGCCGGCTGCGAGGCCGAGTTCTTCATCTTCATGTTGGACGAGGACGGGCAGCCCACCCTGCGGACGCATGACACGGGCGGCTACTTCGATCTGGCACCCGTGGACAAGGCGGAGCCGATCCGCCGTCTGATCATCGAGGACCTCGTGCACATGGGCTTCGAGGTCGAGGCCGGGCACCACGAGGTGGCGGTGGGCCAGCACGAGATCGACTTCAAGTACGCCGACGCCATGGAGACGGCCGACAACATCGCCACGTTCCGGTTCATCGTGCGGAACGTGGCGTACCGGAACGGATTCCTCGCGACCTTCATGCCGAAGCCGATCTTCGGGCAGAACGGCTCGGGGATGCACACCCACCAGTCGCTGTTCAAGGGCGGCAAGAACGCGTTCTACGATGAGAAGGCCGAGTGGCAGATCTCGAAGATCGGCCTGAGCTACATCGCGGGTCTGCTGGATCACGCCCGCGGGTTCTGCGCGATCACCAACCCGCTCGTGAACAGCTTCAAGCGGCTGGTGCCCGGCTACGAGGCCCCCACGAACGTCGCCTGGAGCATGCGCAACCGGTCGCCGCTGATCCGGATTCCGGATCGCCGTGGCCAGGGGACCCGCTGCGAGCTGCGCATGCCCGACCCGGCGGCCAATTCGTATCTCGCGCTGACGGTGATGCTCGCCTCCGGGCTCGACGGCATCGAGCGCAAGCTCACGCCGCCGGCGCCGGTCAACAAGAACATCTTCACGATGAGCGAACGGGAGAAGCGGCGGTACCGCATCACCGAGCTGCCGCGGGACCTGCACGAGGCGCTCGACACGTTCGAGAAGGACGCCGTGATCAACGCGGCGCTCGGGCCCCACATCATCGAGCGGTTCCTGGAGGCAAAGCGACAGGAGTGGCTGGAATACTCCGCGCAGGTGCACGAGTGGGAGCTGGAGCGGTACCTGGGCAAGTACTAGACTCGAACGCAGAGTGCAGAATGCAGAGTGCAGAATGGGCCCCCATTCTGCACTCTGCCATTTTCTCCTCCGCTGTCTAGCTTCCGTCGCATGCGAATCGCCATCATCGGAGCCGGTCGCGTCGGCCTCGCCCTCGCGCGCGGGTGGCTCCGGGCCGGGCACGAGGTCGTTCTTGGAGTCCGGAACCCGGCGACGAAGGACGTTTCGGTCGCGCGGGTTACCACGGTACCCGACGCGACGGGCTCTGCCGAGATCGTTGTCCTCGCCACCCCGTGGGAGGGGGCCGAGGCGGCGTTGCGCGCGGCCGGCTCGTGCGACGGGAAGGTGGTCGTCGACTGCACGAATCCGATCCTCCCCGGGATGGCGGGACTCGCGGTCGGGACGACCGAGTCCGCGGCTGAGCGGGTCGCGAGGCTCGTGCCGGGCGCGCGGGTCGTGAAGGCCTTCAATACTACCGGCTCCGGGAACATGGAGCGTCCGCAGTACGCCGAGCACCGACTGACGATGCTGCTCTGCGGAGATGACGCGGCGGCCAAGGGCGTCGTGTCGGGCCTGGCGGAAGATCTCGGCTTTGCTCCAGTGGACGCGGGGAGCATCACTGCCGCCCGGTATCTGGAACCCCTGGCGATGTTGTGGGTCCACCTGGCATACCGGCAGGGCCTGGGTCCCGACATCGCGTTCCAGCTGTTGCGTCGCTGAACGGTCCCGCGACCCGTGCCGCACCGTTTCCGGTTTTCCGCGTCGCTCGGCGCCCTGCTCGTGTGGATGGTGTTGCGTCCGACGACGGTGGCCGCCCAGGGGCCGATTATCGACTCCATCGCGATCGAGACCTACGACATCTTCCTCCCGGAAGAGGTCGAGGGGAACGTCCTGGCCGGACTGATGAACGCCCTGCACGCCAAGACCCGCGCCTCGGTGGTTCGCAAGGAGCTGCTCTTCAAGGTCGGACAGACGCTCGATGAACGACGGCTGCGGGAGACCGAACGGAACCTCCGCCGACGCGGAATCTTCCGGCGTGCCTTGATCGACACGCTCCGCGTGGATGGCAAGCTGGTCGTCCGCGTGCTGACGTCGGATGGGTGGACGACCAACGTGGACGTCGGATTCAGCTCCACGGGCAACACGATCTCGTGGCGGGCCGGCGCCATCGAGCAGAACGTCTTCGGGACCGGGCATGCGTTCGGGCTCGTGTACCGCCATGAGCCCGACCGGAACGCACTCCGCCTCCTGACCCAGTTCAACCGGCCGTTCGGCACGCGCGCGGTCGTCTCCGGATACTACGACAACCTGAGTGACGGATGGGCCGGCGCCTGGGGTGGAGGCATGCCGTTTCTCGCGCTCGAGCATCGTGTGGGGATCGAAGTCCCGGGGGAGGCGGCGAGCCGGCGGGTGCTGCAGTACCGCAGTGAGGAGACCGGAATCGCCGACTCGATGATCCGCGACACGACCTTCCTGTGGCGTCGCACCTTCGCCCAGCGGATAGCGATCGGGTGGGCGCCGAACGCGAGTCCGGGTGGATACCTGCGCATCGGGGTGCTCGGGCAGATCCGGCAGGAGCACTTCATCCCGATCGAGGACACGCTGCTGCCCCGACCCGACACCGTCACCGCGGCGGTCGGGGTCTATGCCGATTTCCAGCGCTCGCGGTATCTCGAGGTCACGCACTACAACGGCTTCGCGCGCGAAGAGGACGTGGACATCGGTACCCGCGCGGTCTTCCAGGTCTGGATGGCGCCCGCGGCGTTCGGCTACCAGGAGACGGGGGTGGCTCCGCTGCTCGAGGTGCAAACGGGCGTCGGGGTGCCGGAGTTCTTCGCGCGGCTCCGTGCGCGCGCCCACGGCCTGTTCACGGGCAGCGGCCTGGACTCGGGGCAGGTCTGGGCGGGCCTCACCGTGGCATCGCGGCTGGTGGACCGCCAGGCGACCGTGCTGCACGTGGAGGGCGGAGCGCAGAAGAACCCCTCTCCCGGGGCGGAGTTCGACATCGGTCACGGGCTCGGCCCGCGCGGCTTCTCACCGCACGCGTTCACGGGGACGCGCACCGTGTGGGGTCTCGCCGAGCACCGGATCTTCCTGGCCGACGCCCTGCTCAACCTGTTCGGCCTCGGCCTCGCAGGCTTCGTGGACTACGGTGGGGCCTGGTATCCCGACCAGCCGGCCCGGCTCGGCGGCGATGTCGGACTCGGACTGCGCATGGGCGGGACGACCTCGACCGGGCCGAACGTGGGTCGCCTCGACTTCGCCTACCGCTTCGGAGACGGCTGGTCGGGCCACCGCTGGGTGGTGAGCTTCGGGCAGGCCTACGAATTCTGAGCGTCAGCCCTCAGGGAAGCTCTGCACAAGGCGCCAGCAGGGCCGCCCGTCCGGGCGCGGCTCAAGCCGCGGCTCGGCCCGCCTGCTGAACGCAGCAGGGAGGGCCCGTTCACGGGCGGAGCCGCGCCGCGCGTTCACTCGCGTCGTCCGCGGAGCGCGCCGCCGACGGCGGGCGAAGTGGGTCGGGGAGACTTGTCCGGAGCTTCCTTAGCGGCCGAGGGCCGCGCAGCAACGCACACCTGCGAGTGCCGATGAGCTGGCCTGAACGCGTCCCACCCGGGGTGACGCTGCTCTTCCTGGCGCCGTTGATGGGCGAGCTGGTGTCGGGACACCAGTCGCTCTTCCAGTTCGTCAATCCGCTGACCTTTGTGCTGCTGGCCTTGCCGTACGGGTTCGGGGCCCTCGTATGCCGCGAGCTGACGGTCCGCTGGCGGAGGCGATGGTTGGCGCTCCTGCTG
>Ga0055460_10000213_pt1 | contig 10680 bp, 10 predicted proteins | sample Joice_ThreeSqA_D_4_FD_57686 | JGI IMG/M metagenome (GOLD analysis project Ga0055460, IMG submission 57686) | Wetland microbial communities from San Francisco Bay, California, USA, that impact long-term carbon sequestration - Joice_ThreeSqA_D2 | ecosystem: Environmental > Aquatic > Marine >...
TTCATCTTCATGACGCTGACGATTGTTTATCTGGACATGGCACATCAGGAACATCATTAGCAATTATTGCTTCAATATAACTAATTTCAACGTTAACTTTTAAACCAGGAGAAATAAAAAATGGAAATGGCAAATGCATTGCTGTACATCGCCGGAGCGCTGATGATGGGTCTGGGCGCACTGGGCGCTGCCGTCGGTATCGGCATCTTGGGCGGCCGCTTTTTGGAAGGCGCTGCACGCCAGCCGGAACTGATCCCTATGTTGCGTACCCAGTTTTTCATCGTAATGGGTCTGGTCGATGCGGTTCCGATGATCGCAGTTGGTATCGCATTGTATGTCCTGTTTGCAGTGGTGAGTTAATCGAGCTTTAGCGACAAAGCATAATTCAAGAAAGGTAGCTTGCATGAATATCAATGCGACTCTTTTAGCTCAGACGATCATGTTCGCGCTGTTCGTATGGTTCTGCATGAAGTTCGTCTGGACCCCGATCATGGCGGCGCTGGATCAACGCCGCAAGCAGATCGCCGATGGTTTGGCGGATGCGGAAAGGGCCAAACACGATCTGGAATTGGCCGCCAAACGCTCTGCAGAAATCTTGCGTGAGGCGAAGGAAAAGGTCGGCGAAATTGTGGCCAATGGTGAAAAGCGCGCCAGCGAGATCGTCGAAGCAGCCAAGGAACAAGCCAAGATCGAGGGTGAACGCATCATTGCGGGCGCGAAGGCCGAAATCGATCAGGAAGTATTTCGTGCCAAGGAGCAATTAAGGACCCAGGTGTCGTCTATCGCGCTTGCCGGCGCAAGCAAGATACTTGCTCGTGAAATCGATGCAAAGGCGCATAACGACCTGCTGGACAAGCTCGTATCTGAATTCTGAACATCATGTCCGAAGCCATAACCACAGCACGACCCTATGCACAAGCGGCCTTTGAAGAGGCCCAAACACTAGCGGATCTTAAAGGCTGGTCTGAGATGCTGCTTGGTCTCGCCGAGGCAGTTTGTCACCCTGAAGTTCGCGCAGTTGCCACTAATCCGCGTGTTGCAAAGAAACAAATCGAAAGTCTGATGGAAGGTTTGCTCGGCACGCAGGCGAAAATACAACAACGCAACTTCGTCCGGATACTGGTCGACAATCAACGATTGTTGCTGTTGCCCGAGATCGTTGCCATCTTTGAGATGCTGCGGGCCGAAGCGGAAAAGACCGTGAATGTCGTGGTGGACTCTGCGTTCGAACTTTCTGCAGCGCAGAAGGAAAAGATCACCCGCTCTCTGAAATCGCGCATGGGTCGCGAAATCAAACTGGAATGCAAAGTCAACAAAGAATTGTTGGGGGGCGTGGTGATTCGTGCCGGAGACAAGGTCATCGACGGTTCTGCACGCACCCGTCTCGGCGAAATGGCTAACGCGCTAGCATAAAGACAAACTATCACCGGCTAGTTATAAAGAAATATCTATGAGGAAATCCACATGAAGCTCAACCCTTCTGAAATTAGCAACCTGATTCGCAGTCGCATCGACAATTTCGAGGCACTGACACAAGCACGGACCGAAGGCACGGTAGTCAGTGTCACTGACGGTATCGTCCGTGTACATGGACTCTCCGATGTCATGCAGGGTGAAATGCTTGAATTCCCCGGCAACACATTCGGTCTGGCTCTCAATCTTGAGCGCGATTCCGTAGGTACGGTTGTGCTCGGAGAATATGAGCACATCACCGAAGGCGACACCGTCAAATGTACCGGCCGGATTCTGGAAGTGCCGGTGGGCCCCGAATTGTGCGGACGTGTGGTGAATGCGCTGGGCCAGCCCATTGATGGCAAGGGTCCGGTCAACGCGAAGATGACAGACAAGATCGAAAAAGTCGCACCGGGTGTGATTGCACGTAAGTCTGTCGAGCAACCGGTACAAACCGGCTTGAAGTCGATTGACTCGATGGTCCCAATCGGTCGAGGTCAGCGCGAACTGATCATTGGCGACCGGCAAACAGGGAAGTCAGCCGTGGCAGTTGATGCCATTATCAACCAAAAAGGTCAGAACATGACCTGCGTTTACGTGGCAGTTGGTCAAAAAGCATCGACTATTGCCAACGTGGTGCGCAAATTGGAAGAGCACGGCGCACTGGATTTCACCATAGTGGTCGCAGCAACAGCTTCCGACTCTGCCGCGATGCAATTCCTGGCACCCTATGCAGGTTGCACGATGGGTGAATACTTCCGTGATCGCGGCCAGGATGCACTGATCGTTTATGATGACTTGACCAAACAAGCCTGGGCTTATCGTCAGATCTCCCTGTTGCTGCGTCGCCCTCCCGGACGCGAAGCTTATCCTGGAGACGTATTCTATCTGCACTCACGCTTGCTGGAACGTGCTGCGCGTGTGAATGCCGATTACGTTGAAGCGTTCACCAAGGGTGAAGTCAAGGGCAAAACCGGATCGTTGACGGCACTGCCCATCATCGAAACACAGGCTGGCGACGTTTCCGCATTCGTTCCGACCAATGTGATTTCCATCACCGATGGACAGATCTTTTTGGAAACCGATTTGTTCAATGCAGGTATCCGTCCTGCGATCAACGCGGGTGTATCGGTATCCCGTGTGGGCGGCGCTGCGCAAACCAAGGTGATCAAGAAGCTTGGAGGCGGTGTGCGTCTTGCACTGGCCCAGTATCGTGAATTGGCAGCATTCGCCCAGTTCGCATCCGACCTGGACGAAGCGACCCGCAAACAGCTGGAACGCGGCCGTTTGGTAACCGAACTGATGAAGCAACTGCAGTATTCCCCGTTATCGGTAGCATTGATGGCGGTTACATTGTTCTCGGTCAACAAGGGCTATTTCGATGACGTTCCGGTAAATAAAGCCTTGGCGTTTGAGTCAGCTTTGCATGCCTACCTGAAAACCAATAACAAAAACGTATTGGATGCGATCGAGTCCAGCAAGGATCTTAATGCTGACAACGAGAAACTGTTGGCTACAGCGATAGAGAAATTCAAGTCTACAGCTGTCTATTAAGGCGGGGTGAGAAATGGCTGGGAGCAAAGAGATACGCGCAAAGATCAAGAGTGTAGAAAATACACGCAAGATCACGCGCGCCATGGAAATGGTTGCAGCAGCCAAGATGCGCAAGGCGCAGGAACGCATGCGCGCAGCCCGCCCTTACGCCGAAAAGATACGTGCAGTAGCTGCGCACTTGTCGCGCGCCAATCCGGAATACAAACATCCATTTCTGGTTAAGCGCGAAAACAACAGAAACATCGGATTAATCGTGGTGACCTCGGACAAGGGACTGTGCGGCGGCCTGAATACCAACATCCTGCGGCTCGCAGTAAATCGCATGAAGGATTGGGAAGGCGAAGGCAAGGGAATGCTTGTGTGTCCAATAGGTAACAAGGGTTTGGGTTTCATGTCGCGCATCGGTGCCAAGGTCAAGTCCAGTCTTACCGGACTGGGTGATACACCCCATATCGAGAAGCTGATCGGCGCGGTGAAGTTGATGCTGGACTCATACACTGAGGGAGAAATCGACGCGATTCATATCAGCTACAACCGCTTCATCAACACGATGAAACAGGAACCATGTGTGGAGCAATTGTTGCCCTTGAGCGGCGACAAGATGGGTACCGCCGAGGGAAGCTGGGACTACATCTACGAACCGGATGCCAAAGAGGTAATCGATGAGCTGTTGGTGCGCTACATCGAGTCTCTGGTTTACCAGGCCGTGGTGGAAAACATGGCGTCCGAGCAAAGCGCTCGGATGGTGGCGATGAAGGCCGCATCGGATAATGCAAAGAGCGTTATCGGCGAATTGAAATTGGTATACAACAAGGCCCGCCAGGCGGCAATAACCCGCGAGATATCAGAGATCGTGGGCGGAGCTGCGGCGATCGGCTAGGGCTTGACTGAACAATACACAAATTAATCTAGACGGGGAATTATCAATAATGAAACAAGGAAAAATCGTTCAGTGTATCGGTGCTGTGGTTGACATCGAATTTCCACGCGATCAAATGCCCAATGTATATGAAGCGCTTTATCTAGCGGACGTTGGATCCTCGACAGCCGAAGAGGGACTGACCTTTGAGGTGGAGCAGCAACTCGGTGACGGCGTGGTGCGTACCATTGCGATGGGCTCTTCCGATGGTTTGCGACGTGGTATGCCTGTTAATTCAACCGGCAAAGGGATTGCTGTTCCAGTCGGCAGCGGTACGTTAGGCCGCATCATGGACGTGCTGGGTCGCCCGATCGACGATGCCGGCGAGATCAAGTGTGACGAAAAGCGCGAAATACACCAGAAGTCACCCAAGTTCGACGAACTGTCGCCGTCCGTTGACCTGCTGGAAACCGGCATCAAGGTTATCGATCTGGTATGCCCGTTCGCCAAGGGCGGCAAGGTCGGACTGTTCGGTGGTGCGGGTGTGGGCAAGACCGTGAACATGATGGAATTGATCAACAATATCGCCAAACAGCACAGTGGATTGTCGGTATTCGCCGGCGTGGGAGAGCGTACCCGTGAAGGCAACGACTTCTATCACGAGATGAAAGACTCCAACGTGCTGGACAAGGTGTCGATGGTGTTCGGTCAGATGAATGAGCCACCCGGTAACCGTTTGCGTGTCGCTTTGACCGGATTGACCATGGCTGAGAAATTCCGTGACGAAGGACGCGACATCCTGTTCTTCGTTGATAATATCTACCGTTACACTTTGGCCGGTACGGAAGTTTCCGCGTTGTTGGGTCGTATGCCTTCTGCGGTGGGTTACCAGCCGACGCTTGCTGAAGAAATGGGCCGGCTACAGGAGCGCATCACTTCGACCAAAGTCGGATCGATCACGTCGATTCAGGCTGTGTATGTGCCTGCGGATGATTTGACTGATCCGTCGCCAGCGACCACCTTCCTGCATCTCGATTCCACAGTCGTGTTGTCGCGAGACATCGCATCCTTGGGTATCTACCCTGCGGTCGATCCGCTGGACTCAACTTCACGCCAACTCGATCCACTGGTTGTGGGCGAAGAGCATTACAACGTTGCGCGAGGTGTTCAGGCTACTTTGCAGCGATACAAGGAATTGCGCGACATCATTGCGATCCTGGGCATGGACGAACTGGCACCTGAAGACAAGCTGGCAGTTGCACGCGCCCGTAAAATTCAGCGATTTTTGTCCCAGCCTTTCCACGTTGCGGAAGTTTTTACCGGCAGCCCGGGAAAATATGTGACCCTGAAAGACACCATCAAGGGATTCAAGGGCATCGTTGACGGTGAATACGATCATCTGCCTGAACAGGCATTTTATATGGTTGGCGGTATCGAAGAGGCGGTTGAAAAGGCCAAAACACTCTAAGGCGAATGGGAAATACCATGGCAATGACCGTACATGTTGATGTAGTGAGCGCGGAAGCTTCGATTTTTTCCGGACTGGCAGAAGTTGTCGTCGTTCCGGGAGAGATGGGTGAACTCGGCATTTATCCGCGTCATACCGCATTAATGACGCGCATCAAACCCGGCTCGGTCCGTATAAAGCGTCCAGACCAGGACCAGGAAGAGCTGATCTATGTATCAGGCGGAATGCTTGAAGTTCAGCCAGGCGTCGTGACTGTCCTTGCCGACACTGCGATACGCGGCGGTGATCTGGATGAAGCGCGCGCACTTCAGGCTAAACAGGCAGCAGAAGAATCGATGAAGAATCGCACCTCCGACATTGATTATGCGCAGGCTCAGGCTGAACTTGCTGAGGCCATTGCGCAACTACATGCGATTCAACTGCTACGCAAGCGATCAGGACACTGATCGGGCCAGCGACAAAGCAAAAAGCAGCTTTAGCTGCTTTTCTCATCCTCAGCGCCGAAAATGCTCAATTGAATAGCGAGATTACCTAGCTTCGCATTTAATCATCTAGCAGTGAGTATTGAGAACAGGTGATCGAAGACATACCAGACTGCTAGGAATACCGCCCAAATCAAGACACCGACTACAGAACCAAACACGACACTCTCAACGGTCAATCCGAAAGATGGTGAAAATACGTCCCAGGTCGAACGGGCAATGAGCGGATCCAATCTGGCTACAAGAAAACTCAGCTGGTGAAACAAATCCGTATCAAGCGATTGATAGGTATTTCGCAACAGCTCTGCGGACTCCAACATAGCTCTCACCGCTGCACCCTCCTTGTAAAATGTAGGGTCAGCGCTGTTAAGATGGTGCTGGATCAATTCTTGAAGACTGCCGTGATGAAGCTTGTCCGCGATGGCCTGGAACGGAGCGAGATCCTTAAGTACTTGTTCGAGCATACCGCCTACACGTTGCCGATATTGAACTATAAAACTGGGTACACAACCTGCAATGATCACACTTGCAACCAAAACAATTCGATCAAGAATTTCGCGTAAAAGAATCATAGTCACCTGTAGCATTGTTTAGGTCAGGATGCCATGGGAAAGTACAGAGCAACTGACGTAAGATCATTGGGGCAAAGGAACACATTCACGAATAGCAGAATTCCATACCGTCAATTTGATTGATATTTGCAGTTTTGTCGGATAATCTCCGATTCCATTTTCTACGATCGGTGAATATCAAACCGCCCATCTTACCCCGGCTAAACCATGGTCCTTTCGTTCCGAAAGGTCTGGAATTCCTGCGGTCTTCCGAGCTTCTGGTTTGCATATCTACCTTCCGTTCAATGCAGTTGATATGCTTGAATACACTGTTACATTAGAGACGGAGTTTCAAACTGTGCGATTTATACCAGAACAACAGCGCAACGCAACGGCTAATTGACGAATGGTATAAATATCGCTGTTGAAGGCTGGATTGCGGACTTCACTGCAAATATGCTACCAGTATATTGGCGGTATCATGCCAGCTTCACCGTTAGGCTAACCATACCCTGTGCAAACTGTCCGGGTCTCAAGGCTTGCGTCATGTGTACAATCATTGGCATACATTGTTGACGAAGGCGATAACCCGGCTCTAGATAGACTGACATGGACACATATTGCATGTTATGCACGTAAGATAGCCTATTTGTTTATAATTCTCCTCTTCAGAAAGACAAACATGACACCGCTAAATATTGTCATTCTCGCTGCCGGCAAAGGTACGCGAATGTATTCCGAAAGGCCGAAGGTGTTGCACTCGCTGGCGGGCAAGCCGTTGATACAGCATGTAATGGATTGCGCGTCACAACTTAAGCCTCGACAGATATGCGTGGTGTATGGTCATGGCGGCGAGGCAGTGCCGAAAGCGATGCAGAAACATGCGGTTAGGTTTGTTATCCAGGAACCGCAGCTCGGTACCGGCCACGCGCTGCAGCAGGCAGCGCCGCATCTTGAGGAAGATAGCTTGACGATGGTGTTATATGGCGACGTTCCGCTGATCCAGTACAGTACTCTGCATCAGATGCAGCAGGCGGGCGACGGGCTGGTACTGTTGACTGTGCATCTGTCGAATCCCGCCGGTTATGGGCGTATCGTGCGCGATGAACAAGGCGACGTGCTGGGTATCGTCGAAGAAAAAGATGCAACGCCCGAGCAGCGCGAGATTCATGAGGTGAATACCGGCATCCTGCTTGCACCAACCAAAGACATTCGTGTATGGCTGGCGAAATTAGAGAATAACAACGCACAACGTGAATACTACCTCACCGATATCGTCAGCATGGCCGTGCAACAGGGTATGGTGGTGCATACCGTGCAACCAACTCATGAATGGGAAATACACGGGGTTAACAGCAAGTCTCAGCTGGCCGTGCTGGAGCGCACCTGGCAGTTGGTATCTGCTTCCCGGCTGCTTGTTCAGGGTGTGACACTTGCCGATCCCGCACGCATCGATGTGCGCGGTACGCTAAGTTGCGGACGTGATGTCGAGATCGATATTGGCTGCGTGTTCGAGGGTGAAGTGAGTCTGGGTGATAATGTGCGAGTAGGCGCTTACAGCATGATCAGGAATGCCATCATCGGCGAGCGTACGGATATTGCTCCATACAGTCATATCGATAGCAGTGAAGTCGGGTCTGAATGTCGTATTGGCCCGTATGCACGTATGCGACCTGGCACCAAACTGCATGACGGTGTACACATAGGTAACTTCGTCGAGGTCAAAAACAGCGAAATTGCGTCGAACAGCAAGGCCAATCACCTCAGTTACATCGGTGACAGCACGGTTGGCAGTCATGTCAATGTCGGTGCGGGAACCATTACCTGTAATTACGATGGTGCGAACAAACATCGCACGATCATCGAGGACGATGTGTTCATAGGTTCGGATACCCAGTTGGTCGCCCCTGTGACTGTAGGCAAGGGTGCGACAATCGGTGCCGGGTCGACCATCACCGACGATGCACCTGCGGGAGCGCTTACGCTGTCGCGAAGCAAACAGGTGACCGTTACCGGATGGCAACGTCCAACTAAGGTGAGAAAATAACATGTGTGGAATCGTTGGTGCCGTGGCGCAACGCAATGTCGTTCCAATCTTGCTGGAAGGGCTGCTACGCCTGGAATATCGCGGCTATGACTCGGCTGGTCTTGTGGTTGTACACGATGCCAAGTTAGAGCGACTTCGCAGTACCGGCCGGGTAGCCGATCTTGTCGCGAAAAGCGATTCCACCCAAGGCCAGACAGGCATCGCCCATACCCGCTGGGCGACGCATGGTGTGCCCAGCGAACTCAATGCACACCCGCATATGAGCAAGAATCATATTGCTGTGGTACATAACGGCATCATCGAAAATTATGAAGCGTTGCGCGCCCGTTTGAGCGCCGAAGATTATGAATTCACCTCGGACACGGATACTGAAGTCATCGCGCATCTTATCCACAGTCATTACACAAGAGGAAACTCGCTTTTGACAGCGACTCGGGCGGCGATTTCCGAATTGGTGGGCGCATATGCTATTGGTGTCATCGCGGTAGACAACCCCGATCGGCTCGTTTGCGCCCGCAGAGGCAGTCCATTGTTGTTGGGATTGGGGATTGAAGAGTATTTCATCGCGTCAGACGTCTCTGCATTGTTGCCAGTGACGCGCAAGGTGATATATCTGGAAGAAGGCGATGTGGCCGAACTGACGCGGACTGGCTATCAGATTTATGACGCAAGTGGCCAACGTTCGGAACGCCAGGTTCAGATCAGCGCGTTGAGCAATGAAAGCGTGCAACTGGGCGAGTACAAACACTACATGCAAAAAGAGATCCACGAGCAACCCCAGGCATTGGCGGACACACTCGAATCAGTTTGCAACAGCCAGTCGCTGGTGCCGGGCATCTTTGGCGCGGAAGCGGCGAAGACCTTTGCCGATATCGACAGCATCCTGATCCTGGCATGTGGCACAAGCTATCACGCCGGACTCGTGGCGCGCTTCTGGCTGGAAGAGATCGCCGGAATCCGCTGCAACGTCGAAGTCGCCAGCGAGTACCGCTACCGCACCAGTGTGCCGAATCCCAAGTCACTGGTGGTAGTGATCTCTCAATCCGGCGAAACAGCGGATACACAGGCCGCGTTGAGTCATGCCAAATTGCTGGGACATGTTCATACCCTTGCCATATGCAACGTGCCTGAAAGTGCACTGGTCAGACTTTGCAAGCTGCGCATGTTGACCCGCGCAGGCCCTGAGATCGGGGTCGCTTCTACCAAGGCATTCACCACTCAGCTTGCCGCGCTATTCCTGCTGACGCTGGTGCTTGCCAAGCAGCGCGGGCGATTGACGTTACAACAGGAGCAAAAGCAACTACAGGATCTGCGCCACCTGCCAAGTGCCACGCAAAAGGTCCTTGATCTGGAGCCGCTGATTGCCAGGTTTGCCGAAAAGTTCGCCAACAAACATCACGCACTCTTTCTGGGGCGGGGTCTGCATTACCCGATCGCGCTGGAAGGCGCGCTCAAGCTCAAGGAAATTTCATATATCCACGCCGAAGCCTATCCGGCCGGTGAATTGAAGCATGGGCCGCTGGCACTGGTGGACAAGGACATGCCGGTGATATCAGTCGCGCCGAATGATGCGTTGCTGGAAAAGCTCAAGTCCAATCTGCAGGAAGTGCGCGCTCGCGGCGGCGAGCTATATGTGTTTGCCGATGCGAATACTCACATCAAGCAAACCGAAGGCATTCATATCATGCAAATGCCCGAGCACGCGGGATATCTGAGTCCGATTCTGCACACGGTCCCTTTACAATTGCTCGCCTACTACGTAGCCCTGCAAAAAGGCACGGATGTGGACAAGCCGCGCAATCTTGCCAAATCGGTTACTGTGGAGTGATAAGTACAAAACGTCTATGAACCAACTGATGGCCGAAAACGTCAACATAGTCTTTAGCGGGCTAGATTAATAGCCGATTGGGGTTTTTTCTAAAACCCATCAATAGTCGAATGCAGCGCCGCTGCCATGAAATCAGCAACGCTATTGAAAGGATCGTGTTGGTGCGCGAAGCAGAATATGCGATGCGTCGCGCTTTGACCTTTGCTTCGCTTGCCGGGTAGAAGCCGAGGATCTTCTTCTGGTATTGCCACATTATCCCATCTTCCCCAACTACAGCGGAATTTTGGGCAATGGATGCATTCAAAATGGTTGATCCAGTCTATAGCGAAACAATAATTTGCCATGTGATAATGCCAAACAGCAACAGGCAGAGCAGGGTAAGCAAACTGTTGTAACGTTTTTGCTGTAGCAGTATTTTGCGCAATATCCCATCATCGAG
>Ga0055460_10000216_pt1 | contig 10606 bp, 7 predicted proteins | sample Joice_ThreeSqA_D_4_FD_57686 | JGI IMG/M metagenome (GOLD analysis project Ga0055460, IMG submission 57686) | Wetland microbial communities from San Francisco Bay, California, USA, that impact long-term carbon sequestration - Joice_ThreeSqA_D2 | ecosystem: Environmental > Aquatic > Marine >...
ACGCCGCACCGCCGCCCCTCGCATCGTCCACCCAGACGAGGCCGCCCGATTCGTAGACGATGCGCTGCACGATGGCGAGCCCGAGGCCGGTGCCGGCTCCCGGTGGCTTCGTGGTGACGAACGGATCGAACACGCGCTCGCGGTCCGCGGCAGGCACCCCCGGACCGGCGTCGGTCACCACGATCAGCACGCCGGCCGTGCCCGCGGCCAGGTCGGGTCGATGGGGCACCCGGGACGGCCGCCGCGGAGGCACGTCACCGCCACCGTCGGCCCGGCGCGTTCCCGACACGGGGCCCGGAACGTGCGTCGACCCCACCACCGTGATCCGCACCGGCCCGTCCGGCGACGCATCGAGCGCGTTCAGGAGCAGGTTCACGAGCACCTGCTCCAGGGCATGTGCCCGCGCGCGTACCACCGGCGCCTGCGGATCGATTTCGGACCGGACGTCGCCGCTCCGGGTAGCTCCCTGCCGGGCAAGCAGGTCGAGCACCCGGGTGGCGACCTCTCCGACCTCCACCATTCCGGGGCTGCCGTCCGCAGGATCCGTGCGGGCATAGGCCAGCAGCCCTCGGACGATCTGGTCGATGCGATCCACCTCGCGGTGGAGATCGGCGAGCACCGCGGGATCCACGCCGCGCTTGCCCAGCAGGGCGAGGTAGTTCGTGATCGCGGCGAGCGGGTTCCCGACCTCGTGCGCGATGCCGGCGGACAGGCGACCGATGCCGGCCAGCTTCTCCGCCCGCACGAGCTGCCGCTGCACGTCCTGGAGGGCCGCCGTCATTTCGTTGATCCGCTCCGCCAGGCGGTGCAGCTCTTCCGTGTCAGCCGCTGGCACGCGCGCGTCGAGATCGCCCTGCGCAATGGCATCCGCCGCCGCAATCAGCGTCCCGACCGGTTCCAGCACGTGTCGCCTGACGAGGTATCGGCCGAACACGTAGAGCACGGCCACATCGGCGACGATGAGTGCGACGAGGGCCACGAGCGCCGCACCGGGCTCGAGGGTCTGAATGAAGATCGTAGTGGCAATCGCGAGCGAGAGCGCCGCGGTGGTCAGGAGGCCCAGATTCCAGAGGAGCTCGCGCGCGAGCTTCGGGCGTCGGCTCGGGATGTCGTCAGCCATGGGCACCGGCTGACGGCCGGAGCGGAGTGCCGGCCGGAGGGCGGTGGATCAGGAGCGCACGCGCCTCACTGGCAGGCGACGATCCCTTCCGTGACCGCCGGAGCGACCGGCGCCGCGACGCCATAGAACACCGCGCAGGTCTTGCCGATCGCACCAGGATGCGTTGCCGTTGCCGCCCAGCCCGCGATCGTTACGTCGGACACCGCCACACTCACGTCTTTCGACGGATTGTACAGAAAGGCCGCCGCCGGAATCGCGCCATTGTAGTACGTGTTGTACTCGTAGAAGTAGCTCTCCTGCGCGGTGGCGAGATTGCGCAGATCGCTCTTCATCGCCGCGAGATAGGCCTTCTCTTTCGTACTCGCGAACTTCGGGATGGCAATCGCCGCCAGAATCCCGATGATCACGACCACGATGAGCAGCTCGATCAGCGTGAATCCACGGTTGCTCACGAAGGTCTCCCCGTTGAGGTCGATCGCGCCGGGCGTCACCGGCAGGCTCCCCGAGACGCCCGGCGCAACATGACCGATCACCAGATCGGCAACAGGCCGATCAGGCGCCCGTTACCAGCAGGTTACCTCGCCCTCGACGGTCGGCCCAGGCGACGCGGCGTTGCCCACGTACACGCCGCAGGTCTTGCCGGCCGCGGCCGCGTGCGTCGCGGTCGCCGAGAAGCCCGTCGCGGTCGCTGCGCCCGTCGCGAGCGTCACGTCGGTGGTCGACGTGAAGAGGCCAGCGGCGTTCACGTTGGCGTAGGTGCTGTATGTGTTGTAATCGGAGAAGTACGACTCTTCCGCCGTCACGAAGTTCTTCAGGTCGCTCTTCATCGCGGCCATGTAGGCCTTCTGCTTCGTGCTGGCGAACTTCGGGATGGCGATCGCGGCCAGAATGCCGATGATGACGACCACGATCAGCAGCTCGATGAGGGTGAAGCCCTTCTTGTTCCGCAACATGCGCGAGTCCTCCGAACGAGGGATGTGTAACGCTCCCGGGAAGTGCCCGCGGAGCCGGAAACCGACGTGGTAGGAGGCAACGGTCGTGCCACTTCTGAGTTCATCATGGTAAGTATTCATTTGTCAATTACTTACGTTGTGTTTCCGAGTCCTGGAATGACCCCGCCAGCCCCCCCCGAGTGGGCTATTTGCAAGAGCCGTTGCGGTTCGCCACCCCGTCCAGGACCCGGTCCACGGTGGCCGCGGCGTCTGGCCCCCCGTGCCGGCGGGCCCCGTCGGCCAGCCGGCGCATCGCATCGCACGCACCCCCGAGTCCGGCCGTCTCCGCGGCGAGCAGCCAGAGCTGCCACTGCGTCGAGTCGCGCCGGACCGCCGTTTGCGCCGCCTCCAGCGCCCCCGCGTAGTCCCCCAAACGGCGGAGCACGTCGGCGCGGAGCGCCGGGAACATCGACTCGTGCTCGTACCGGCGCCCCATGGTCGCGAGGAAGGCATCTGCCTCGGCGAGGCGGCCGGCGCGCGCGTACGCGGTCCCGAGCGCCAGGGCGCTCCCGACGCGCGAGGAGTCGAGGGCGATGACGCGCTCGAGCAGGGGTATTGCTGCTTCCCAACGTCCGGTCCGGGTGTAGAGCCGGCCGAGATCTTCGAGGGGCTGCGGATGCGCGGGGTTCAGCCGAATCGCCTCGCGCAACTCCCGCTCCCCGGTCGCGCTGTCCCCGCGCATGAACGCCTGCGCTCCGAGAGCCCAGTGCGTCCGGTAGGATTTCGGAGCCTCCCGCAGCATCTGCGCGAACACCGTGTCAGTGGAGCGCCACACGGGCGCACGCCACGCGCTCCGAAGCCCGAAGACGACAGTCACGGCGACCAGAACGCCGAGCACCACCGGCCGGGCGCGTGCCTCCCGGCCCCACGCGACCGCCACACCCCCGACCGCCATTGCCCAGCCCGCCGACGGCAGGAACAACAATCGCTCCGCCAGCAGGACCTCCAGCGGGACGACCACGTTCGACACGATTGCCACCGTGATGGCGAACCACGCGAGTCCAAAGAGCACCGCCGGCACCCGCGTGCGGAATCGCCATGCCCCGGTTGCGAGGGCGAGCCACCCGAGAATCGCCGCCGCATGCGTGATCCCGAATGCGGGGTCGGGGATGAGATGCTGAGGCCCGTAGTCCGCCGACAGACGCCAGGGGAAGAAGAGCAGCCTCAGCCACCAGAGGCTGACCGGCAACATCACCACCAGCCGCTGCCATGGTGAACGGGGATCGAGTCCGGTCGCGATGCCCCCCGCATCGGTGGCACCCCGGAGGACGGCAGTGCGGGCGGCAACGTAGAGGACGATGACCCCGAGCGACAGCAGCGCCCCGATCGCCTGCTCGCCCAGGACCGCGCGCATGGGCTTGTCATCGGTCACGGCACGCCGCCACCACACCAGGCCCAGCACCAGCGGGAAGGTCACAACGTGCTCCTTCGCGCCGAGTCCAAACAGCAGGGCCGCCGCCATGCCCAGAGTCCATCCGACGCGCGTCCGGCGCGAGGAGGCTCCGGACGCTCGCCACGCCGCGAGCGTCGCGCTCAGGTACGCCACCGCGGCCCACAACTCGGCCTGCCCGACGACCGTCGCGGTGACCTCCACGTGGACGGGATGGACCGCGAAGAGGACCCCTGCCGCGAGGGCCACCGTCGGACCGAAGAAGGTGCCGGCGACCAGCGCCGTGAGTGCCGCCGCGAGCCCGGCGAGTGCGACCGTGACGGCGTGAAAAACGAATGGCGCACCGCCCCCGATCAGCCACTGGAGGGCGAACGCGGCGAGCGTGACGGGACGCCACATGGCCCCGTGACCTTCCGTGGCCGGCCAGAAAGTCGTCGTCAGGAGGCGGACGACTCCGCCGGGCGCCCGTACCGCCGGGTTCTGCGCCACGATCCAGACGTCGTCGAAGGCAAAGCCGTTCGCGAGCGAGGGGAGCGCGACCACGACGGCCACGAGCCCGGCGACGAGTGCGGCGTCCGAGCTGCGCAGGGAGCGACGGGTCATTCGGGAAGCCGCTCGAGCCGTGGCGGTCCGCCGGGCCGGGCGGGCGCATAGCGGTAGAAGGTCCGGTCCGGGTAGCGCCGCCGCAGGGCGTCGTTTCGGTCTCGGAGGTCCCGGGCCCAGACGATGGGCCCGTCGAGCGAGGCAGCGTTGAAGTACAGGTACGGCGCGAAACCGAGGAAGCCCCGCCCGTCGAACGCGAGTTCGGCCTCGCAGTCGGCGGGGAGTGGGCCTGTGGACGGAAGGCGCAACGCCCGGTCCTCGGTGCGCTCCAGGCGGATCCCCGGCCGGCCCAGCCGGGCGAGCACGTCGAGCGTGTCCACGAGGTGCGCCCGCGTGGCGGAATCCCCCTCCGCTCGGTCGAGCACCTCTTCAAGCGTACAGGCATCGATTGCCGCGTAGAGGCGTGTCGACTTGGGCACCGGGACCCCGGCGGCCCACATGCGGGCGATGAGGCGAGTACCCCACCCGTCGGGGATGAGGACGACCGCATCCCGCAGCCCCGCGGCGGCCCGCTCCGGGTGGTCGTTCAGCATCTGGGTGGACTCGTGGTAGGCCGCCAGCCGACTCGGCGCGATGGCCGTGAGGCCCACAGCCAGTGCGATCACCACACCCGTCGCGGCCACCATGCCGCGCGGAACACCCGCCTTCGTGGGGGTCCCCCACCGTCCCAGCATGACGATCGCGCGCGCGACGACGACCAGAAACCATGGCACCACGCTGAACAGCAGGCGCGGGCCATAGAAGGTGTCACGGTGAAAATAGAAGAACAGCAGCCCCATCAGCGTCCCGATCGCGAGCAGCGGGACGCCATCCCGCGAGCGGAGCTGTCGGAGGCCGAGCACGTAGCCTGCGGCGACGAGCAGCAGGACCGGAATCGGCAGATCCAGCAGGTACATGTTGAGTTGGTGGAGGTCCAGGCCCGTCAGGCCGATCGCGCGGAGCGGCGTGAGGGGCACGCCCCATGGCACGTCGTGGAAGCCCAACGCGATACCGCTGCCCCAGAGATGCGTGTAGCCGAACTCCGACCACTTTCCCGTAGTCCGCGCGTTGACCCACAGCGTCGGGAGCGTCGCGAGCACCCCCCCCACGGCAATCCACACAAACGCCCCGACGCGACGTCGCGCGGCGAACAGGCTCACGACCGCTACCGGCACGGCGGCGGCGACCGCGTCGAGCGGCCGAAAGGCCACCATGGCGCCCAACGCGCCACCCGCGAGCATGGCCCATCCCGCCCACCGGCGGCGATCGAGCATCGTCGCCGCGGCAGCTGCCCCCACACCCAGCATGGCCGCTGGCACGTGATTCAGTTCGCTTGCGGTCATCGCGATCACGAACGGACACAAGGCGAGCAGAACCACCGACAACCGCGCGGTCGTCTCGTCGGCGGTCCAGCGAGCCACACGGTAGGTCACCAGCAGCAGCCCCACCCCGAACAGCGGCTGCATGAGCCACCACAGACCGAGCAGCAGGCCGACCGCCAGCACCAAAGGCTGTCCAGGTGGGTACTGCGAGTACCACCGATCCGGACCGAGGATCATGTGCAGGGTAGCGAAGTTCGCGAGTTCCGCCGGGGGCGCGACCCACAGGCGACCGGCCAGGAAGATCCGCGCGTGGAACAGCTGCGCGAACCCATCCACACTCCGTGGGTTTCCCGCGAACACCCACGTGAACACCAGGGTTGCGAACGCGACCAGCAGGACGCTTGCCCCCCCCAGTACCACCGCCGTGGGCCACCGACCCAGCGACCGACGCCAAGCGGTGAGCACCCAGCATGGAGCCCGGCCGCCCGAGAGGAGCATCACGACGACCGTGAGCCCGACGGCGACCCCGCCGCCCCACCCCCAGGTCTGCCAGGCTCCGAGGACAGCGCGAGGATCGGTTTCCGTCCACCAGACCGAGACGGGGACGATCGACCAGAGCGCTCCAACGACCGTGGCTGCGGCGATGGTGACCGGGATCCAGCCCCGATGGCGATCGGTCACGGTTGGACCGTGCGCTGCCGGGGACGCGGTCCCAGGTTGAACCGGAGAATGTGCCAGATGGCAGCGAAGCCGTCGCGCCAGTCGATCTTCTTCCCCTCCGCGTACGTGCGCCCGCTGTAGCTGATGGGGATCTCCCATACGCGGGCTCGGGCCTGGGCGAGCCGGGCCGTCAGCTCGACCTCGAGGCCAAACCGGTCGGACACGAGGGGAAGCGTCCTGAGGAGATCCGCACGGACCATCTTGTAGCACGTCTCCATGTCCGTCAGGTTCAGATCGGTCAGCATGTTCGACAGGAGCGTGAGGAACCGGTTGCCCACGGAGTGCCAGAAGTACAGGACGCGGCGGGGGCCGGACTGGAAGCGTGAACCGAATACCGCGTCGGCCCGACCGAGTCGGATTGGATCGAGCAAGACCGGCAACTCCCGAGGGTCGTATTCCAGATCGGCATCCTGAACCACGACCACGTGACCGCTGGCGACCCGGATGCCGGCCCGCACCGCGGCACCCTTGCCCTGGTTGCGGTCCTGGTGAAGCACGTGCTGGATCTTGCCGCTCGCCACCAGCCGGTCGAGAATCTCGCCGGTGTGGTCGGTCGAACGGTCATTCACCGCGATTATCTCCAGGCGGAGCGGCACCTCCTGGAGGCGCTCGACGGCCTGCTCGATGGTTGCCTCCTCGTTGAACGCCGGCATGATCACGCTCAGGACGAGGTCATTCCAGTCGGTCGGTATCGTCATGGCGCGCGCACCCCGATGGCAATAAGCGATTGTCCCAGCCGGAGTGGCAGAAATCGCTCGAGTCTGAACAACGGCACGAGCGCATCGTAGAGCCGAAGGCTTCGGGCCGGGATGAGGGAGCGCCGCAATACCCGGCCCACGAACCACCACCCGGGCATGCCGGCGAGGTTGAAGTACTCCAGGTGTCGCATCGCGAGCCCGGCCGCCGCGAAGCGTGACCGGAGCAGGTCGGGCGTGTAGCGCCGCCAGTGCCCCAACGCGCGGTCGAGCTCCCCCGAGAGCGCCGGCAGTGCCGGCACCAGCAGCACGAGGGTTCCGCCGGGGCGCAGCAGGCGACGCATGGCGTCCAGCGCCTCCCCATCCTGCTCGATGTGCTCGAGTACGTTGAGGCAGACCACGCTGTCGAAGGGATCGGCGGTCAGGTGGGCAGGGATGTCGGGGAGCGTGAGCGACCGGACCTCGACGTTCGGCCGATTGGCGAACCGACGCTCCAGGAAGGCCCGATACGCCGACTCGGTATCGGTGAGCATGAGGCGCCGGCGATCCACGAGGAACTGGGACAGGTTCCCGATGCCGGAGCCCACCTCGATCACGGTCTCCCCGATCCAGCGCGCGAGCCGGTCGTACATCCACCTGTTGAACCGCGGCGCCACGGCCAGGCGCTCCAGGGTGGCCGCACCCACCTGGTCAGCGGCCGGCAACGGCTCAGTCGGCATCGCCAGGACCAGCCTCGTAGCGAGCGAGCTTGCGGTAGAGCGTGGACGGGTCGATCCCGAGCACTTCGGCGGCGCGGGTCTTGTTCCCGCCCTCCGACTGCAGCACCCACAGGATGTACGCCCGTTCGACGACTTCGAGGGTCGGGTTCGCGGGCGGTCGATCCGAGACGAGCGGCACGGTCTTGCGGCTGCGCGCGCGCTCCGGCAGCGCGTCCGGCGGAATCTCCTCCCCGGTGGTCACCAGGGCCGCATGTTCCAGGACGTTCTCGAGCTCGCGGACGTTGCCCGGCCAGTCGTAGGCGAGCAGGACCTCGAGCGCCGTCGGCGACAGGCGGATCACCGGCCGGCCGCGGTCCTTCGCGAGGCGCTCGAGGCAGGCCTCGGCGAAGACGGGGATGTCCTCCTGGCGCTCCCGCAACGGCGGCAGGTAGAGGGCGATCACGTTCAGCCGGTAGTACAGATCCGAGCGGAACCGTCCCTGGCGCATCTCCTCATCGAGATCGCGGTTCGTGGCCGCAATGACCCGCACGTCGACCGGAATCGGCTCGGTACCGCCCACGGGCTGCGCCTCCCGCTCCTGCAGCACCCGGAGCAGCTTCACCTGGGTCGCGGGCGTCATCTCGGCGATCTCGTCGAGGAAGAACGTGCCGCCCCCGGCGGCCATGAACAGTCCTTCCTTGTCGCGCACCGCGCCCGTGAACGATCCCTTCACGTGCCCGAACAGTTCCGACTCGAGCAGGGTCTCCGGCAGCGCCGCGCAGTTGATCGAGACGAACGGCCCCTCGGCGCGCTCGGATAGCTCGTGGATATACCGCGCAACCACTTCCTTGCCGGTGCCGCTTTCACCGAGCACGAGCACGGTCGACTCGGTCGGCGCCACCTGCTCGGCAAGCTGCAGCACCTCGACGAACCGCCGCGCCGTCCCGATCGGCCGTCCGGAGGTGCGACGCTCGCGCCGGCGAATCTCCCGCCGCAGCGCCTGGTTTTCGACGCGAAGCTGGCGCGCCTCGGCCGCCCGGCGCACGATCGCCACGAGATCGTCGTTCGAGAACGGCTTCAGGATGTAGTAGAACGCCCCACGATTGACCGCCTCGATGGCGGTGCGCAACTCTCCCTGCGCGGTCATCAGGATCACGGGCTTCTGCGCGTCCTGGCGGCGCACGGCTTCGAGCAGGTCCATCCCCGACACCTGCGGCATCCGGATGTCGGTCAGGACGATGTCCGGCTCGTTCTTCTGCAGCTGCTCCAGTCCCGCCTTCCCGCCGAGTGCCACGTGGACGTCGAACCCGGAGTTCTTGAGCAGGATGCGCAGCGTGTCGAGGATCCCGCTCTCATCGTCCACCACCAGGACCGATGGGCGTCGAGCGCTCATGTGCCTCCCTCGCCCGTGACCCATTCGAGGGGCAACAGGACCGTAAAGGTCGTCCCCGCGTCGGGCTCCGATTCGACCAGGATGATGCCGTGGTGCGCCTCGACCGTGCGGTGGGCCACGGCAAGCCCGAGCCCGATGCCGCCGGCGCGCCGGGAGACGAACGGCTGGAACAGGTGCCGGCGCACGTCCTCAGGCAGGCCGGGACCGTCGTCCGAGATCGTCACCTTCGCGGCCGCCGTCGGACCCTCTCCATCCGGGAACTCGGCCTCCGGCGCGTCGGCGAGCGCGATCGCAACCCGGACGTCCCCACCGGCCGCCTGCACGGCGTTGAGCACCAGATTCACCATCAGCCGGTGCAGCAGGTCTTCGTCCCCCTCGACGGCATGACAGCTCCCGGTCACGGCAATCGTGGTCGCCGGTCCCGCCGCCGGGTGCCGGCGCACCAGCTCCGCCGCCGCCTCCGCCACCTGGCGCAGGTCGACCGGTCGCGACGCGGCGACGTGCACCCGCGCGAACTCGAGGAACTCGGTCAGGAGCCGGCTGAGCCGGTCGCTCTCGCGCAGGACCAGCGTGCCGAGCACCCGCTCGTCCTCCGACCGGCCACCGGACCGCACCAACTGCTCGACCGACGATCGTATGGATGCGAGGGGATTCTTGATCTCGTGAGCCAGCGAGGCCGACAGCTCGGCCACCGCCTCCAGTCGTTCCGCGCGGACCTTCAGATCCTCGATCCGCTTCTGATCCGAGATATCCGTGAAGATCGCCGTGGCGGACGGCAGGTCCTCGTCCGGGACGTCGAGGCGGGTCGTGGTGAGACCGATCGTGAGCGATCGCCCGTCCACCTGGACCTGGCCCTCGAGTCGCTGGCGGCGCACCCCTTCCCGCAGCGTCACGGCGAGCGCCTGCGCGAGCTCAGGCGACCGCTCGGCCACCGCGGTCATCACCGGCCGGTCGAGCATCGTCGCGGTCGAGAGGCCGAGCAGGCGCTCGGCCGCCGGATTCGCGTACAGCAGGGCCCCGTTGCCATCGACGGTGAGCACCCCGCTGCCGATGCTCCGGAGAATATCCTGCGCCTCCAACCGAAGCCGCCGGACCTCCTGCTGGAGCGCTTCCCGTTCCCGCCCCATCACCCGGACCCGGCTCGCGATCCAGCCCGTGGCCAGCGCGACGGCGAGGAACACCGCCACCTGCAGCCAGAGGGTCAGTCCCACCAGTCCCGGGAAGGCGATCACGACGTCGGCCACGAACAGCGCGCTGGCGAGGAACGTGACCAGCAACGCGGACCACAGCGGCAGGAGCACCGACGCCACCGCGATCACCAGGATGTAGAGCGGCGTGAACTCGCTCTCGGGCCCGCCGGTCACGTGCACCACCGTCGTGATGAGCACGAGATCGAACAGGGCCTGCGCGTAGATGAAGGTGGCGCCGGGCCGGCGGGCCGCCACGTGTGTGTAGAACGCCGACGCGCCACTCACCGCGAAAGAGGCGAGCGCGGCGATCGCCAGGGTCAGGAGCAGGCCAGGGGGGATCGCGGCGAAATAGAACGCCGCGGACAGGAACACGGCGAACGCGACGATGACCCGCCCCAGGTACACCCACTGCAGGATCCCGAGAGGGCCCGGCACCGACGGGGCGGGGCGGGCGACGCCCGCGCGCGCCTCGGTTCCTAGTGGCCGCATGGTCCAAGTATCGGG
>Ga0055460_10000218_pt1 | contig 10561 bp, 10 predicted proteins | sample Joice_ThreeSqA_D_4_FD_57686 | JGI IMG/M metagenome (GOLD analysis project Ga0055460, IMG submission 57686) | Wetland microbial communities from San Francisco Bay, California, USA, that impact long-term carbon sequestration - Joice_ThreeSqA_D2 | ecosystem: Environmental > Aquatic > Marine >...
GACGAAATTGTATGCAAGTGGGAGCCCGATCAGCATTTCCAGGGATTCCATGACATGCTTCACGGAGGGATCCAGGCAACCATGATGGATGAAATTGCCAGCTGGGTGGTGCTGGTGATCCTGGATACAGCAGGGGTAACCTACCAGTTGAATACCCGGTTCCGGAAGCCCGTCTACATTTCAAAGGGTGCCATTACCATCAGGGCCAAACTGGTTCGCCAGCAAAAAAGGATTGCGGAAATTGAGGCTCGCATATTTGACGGTAACGATGTACTCTGTTCCGAAGGCCAGGTAAACTATTTTATTATGCCCCGCAACAAAGCTGTCGAGGAGTTGCATTACCCGGGGAAAGAGGCTTTTTTGAAGTAGAAGGTTATGAAATACGATTTTGATTCGGTTATCGACAGACGGGGGACAAACAGTGTCAAATATGATTTGACGGGCACGCTGTTCGGGAGAGATGATGTGCTGCCTATGTGGGTGGCGGATATGGATTTCCCGGTACCCGGATTCATACTGGATTCTATCAGGGAAAGGCTGAATCACCCTTTCCTGGGTTATACTTTCCGTTCGGACCGTTTTGCTCAAAGTGTAACAGCCTGGCTTGACAGGAGGCACTCATGGAAGGTGGACACTCAAACTGTCGGGTTCAGTCCGGGAATCGTTCCGGCTCTCAATATGTGCGTGATGGAGTTCACCGGTCCGGGCGACCGTGTGGTTGTACAACCCCCGGTTTATTTTCCGTTTTTTTCCGCAATTACCAATCATGGGAGGGCGCTGGTACATAACCAGCTTGTAATGAGGGATGGCAGGTATGAGATGGACCTGGATCATCTTGAGAAGCTTTTCAGGGAGGGAGCGAAGTTGTTCTTCCTCTGTAATCCGCATAATCCCGTGGGGAGGGCGTGGTCACAGCTAGAACTGCAGCAACTGGCCTCCCTTTGTATCAAATATGACGTACTGGTGATCAGTGATGAGATCCACTCGGACCTGCTTTTGTTCGGGAACCGGCACATCCCGCTGGCATCCCTCGGAAAGGAGATCGCGGACCGGACCCTTACCTGTATGGCCGCCAGTAAAACATTTAACCTTGCAGGGCTTTACACTTCAGTGATGATTGCCACCAATCCGGACCTTAAAAAAAGGTACGACAGGATCCTGGATACAGTTCATGTCGGAGGCGATAATATCCTGGGACAGGTAGCTCTTCAGGCAGCTTATCAGGAAGGGGATGAGTGGCTCGGCCAGCTGATTGCGTATCTTGAATTGAACTATACGTCGTTCTGCTCTGTTCTGAATGAAGCAGTACCCGGCCTGGTTATATCTCCACTGGAGGCCACCTACCTGGCCTGGCTTGATTTTTCCTTTATGCAGCTGAATGACAAGGCGCTCAGGGAATTTATCATTCACAGGGCCGGCCTTGGTTTGAACGATGGTCCCATGTTCGGTCCGGGCGGAACACAGCATATGCGTTTGAATATTGCAGCACCCCGCAAGATTCTGCTGGAAGGGGCCGGTCGACTGGCAGCTGCAATACAGGAGGCGTAATCTTTTCGTATATTGTTTGAGTTATTGGGGTACTTAACCATATGCAAATGAAGGTCAGGTTTTCTTTCACGATAAAGATACTTTTACCTTACCTGGTGTTTGCACTCATGTTTTTCTTTGTTTTTCTTGTTGAACTTCGAAGGGGGCAATCTCTGGAGGCCTGGATGTCTTTTACTGGCCTTGTGCTGGCAATACTTTTTGGGAGAACTATTGAAGGAGATAGAGTCCCTTCGTAAAGAATCAACCTGATCCTCTTTCCTTCCTATGTCACTTATGAAACAATCAATTGTGCCAAAATGACACAATGAATCCCCATGCATATGACATATTGACAGTATTACTGGTGATTTTATTGATTGGTACATGATTTGACCTATAGATCTCAGTAGTTGAGAACTCAAATCAAAAACAAATTAAATAGGAGGAATAAACAATGTTAGCAAGAATTAACAGAAACTATGTACCCGCTTACTGGGATGATTTTTTCAATGACGGTTTTTTCAATCAACTGAACAGTGCGACCAGTAACAGTAACATACCGGCCGTGAATGTTTCAGAGGATGAGAGTGGATACACCATTGAGGTAGCAGCTCCGGGACTCAGCAGGAAAGACTTCAATCTGGAGGTTGATGATGATATACTGACCATTTCAACAGAGCAAAAGGAGAGCAAGGAAGAGAAGAAACAGAACTACCTGCGCAAGGAATTTAACTACCATTCATTCAAGAGGAGTTTCAGGCTTCCCGAAACCGTTGATCAGGAGAAGATCAGGGCGACTCATGAGTCTGGTATCCTGACACTGAGTTTGCCCAGGAAAGAGGAAGCAATTCAGAATGCTCCCAGGCAGATCGCAGTAGAGTAGAACAGTTAAAAGTACTCAATTGTGAGTGTAGAGTTAGGTTAGTTGGTTGAGGCAGGGACCGTATCAGGTTCCTGCTTTTTTTTGTACCTCATTTTTCCCCAGGTCATCACGATGACGCCAATGATGGTGATGATCCCGCCTACCAATTGGAGAACCTCCGGTAATATGGAGAGGTAGATAATGGAACCCACAAGGACAAAAAGGCTTCTTGTGGACTGTATGATCATGGTCCGGGATGCTTCAATGTAACGCAGCGCGGAGTATTGAGTAAAACCGGTGAGAAACGGTCCAAGGAGTGAACCGATCGCCATGTTCATGGCAGCTCTCCCGGAGATCCTGAAACTCTCATGGCGGATCAGCATCGCGGCCACAGCGAATACAAAAATGACGAGAACCCTGTTCAGGGTCAGTATGCCAGGGTGTATATCCCTTATCCTGCTTTTGGCAATAATGATACTGACGGATGAAAATACAGATGAGACCAGGATCCACCCGGATCCTTTTCCAAAAAATTCAGCAATGGTGGTGTTCCTGGTATAGGTAATCAGGATAACGCCTGCGATGGTCAGTATGATACCAACGGCCTCCACAGCATTGAAACGATCTCCCAGGAACCGGATTCCCAGTATGGTCACAAAAATGGGGGTGAGGTTTGAGAGAAATGAAATGGTTGTGGGATTTTCAGCCAGGTGGATGGCGAGGAATAAAAGACTGGCAGCTCCCAGTTCAAGGAACCCGATGAGGGCAAGCGTAAGTCTAGAGGCCCTGTTCAGTAAGGGTATTTTTTTGATGATCCCAACAATAGCCAGGAAGGGGACGATCCATATGATAGCGAACAAGAACCAGTAGAACTGGAACTGGAAGTAATTCACTTCAAGCAGTGCAGCTTTAGAGAATACATAGACGTTGGCCATGCCCAGGGTGGCAATAAAAGCCAGTGATATTCCTTTAACAGTTGGATTGAGGTTTGGAAAAATATCTTTCACTGGTAATTATCTATAAATATTATTGGTCAGTTAAACTTACCGGACGTTTCATAAGAATAAAAAAACCGGGCTTAAACCCGGTTCTTTAACATAATTCAGAGTAAATTGTTTAAAGCCTTGCTTTGATCCTGGCGGTTTCCTCTTCAAATCCGGGTTTTTCAAGCAGTGCAAACATATTTTTCTTATAAGCTTCAACCCCGGGCTGGTTGAATGGATTGATACCCAGCATATATCCGCTTATCCCGCATGCATTCTCGAAAAAGTAAAGCAGCTGGCCCAGCCACCTTTCATTAAGTTTTGGAATGGTGATCCTCATATTGGGAACGTCCCCGTCCAGGTGGGCCAGGATGGTACCCAGTTCGGCCATTTTATTCACATGATCGATGTGCTTTCCCTGCAGGTAGTTCAGCTGGTCAAGATTGGCGGGATCACCTGGGACAGTCACCTGGTGATCGGGGTGTTCCACACTGATAACAGTTTCAAACAGGGCCCTTTCACCCTCCTGGATATACTGACCCATGGAGTGCAGGTCCGTTGAGTTGTCCACAGCGGCCGGAAAGATTCCTTTTCCTTCTTTTCCTTCACTCTCACCATATAGCTGTTTCCACCATTCCGACAAGTAATGCAGTTTATTCTGGTAGTTGACCAGAAGTTCGATCTTCTTTCCGGAACGGTAGAGCGCGTTGCGTGTGACTGCATAGAGGGCAGCAGGATTCTCTTCAAATGCGTTCGAGGGATCACATCTCCGGCTCATTTCCAGTGCCCCGGATATGAGTTCCCTGATATTCACTCCACAGATGGCCAGCGGGATCAATCCAACAGGGGTCAGAACTGAAAATCTTCCCCCTACGTCATCCGGTATCACATAACTGCGGTATCCCTCCTCATCGGCCAGCTGCCTGAGGGCTCCCTTACTGGAGTCGGTAACAGCTACGATCCGGTACCTGGCCTCCTCTTTTCCAACCTTCTTTTCAAGGTGGTTTTTCAGGATCCTGAAGGCAAGAGCCGGTTCGGTGGTTGTTCCGGATTTGGAGATGACCACAATGGTATAACTGTACTCATCCAGCAATTCAAGTAACTCATGCATATAATCTTCACCGATGTTCTGACCTGCAAACAGCATATGGGGTGCTTTTTGTACCTTCCTGAGCTGTGAAAAATTATGCGCCAGCGCATCATTCACGGCACGTGCACCCAGGTAAGAACCACCGATTCCGACTACAACCAGGAGTTCTGTTTTTTCCTTCAGTCCTGAGGCTGCTTTTTCGATAGCGGTAATTTGCCCGTCGGTTATCCCGGAAGGCAGATGAAGCCATCCCAGGAAGTCATTTCCTGCGCCGCTACCCTGGTAGAGAGCATGTTGAGCCTCCTTACCTTTCTTTGATAGAAGATCGATCTCTGCCGATGGTATGAAATCATATACCCTTGAAATATCCAGATGTAATTGTTCCATTTTTGATGTTCTGAGAGGGGATTTATAATGAGCCCAAATGTAAACAAAATTCTTACTTTTTGGCTCAAAATGCTATCTTCGCCTGACTGTGTTTAAAACTTGCATCCCATGAAACAATTCTCAGTTTTTCTTTTTACTATCCTGATTTCTTCTTCGCTCTATTCCCAGAAAAGGGGAGTGGAATCCATTAGCAGGCACGACCTGAAAATGCATTTGCAATTTCTTGCTTCAGATGAGCTGGAGGGGCGTGAAACAGGTGAACCCGGCCTGCAGATAGCAGCCAGGTATCTGGCCGTACAGGCTGAGCAACTGGGTCTTCAACCAGTTGACCCGGACATGTACTATTTGCAACCTTATAAGATAGCAGAGAAAAGCTATGACCGGGGAAAGAGTATGATTACCATCACCGGTACAGATGGTATGGTTTCTGTGAACAATGATCCCTTTTATATGTTGCCGGCCCCCGGAGAGGATCAAGCGCTCATTGAGGGAGAGGTGGTGTTTGCCGGCTACGGGATCAACGATGAGGAGCATGGATATAATGATTTTGAAAATATCGATATACAAAACAGGATCGTTTTGTTTATGAACCGGGCTCCCCTTAATGAAGAGGGTACGGAAGCCCGCTTTGATAATGAAAAGTGGAGCGGGATACAGAATTTCCAGTATAAAATGGCATATATCTTCTCCCAGCATCCGAAAGCCGTATTGATGGTAATGGACCCCAAGTCGGGCATGAATTCAATTGAAGATGTTAATCCTGCTATTGCCGGGTATCTCGGCAGATCCAGAACACTGAAATCAGAAGAGGAAGAACCGGAAGCCGCCCCCGGAAACCAGCCTGGGATCGTGCTGATTCACCGCAATGTGGCTGATAAGCTGCTGGCTACCGCAGGAAGGAACCTGAAGGAGCTGCAGCTGGATATAGACCGGAATTTTACACCTCAGTCATTTTTTCTGGAAGGTGCCGGTTTGAAGATCCAGCTTGTCATGAAGAGTACTGACCTGGAGGTAAATAATGTCTTTGGCATGATTGAAGGGAGTGATCCGGTTCTGAAGAATGAAGTGGTGATCTATCTGGCACACTATGATCACCTGGGGACCGATGGGATGGGTGGTGTTTTTAATGGTGCCGATGATAATGGTTCAGGAACCGTAGCATTACTGGAGATTGCTGAAGCGTTTATGAAGGAGAAGAAAGCTCCTAAAAGAAGTATCGGGATACTCTGGGTATCAGGCGAGGAAATTGGACTGTTTGGATCACAGTACTTTGCTGACCATCCCCTGATCCCACGTGAAAGGATAGCGGCCGTGATCAACCTGGATATGGTGGGACGGACCAGGATGAGGGAGGATGAGCTGAGCACCCGTTCCGGTCTGACCATACAGGCGGGCGATTCGGTGAAGGTCCTCGGGGGACTTCAAAGCAAGGTGTTGATGGATATCAACGAGCGGTCGCTGGAGGAGGCGAGCCTTATTGGCAACTATATATACAACAACCTGACGGATCCTAACCGTTATTTTTTCCGCAGCGACCATTACAGCTTTGCCAGTAAGGATATTCCGGTACTGGCCTATTCAACAGGAACTCACCGTGATTACCATCTGGTTAGCGATGTGGAAGAGGCCATTGATTATGAAAAATACGTGAAGGTGACCCGCTTATGCTATATTACCGGGTTTAATGTAGCGCAGTACAATGGCCCCATCGAGGTGGACAATCCTTTGTCAACCTGGTAGTCTGATTACAGAGGCTGGAGATAGATGTTCCTGAATTGCAAGGGGCCACCTTCCGATTGAAGCGCAATATTTCCATTGGATGGGACCATATCAGTTCCCCTGTTTTGCAGTTTGCCGTTGACAATAACCTCCAGTTCACCACCCAGCGAGGTAATTTCATAAATATTCCATTCGCCGGCAGGCTTTTCACTGCTCTCCCCGAGTTTTGGAATTGAGAGGTATCTGCGCTCATCTGAAGTAACCATATAGGTGGAATCCTGGACCGTAATAGTCGCTCCTTTTCCCATCAGTACGATGTCACCTGCGCTCCCGGCTTTTAGCTGACACTCCACACAGTGGGGAAAGACGATCTCCTTTCCCTGAACATTGACAAGAACTCCACTGTTTGCAGGTTCTTCGGTCCAACGCCATTCAATGTGAAGTTTATAGTTGCTGAAAGACTCTTTGGTGCGGATATATCCGAATGGATTCCCAAGGGTATTTAGCACGCCATCCTCTATATAAAAGAGCTCGCCGGGTGCCACCTCATCATTGCTTACGATTATGTTCCAGTTATCAAGGTCAGTTCCGTTGAAGAGTTCGATTGTATTATCTGTGTTACAGGAGAGCACAAGTAAGGAAAGGCACAGGAATATAAAAGAAGTTACAAGTGTTTTCATAGAAAAAAGGTTTCAGTCTTATTGGATTAGAAATGACAATGTATAAAAAATCCCCCTATTTCAGTAAACCTCCGGGATAAAGGTCTGTTCCGAAAGCGGAGGCCTGACATACCCCTCCATGGTGATAGTCGGGAGCTCCAGCTTTTTATATTTGATCTCTTTGTAGGGGATCATGGAGAGGAGGTGGTGGATGGTATTAAGCCTGGCCCTTCTTTTATCGTCGGCATTGACCACATACCAGGGTGCGGTTTTAGTATCGGTATATGCGAACATCTCATCCTTGGCTTTGCTGTATTCGATCCACCGGCTCCTTGCCTCCAGGTCCATGGGACTGAACTTCCAGCGTTTCAGCGGATCAGCAATCCTTTCCCTAAACCTTTTCTCCTGTTCTTCATCACTAACTGAGAACCAGTATTTTATAAGTATGATCCCTGAATGGATCAACATCTCTTCAAACCGTGGACAGGAACGCAGAAATTCCCAATACTCCTCCTCTGTACAGAATCCCATCACATGTTCCACACCGGCTCGGTTGTACCAGCTTCGGTCAAACAGGACAATCTCCCCCTCAGCGGGAAGCTGCGCTACATAGCGTTGAAAATACCATTGGGTTTTCTCACGGTCGGTGGGCACCCCAAGTGCGACCACCCGGCAGACCCTTGGATTCAGGCGTTGGGTAATACGCTTTATCACACCTCCCTTTCCTGCAGCATCCCTGCCTTCAAAAATAACGACAACCCGCAGGTTCTTAGCTTTTACCCAATCGTGTAGTTTGACCAATTCAAGTTGCAGATGTTCCAGCTCTTTAAAATAGAATTTTTTGCCAAGCTTGGACACGGTGGAACCATTGCTGGCCAGTTCATCCTTTTTATGTTTGGGATCTTTACTCATAATGCATGGTGGTATATGAGTAAATGTAAGAAAAATAGGATATGATTCAATGCATTTAACCCGGACGAAATGGTATAGCCTTCGTGTTATTTTGCTTTGCAGGCGACGCTGGTAATCGATGAGGCTACAAGTGCGTTGTATTCTTCATGCAGCTTCCTGGCCGCCTCTTCAGAACCTTCCTGTACTACCAGTGCATTCCACCATTTGACTGACTCCGGGCTCCATTGTCCTTCAGTATCGTCAGGTCCATTCTTTAGTTCAAGGGTAACCACCAGATCGTATTTCCCTGATTTAAACCAGTATGTAACTGGTATGGGTGTCCCGGCTACCTCCGAGGCGGACTCAAATTTCTGAATGATCGCTTTTGCGGTTTCAACCGTACCGGGTTTATAGTCGATCACTGTGATAGAGTGCCATAAAAGGTTGCTATCGGTTGAGGGGACTGGCTCATCCTGTAGAGCAAAAAGATGCACACTGGCAAGCAGTGCAGCAATGAAGATGAAGTACTTTTTCATGACAGATAGATTTGCGCTTGATTATAATCTTAGGAACATAAATTAGTGAAAATTGTTCGAGACAGCAAGTAAGCTGAAGTAAAAAAAAGGGACTGTCAGAATTCAGCTCTGCCCCGGGAAATCAATGGTGCCAAAAAGGCGATCGCCAGCGTCACCGAGACCGGGAACAATATATCCGGATTCGTTAAGACCATCATCCAGTGCTGCCAGAAAAACAGGCACATCCGGATGATCCTTGCTGATCCGTTCCACTCCTTCCGGGGCTCCTACAATACAGACCAGCTTCAGATCTTTTGCTCCTTCTTCCTTTAACTTACCCAGGGTGGAGCTGGCACTTCCTCCGGTAGCCAGCATCGGATCCAGTACAAATACAACGGCCTTTTTCATCCGATAGGGAAACTTGGCATAATAACTTATCGGTTCAAGGGTTTCATGGTCGCGGTACATACCCACATGACCTATCTTTGCGGTGGGAACCAGCCTGGTTATCCCGTCCACCATACCCAATCCTGCCCTGAGTATTGGAATGAGAACTATATCCTTCGCCAGTTTACTGGTCATACAACGCATTAAAGGGGTTTCAATTTCCGTTTTACGTATTGGAATATCCCTTGTTATTTCATATACCATTAAACCTGCGATCTCGTTTACAATTTCTCGAAACTCTTTGGTGCCGGTGTGCCTGTTACGAATCTGTGCCAGTTTATGCTGGATCAGCGGGTGGTCAATGAGGTGATACATGGCAACTACTGTTTAAAGACCGAGGGATCTGTTACTCTTTCTCCATCCCGGAAAGCTGCCACGAAAGCCATCTTAAATCCTGAGTTCAGGCATTGGATCCTGAAGGCGTTTGCCTCTTCCAGCGATTCGAATTCCCCGACTGTGATCCTGTATGAACCCATATAATAGTATTCGTAGGTATTGTATCTCATTCCCTCTATAAATACGATCGGGAAGCTGTTTTCATACAGGCTGGATATGATCTGAACCCTGAAAATCACTTTACCCGGTTCTATGTTTACCCTGGGCCTGGTTTCTGCTGTGTTAACCCTAGGCCTGATTTCTTCTGCATTCTGTGACCTGCCCGCGGAGACTTGCTGTGGTGCAGGCTCGGCTATCTGCTGCAGGATCCTGGAAATATCCCTGGCTGCGCCCTCTAAGATTCCTGATTCCTCAATTGCAGCCTCGTTGAGTTTGGCCCTGATGGCCAACCCGGATGTACCCGATGACGGGACCCTGGAGAACAGAGCCATCCTGTTCCCGGGGTGAATAGAAAATCCCAGTTCGTCCTGGGGACTATTTATTGATTTTCCCAGGTTTCGTGGCAATCCCCACTCCTTACCGTTAAATGGACAGATATAAATATCATAACCTCCATATCCTGAATGGCTTGTGGAAGAAAACAGAAGATTGTTATGACTATCGAGGAACGGGAACCATTCGTGACCGCTTGAATTTATAGATTCTCCCAGGTTAATGGGTTGTGACCACCCTGATCCAGTTTTTCTCGTTACAAACAGGTCCAGTCCGCCGCTGGTAGGGAGCCGGTCAGAAGAAAAGACCATCATTGAACCATCTGATGCAATTGTTGGGTGGAGATACCTGAATGAATCGGCGGTAAAAGGGAGTTGCCTTATATCCGATACATTGTCCCCTTCGATTGACATTTCAAATATCTTTTCCTCGAAAAGGTTTTCTTCAATCCAGATGGACCTGGAATAATATCCCCCGTTGTAACTGGCATTAAATGAGAAAGCTGCCGGCGAGCATGAAAACTCTTTATTACTGAACAGTGGGTGGCTTTCATTCAGATCCGGGTGGTCCATCTCTGTCAGGAACGTTGTCTCCGTGCCCGGGTTTAAAAAAATAATATTATTCTGGTAAAACGCCACATCATAACAGGGTCC